>Ga0268250_10001325_pt1 | contig 10868 bp, 13 predicted proteins | sample AgamicAsSfe_FD_200448 | JGI IMG/M metagenome (GOLD analysis project Ga0268250, IMG submission 200448) | Agave microbial communities from Guanajuato, Mexico - As.Sf.e (v2) (version 2) | ecosystem: Host-associated > Plants > Phyllosphere > Phylloplane/Leaf | place: Guanajuato, Mexico | collected... | reverse complement strand
CTTGCTATGGCTTGTTGTTCTCGCGGACAAATGTCGACATGCAACGAGCGAAGGCCAAGTTGGAGCGGCTGGATCGAGATGTTGAGGATGACAATCGCTAGAATAGCAACAGTCCGCGTAACAGTTCCCCACCATCCGTTGGCGTTACTTATGCCCAAGAGCGTGCAGACCGCTACCGAAATTGGCTCAGACCAGGCTAATGTTGTGGCTGCAAAGATGGTAGATAGCACTCCGCCGAGGATAAATGGTCTTCGTCGGCCCCATGCAATACGTGATCGATCACTGATGACACCCATGATAGGTTGAATGGTTGACCCACAGAGTGGTGCAACTGCCCATATGAGCGATGATTGGGTTGTGGATATACCGAGAGAAAACAGGTAGGATGAGCCGTGGGAGAAGATCGTGGACCAAAGAATCTGTAAGCTGCAGCTTGAAGTTAGTTGCAAGAATGTCATTATCACCTCGATATGTGACGTACCCTCCAAATCCACATGCCATGGCTACGAGTGATGCAGTGGACAGTTGTCGAGACCCCTGTTTTGATCGTTCCGTGAGAGTTCTGGCACCCATCATACAGGCGGTCGAGGGTGTAAAGCCGCCCTCAGAAGCCGTGAGAGGTAAACATGAACGTCCCTCCTCTTCCAACGATTGTGAGGCCACGCCTTCAGCTATCTGTAGCTTCTCCATGTAATTTGATGACCAAAGCGTGTCGGGTGAGGTCTTGATCCTCAGATAAGATGATTCGAGCTGCAATACTGGAACGAGCATACCAGCACTCCACGTGAAGTTACTGCACGGTCTCCACCCATCGCAGCCAGTGACGGAGCTCCAGGGGAAGAAAAGCTTACTACAAGGGTATAGTAATCATACGTGTAAGACACGAAACTCACCTATTCGCATCAGATCTAGTGTCTTTACTCTCGTTGCTGATGGTGTTGTCATCACCATCAGTTGACAGTGTGGCCTGTCTCTCCAGGCGGCTTTCAATCTGCGGTGGCGCTGACCCAGCGTTCCATGAACCAAATGCACAGCATTGCTTACTATCTTTGACATTGCGCGAATCATCAGTGAGTCTTCTTAGACTAGAAATGCCTACTTTGATCGAGATGACTTCGTGGTTGAGTGATGGCAAAATAGGCGGGCTGGCAAGCGTTGGGCGCAGCGTTGCGCTGAACAGCGACCCCATGGACGCGCCGGAGAAAATAGAGCCCACCCCGAGCTCTGCGCTCACCAACCCAGCTACGACACAACGACCAAACTAACAACCATCCGTAACCTGACCACTCGTCGACACATACCCAAACCCGGTGCGCGTACTCTCCGCTATGCTTCTGAGTAGTATCTCCGATCTCGACTTAAGCCGTCACGCACTGTACCGAGACTGCGCTTTGTAATCAAAGCCAGCCAACTTTCGCACTCTGCACACGTCCACGCACAATTCATACTGCTGTTCATTGGAACTCTCTCCTTTACTCATTTCGTTGCTTCACAAGGTTCGTTTTGAATTTGCGCAAATCGGCTAGCTACGTTTCAAATGGCCTTCGCTGCCTAGGATGATAACTAAATACAATTGCGTCGAACAAGTTAAGCAGGAACCTGACAACTGGAATACCCGGCTTCTGTTCGAGTACGTATCTCGTCGAGGAAGGAAGTAGGCATATCAAGATGCTCCATCAAAGTTTGGCTGCAATGCTCAGTATGGTGCATTTGGATAACATGCTTATCCAACAACCTTCCGTTCTTCTCAAACCCGTCATGCAATCTTCTCCACATCAGAGCACAATGAATCATGTGCTCACGCACTGGTGTCCAATATCCATCTGGTATGAGGTATTCCGACATCTCCTCCTCTGTGAGCTGACGAGTAGCGTTGGCAGAGTCATATGCCAGCCAGGGAGCCATGCGCTTGAACTCGGCGAGATTTTCCGTGTCCAGACAGGGAGTAGGAACCCAGATATTCCCTAGCACATCGTATGTGCAGCCGTTCTTGCGTGCCTCAGCTGGGTTAGATCCGCAGCTCAATGTCTTCATCTTAGGACCATGCGGTGGAAAAGGACGGAAGACAAATCCGACAAGAACTGTCAGTCCTACTGCCAACAAAATGTTGATAATGTAGGGTGATAGTGCATATGACGATCGTCTTTCACCAGGTCTTGCATCCAGTTCGTGTTTGTTGGGTCGGATTGGTGTGTCTTCGTTTTGGTCTGAAGTAGAGGATGATGCAAAACTCGGGTACGGTGCAGGGCGTCTGAGAATCGAGTGGATCATGGTTTTTACCACGCCGATAGGACTGTCGACAAAGTTCGAGTAAACTGGAGACATATCACTTGCGCTTTGGCGCGTTGAGAATGGTATGACTTTGGGCGAAAAAGGAGGAGCTATCGCAAAAAGGGATCGGAATACTCAAAGGTCGAGCGGATGTATGCAAGTGTCTAGAGGCTCATTCCCCAGGAACATCGTTCTATTGCTTCTGTGCGAACTAAAATCCTCGGTTGTCATCGAGTGCGTGCGCCCATTGTCTTGCCATAGTCAGCCGTAGTTGTTTCGTGAGACGCTGACTACAGCCCCACAATTGACCATTTCAAGCTAGCTTTCTTGATCAGATTGGGGAACACACCATCTTCACTCTGCATTACATCGAAAAGTCAAACGAGATTTTGAACCTCCTTCTTGACGCAAGGACTTTCAGCAACTATGAAGCGACTCAACTTGTTCATCACATCGCTTTTCGCCGTAATCAATGTTTGCAGAGCATCAGACCCAGTGCAAATATGCCACATCGACTCAGGGCTATATTCGGATGCATGCATGGCAATAAAGACTGTCAAATCGCAGCATGCAAGAGGACATGATTTGCTCATGACCTTTTCCGTCAAGTTCCATCAACGTAACGGCTGGGCAGCCTTTGGAGTTGGAGAGATCATGGATCGAGCTTTGATGTTTGTGTTATGGCCAGGAGAACAAGAAGGTGGTGAGTTGCCTCGTTATCTAATACCCGTATAAGGACTTGCTAAGATTGCGGAGACACTGTCTTGTCATTGCGCTCAACAGTTGGACACGACGCACCACATCCGCTCAAGAATCAGAGACAGGTTCACGTTCATAGGACGGAAGTTGATGAGAATGGCTTCCATGTCCTGCAGGCCACTTGTTACTCGTGTGAGACGGTCGGTTTAGGTCCACTGAACGCTACTAGCGAACAACAACCATGGTTGTTTGCCAGCAGCTCTATACAAAAGACCAGAACCAACGACCCAAACTTGAGGATGGATATGCATACAGATTATGGTAAGCTATAACTCTTTTAATCCTGAAAAAGCACTATCTGACTGTGACGAAGGTCTCAATTTCCTCAACATGGCGCATGCGATATCCACAAACCAGGCCGAGGAGTATCCAATAATCACTGGCGATCGTTCTTCGACTCATGCTCTGGGCTCTTCCGAGCTTCATACACCAGTGATCCGCTCCTCCATCAACATGTGGGACGCGCATGGAGCGATACTATCTTTTGCAGTCGTTCTCAACTGTATTGGAATTCTCTTGATCCGTAGCGGACTTAAGTGGGCGTTTCGTGGTCATTGGCTCGTGCAAGCACTCTCTGCCTCTGGTCTGTTAGCTGGCTGTCTCATTGGTGTCATGAAAAGCACACACCTATTTCAGGTATGTGGTCAATGGCATCGACAGCATTCATGTATAGCTAACATCTCGAAGATTGGAAGTTTCACGTCGATACACAAGATGATTGGTCTTGCGATCGCTGTCGCAGTGCCGGTTCAGATCACATTCGGTTACAAACACCATATGAACTACGTCAAGTACGGAGAGCGGACTAGATCTTCCCTGGTTCATGTTTATCTTGGCCGCGCCCTCTTTCTAGCTTTGAACCTCAATGTCTTCCTTGGGCTTTCACATGGAAGGAAGAGCATCACGTTACGATGGCTCTGGGCAATGGTGGTTTCCATTGAGATGCTGGCAGTGGGTACGATGATGTTTGCGAAGCGCACCGACAACAAGAAGGGCTATGGGCATGTGGAAGGCGAGGAATTCGATCCGTTTGTGATTGGAGACGAGGAAGAGAAGCTGAGGGATCCTGAATCATTCGAAGAGGGATCTAGCAAGGGTAGCATTGCCTCCTAGGATTCGGTACTCAATGTTCGAGTGCGGAAGATCCCAGCGACACTCGAATGGCGAGATAGCTTATAATCAAGCACGTCTCCACAACCATACCAGTCTAACATGGCCATCGTCGCCGTTATTTCCAGAAAATGAAATCTAAACGAAGTTCAGGCAACTTGTTGTTTTGTACAAAGCATGACTTTTTAAAACCAGTGCCTCGCTCTCGGGAATATATGCACGTCTTCGACCAGAGCGAGACACCCGTGTTCTAATCCTTGCTTGATGGATGGGCTAGCAAGATCATGGTGTCCACGTCCGCAGTACTGTGAACATGCACTGGAACTAAACTCGAACACCACTATATGCACGGTCTCAATACTGAATGTTTTCATTCTGGCCTATAGAAGGGATCGCACTAGTGCTCGTGTTCTTGACGTTCAATTTATTCGTCGCTAACTCGAACCATATGTGATAGACGTGTGAACAGATGTTCCACCCAGAGCAGCGAGATACGTCGTCATTCGTTGTGACTAATGACTAGTGTCGATGCTTACGCAGACCCCACAAGGCTGTAGTAACAGAGTAAAAGTGATTGGTCCGTGCTGAGTAAGGTCCGATGATTAGCTGTCTATGAACAGTCATCATCCATTCGCGTAAGCGATCAGTCACGTCCTGTGTCATGGTAAGAATAAAGAATCCGTAAGGTAATCGCTTACCCTAACTTCAGCATGTAGACATTACCCGAAACCATCACTGAGTCTTGCGGATGTTCAGTAGAGTAAGGGTAAGCCAAAGTTGCACTGAGTAAGACACAATGAGGGTACCAGTGAGTAAGGCTCGGGAGAGTTGGGTTCGAACATCGCCGAATCGACACCTAGGTCCTTGGTGGTGCAGACTGGCTGGACAGCCTCGTCATACATAAGAAGAACATCCTACAACCGGCTGAACACCATCACAACGAAACGAACCATCAATTCACATTCCGACACGATCTTTCTAGCATCATCCGTCCTTCCCCTCATCCATCAATATGAAGTCGACTACCATTCTCTCTGTCCTGATGGGCATGACCACTCTCGTCTCTGCACTACCTGTTGCAGACGCCAATGGCCTTGGCCTCGTCGAACCCAGTAAGCAAGCCACACGACCTGGGTAGTGTTAAAAGTTTTCTAACCAACCTTATCGTTCCAGTTGGGCTTGCCAAGCGAATGCCTCAAAAGAAGATCGACGCAGTCGACGTTGAGAAGCGTCAAAAGAAGATCGACGCTGTGGATGTTGAGAAGAGACAGAAGAAGATCGATGCCGTCGACGTTGAGAAGAGGCAGAAGAAGATTGATGCAGTTGACGTTGAGAAACGCCAAAAGAAGATTGACGCCGTAGACGTCGAGAAGCGTCAGAAGAAGATCGATGCCGTTGACGTTGAGGTGAGCCATAACACTACGAAACCTACGCAAAACATAGGCTAACTTCGTACCTCCCCCTGCACAGAAGCGCCAAAAGAAGATCGATGCTGTCGACGTCGAGAAACGCGAACCTCAGAAGAAGATCGACGCCGTCGATGTCGAAAAGCGCCAGAAGAAGATTGACGCAGTCGACGTTGAGAAGCGCGAACCCCAGAAGAAGATTGATGCTGTCGATGTCGAGAAGCGTCAAAAGAAGATTGATGCTGTAGATGTTGAGAAGCGCCAAAAGAAAATCGACGCAGTTGACGTTGAGAAGCGTGAGCCTCAGAAGAAGATCGACGCCGTCGATGTTGAAAAGCGCCAGAAGAAGATCGACGCTGTTGATGTGGAGAAGCGCTCTCCTCAGAAGAAGATTGACGCCGTCGACGTTGAGTAAAGCACTACTCTCATTTTCACAGATCGTCGGTTCTGTGAACAATCACGCCCAGCCTACAAGATTGCTTGGGATCATGACTTGGATGAATGACGAGGAATTGGACGACAGACGGTAGTTGACAGATATGGTTGGGCATGATGTTAGGGTGGATGCGAGGTATCTTGTAGCCTAGTCCACTCGTTTGGTCGTACTTTGAGAAATTGACTTTGTTTTCTTCGATTGTAGTGGTGCCCGAAAGTTATGCATTTACCTGCTTTCTTGCATTGGAGAGATCAAGTGAAAGGAAAGGACAAGCTACTCAACGCGGCCCACAAGAATCTTATCGTTCAGCGAGGCTCCTTCTGCGACCGCATGGTACGACAGCATATCTGGAAGTGATGTTCTTGGTATGTGACGATGGCATCTTTGTCCACAGCCTAAACTGTCCGGAGGGGCCGGGAATCTTAATTTTGGGTATATCAGCCTTAGAATCCGGAATGTCAGCCCTAGTATACCTCAACGGCCAAATCCTTGAAACTTCAAGGGACGAAGGGACGACAACCAAGTGCATACCCTGGAAGTCTAGACTTTTCCGGCGGAGATATACATTCCCACCCCTTGCAAGCCAATAGAAAACTCTGCAGTTGCACTCGTGCTCGCAAACTTCAATGTTTCTGCATCGGAAAGCGCCCGCAGGAGGCGTCCATCGTGCATCGGCGTTCAGCGAACATGTGGAGGTGGAAAGGAAGAAAATTTGATGCTTGATGGCATCTCATCTGCACGGTTACCAAAGCTCCTGTCCGCGGCTGACTCGCGCGTTTATTGGTTGTAGCTGGCAGCAAGCTTCACGATCGAGCTTCGCAGTATCCCATCTTCACAACAAAGGCAAACTTTGGAATGCAGAAACCTGCGTGTGATTGAATATAGATCGTCAGTATGAGCGCATTACTCTCACAGTTACAGCTCACACGTGGTATAAAACTGCGTAATAGAATCCTTAAAGCCCAGCATTTGTGATCACGCGCGAACCAGCGCGTCGGATTGTCAGCGCCTTCATGCACCCGGGCTGCAGGCCAGCAAGTCCCCGCTTTGCGCCATTCGACGCTGTACTTGTGGTATATAGGACCCTGCTTCCCATAATTTTGTGCGCCACGGGATACTCAATCGCGGACTTTAGTTCCGTGGTGCTTTTGTCAAGGTAGTTTGGTTGGCCAATTGCTTGCGCCGAGGTTCCTGAAAAGAAAGATTGCGACGTCATACCCGGGTGAACTTCAAACGCCAGCTGGAGAGCTTCTGGACTACAACTTCCGTTCTCATCTGAGGGCAATACATCGATATTTTCTATTGTAAGAGAGGAGGAATTTAGCCCACCATGTCGCTCTCGCAACGAGTGACGTCGATAGAGGAGCATGAGCCGTGGAGTAGAGAGGCAAGCCCGGACTCTAGGCACCGGAAAATGAGCTTCAACCCAGTCGGCACATGGACGGAGCAAACTGGCGAAGAGCCAACAATAGGCGCATTCGAAGTGCCCAAGTGGAAGAGACTGCGTATGTATCATATGCTGCATGGCATGGGCACACAGAAGCTAATGTTGCGTAGTCCAGGTCTTACTCGCCGTTATCTACTGCCTCTTCGCCGCCGGTGTCGTCTTCGGTTACGCCGCGATAAAACCCGTACTGCTTGAGGAGGGTGTATACAGAGATTACTGCACAAAGGAAGAACTGGATCAAGATGTACACGTCTGCTACGAACAGGAGCTCCGGCTCAACCTCATGTTCACGATTGCCGCTGTATCCACGAACGTCGTCGCGCTTCCTGTCGGTACAATCCTCGATCGCTTCGGACCACGCGTGTGCGGTATAACTGGGGCGATATCTATAACGATTGGCGCATTGCTTTTCGCGTTCGCAAAGGAATTGCCCCTTGATGGTTATATCCCTGGATATCTGTTCATGGCGTTGGGCGGACCGTTCATCTTCATTTCATCGTTCCAACTCAGTAACACATTCCCGCAATACTCTGGACTGATCTTGGCACTTTTGACTGGAGCTTTCGATACTTCGAGCGCGATCTTTCTGATGTACCGACTTATCTACCAAGGTACAGACGGTAACTTCTCGATCAAGAAGTTTTTCCTTATCTATCTTATCGTTCCGGCCTTTATCCTTGCGGTGCAAGTCCTCTTCATGCCATCGGTGTCTTACAAGACAGTTGGTGAACTCGTTACCAGTGCAGAGGAGGAGCAGGTCATCCACGACTCTGACGACGAGATTGAAGATGCCGCGACGGTTCGAAGCATACAGGATGCGCGACGAGCACATCGCGACAGCATTGTCAGCGAAATCACATCTTTGCTTGGCACCAAAGACGGCAAGAAGCAAGCCCAAGAGGAAGACAAGAAGAAGAATATCTCAGGTGTTTGGGGAGCGCTACACGGTCGCACCGCCAGCCAACAGATCCGCACTCCTTGGTTCATTCTTATTACACTGTTCACTGTCCTCCAGATGACGCGTATCAACTACTTTGTCGCCACAATCCGGACGCAGTACACTTACCTTTTCCATGACTACAACAAGGCGGTTGAGATCAACAACTTCTTCGATGTTGCACTTCCAGTCGGCGGTGTCTTGTCAGTTCCATTTATCGGTCTGCTTCTCGACAACACAAGCACTACCTTTACACTATCTTTACTCGTCACCGTGGCGACAACTATCGGAGTACTGGGTGTGATTCCGGAGACATGGGCCGCATACGCCAACATCATCCTCTTTGTGCTATATCGACCTTTATACTACACCGCAGTCTCGTAAGTCATCCCTCCACCACATTTTAACCTTCTACTGACACCTATCCCAGCGATTATTCCGCCAAGGTCTTCGGCTTCGCCACCTTTGGCAAAGTCTACGGCCTCATCATCTGCCTTGCCGGTGTCCTCAACTTCTCGCAATCTGCCCTCGACGCTGCTACGCATAAGACCTTCAAGAACGACCCTGTACCTATCAACGTCATCTTGCTCAGCTTGGCGCTGCTTGTCGGTCTCGCACTTGTGGCATTTGTGTGGCGCAAGAGTCATAAGATTCAACGAGAGAACATTGAAGAGGAGGCTGAGGAAGCGAGGGAGACACTTATGCCGAATGCTAGTGAAATAAATGGATACGGATCGATGAATGGAAGTGGGACAGCGAGTCCTGGCGAGGAGGATAGAGGCAGGAGGATGTGAATGTGAGGTGTGTCTTTCCTGGTATCTAACTTGCTATTTGCGTTTTCTTTTCTCAGCATGTATGGCATGGCAAGGCGCTGGATGGATTTCTGCTGTGCGATTTTCAAGAACAGGGTCACGTATGAGGAAATGAGTCGCACGAGTTTTACCGAGAATGTCAAATCTGCTATGATGATAGCTCTTCGCTGTATGAGTACCTGCGATAGTAACGATATGCTAAAGCATAGGCCAAGGACCGTCTCCATACAAGATCAGGCCTCCAGCGGACGCAAGGGCACATTCTGTATCGTGGTGGACAGCAACGCTGACTGATTCGAGGTAGAGACTATTCGACGAACTCGAGTGCATGTACCACTCTTCAATTGTAGCCCACAATAAAATTTTGAACGACTGGTTGCGTGGATTCCGGTCATGTTTCAAATTTCCTAAGCGCCGAGGGGCTGACCACTGGGGTGTTGTTGGGCGCCACCTGCAGATAAGTGGTCGCAGCTACTCAAGATCGGCGTCGCAGCTGCCTTGCACCATCATCTCACCTTTAGGACACCTAAACGACGTCGCGATTCACCTTCTCCCCACTATCCCCTTCCCTACACGCTACGCATGCGACTACTGCGCATTCACTTGCTAAATCGACCTTGCTAGTCCCCATCATCGTGGTTTATGGACTTTCGACTTGTGCTACACTACATCCTTCCAGCCTCAGCCTTGGCCGCCTTCATTGAGAATGGGTTGTCATTTTGACGCCATATGATCACCTTACGGCGTGCGTATGATCCATATATCGGCAGAACAGCGTGGATCATCTATACTGTGGCTGATTTCTAGAGCTTCAGAGCGGCCAAGATGGAGCATGATCAGCCTAAAGTCAAAGCCAACAAGTTGTTGAAGTGGCTCGATGATAATGGTGCCGAGATACACAGACAACCTGGGTCGGAAAGACTTCCTGGACCGTTCGAGTGGATTCCGAAAACATCTGAGTTTCAAGGCTGGCTTAGCAATGGACCACCCACTCTGCTCCTTGTGGGACGACCCGGTTCTGGAAAGACCACAGCCGCGTCTCTCGTCGTGGATACGCTTCTGCGCCAGGACCACCTTGGACGTAGGGTTGGCGTTGCGTTTCTTCACGTGGGCACCGGGAAAAAGAAACGTAACGCGATGCAATTGTTACGAAGCTTACTGTATCAGCTTGGACAGCGACTGGCTTCGTCGTACATACGTAGTCGCAACCATCCGCCCATGGACGATGTCTTGGATATCCTTAGCGAAAGAACCCCAAGCCCATCCCAGGGAGATATGGTGTCGCAAATGCTTCCCAAAGTAATCGACAAGTTCGATCGCGTCTACGTTGTAGTAGACGAATTAGATCAGATGACCGAAAATCGTAGACGACTGTATTCCAGCCTTCTTGGTCTGAGAAACGAGAATCTGCGACTTTTCCTCACGACCTGTCACAGCCCAGACGAGAAAAGCAGGCTCCACAAAGATCCGCAGATTCTGATCAGCGGCGCAAATGTTGGAAAAGACTTGGATACTTACATCACGAAAAGGTTGACCGATCTGCCGAAATTCATTGGCTATAGACCGACCGTAGAATGTCGTGTGAAGAAAAACCGTTCGAAGAGCTCCTTGAGGAGATCTCCAGTGGATTCCAGCTTAGGTTCTATGTTTGCGCCTCTCATATTCATAAGTCCGTCCATCAGAAGTTTTG
>Ga0268250_10001324_pt1 | contig 10878 bp, 18 predicted proteins | sample AgamicAsSfe_FD_200448 | JGI IMG/M metagenome (GOLD analysis project Ga0268250, IMG submission 200448) | Agave microbial communities from Guanajuato, Mexico - As.Sf.e (v2) (version 2) | ecosystem: Host-associated > Plants > Phyllosphere > Phylloplane/Leaf | place: Guanajuato, Mexico | collected... | reverse complement strand
TCCGCCATGATTCTGATCCGTGTCTTGGGAAGGTAGCGGTCGGGCGTGATCAGGGTCGGGTTGCTCGAGTATCGTTTAGCTCCCAGGCCTGGCCCCTCAATCTCCAGCGGCTCCTCTGTCGGCGATTCGGGTGTTGGCACTGCGTCCGGGTCCCACGAGTCATGCGTGTAGTAGCTCACCCGGCGGCCCATCTTGGTAGCGCGTCACTCCACTCAACCTCACTGTTACTCTCTTTTTGGTCGTCGCCGGCTTTTGTCTTATAAAGAATGTTGTTGACAGGTTTGTGGTAGTGGCGGCTTGCTGCTTTCTCCTTCACCCAGCAATCGCGGCTGTCTCCATCGGGAAAGAACAGAGCTGCCTTGTGGCTTCCCCTGTAACTATCACCACATCAAAGGGTATCTCTCACATCCAAGCACACCAAGCTGGGCTCACCTCCACGAACTCTGATCATCAAACATGCCAGAGGATGAACCTCCTACGGCTAGTACGGCATCGTCCCCAGTGATATTGCCCCCTGCCCAAGCCTGATGTGAGACCATCGCAATTCACCCTCGCCTCGCCTCGACATCACGCACATGTACGCGTTTGCTGGTGCGTGACCAATAGGATGTGCTCGTTTCAGAAATCTCATCATGGAAACGTAGGTGAGGTTGCATTCTGTATCTGTGTGCGGCCATCTTCGATAATCTCTCACCTTCACCTGGCCGCCATCTTCATCGTCGCGCTAGTGAGCTTCTCTCGAGAACATAGTCTACCTTTACGCCTCTTTTTTATCTTCTATCATCCATCTGTGACAACGAAATATTTCGACCAGCAGCCAAACAGAAACCAACAGTTGAGAATGTCTGACAACGACAACGCCGCCGCCAATGGCTCTTCTCCCCAGTTCACCGAGCGCGAGCTACAGCTCCTCGGATGGGCTATGCAGTCTCTCAAGTCTGGTCCTCCAGAGGTATGTGTCTAGTCTGTCTCCTCTTCTAGTGCAATACTCATAGTCATCGTAGATTGACTACGAGAAGCTCGCTGGCTATGCTGGAATGAGCAACCCGCGCTCTGCTAGCAACGCCTGGGCCAAGATCAAGCTCAAGTTGATGACCCCCACTGCCGATGGCACCGCCCCAGTCACCCCAAAGAAAACCCCTCGCAAGAAGGCTACTGCTGCCAAGCAGGAGGATGACGGCGAAGAGGGCGCAGACGCTGCAACTCCTAAGAAGACCCCCCGCAAGCGCGCCCCCAAGAAGCAGGATGTCGACGGCGAGTCTTCGCCCAAGAAGAAGGCCACCCGCGGCAAGAAGAACTTGAGTGCCGATAGTAAGTCCGCCTCCGGGTAAGAACAGATGTAGTGCAAAGCTAACACACCATAGCTGTTAAGGAGGAGTCTGACGAGGACCTCAACCCTGACGGTTCGCCGATGAAGATCGACCCAGCCGAGCCTAAGGAGGAGATTGTGGACGATGTCGTCTAGGTTTCCTCTCGGTTTGGGCTACTGTTACTTTTCTTTGATCAAGCCATGTTCCTTTCTGACCCCGGCTGTGAGAAGGCGTTGCGCGATGTCTTCTTCTAGTGACGTAGCGCACAATGGCGAAAAGGACTGGTTCTCAAGGGCTCGTGTAATGAAAAGATTCATTCTCATCTCAGCATGGCATTATGGAGTGTTAGGGAAACATGCATGGTTTTCACAAACGGCGTAAGGCAGTTGCATCATTCGCATGTTAGCAATTGCAACCGCACATTGCGCACCTCCAATACATTTCTTCATGCCGAAACGTAATCTTTTAAGAAATATGGATATTTTGCAGTCTTTCCCTCTGGTTCGACATCCAGCAAGCACTGTATGCGTGCCGATGCGCATACACCCTGGTCTGGGGTCGTCTAGCCGGATATTACCCAGATTCTCCAGTCCGACGCAGCTCATCTACGCATAGTATTTACGCTACCATTCACTACACCTCTGTCGAACTAATGACAACAGTCATTACAATTAAAACAGCTCATTCCATAACCACAATATGACGCGACGCAATCGAGAAGCAAAGAGACTCATAGACAACGCAATGCCGTCGTTGATGGAAAACAAGTCAAGGCTTGTGAGACACACTCATGCTTCGTACCCAAACCTAGCTGACATGCATTTGAAGGGTGGCAATTATACCACAAAAGCTTTCCTCTCGTTCTCCATCCCTCTTTCAGCTGTTCTCGCTTTGTACTTGGGTTTTCGGCAGCCACTCCTTCCTGTACTGCGTTCATACTTGCCCAGGCGACTTGATGTGTATCTCCCTGCTAGGTTATGGGAGGCTACGCCAGCAGTCAACTTGGACGGAACTCTAAGCCCAGGGGATTTACTGAAAGCGTGCGAAGGCCACCAATACACGACCGAGATCATATCTCTCGATCCTCTCCTGATCTATATCAACAACTTCACGTCTGCGCAGGAAGCAGAAGAGCTCATCAAACTTGGGTAGGTATTCTCGCCTTTCTGCCCCAAGCTGGAGCTCACTCACGACCGCAGCTAATACTTCTCCAGCTCCCCAGAATTTGCCGAATCCTTCATCAGCCGTTCACGAGGCAGTACCCAACGCGTCACAGGCCGCACCTCTCAGTCTGCGCCCCTCCCTATGAATGATCCGCTAGTCTTGTGTCTTCTGAGCCGCGCACGAAAGTTCATGGGCTCTATGCTCCTCCCCTCGGAACCCTTCAGTATTCCGCAACTCGTACGGTACTTCCCTAGCCAAAAGTACGACCTACATACAGACTTCTGGCCTGAACACCAGATCACTAGTCTCGAAGATGGCAAGCAGGTATACTTCAATCGCATCGCTTCATTTTTCGTTTTCCTACGCGACAATTGTACAGAGGGTTATACGTACTTTCCTCTTGTCGAACCTTCGTTGCCCAACATCCTGGATGGTACATACAATGACAGGATAGCGCAAGGTGAGATGAACGGAGAAGCCAAGGGCATCAAATTCAAGCCGATGCGGGGGAACGCGGTGTTTTGGGTTAATCTGGATAAAGACGGAAAGGGTGATCGGAGGGTAGTGCATGCCGGACTCCCGGTGGACGAAGGAGAGAAGATTGGGCTGAACATATGGCCAAGGAAATACTTTGGCTATGTTGATGGCGGCGATGAGGACAGGGAAGGGATGGCGACAAAGGAGGGGTGGAGTGGGAGATGGAAAGACTGAATGAGGAAACTGCATATTGAGCACTCTTGCTAACAAAACTGCACCAGTATTTTTCCATTGCATTCCAAGCCCTCTCAAACGATTCGTTCCATATCAGCACTTTAGCATTTACGTTCCGTCTAAATGCCGATGCGCAAAGCATACGTCATCTATGTGAAACAAAGACACGCGTTTCGCAACACGACAGATAGAGTGGCGCCACACAAACCTTATAATGAGTAAGGCAGGGAAGTGGCACAGTAAACAACCCGGTGGCTACAGTGTAACACCAACTCAAGAACTCAAATTACCGCACCGGCCAACATAGCCGCGGTCATGTCAAACAAACTCCTGAACAATCAAACCAAACTCACTCTCTACCTCACAGCAACAACATAAACCGTTGTCTCCAACATCTTGTCGGTCAGTTTCTAGAGCCACCAACTAGACAATGTCGCCTTCAACACCTTTCCCCGACTACCCAACACTCCACAGATGTCCAATGAACATAGCTCAGCTGATCGACCCTGCAATCCGCTCCTGGAACCTAGGTCCTGGTTTTTGTACGCGCGACAACTTGTTCGGTGTGAGCTACGTACTTCTTCTTGTCGTAAACTATATGGTCGCCGTTCTAGCCTTGTATGCGGTCTTCGCTATCCTGGGAAAGATCGTATGTTGGAGAGGATTCGCAGGGAAGGATACAAGAACTCGAGACAAGGCGCTGGATTGGAGAAGTGCGGATAGACTGGAGCGTGGTGAGGGGGGCTGGGTTGGTAAGGTATGTTTTGGTGTATTCGAACACTAGTCTGAGCTTATGATGGAAGATGCTGACGAACTTTGTAGCAGATCAAGGCGTTTCGCCCGATACTGAGTCCTGTGAGGGAGAAGGAGAAGATGTGATGGTGTCGATGCAAAGTGCGACGAAAATCAGAAAGGGCTCTGTTTGCATTGCAAAGAGTCACGTATACGAAGTTACCCTAGAGGTTGGGCAGTCCTATGGCAAGGGAATATCAATCGGTCCAGCAACCACATGCAGGACTTCGATGTATTTGCTCGGTGGTCTTGCATTCCGGCGCCCAAGATTCTCATTTCCAGTGTGGCATTCAGCACGTTCGGCACAAGTACTTGCGGCCACTCCTACGCTTATCCATAACAGAGTACTGCTGTGGCTATAATCATTGCAGCAAACATCTTGTCTACCGCCTTTTCTTCATGTATCGTACTGAGGGACTGCAACAAGATGATTATGATAAGTAGTCATTGCAGACACAGAGGCGGTGTGATTAGGGGAAGGAGAGCAAACGCACGACAGACTCGTTTGCAGCTGACGTCGTGACGAGCAAACGAATCTGGAGAAAATGGTGGACATGATGTCGCCCCGTAAACAAATCCAATGCTCCTGTACCTGGCGCATCGATACATCTGTGTCTGGTCACTCCAACGAACGACGAGAGATTCGTAATCTCGCCATTTCAGCCCACTCACCTTCACTTGATCACATTTCATACATGCGCAGGATTTCCTCACATCACCAATAACCTCGCATCCCCTCTTTTCAGTCCTCACCATCAGACGACCGGTCTCACTGCAACACATTCTCAACAATGCCGGCGCTCCCAATATCCACTCACGCAACAACAGCGCACCACGGTACTGATTGGCCGCTCCTCTGGATCATAATCGGTGTCACCAGCATCATTCTCTTTCAGACCTTCATCGCAGTTGCCCTTATTCGTTGGGCGAACTTGCGCAGCAAGGCACGGTGGAAAGATCTGCGAAACCGTGGCATTGCCATCCTCGACGGTCCTTCGCTCATCTGGAGGGACACGATACCGCCTGCACCGACAGTCTCGACATACAACTTACGGCATAAGCTTCAGATATCAAACGAACAAGTGTCTCAGTAGCTTACTGTGGCTGCTTTGAACCAAAACGACCAAGGCGTCAATACCAGCGCTACATCACTTTCTGAACAATTACCAACAGACAACGATGAGTGTCTTCGACCCCGAACCAACGCAGCTCACCGAACAACATCAATCCACAACCGCCGCCATCGTCTCCTTCATCGTCATCTCCGCAGTGGGCTTGTCGATCGTTGTAGGGTTCGTCGTGTTTGGTGTGTGGTACAGGATAAAGAGGAAAAGAGAACAACATGAGGCAGCCGTCGAGCTGGTGGAGCTTGCTCGAATTGGAAATTCTTTACAGATGTCGCCATCACAACAGCGGTAAGAGGTGGGCGGGGTGCACTGACAAACACCTTTTGGGGTGTGCTTTGTACGTTATCTTAGAGAACCTGTGCTCTCGTTTGCTCAACCACGCATAAAACGGCAGCAGTGTCTTTCCCTCTTCCTCGCATGTAGATTATACGGGGTCAGTATTGGCGTCGAAGGAATACAAAGCGTATGGGATATAAAGAAGAGTGATTGAGAGCTGGATGATCAAACCGTGAGAAACTTTCGAGTTGATCTAAACGAACCACTCATAGTGGCCATTAACATGACATCCCAACTGGAATCTTCTGCTTCGTTCCGAGTGAGAATGACTCCTGGTACCGTATGTCAATTAGACGTGCACTGTAATGTTAGTCGCGCAGTCTGATTGTCACATCATCACTCCGAGACTGTGGTAATAACAAGTTTCACCTGGCAACTCGTGATGGCGCGATAGAATTCGACCGTTGGTACCGGTGGTAGCGCGTTCCGTGTGGCGAAGCTCATGAGATTAGAACGGGGAAAGCGTCGACCGCCTCCTGGTAGTTGCTACCTAGAGGGTCGACCCCGCGTCAGCCAGAGTTACCGAAAGACCCTCTTTCTGTTCTTTTTCCTGCACGACCAGAATCGAGCTCGACCATTACTTGAACCTGGAAGCATCAACAGTAGACAACACTTAGAGGATAATCATGTCTTCCCAGAACACTTCCAACTCTTCAAGCTCCGGCTCGACTTCGGCGGGCAACAGCGGCAGTGGAGGCTATACTACCACCAGCTCCGGTACCAACGACCAGGTAGGCTCTCATGCTTTCGCCACCCTCCTACATGTGTGCTTAAGATCGTTTATAGGGAAACCACTACTGCTCTCGCGACTACGGCTCTGGCGCCTCAAACTCCAACTCTTACCACTACTCCAACACCAACGGCTCGTACTACTACAGCAACCCTAACGTATGTCGAAATTATGCCAGACAAACAAACTTTTGTTGACATAATCTTAGGGCTCGACCTACTACAACGATGGTAGGGGTGGCTCAAGCTACAATCCTGGCAAATAGAGTACGGACGTCTTGTCAGTCATGGCTATAAGCTCGGTGGAAGTCTTCATATATTGACTGCACGCTGTCGACAGAACGCGAACGGGGCAGTTTGGCCATATTTGAACAATCCAGACAGTACAAACTGAACCTCCTTGCTTCTTACTCCCCTCTGCATGCTTTTTGTGGTGACGCCTCCGCGTATATAGACGGCATAATATAGCCCAAACGCTGCCATTAGGACCCGGAGCGCGCCATGATAATGAGTCTACCATCGCCAACACAAATGTAGCGGTATCGCTGTCTCCTTGAACTAAGGTACGCGATGCCCTGAGGTGACGGAGTGAAGTCGTGTAGAGAGAGCATGGGTGGGGAAGCGACGGGCGGGTGAGATCCCGCTGGTGCCCGCATGTTCCCGAGGCTACCTAGGTATCGCTCTTCCCAGCGTTACATCGGCGATATCCTCGATATCCACTACCAGATTGCTCGGTATTCGCAAATCACATAGCTGGCATCGCACGGCTGTTTGTAGGTTGTGCATGCAACTCAGAAGTCACATCACGCTGCGTGACAGCTGTCTCGCTCGACGCGGGCTTTTTCCCAACCCTCAACTTTGCAAACCCCTAACGAGGTCGCTCCTGCCTCGGGGAATCCAAGCAAGACATTTGCATCGAAATCGCAAACCTGGGTAATCTTCTTACATCGAACACGTCTTCTCACATAACTATCAAACAACGTCATCGAGATTGAGATTGAGCTCCGGCCCGAGGTTTTCTATTTTCACGTTCAGTGGCACGCACCCGCTGTTCGCCGACTACGAAGCAGCTCGATTTCCTACATAACTCATGAAAAGTCAGCGTCTTTGTTAACTATTAGCATTAGCTTGTTGTATTGACTGCAAGAAACGCCGCCTCTTTGGCCTCATGGTTCCTTACTGGGACGTTATCATCTCAGTGGCTACCAGAGCGATCATCCTTATTGCTCGTTATATGTGTCTCGCTGCCGAAAGACTCTGCTCCATCGAGCTCGATCTCGCTATCTGTCCGCATCCATCCCTTGCTCTGAATCCGTATCCGGCTCTGTATTCTGGATTTGTTGGGATGGCTGTTCGAGCCCGTAGCAAAATTGCTTCGAGTTTTGGACTGCTGAGTTGACGGGAGATGGAGGATGCCACCGACGATGGGCTTGAGTGAAGGCGCACATGCGGCTATGATACCGATGTTTACCTGGAGGAAACCCCAAAACTGTATATCGTTCGTGCTGCCCGAGTCTTAGTGAACATAATACTGACGCAAACGTAGAAGTTAAAACGAACAATGACTGATCAGGATCACCCCTCTTTGTGTTTTGGACGACCGTCTTAACGATACCCATGATTACTGCTCTTAACTACGGTCAGCTCTTACACATGGACCTCGAAAGTCATTAGCGTTGAGATTGCGGATTCTTACATGTAGCCCAAGCTTAGAACGAGGATAAGGTAGATGCGAGTCCTTTGTTTCATCTGTAACCCTAATATGATGGGCACGGGAATAGATGCGAAACAGATATCAGTTAAGATATTGCACGCTTCATATGGCCTAGTCAGTCATCGAAAACAGATTTTTGAGGAGTAAACACATGCTTACTTGTGTTCATTAGCGCGAAGCCTTTGTGGATGTTCACGGCCAAGCATGTTGGCTTGAGGTCTTTGTTCCAAAAGCCGGCTATGGGCTTGCAAACAGCAGCCCACTCTCCCCACGAGACCACTGTATAAAGACAAACGAAGGCTTCGAAGCTCAGTATTTGCTCTCTTAGATTGTTCTGGGGTTATTGTAGGTGAGGAGACTTACCGATAAGCGACCAGAGCATTCTGGTGTACAAGGTGGGAACTTTGAGACGAAGGAGTGAGAACCCGACGGAGAGTTTGAGGAAAGCCATTCCACCAATGGTAGATACTATCGCTTGTATGAAGGTCAACTTCAGGTACTCATGATGGTCTTCCTTCTCAAGAGTATCGGTATGGCGTCCCAGGCCGTGTTGGGCGGCCAAGATGTAGGTCACCATACCGCCGAGAAAGACACAGACCTATCGAACATAGTCAGGAAAGCAGTCGAGCATGATTGGTCATATCGTCTCACCGTTGACGCTATTATAAGGGCATCATCTTTGCCAAATGCCTTCACGATGATGACACGTGCGTACAGCCGCATTGCAACGAAGACCAGGGCTACAACATGGAAGGTTGCTGTGACGCCGAGGAGGTAGCCCAAGTTGCTTTCTGCGGCTCTCGCTGGGTCAGTGTTCTGTGGCGCCATGGTTACAAAAGAAAAAAGAGTTTTTTAAAGTGAATCTAAGGCGAACAAACGACAATATCATATGCACAGTTTCCAATAGAAGGATGCGTTATGATACATGTTGCCTTCCTGTTCCTCACGCCCAGCATGACAAGGAATCTATTCCATCAAGTGTGAAGCACGGTAGCAGTGTTCTAGAAGGTTGTGTAGGAGTTCGTTCATTGGTCCTTTGACCTGTCCACCACGAGACGGGGCATCCACTGTGCGGAGATTTCTTGGAAGACCATTCAAAGGCTTTGCTTTTTTAAAATGAGTTGGGTTGTTCACAACGCATGGGAAACATGCGACCTGCACCTCCGTCTGCATACAGTAAGCATCGGCAGAGATCACATTTACAGACTAGCTCATCAGGCCAACCAGGAGGTACTAGGGAAGGGTCGGCCCAGCGTAATAGGTCGACGAGTGGATGAGGGTCTACCGGAACCATGAGTCGTCTCAACAAGTATCGATGGCTAAGCTCGCTTCGATGAGGGACGGGAATGGGCTAGCTCCTGGATGTGAGGTTACAGGAAGGGTGGGTCTGGGCTAACCAGGCCTCGGGACGGTGGAACGCAACAAGTCCCGGAAATCCGTCACTCCATTATGGATTGGTCTCTCCAGGTGGCAAATTTCAGTTTAATCCATGAGCCGATACAGCTATATTATATTTCAGCTGAAAGAGCCAGACTTCTATTGTATTCTTTAAAATATCTCAAGTATTCAAGCAGCACACATCTATGCACCGTAACCCTTAAAAAGGTTCACCAGCTTCGAAGTTTTTGTTCAGTACCTAGGTATGTACCCATCTTTTCTGGATGCTATTATTCAACATGAAGCCAGGGTCTTCCCGTGTCCGTCCCGTCCCTCGTCCACTACAAGGGGGAGAAGCAGCAGCCGGATCCTTTGGCGATCTTATGCTACATCCGGATACAACTGCACGATGCGGGAAGACGTCCGACTGGCCATGGGTGCACGTTTAAATCCAACACAATCCTGTGAATCCTACATCTTGGCGACCCCCATCAATGTCACCTCACTTACCGATTTATGAGGGTCGACAAATAATTTCGTTGCACATTCTTCGCTTCGCGTAAGATTATCACTGCCGAAACAGGCCCTGATCGCGGCTGCCAGTCGCCACATTAACCGAACAACATCAACAAATACTGAAATCATGCCTCGAGAGCATGTTGTTCCAGTGTTCCTACACAGGATGCTTTTGGAAGCGTGAACGTGTTCATGACAATACACTGGCTACGCGATAGAGTGCTGACGGCCCGTTCAATCGGGACTCCGAGTACAAAGATGACCCGTACAACTGGACGAGGCTTCGGCTCGCCTGCAAGACGCCTTCCGTATAAGTTATAACACCCGAGGCTCCAGTGCAGGATAATCTCGAACTAAAGGATGAAGGATGCAAGCCTTGATTAGGCGCCCCCATACTCTAGCCCGCGTTCATCTAACCCAGCAATCTGGACTCGCCTAAGAACCGTTTTCTCCGTTAACAGTTCTTAGAAATCGGAAGCACGCTTGCGGTAAGGCCCTTGTATGATTCAGGGATGACTTCGCGATGAATATAACCGGCGACTTGGATCACCAGATCTCACCTTACGCTGCCAGATCTTGCACACAGCAAGTGCTAACTCGTCGATATGCGCCTCTTTCAAGCTATAGCTATCGTGCAGCTACTGGCTGGACATCTCGTGGCTGCTGTTCCCCTCGACTCAACTCCGGTCATCGATATAGACCCAGCAGTCGACCCACTCGAGGCTCTCGCTCAACTGCAACAGCATACGTACGAGACGCTTGAACACAGTGATGCCGTGTCAAAGAGGGCTCCGAAAGGCTGTTCCTTGGCAAACACTGCCATCCGGAGGGACTGGTAAGCTCACCACACTTATGAGGATGTACTTACTGACTTGTAAGGGATTATATGAGCAAGCCTGATCGGAGAGCATATATCAAAGCTGTTCAATGTCTCCGAACATTGCCGGCTAAGTCTGACAAGTCATGGGCTGCAGCAGCCAAGACGCGCTTTGATGACTTTGTCGCTATCCATGTCAACCAGACTATGTACATACATGGCAATGGTCTCTTTCTTACCTGGCATCGCTACTTTGTATGGGCATACGAGCAAGCTCTCCGAGAT
>Ga0268250_10001323_pt1 | contig 10883 bp, 11 predicted proteins | sample AgamicAsSfe_FD_200448 | JGI IMG/M metagenome (GOLD analysis project Ga0268250, IMG submission 200448) | Agave microbial communities from Guanajuato, Mexico - As.Sf.e (v2) (version 2) | ecosystem: Host-associated > Plants > Phyllosphere > Phylloplane/Leaf | place: Guanajuato, Mexico | collected... | reverse complement strand
CGCGTGGCTGCGATGGATCTGTACCCTCGTCTTGCCAAGCACAGTATACGGTCATACTAGCCGTTTCGCTAGAAGCTGATAGGACTGTCGTTTGAGATAGGCTTCACCAAGCCACGCCAAAACCAGACCTTACTCTACCCGATGCCTCTTGTTTCCTATTGGTGTAAGGAATGCTTTTGTTGCAGTACTCACTCCGGCCTCGACCCAGGGGCCGTTGGCATTGGTGACGACAAGGCTGAAAAAACAGCTTCATAAGATGAGGAAGGGCCTACTAGCTCTGGTAGTAGAAATCACTTGCCAGAATTTTGATTCCACTAAAAAAATCGCTCAAGAGGAGTCGCATTCTGAACAGCCTGTTACGCTTCGTGGGAAACCTATGGTAAGTGCTGACCAGCTTCGAGTGTCTATTCAGTGCAACCCCAGTTAATATCAGCAGGCGCAGCCAATCGAGCGTCAGGAGCTACCCGGGTCGCCAAACTCACCTACGGCATCGCCAGCCCCGATTTCCTCGTATCCTGAAGTCTATAACCAATACGCAGAAGGCATTGAGGTTGCACAGCCGGATACCGCACAAAGATACCTACAGCCTTCCCACGGACATCATCAACAGCTCAAAGGGGCTCCTGGTGGTGCTGCTCAAGAAGAGGAAGATGGTGCAAAGCAGGTCATTTGGAAACGAAAGCTCTGCGGTTTTCCGCTCTGGACAGCTGCGCTGGTGGTTCTGGTGGTCATCGGAGGGCTCGTCGGTGGACTGGTTGGCGGCCTGGTAGGACGCACAGAGAACGGCGATTCTGCGAAATCCACGCCCAGCACTTCGGAGTCCTCAATATGTTCATCTCTGTCGTCTTCTCATGGCACATTGTCGGCTAGTGCAACTTCTACTGTAGCCACAGGCCCCGCATCGACGCCTGGTTCATCGTTGCGCTCGTCATTCAAGATCTCTAGCATCGCCGCAAGCCGAACAGGGAATCCAGGACATATACACATCTTTTACTTGGAGTCCGGGACATTGAAGGCCAGGATATTTGGCGATGAAGGGTGGGTAAGCCTCGACATTAATCTATCTATTCCGGCAAAGAGGGGCTCGCCGCTTGCGTCTATATCCTGGGTCGATGACGGCCGAGACCAGGTAAGCATTGGATCTGTATGAAGGTATTCGTTGTTCGTCTTTCCCTAAAGTATGCCTGATACTCGAAGCGTATCCTAGAGGTATGCGCTTGTCTTTCTGTCATATTACTCGCAGAACGTTGCGAGTGTATACCGTTAGGATACGCTTCAAGCGCTAGGTGCAAATTGGGGAAATCGGCTTCTCCATTATCGATGATAGTAGTCGCTCAGCTCACTAACTCCAAATCAAGATCCGAATCTACTACTACAACCAAGACACCCAGATGATCGAAATCGGCGGACTATGTTCGGGTGGTGGCACAAACTGTACGTGGAGAGCAGGCAATATCATAATCGATTCGGGCATCTCGAGCGATTCGGGTCTAGCAGCAGTGCATTTCCTCGACCCTGGTAACCAGATTAGGACGTTCCACCAGGACATGTATGGACAGATGAGTGGGGGGAGCTACTCTAGAGGCAAGTGGACAGTGGCCGATCCGTTTCTTCAGATACTACCTGGCACTGCGATTGCTGCCACGATCGATGCTGTCGAACGTCCTTTCATTATCAGAGTATGGCATCGCGGTCCGCAGGGCAACTTGAGGGAGGTTTACTGGGATTCCAGGAACGAGCCATGGGCCAATCGTAAGTCGCACAATAGGCTCAACGGCCGGTTTTGTTAACCACGTTCGTGCAGCGCTTTCTCTCGATGTAAAGAACAGCTCCAACGTTAACCTGTATGCGGCGATTGGTGCCTCCGACTACCTGGGTGAGAATGGAGTGACGCAGAACTACATTATCCAGGACGACAAACGCGCGACTGAGATAACATCCTTGAATGAGACAGAACTCATTGCCTGGGTACCAGGAAGCTCGGGTAATCCCTCGACAGATGCATGGCTGCGTGGGGATGATGCAGGAGGTGCTATCGCAGCTCTGGGCTGGCTGGACGAGAACGACAGTCCTGAAGCTAGGCTTTACTGTGTGGTTGGTGGTAACATTCATGAAATTGTTTGCAGCCCCAACTCATGCTGGACTGGTCGTGTGATCTAGCAGTAGAATGAAGGGAGGCTTACCAGATGCAAAGCACCTATTCGGGACAGTTTGGACAATAGTAAACACAGTAAAAGTGTACGTTGTCATCCACCTTATCAGCCTAACGCAGAACTGGGTGAGTGTCTTTAGGGTGGGCTTTTGGCAATGCCGTTACACGAATCATAGTTTCAGGTGGGCCCGCACCAACCTCCCCAACCACCTTCAAGCCCACCAGCGCACAGTTCGCCCAGATACCCTCACTGCCTAGCTCCTCCTCACGTGTCTTTTAGCGTGCCAAGTATCTATCGATATAAATACCGCCCTTCGCTCGAAAGTAATTCTGCATACTTACCTTCTTGCGATGACCCAGCTCAAAGATTGGGTTCATCTGAGCGTCTGGTCTGCATTGCACAGCGCGGTACTGGATTCTCACGAGCTTCCTTCGGGAATCTCGGCGGGGCAATTTTTGCTGGTCACACATCTGTGTCGCTTTTTCATTGATGACACCGCTTTACGTGGTGTCTTGAGGAAGAAGACTTGCGCTGGGTGATTGAGGGACTTGTTGGTGTTCGCGCACGCGTTGGAGGTTTACGCGTCGCGACGATCCTATCACCTTCGCTGTTGTACGGATGCCTTTATAGCTACTCGCTTGGTACACGTGAAGTTTTCGAGGTTACTAGGTTACGGCAAATCGATCGCGAGATGTCGTCTTCGCTATTTCCTGGCCTTTGGCATCGCGATAACGAGTCATTATTGTCGCTGCCGCAAGTAACATTATCTGGGTGGATCGACTTTTCTACTGTTGAGCGTAGGAGTCTAGGCAACAACATTACCGCTCTTTCTGCCAACTGGTTGAACCCAACATCTGACTCCCGCAAGCTTGCGCGAATATACTCTACACCCACGCTAATAGTCCATCAGCGCTCCTGCCATCCTCCTCTGGTACTTCTCAATCACCTCCTGACACCGGACCACGACGCCGGCAGCCAACACGCGTACCCTCTCATCCTCCTCGCTTCCCGTACCTAAATCTTCGAATACCGACCTCACCCAAGCCTGTGTCTCCATAAGTTCTTTACCTTGCTCCGTAGCCACCCGCTCCTTGTTCTCGTTCGTTTCAAGCAACATCAAGAAGCCGAACAAGACCGCGTTCAGGATGTTCTTGTCCTTGCTCGCGAGTCCGCGCACCGACAGTAGCAGGTCCCAGTATTCACGCGTCATCTGCGGTAAAGCGAGCGTGTTCGGGCCAGATGCGTTCAACAGCAATGACAAGGTCTGTAAGAAAGGAGGGAGGAGGTGAGTAGACGCATATATCGAGTCATTATTCGCGCGGATTTGGAGCCACCAACGGCCACTGAGCGGGAAGAAGAAGTTGTCTGCGACGATCTGCGCAAGTGCGTTCGGTATGGGCTTGTGTCGCTTCTTCTCGACCTCCATGCGCGAAGAGAAGGTCCGGACTTTCAAGATGTTAGGGCCGCTGAGCTGGTCGGCTGCCTGGCTAGCGATGGGTGACAGCATCTCACGCGCCATGCTGCTTGAGATCTTCGCTACTGTAGGTGCGTTGTTGTCCTCAGCGTAAATCTTGTGGAGGTGCGGCGGAAGCTGTTTGCTGGGGAAGTCTGGCTTTGCTGGTACCAGATCGTTGGTCGAGGTGTCCTTCATACCTGCTAGCTCACGCGCCCCGAGGCCCAGAGTTGTAAGCATAGCGATGCGTTGCTGTAGACTGTAATCACCCGAGAAGAAAGACCGAGCGAACCACTGCGCCATTTGTGCTGGCTTCGCAAGTAGCACGGCGATCAGTGCCTGCTGCCGTTGCTGTGCGAAGCCTTCTAGCTCCGAATTGTCTTGCAACCCGGTAAGCAAAGTGGCTAATTCTTCAAGGTGATCCGTTACTTCAGTTCCGAAGTTCGCCTTACGGCGAATCAGAGATGCTGCGGTGGCTAAAGCAAGTTCATGGCGATCGTAGTTCTCCTGGTCTCGCAGCCCCGCGATCAAATCCCTGATGTAGACGGGTGCGGTAGGTTTGTTGCGGTTGATAGCCGTTGGGTCGTCTGTGTCGTCTTCCGGATCAGAGTCTGGCTTCTCGTACACCATCAGATCTGCATCTTCATCTTCAGAGTCTGACATGACTTCAACGACCCGTGGGCCTTGCATCTCGGTGATTGCGGGAGCTTTGGGCGCTCTAGGGGTTGACTTGGGCTTTGACTGGACTTTCTTTGCTGGTGCAATGTCATCGCGTTTTGTCTTAAAATCCGTAATGTCTCCAACTCTATCGTCGACCTCGGTAAGACGTTGATACCAACTCGCTTCTTCTGCTTCGGCACCCTCTAATTCAAACTTGAGTTGAAGTTCCGGCTTGTCAACCATTTTGGAAATGGCAACACCAACTGCAATACCCAAGAAGCGAGCTCGCGTAGATGCTGCTCCTATGCGGTTTGACATGCCGTTGACATGATATGTTGACTTTGCCATCATCATGAGAAACATAGGCTGCGAACGCTTCACGTAGCCACTGCATAGTGCCAAGGTCTGAGCAAGAGCTGAGATTTGTCAGCTGGCTATGTTCATGAAGTGCAATGCGGACCAGAAGGTCTGATCAACCCAGTCTTTGAGTGGGGCTATCGCAGAAAGATGATCATGTGGTGTACAAACATCACGTACCTTCTTGCTGCAGTACAGGCGTATGCCTTATGTATACAGAATCGCCAAAGGTTTTTATGAGATTCTCGAGAAGAGTATGTAACTTCTCTATGAGCTGTTAGTCGCAAGTACCAATGAGTGCATAATCTATACTGACCGTCATCCTTTGCAAGAGCTGCCAATGCACTCCGTCGGGACAAGAGTGACTCGTCGAGCGCAGGTATTGTTGATCGCGAAAGTAACGAAACGAGATGCTCTTTTAGAACGTCATTGTCCTTGATAAGTGTATAAAATAGAGCAGCAGCAGAGGAAACGGTGGAAGACACTGCAATAGAGGCGTCATCTCTAAGGACGTTCTCTACAGAGAAGTATTCTTTGGTCACCAACACGACTATTGCGTTGAGATATTTCCGCTGCTCAAAAGTTTTCATCCGAGGCAGAAGATTCGGGAGGCGCTCAAGCGAGCTACTATCAATCAATGCTCGAAAGAGGGAGCTTACGATCCGATCTGAGCTGTTAGCACAAACTAAAGGAACTTGATGCGCTGACATACCAGTGTAACCCAAGCTCAGTGCTTTTGAGCAAAGCTCTATAACTGCAGTGAGACCCTCCTCGCTACTTGAGCTGCGCTCGAGTAAAATGGCGATGTTGCGCCCTAACCATGCCGCGTACTCTTTACCGTCTGCGACCCAGACAGCGTCTTGATAAACCCCATCACTCTTTTTGAGTATGTCTTCAGCCTCCGCTGCGATCGATAGTAGACGGCCGGACGCGACTTGCGCGAGGTACTCCTTCCAGATGAGTTTTCTTTGCGTTGAGTTCTTACCATATGCTAAGACATCTTGCAACACGCGGTGAGATGTTTCATCCCCGCTCAGTACTGAACTCAATATCTCGAGGGTATCCGCGATGTGCTCAGCTGTATTCCGCGCGTCACCGGGTGCCTTCTTTTGGCGACTGTCTGCAATAAGCGAACGAAGCCTTGTATTGAGATGTCCAAGTCCTGTTGGATTTCGGAGAATGTCTTCTAGCTTCAAAACTTCAATCGAGCCTTTAATGGTCCTCCAGTAATTTGGGATGGTATCGTTGATGAGTTGATGCGCGATGCTTGCATTCAATGGTTCCGGTAGTAGAAGGCTAAATCCTTCTGTGGTGAGGTAGCTCAGGACTTTGCTAACTGTCTTGCGATTAGGTTGGTTCTTTAGTGCTCCGAGGGCCGATTCTGTAGAATTGACAAAAAGTGCATCTTCTTGTATGTCCAGACTCCTTACATCCTGGATGAGAGGTTCGGGGCTCTTAACCTTCTTGGTGGATACGGCCGTCAAGAAATCGGTCATGACGCTTAAATATGACCGCCTGAAACATATACCCTGATCGGTTTGACTCAATCGTGCAGAACGTTGTGTTTTGCTGTATTCGTGAACAATGCGAGAGGTAGACGCTTGGTGAACCTTACCCAATCGGTGTTTCCTTTCCCATGCGCAGGCCCGCAGCCTAGCGGCTTGGCAGGCCATCTACACTCTGATGCCTACAACCACGGTTTGCTCCACTTGACTCTCCCAACACTCATCTTCAACACATGTACACAGGATGGCTGTCAGCGTCGATAACATGAGTGCCGCCACAACAAGCAGTCCGCGGGCACGATGGTAAGCCGAAAGCATGGAAAATGTCGGAGCTCTTGACTGATATCATGCGATAGGAAGTACCTGGACAACTTCCTGACTCGCAAAGGACCATTCACAGACGAGGAAGCCTTCATGGCTGGCGAACAGGTCATCGAGTACCTAAGTAATCTTAAAGTTCTGTACGAAACTTACTCCCTCTGAGGTACAAGACACTACAGCTAACGACATGCAGTGTCATGTATGTTCTTGTCAATGCTCGACCATGAGAGATAGCAAACCTTTCTCTGATATATTTACTCACTGAAATCCAGCGGAGCCGGCGGTCTGGGTTGTGAGATCCTCAAGAATCTTGCCCTATCAGGATTCAAAGACATACACGTTATCGATATGGATACCATTGACGTCAGCAACTTGAATCGACAATTTCTCTTCCGCGCCTCAGACGTGGGGAAGTACAAGGCTGAGACTGCTGCTGCTTTCGTCGAAAAGCGTGTAAAGGGCGTTAAGATCACTCCTTACTGTGGCAAAATCCAGGACAAGGACGAGAGCTACTACATGCAATTCGGACTCATAGTATGTGGTCTAGATTCCATCGAGGCAAGGCGATGGATCAATGCAACACTTGTTGGTATGGTGGATGAGAATGATCCGGACTCAATGAAGCCGTTGATCGACGGAGGAACAGAAGGCTTCAAAGGCCAAGCCCGTGTCATCTTCCCAACCATGACTTCCTGTATCGAGTGCCAGCTCGACATGCATGCTCCTCGCGCTGCAGTGCCTCTGTGCACACTAGCTACTATCCCACGTCAACCACAACATTGTATCGAATGGGCGCACATCATCGCCTGGGAAGAAGAGCGTAAAGACATTACTCTCGATACCGACGACCCAGAGCACATTACCTGGTTGTTCAACAAGGCATCCGCCCGAGCTAAAGAGTTCAACATTGAAGGAGTTACCTATAGCATGACACAAGGTGTCGTTAAAAACATCATCCCGGCTATTGCGAGTACGAATGCCATCGTGGCGGCGAGTTGCTGCAACGAAGCATTCAAGGTGGCAACGAACACTGCCCCGTTCATGGGTTTCCCGGGCACAGACAACTACATGATGTACACTGGCGACGACTCCGTATACACATATACCTTTGAGCACCAAAAGAAGGACGACTGTCCCGTCTGTGGTGCTGGTAACATTGCTCGTCCTCTCCAGATTCTTCCTGGTATCACGCTGCAGGAGTTTATCGATGGGTTGGCGGAGCGGCCTGAAGCGTATGTATTCCCCGATCCATGTCCTTCACTCTCGCGAAACCGTTTATGATATACTGACCGTCACAGGCAACTCAAGAAGCCCTCTATCCGTACGGGTGAGAAGTCGCTCTACATGCAGCTCGCAGGCCTCGAAGAGCAAACACGTCCTAACCTAGAGAAGAAGATGATCGACTTGGTCGAAGAGGGTGAAGAGCTGCTCATCACAGATAGGAGCTTCCCCACACAGTTCAAGTACAAGGTCGTGTGGGCTTCCAAATAAGTCGTGATGCTTTGTAGCCGCATTGAGCTACTTCGTTGATGGAAACTCTAGAGGCACGATCTGCGATGCGCGTCGCGCCAGACATGGTGATCTCGCAACGGCGTACGTCACGTACATAGACGCCTCAAGCTAGAAATAAACAACCACATCCCGAACAATCATGAGTCTTTGATATCCGTAAATGTACAGTTCCAATATACATAGTCCACATGGCACTCTATTGTGCTACAGCCTGCTTCTTCTCCGCACCTTTGGCCTCGACTGGCCCTTCTTGCTCGAGTACCTCCTGTCCAAATGGCTCTGCATCGCCATCGGGCACCCTGCGAACCTTCAAAGTCGCCTCCGCTCCAAACATGCCCACAACGCCGATTCTGTGCTCAAGAGGTCCCCAAAACTTGACTGGTGGGGCCTCGCCCTTGAACAGCTCCCTTCCAGCGTGTATCAACTCATTGGCGGCAAAACTGCCCTTGGCATACTTGGGCTCGTAAGGCACGCGGTCCCACTCCTTCCTTTGCAGACGCAAGAGCTGTTGCTGCATGCTCGTTGAGACAGTTTCCTCAATCTTCACGTCCGCAAGGGAAGTGGGCATCGATTCTTCGCCACCAGCGCCCTTCTTCCGCTTCTGAGGTCCTCCGTCACCACGGTTGTTGCCTCGCGCACCACCAGCGCGCTTTCCACCTGGTCCTGTTCGTCCGCCTTCTCGACCGCGTAGATTGGGGCCACGCACGTTGGGTCCACGAGCGGGGCCACGAGCAGGGCCGTCAACTGTTTGACGGGTTACACGCAGTGTGGAGGGGGCGCGGACCATCTGGCCCTGGGGAGGGGTCGAGCCGCGGGTCGTCGTTGGGCGTGCTGTGTTGCGGGCGAAGCGGGGGTTTGCGTCTGGCTGCGCATCGGCTGGGGCGTTGTCTTCGGGGATGAAGCCATCCTTGGTGAGCGGAGTGGAGGGCGAGCGGGGGGCTCGTCGTGCCATCTGACCGCTTGGAAAAGAGCCTCGAGCGAGTGCGCCGGGCTGGATGCGGCGGTTCTGAAGCGAGGTGATCTGCTTGAGAGCAGTCGCCTGCCGGGCTTTGCGTGTGTTTGGCGCTGAGTCTTGATCAGCATTGACTTGGTAGAACCATTGAGCGTCTTGAAGGCGTACGGTGGGCTGGAGATGCATCGCTGGGTTGCTCTTCCAGTCTCTTCGCTGTGCTGTGGAGTGCCCTCGTTGAGCGTTTGGGCAGGGCTGCTACATCCCCTATTAATGAGCGCCTCAAGGCACCCATTGAAGGGCACATGTGTCGCTGAGCCATGCTGTGTGGATGGCCGTCGCTGATGCTGTCACTCTAAACTCCAAAGTTTCGTGATCGCGAAGTCTTGGCAGACAGGGATCTTGCAGTGTGGTCCTCCGCACCACGTGCTCCGCTTCCCGCACGGCACTCTCTTTGGGCCTTGACCATATCAGTCTCTTTGTCGAATTTCACTCATCTCATCTTTGACAAGCTGGTGGTTGTTTTGAAAATCAGTGTTTTGGTCGCGAGCGCGCATCTGTTACTCGCGTCTAGCGACATCCTCAACTTATCCATCCCGAATGATCTATAGTGTTTGCAAACCGCCTCATCCGTCGACACTCGTTTCGTCTCTCCAGTAAAGCTGCGTTTCCACGACATACTAAGAACTCACCTTTCGTATCAACCGCATTCTCATCGGACGCTGCATCACACGACACAACAACAGGCGCGTCCAGCCACTTCAGCCAGTCCTACCATCAAACCCGATCGTCTGGACTCTGACATATTCTGGAACATTTTCATCGCATTCGCATCTTTTACTTACATCTTTTTCCACAAGTCGATCAAGCGTCATCGATATGCTCCGACGCGCCCCAACTACGATTACTCTCACTCAGGCCGACATCGAGCAGTGGGAAGCCGGTCGACAACGCAGACTCCACGAGGCTCAACAGAAGCTCGAATCTGAGGTGGCCGCAAACCAAACCGCTGCTGACGGAAAGTCTAAAGAGTCTAGACAGAAGTCTACAAAGGACCGCATTATGGGTGGAACTGGACAGGGCCGCTGAGTAGAACTTTGCAAGCCATTAGGTTGTCGACAGTCTCTCTTGGCCTTTGGTCATCGCTCCGTTCTCGAGTTGATGTTTCGCTCGACGTTCTGATTTGATCAAGCGATGCTCAAAAGCTCTCTGTCCATAACGAACGAATGTTTTGGCTTTGTATCACCACGGGTTTGGGAACTTCTTCGGCGTTGTTGGCAGATGCCCACAACTGAACCTTACCACCAACGATTTGGTATGCTCAGTGCCTCCTCAAAACGGCTTGGTTTCATCTCTTCTTACACACAGCAGCTCTCACAATATGTTCTGAACTACTGTACCAAGACATGTTGGATTGCATATAGGATCGGAAACTGATCTTCCTTTGGAGCCGTACGTAAGTATACATCAAATCGACGAACATGGCGATCCGACTAAATCTGAAGCAGCTTAACAAACCTTATCGGTGCCGTCAGTCTGTCCGCACTCATGGCCTGGGAACAGTCAGGTTGGAAGCATTCGTAACTTGTCTTTCCCAAACGATAATGTGTATGAATAATGATCTTGCTGTTCCAAATAAATTTTGAAGGCAGTTGACTGATTCAAGTGCCTGTGATAGTGACACCGTCTACATGGTTGGTATAGCTGCGACCGAAATACTCAAAAACAACATTCGCTGCTACTCCTATGAATGAAGCGCACGATGACATTCAAGTCACATCTCAGTGGCATTTGCTTTTCCCCCTCTTAATGATACCCAATTAACCAATAGCATTTCCCGGTGTTGGCATTTATGCCATATGTCAACGAGGCGTGCCGTTCTGACACGTCGAGACCGTTCCAGCGAGTTAAGAGAGTTGCTTTTTCGGCAACACGGGAGGCCGAATTCCCTCACCGACCTTTCCAGATAGCAT
>Ga0268250_10001322_pt1 | contig 10900 bp, 12 predicted proteins | sample AgamicAsSfe_FD_200448 | JGI IMG/M metagenome (GOLD analysis project Ga0268250, IMG submission 200448) | Agave microbial communities from Guanajuato, Mexico - As.Sf.e (v2) (version 2) | ecosystem: Host-associated > Plants > Phyllosphere > Phylloplane/Leaf | place: Guanajuato, Mexico | collected... | reverse complement strand
GGTTTAGGGATATGTTGTTGAGTTTGACGAAGGATGAGAAGGCGCCGGGTGCGAGTGGGTATTAGATGGATGGGTGGGTGGGGAAAGGGATTTGGAGAATGTATAATGTTAAGCTGTGCAATGAGTTACAGATGGTGCAACGATATTTGTCATGCAATGGAAATCATCGAATAGACAACTCATTCAGTTCGCAAGGGCAGATATAGTCAACACAAAGAAAACAACTACAACATAGCAGGGATTCCGATGGGATGGTCATGAGTTCGTTTCATTGATCAGAGTCAATCTATGACGGTAATGCTAAGTACATATCTCTGCTGATTCATTCCATCCTGCCAGCAGTCCTTGCCAGTCAGCCCTTGACGACATATCCATCGCACCATAAACGCCAGTTTCATATACCCATCCCATTCAAGACCACGTTCTTAGTCATCCACAGCTGAAGAAACTTCGTCTAACCACCCTGTAATATTTGTTAGTTGATGACCCATAGTGACAGGCAAGTGTGCAACTTACGAAACCGTAGAGAGTCCTGCCCTGGCGCTTGAGCGCATAGACAACATCGAGCGACGTAACAGTCTTGCGCTTGGCGTGCTCAGTGTATGTGACGGCATCGCGGATGACACCCTCGAGGAATGTCTTGAGAACACCACGGGTCTCCTCGTAGATCACTGCATGTTATGTCAGTGATGTGTTTACGAAGTGAGGTAAGGTAGGGTGAAGAGAGGTTAAGATGAGGTAAGGTAAGACTTACTGGCAGAGATACGCTTCACACCGCCACGACGAGCGAGACGACGGATGGCGGGCTTTGTGATACCCTGGATGTTGTCGCGGAGAATCTTGCGGTGACGCTTGGCGCCGCCCTTGCCGAGACCCTTGCCACCTTTGCCGCCTGTTGGGGATGTGTTAGTGTGGTGTTGGCGTTGTGGTGTATGAAGAGGTGAGAAGTGATGATGTCACGTGAGGGTGGGGTGAGTCAAAGACGTGTTAAGACGCGACCGTCGACGATAAGGTAGCGACAGGAACATCAAACGATGCGACTGTAAGACACAACTGTGCAAGGAATATAAGAAAGAGGAGCTCAACTTACGTCCAGTCATGATGATTGATTGAAAGTGTTGATGGAAATGTAGATGAAGTTGTTATAAAGTGGCGAAAGGTGAGGTGGAGGACGAGGTTTAGAGCAAGTGAAGACCCAGAGAGTAGGCGGGCAAGCAGGTTATATATGAAGAGACTGCGCCGGATCACAGAATGTAAAGGTTGGACCCTTGATTTTAAAGCAGTCAGGAAATCAGGCCTTTGGCTGCAACTTTTGGCACATTATAATCGCATGGGCAGACCAGCGATATCGAGCGTCAGAAGCGCGCTAGTCCTGATTAAGAATCTGACCCACATTCGACGCGAAGCTCGCGAGCTCATCACGAATGCAGCGCGAAGAATCACATTTGAGTCGGAAAGTAGCTCGTGAGTCTGTTCGTGCATATGCATATGACCAAAGACGTGACTGCACGCGACCTGAACGGAGAGAGAATGCTGGATACATATGCGAGTCGTGTACTAGTTCACAAGATCACAAGTCATGCTTCGTAGGAGTATGCGACACGGAGGCGAGTACGGCAGCATGAACACAAACAGTGTGCTTCGTGGTCTGCTCTACTGGAGTGTTGAAATCGAGTTTAAGAACTAAGCGGACAAGAGATCTTCATTACGAGGACTGTTCGAGCCTGACACTCATTTTCATGAGTTGAGCTGCGCATGCATTCTCTGCACGCTCCCATCCCTGTCTTGCACTGGCAGCCCCAATGACTCGAAACAAAGGAAAAGGCTTTCTCGCCACTTCTGAAATATTTACACACTTGATTACATGGGGTCTCTGTTGAAGTTGATTGACTTTGGGATGACTTGGAGCGAGGCATACTACACTTGGTCGAAGATGAGCTTGAATTTTCAGCTGGTATGCCAAATGACTCGAGAGAGGATGCAACAAAATGCGACAGAGAAGAGGTCCACCAATGAACTACTCGAAAGATGGGAGACATTGGTTCCGAGATCGCATCTTACTCCTGCTTGACCTCGTCCTACTCGGCCTCCTCCTGCTTGACCTCGTCCCTCCCGTCGTCGTCGTCGTCATTGCCGTCACTAGTCACCCGGCCAAGCACCGTTCCATCGGATCTGGTCACCAGTCCTTCGACTTGCCTGGAGCGATCTGAGACAACGTCTGGCAGCGTCACACCGAGGATTGTTCCAGGAGTGCGCCATTGGTTGTGCGAGCACGGCCCAAGGAATCTCGTATTCTGATACTCATTTGAGTGGCAGCATCGATGTCACGCTGACCTTTCTCCTTCTCCTCCTGCTCTACTGTCAGCGCTGCCTCATACTTCGCTTGTGCTGCATCAGCGCTCGACTGGTTGGTGCCCTCTAGTGCCTTGATGGCGGCGTTTCAGATCTTCGGTAGCAGTCTTGTTCTGATCCTCCATTCTCCGAGTGCTGTTACATGCCCAGCTTATAAGCTCTCAGTGGTAGTCTTATTCGTGTGCTCAATTGTCTTGCCAGCGCTTTGGACTATTGTGTTTAGCTTGTTATGATTGGCTCTGCAGCATCAGAGCTTCTCCATATTGTACTGAGCGTCACGTGTAGCTGTTGACCCGTCAGTCTAGTAAGCACTCAAACTTCGGCGACGACGTCTTCTGGGACATGATTTACTATCTGCTTGCTCCTCCAGGAGAGAGCTGCAGCCCCGAGAACATGGCGAAAGCTACCTGCCAACATCACTTGTCCTTGCGAAGAAGGTCATAAAGTCGCGCCGCTTGCGTATTGTCCGAGACTGCCGTTGTTGTTAAGGTTGCGAAGAACCGGCCAACCTCGTGCTGGCATTGAGCTAGCGTCTCAGTCTCCAGACTGCAATCTATGAGGGCCTATTCATCGTAGATTCAGTAGGAGAAATCTTGCCGAGTGGCAGAAGGGGCTCGTGCAGGCGACTTGTGATGGCCAAAAGGTTCTGCCGAAGCTTGCAATGAGGGAGGGTTCCAGGGATGAGCTATGTTGGCATATTGCCACTCCTTTGTGCTTCACATCTTCCTCGTGCTTTGACTGATTACTCAGTCTGCACACTTCACTCGACACCAGTCATGGGCGAGAGTCGAGTGGGTAATGTTTTTGATCCTTGTCATGATTCTTCTGGACAGAATAGCGTAAGCAGAACCTTAAGTTACCAGCTACTCATCACGGTACTCTCCATACTATTGCAGAGGCAGGCGCAACTCAGTAGACCTTGATTGCTCTATGCGTCGTGTTCATCCATACTGCCTGCAAGCAAAGTAATACCTCCGGAAGCAAAGCTGCATACTTGTCCTTCTCTTCGTGAAAATATCTCTGGACACGCTTCAAGCCATCGGAAGACCTTCAGACCAGTTCGCAGACGGCTTGCCTAGCATGACATATCTCATATAGGTCTCCCAGGAGTTGCGAATATCACGTGACATTTGATCGTCTCCCCAGTTCCTGAACTTCTGTTCTGCGACTCTAGGGCTGTTCAAGAGAACTGATCATCTTCCTCTTCAATACCAGGCACATTTCCACTTACATACTACAATGCCGACCGAATTAAAGCGCAAGAACTCTGAGGAGCATGATCAAGCGAATGGCACACCACCAAAGCGCCGGTTTCAAGAATTAGCGACCTCGAATGAAGACCAAGTTGAACCAGATGTCAGCGAGGATGCGCAGCAAGCGGAACCAAATGCAGACGATGCAACACCGAAGGCGAACGACCGCGCCGCACGCTTCAAGGCTCTGCAAGCCCGACAATCAAAGTCAAGAGATCAGAACAGAAAGGAAACGGCAGCAGAAGCACAAAGAGTGACAGTAGATCCAAACCTTCTCAGCTCACTTAGCCGAAAACATGCAATCGCGTCACACAAGCTGCTCAAAGCAGACACTGCAGCAGCTGGCGAAGATTTTGAGCGCAAAAGGGCCTGGGATTGGACGATTGAGGAGGCAGAGAAATGGGACAAGCGGATAGCGAAGAAGGAGAAACACACGGAAGATGCTGCATTCCAAGACTACCGGTCGGAGGCAAGGAAGGCCTATAAGCGGCAACTACGTGAGATCAAACCGGATATGGAGGCATATGAGAAAGAGAAGCAGCAAGCTATCGAGCGCGCAGCAGAGAACGGGAGCTTGGAGATTGTTGAGACCGAGAATGGCGAACTAATCGCAGTGGACAAAGATGGCGTTTTCTACTCCACCGCCAACAGCACAGATTTCACACAGAACAAGCCGGACAAGGCTGGTATCGACAGACTGGTGAAGGACATCCAGAAAGCCGACGACGCACGAATGAAGAAGAGGAAGGATCGCGCTGCGAAGGAGGAAGATGGCGACGTTACATACATCAACCAGAAGAACAAGGTATGTGAAGACGCTGGACTGCATATAAGCATTACTGACTTCTTCATAGCAATTCAACATGAAACTGTCGCGCCATTACGACGCTTACACCAAGGAAATTCGGGACAGCTTCGAGCGCGGCACTGCAATCTGATCATAGAGACGATCCTTCTGCCAATTCACAACTCGGGCAGATCTTTATTGCTGCATGGCATTGGAGTATCAAGATTGTCATAGCATACCCTTGCGCCAGGCGGCTGTGCTTAGTGTCTCGATCTCAAGAACCTCCACCACTCCTGTGGTATCAGTATCAATAGCCTCAACCACTGCCTCAGCAACTGTATCAGCTTTCAATGGTTTCGATCCACCAGCGCCCATCAGCGGAGTCAATCTTCCTCCAGTGAGCGAGTTCGCAACATGGCCCATCGCCGTCACTCCGGCCAGACCGAGCGTAATCGATCTTGACGAATCGTACAGCATTCCTGGTCTGATGAAGATGCTCCTCATCTGCGGAAACTTCGACGCAATAGTGCTCTCCGCCTGTCTCTTCGTCGTAATATACCTCCCTGGGAGGATTGGCGCGCCCGCCGCAGCAGAGATATACACAAACTCCTTCACGTTCGCCTTGGCCGCCTCCGCTGCCAAGACTACAGCAGAATCACGATTCATAACCTCATAGGTCAGCTGTCCGTCATGTTCCTGCGGCGCCAGATCCTCGCCGTCTTTCCTCTGCAATGGATCTTGCGTTCCTGCTTTCGTCGAGCTGAATGCGCGCTTGAGACCTGCCCAGACGGGCTCTTTCCCTTGCAACACGCCTTTGTAGTCTGCTTCGAGGAGGATACCCATGGAATGTACAACAGCGTCGGCGCCGGTCAGAGAGGAGCTATATGTGGAGGGTTTGAGGATGTCGGCGCTTTTCCAAGTGACGGACTTGGACCATTGGGGAGGTTCTGCGGAGGACGTGACGGAGGACCAGGTCGGTTCACCAGACCGGCTATGGAAAGATAATTAGATAATGGTGTGGGCTGATGATACACTTGTCGAGCCTACCTGATCGAAATGACCTCCCATCCTCTTGCTGTTGCTGCTTTGCATATTCGCGAACCTGCATGATTGAGGCGTCAGCCATTCGTGAAGTGCAATTGGGTCTGAAGGTAACGACTTGCCTAGGAACCCGTTGCCTCCACACACGACCAGCTTCTTCTTGACGGCTGAAGTCATAGCGAGAGTACAATACGCTGACAAGGTAAATGTTTTGAAAAGTGAAGCTGTACGACAGGGACGAGGCATGACGAGATGTAAACGTCGATCACTGCCCATCCGAGGTTTCTTTCAGATTGAGTCCATCGTCCAGCACTGCTCTACCTCTGCAAGTAACATCATAACTACACTTCGATACAAGGCAGAATCACCTCAGAGTCCAGGAATCACTCACTCTCTGACGGCATAGTAACACACCTCACCTCAAACAATGCCAACCGCGACAAGCACAAAACGAGTCAAGGTACACATTCATCACATCCTATGCCACGCCGCAGTCACGCTCTCTCCTAACACAAAGTTCCACCCAGAACACCCGCATCTCCCGCCCCTTCATCATCGGCTCCGAAGCCTGGCCCCTCGAGCCCAAAAATCGCCTTCCCACCACCCCAGTCGACCACACCAAAGGCTGGCGCGTCTACGTGCGCGCCCCGCCCGGCCAACCCTCCATCTCGAGCTGGCTCAAGAAAGTCCAGTTCAAAATCTACCACACCTACTCCAACCCGTCGCGCCTAGTTGACGGCCCAGGTCCCTTTGAGATTGAAGAAACAGGATGGGGTGGCTTCAACATTGAGATCCGCCTGTTCTTTGCGCCCGAGGTGGGTAGTAAGCCGGAGTACAGGAGCCACTTTTTGCAGTTGGAGCCGTATGGGAGTGAGGAGTTGCAGAAAAGGCAGGCGGAGGAGGGGATGGTGAGGAGTGAGTTCTTGGAGTATGTGGAGTTTAACGAGCCGACGGAGGGGCTGTGGGAGGTCTTGACGGATGGCGAACAGTGGCCGAAGGCGGGAGCTAGAGGTGGAAAGGGAAAGAACAAGAGGGTGTCTGGCGCTGGGCTGGGAGTGGAAGGCGAGGGCTCGGTGGAGTTGGTGGAGAAGACGACGAAGGAGAATCCGTTTTCGAAGCAGTTGGAGCAGCAGATTTTGGCGGTGTTGAGGAAGGCGGAGAAGGATATCGATGACGAGTTGGTGGCGACGACGAAAGAGAGGGAGGGGATTCAGAATCAGATGAAGGCTTTGCACAGTAGTGGGTGATTTGGAGGAGCTTGTGTCATGGCTATGCAGCACACGGCACATCTACCTAATTTCTGGCAAGACGACAGACTGTCTCATCGCTCTTCCCAGCATACCAGCCTCCCTCAACCAGGCTTCTCTCGGTTTCACGCCAATGTCGGATCTTCCCAGTCTCCGGCTCTTTCAGATCAAGGTCTCCCAGCCTGGTCTCAACACTGAATTCCTTGTCACTCCACCGCTCTTTCCTGACGCGAATGAAAAGTGTACAATCACGCAATGTCGTCGCAGTCAGGAACTCCATACTCGGCACCTCCTCCTCTCCCAGGCACAAGATTCCACGTGGATCAAGTCTGACCTGAGCGTCACGCAGAGTGGCCAGAAGACCCTGAAAGACGCGACTACCAGCAATCTTATAGCCGACCATGTATGCATCACCCGCCGGCAGCTCCGTGGACTTCACCATCTCAGCCAACGGTAGCTGCAGGATCCTGCAAATAGCCTCTTCGTCGCTGGAGACCAGATCCAGCGGACAATACCCGCCGTGATCTGCCTTGCTCAAGCCTTTACTGTTGCGATATTCCCGCAAGGCGCACGTCCGACAGCGCTTACTGCGTTCCACTGCTTTCGGGACGGCGAAGATGTCGCGCGTAGGGGCATTCGGACTTTGAGCTAGCCACTTCGATTTGAGCTCCCATGCCAGGTTGAGCGCGTATGGTCTCGGACGATCCATACCTGCATTCGCGGTCATATCTGTGATCAGCATAGCATGTATCTCGTTCTCCGCTAGATACAACCCATGCCGCTTCAGCGGTCTGACAAAGGGGACATGCTTGAACGCTGGAGCTGGGACTATATCGTCGTCGATCAACGGCCATACGAACCATCTCCGGTCTTTCGACCATATCTGGCCTTTCGACCCTGTCTCTGCGAGGCGCAGATCACCATTGAGACCAGCTATGAGTCCGCGTGGGACTTTGACGAGTTTCTGCGTCACGAGCACACCGGCAGGGAACAGGGGCTGGATGTGGGTGGAGTGGAAGTCCTGCAGGGCGGCGTAGGTCGGGATCCAAGGGACGTCCTTGTGTAGGCGGAGGAGGTAGCCCTGTAGTGCAGGAGACTTTGGCAGGACGATCCGGTAGACGATGTTTGCGGCGCCCTGGTGTTGATGTCAACCATTGTTGACTCATCGACGAGAAAGAGGTGGGTTGGAATGGGGTGGAAAAGTGGAAATACGTGGCCGGATTTACCTCTGCTAGATATTGGAGACGCAGCTCGGGTGGGAGTTGTTCGATGGGTGACATCTGTGCGGACATTTGGTAGATTACAGTGACTATCACGATCTTTACTGCAGCTTATTGATGCTTAAGATTGAAGGTCGAGGTCTGCCCGTTGTTTGCCGCACGTGACATGTCTTCTGCTACATGATGTTTCGATCTTGGTCTGGAAAATGCGATTGTGATACGAAAGTGTCAAATGCTGAATGTGAATGCCGAATGTGAATGCTACTGAAATTGACAAGCCGAACCAAACAGGATGCTACCGCCGTCCATGCATTACCACCAAATGCCCGTCCACGCCTCAGCTAAAGCACAAACAGCCCCATCCCCACCGCCGCAACAACACCCCAAGCCAGTCCTCCGATCACTCTCGCGCGGTCTGCTCCACTCTTCGCCGTCGCGCTCGCCGCCGCACTACTCGCACTAGCCAACACGCCTCCCGTACTCTTACTTGCACTACTCGCCGCCGCACTACTCGCGCTCGCCGAGCTCGCCGTGTAGTTGATGTTTCCATTTCCGCTCAGGTCAAGCGGTAGTCCTTGGTAGCCAAACGTGACATTTTGCTGCACGCTCGAATTATAGCAGTGCCCGTTGCTGATGTCGAGACCGGTGAGGTCGTCGGGGGTCAGGAAGAACATGAATTGCGATTGGGGCAGGCCGGCGAAACCGGCGGTGTTGTAGGGGAAGCGATCGCCGGGGTCGGTGGCGGAGGTGTTGCGGAGGAGGATGCAGGCGACTTGGGAGGGATAGGTGTGCGCCTGGCGGGTGTTGTTAGTTGTTGGTTTGACAAAGGTGAAGAGTTAGGAGAAGACGGGAACATCACGTACCAATTTGGGATAGTCGCGCATGACATCGCTGTTGCTGGTGTCTGCAATAAGCACGAACTTGCGCTGGGGGAAGGTCAAGAAGATCTTGGTGAGCAGGAATTCGCGAATGCTGATGGTGGCGTCGATGTCGCTAAAGTTCAGGGGACGAGTGTCGAAAGAGCCTGGAGGGTAGTTTGCCGAGATGAAAGCTTCGTAGTTTCGTGTGATCTGCTCGGGTGTGGTGGTGAGGTAGTGGAAGTGAGCTTGAGGGTGGGTGAGTGCTTGAGACCAGTTGGCGTAAATCGACGGCATGTTCATCCACGGCGTGAATGCGTTTGCGAAAGTGTTGAGGATACCCTGGGCTGGCTCGTAAATCTTGGTTACTCTAAAGTCAAATTGTCAGATGAAACGAGGTACGCGCTGGCGTTGCTCTAGTTTACCTGAGGATGTCGTCAATATCGGAGATGAAGGTCACACCAGTGGGTGGCACAAGGTAAGCCGATGCATTTCCAAGGAGACTACCATTCGTATAGATCGGGACTTGCTGAATTTGGTCTGTAGCATTTCCTGCTGCAAGTCCGACTGATTCGATTGGCAGGAATTGGTCATAATCACCCTCTACCGTCGTGTTTGTTGGGAAGTTCACAACCTGACTGACTTGAGCACCACCGGCAGTGGGAGTGGGAGAAAGTGTGAAAACAGGCTGGACATTTGCTTGTTGAATGACGAAGATCTCTGATGTGAGGTTCCGGCATTGTGATTGCTGTGGTGGCGACAAGGATTGGATAGTTGCGTTAATCAGGAACTTGTTGGAGAGGTCATCCAACGTGGACTCGTTCAGGTTTGGTGTCTTGTACACGTTTCCGTGGAAGCGCACATTCCATCCTTGATTTGTCCAATTGGCATACGGGCCGAGGTTGAGTACTGCGCTGTGGTTAGCAAGACCAAGCTTGACACAGACATAGGACAGAAGTCTGGAAGTATCCGGAAGGAGAGTGCCGTAATGACTCTATTCAGACTTGTGTCTTAGTGCAGTATGCATATGTTCTCACCTTCTGTTGGTAGGGCCGCGACATCACTATCACTCAGACTGAGAGAGTTTTGAATAGCGGTTCCTGTAGGCAGGTTCTCCAACGGGAGGATTCCACTCGCAACATAAGAAGGTAGACCTGATCCCGCGGCACTAAGAGCACTTTGGAATGCACCAGACACAGCACTGTCAATATCACCACCGACACTTCCTACTGCGGCAGTCAGACTGCTCAGGATTTGACGTCTCTTCAGGTCATTCACGGCGGGTGTGATGACAGGCTCTGACACGATGATGGCCGTGGGTGTTGCAGTCTGTGTTGGCGACGCTGCTGCAAGAGTGGCAAGCAGGGCGCTTGACGCGAGTAGTCTCATTGAAGGCATGATATCGTTCCTGTATAGACCAGGTGTGTGAACTATGAGTTGTAGAAGTGAAGAGTGTCAGGGAGCACGACCATTCAGATTCATATATTGCTGAAGCTAAACGTCATGAGAAACAAACAAACAAGGATTCCTGTCTTGGCGTACAAGCCTCAATGACAATGAGTTTGAGCCACACTCACACTAACGCGCTTGCATCCGATCGCAGGGGTTCTCCCGGAAGCTTGTTTCGCAATTGGTCTTGTCAGTGCTCTGATATGTGTCTTCTTGCTTTCCTACTCGCATAACGGTATGATCGTGTACGAAAGCCTGAATATACATACATTACAGAGCACAGAACTTCTCAATCACAGCAGCGCCGTCCATAGATGAGAGGTTAAGCTGGATATACGGAATATCGACTATATAGCCCCGATCTTGTCGATCACGCTGATCAGGGCTATACCATACCATACCCTGAAAAATCCCGGGAGTGTGCCATGAGGATTCTACTTGGACTTATGATCCATGGCCGATACATAATCAGGCTTGGAGAGTAGTGGCCAGACGACATCTAACTTTCACCGAAATCTGAACTCCTCTGAAGATCGTCGTAGGCTCAGATGGAAGGTCTAGTAGCAAGATGAGGAGGACTGTTTTTGTCTGCCTTTATATCTACAATGCCCAATGCACAGCGCTCTCCGATGCAAATAGATCGCGTCTAAAATCCAAATGGACTTCCTCCACCTCCTCCGCCGAAGCTGAATTG
>Ga0268250_10001321_pt1 | contig 10902 bp, 13 predicted proteins | sample AgamicAsSfe_FD_200448 | JGI IMG/M metagenome (GOLD analysis project Ga0268250, IMG submission 200448) | Agave microbial communities from Guanajuato, Mexico - As.Sf.e (v2) (version 2) | ecosystem: Host-associated > Plants > Phyllosphere > Phylloplane/Leaf | place: Guanajuato, Mexico | collected... | reverse complement strand
GCTGAGAGTGGCGCATCCTTCCTCAGCCGAAAACTCGCGGATGCCTGCATAGACGACTCGGCCATTGTTTGCGTTGACCAGGCGGAAGGTCAGAGGATGCGGTAATTGGTTCTTTGCTTCTTCGGATCGGTGTTGTGACGATCGGTGTGCGCCGGCGTAGTAGGACGAGTAGGAGTGGAAATTGTTCGATTGTTGTTCTGTGGCGGCTGCGGCTGTAGAAGCAGCCGAAAGTAGTTGTTCAAGGGCGGATTGAGGCAAGACAATCTTGTCTCCGGCCAAGTTGCTCGCCGAAGACGCTGTGAATTGTCCTGACCACTGTAGTTCGTTATTCATGGTTCCAAGTGACTGCTAAGAAGGAAGCAGCGTGCGAGGACATGATCAACTGAGGAAATAGCGACTGTTCTAGAAGTTGCTATCGCGTTGCATATGTCATCAACAAACTTGCGGCGATTGTCGGAGGAGAGATAAGATAATCTCGAGCTGCCTCTTTGAGTGCTGCCCGTCACACCCTGACATGTAGTTTGCGCACCCTATCTACCATACCTTCGCCTTCTCTGCGGAACGATTGCCCCAAAAAGCCTTCTGAGACATGCCTCAACAATCCCAAGCTGCGTGGAAGGTGTCTTCTGAGAACAATCGGCCTTGAGACTCGAGACAAGCACTTCGGTGTTTCTTCGCCCCTGCTGACATTGAAACAGAGACGATGTTTCGCAAAACTACCAGTTCAGATATCTCCTCAGAGACCAAAGAACACGCCAGACACCAGAATGGTAATTCCAGATCACAAGAACCGATCGAACGAGAATGCCGAACAACAGAAGGTCCAATATAATCGATTCTGTCAAAGGTCGTCGCAAGGATTCGCGGCTTCAGAAGCATCCACAATTTTTCAACATGATACACACGCAACGAGATTACGAAGCTGTCAACATGCAATGCTTACCCCCTCTCATTTGCTAGACTCTCTATATCGTGAGGTAGATCTTTCTGTTACTCCAATCTCAATCATTGCAGGAAACATGTTTTCATCATCACGAGTCGTCATTGTGGCTCTGGCCCTGGTGACCATTATCTGTTTCTACTACCAGATTTCAGATCTCCCGCTCGTCAAGAACGTACTACAGCAGACACCGCAGGACGAAAAGCATACTTCAGTGATACTTGCATCAGGAGATGATTCCTCAGGTCGATCGGCTCCTGGGTTCCAGACATCTCACACAGTCGACATCGCAGAGAGCAGTCAGCCAGAAGACAGTGCCATAGGCGAATCTTTGATCGATGGAGACAGAGCTTTCAGACTACCGAACGACAAAGCTGTGGTTATGGGTGCTCTCTCGACTGACAACGTGGCCTGGGCGACAACGAAGCTCAATGGGTGGGACGCTTTCGTGTATACCGTGGACAACACCACGATGCCAATGCATACAGATCGCAACAAAGGCAAAGAAGCAAACGCCTACCTGACCTATATCATCCAAAACTACGACTCGCTTCCATCGACAGTCGCGTTCGTACATTCACACGAGTTCGGTTTCTCGAAAGCATGGCACACAGATGCCAAGGGCCACTCTAATGTTGAGAGTCTGAACTCATTGAACATCAATTTCGTCCAGAGGAATGGCTATGCGAATCTGAGATGCTTGCACAATCCTGGCTGCCCGGACGAAGTCCAACCCTTCCGAGAACCAATGGACGAGAGCAAGACCACCGAAGTAGTATTCGCTGCTGCTTGGCGTAAGATATTCGAGAACAACGACGTTCCAGAAGTCGTTGGTGTAGCTTGTTGTGCCCAATTCGCAGTATCAAGACAACAGATACTTAAGAGGACCAAAGAGCAATATCTTCGCATGCACCAATGGTTGATGGATACCGAATTGGACGATTCGACCTCAGGACGGGTCTTCGAGTACTTGTGGCATATCATCTTCGGCCAGGAGTCTGTTTAGTATGTACTCGGGTCCGCCAACACGGATCATGAGCTGACGTTTGAATAGCTGTCCGAGTCTAGCACAGTGTTACAAAGATGTGTACGGCACTGAATGAACGATGGCATCCTGCTGAACCAGTCAAGGTAACCACTCCAGATACGATCGTTGCGGAGAGCATTGTCGACCAGCGTCTTCAACTTCTAAAAGCCACATGAATCCTGCATACTAGACTAGCGACGTACGAAAGCATCGCGAACGCGATGATCGCACGCTGAACGATACGGACAGCTGTGCTTGGAGTTTCCGCGGTTGTCGCGCTTCAAAAAGACAAGGCGCCCGCAGTCTTCAGCACTGCGCTCGCTACGGCAGCATGACGGAGGGCACGCCGGTGCAGACGACGAGCAGTATCGGTACTGTCATCAGTGTTGACTTCGAGCGTCTCGCCACTGTTCGTCGTTCGTTGTGTAATTGTGGGACTCGTTCAATCCGGCCATTTTGCACCGCCGCAACGAGGTCTGAGTCTATCCCAGAGCGTGTCCCTTCAAGAATAGACAAAGGTCGTCAGGTTGCTATAACAAGATCAATTGGTCGGTTACTTCGGCTGCCTGCCAAGTGCCGCTGCGCGACTCGCATCGTTGCATCCTCCTCGCTCGTGTCGCGTGTTTCTATCTTGGTCGCGTCTCTATTCTTACGATTCTCGTGATTATCACTCGTGATGAAGCCTACCTGAATAGCAGGGAACAGAATCACGATTTGACAAGACCTGCAAATAGCAGAAAAGGCAAAGAGAAGACATGCGTCATCAACAAGACGGTTGGTTGCAACAGACAACCGGCATGAACGCTGTTGTCAGAGGAGCGAACCTCTTCGCAGCCCCCACATCCAAGGAGAAAACCAACAACCTTGCCAAGCTCCAAGCTGACTGTTCTGTTGTTTTGTTCTTGCTCCTGTGCTTTGCAACCGTTTTTTCCACATAACGGTGCAGCGCGTTGAAAAAACGGATTCGCAATCTGTGCCGGAAACAAACGAGTGTACATGCTATACACCGCGGAACCGCCTGAGATTCTCAACAAAGAAGTGGTCACAGTATCGAAAAGCTGAGGGAAACAAGGACTGAGGCTGGCGGGAGCAATGACTCGGCGATCCTGTCAGTAAAAACCACGCAAGCGCTAGCCGAGAACCTGGGGGGATGAGGCTGGGAAGAAAACCCACTCCTGAGCTAGCGATGCCATGTCCTGAGACTAGCTTGAGCTGCATGCAAGGTACAGAAGCATGTTTTGGCTCATCAAACCATCGCAGCGTCTCCTTAACCCTCCAAGATTTGATCACAAAGAACGAAACAAGAGACTGAGAAATCACATCTAAACGGTGCCAGGTTTACGAGCATGTTGTTGGTGGAAGAGCATCGTTATCGATTACTTATACGAGGAAAACTCCCCGAAGACGAATCCTTCGTCCGTGCAGATGTTCTATTTGCGAACTCAAGCATCCATAATTCTGTTCCTGATCCATCCAACAGCTCCAAGTCCTGTCTAGCGCTGTTGCATGACGGGCAGCTGTCAAGAGTTGAGAACAAACCGGGGCCTTGGTGTGCATGGGCTGCAGCTTACTGAGGCTTTCGTATGGGCCTCGCATGCATATAATCAGCCCTGGTGGCAGGTAAGTTAATATAGCTATCCACAGATCCCCCGCCATCGTTTTTCTCGTTACTTTCTGCTTGCTTTCCATATTAGAAGACTTTGATACCCCTGTGTTTTCTTCTCTTGCATCCTTCTCTTGCATCTTAATACTCCGTCACCTCCAACCCCCCTTCTCATCACGACATACCCGCAAAGATGAAGTACACCACCGCCCTTCTCTCCCTGGCCGCCCTTGCCGTTGCTCAGGACTGTGTCTCCAACTACGAGTCATGTCTTCTTACCAAGGATGAGCCTTCTTGCAACTCTGAACTCGCTTCCTGCAAGAACGTCTGTGGTATGTTTACCATAATGCCTCGATATACTGTGATCCCAGAATACTGACAATCACCAGCCGAAGACCTTGACCAATGCAACCAGAGCGATGCCGGCTCCGTTGTCTGCCAGAAGAACTACAACTCATGCCTGAACACATTCCCCATCATCCCCGGTGGCTCAGACTGTGTTGCCAAGTTCATCAAGTGTGGTGAATCTGGCGAATCGTCCGAGAGCTGCAATGCCCAGAATGCCGTCTGCAAGGACTCATGCACAAACATCAACTCTGCCTGTCTTTCGTCTGGCTCCGCTGATGTTGCCGCCTGCACAAAGCAATACAACGCCTGCTACTACTCTACTTCGGATGTCATCACCCTCGACACCGTCGCCAAGTACCAGAACTGCCTGAACGCTGGCACCAACGTGACTGCTTGCAACTCTGAGCTCACCAACTTCAAGGACGTAAGTAGATGACTGTCTTCTCATTGCATATGTCAAAGATATCTAACATCCACCACAGGCATGCACAACCATCCAAGCCACCTGCCTCGTCTCCGGCGCCGCCGACGACGCCTTCTGCTCCTCCATCACCGCTGCCTGCTACTACAACGGCAGCAAGTGGACCCGCGAATCCTGCTCTGCCTCCTTCGCTGCCTGCACAGCCTCAGACTCCGAGTGCCGTGCCGAACTCACCATGTGCAAGGACTCGTGCACCAACGCCGAGGCCTCCTGCCGCACCGCCCAGAACGCCGATGCTGCTGCTTGCGCTGCCGTCCGCAGCTCTTGCCAGGGCTCCCAGAACGACCCCATCACTGACCCTAACGTTGTTTCTTCGTCTTCCTCTGCCTCTGCCTCTGCTGCTTCCTCGAGCTCTGCTGCTTCGAGCTCTGCTGCTTCGAGCTCTGCTGCTTCGAGCACTTTGAGCGCTGTTGTTGCTATCAGCACTGGTGGCTACGTGTACAAGAACGGCACTGCTGTTGTTGGCAAGAACAGCACTTCCACTTTCACCCCCATCGCTTACACTGGTGCTGCCTCCAAGGCTGGCGTATCGGCTGCTCTTGCCGGTGTTTTCGGTGTTGCCGCTTACCTTTTGTAAGATGTCAACAGTGTTTGGGGATTTTTGTATGAAGTACCATAGACGATGAGGGATTTCAATTCTTTGGGTATCGGGGTTATAGAATGTGGTCATGGTTATGGGTGGAATGAAAGACCATTTAATGTATATTTACGCTGTCCTCTGCAAAGAGTATGAAAATCAAAAAGATTATTAACTTTATCTCATCTGCTTGTCCTGTCTTGTTGTCTTCCTATTTCACTGAAATGATCTCGTAGTCAGTAGGCCAGGATCCCAGCGGGTCCCGCCAAACAGTCAGGTTCCTGGATCAAGACAACTGTGCGGTTTCATGGCTCGCACATTCGTTTTGCATTGATCTCGTCATCAATGGGAACGGATGAGCTCTCCAGCTGTGGTGTTGGCTGTTGATACATCAGCAGCGAACACAGATAGCCCCAGCAGAAAGTAACTTACAGGTCATCCTGATTTGATATGTCGCGCAGATTGAACGTAAGTCCAGATGCCAATGAGTGTGTGTACCATCGAAATGTAGATCTGGTTATTGAATTGTCCAGATGACACGTTTGCCTAAGTCGACGACTCATCAGAAGTCAACCAAAGGATGTAGCACCATCAATCAGGTCTGCAAGGATAATGAATCGCCCATATCCCCGCTTGGACTGCGAAATGGGTTGCATGAACTCAGGTGCAGACAGTAGAACTGACTAAGCATCTCGTTCTCCTGAAGCCAATGACAAGACTGAGCTGTGCTTGTCGCTTGTAGGAAGGCTGATTCGTATACACTCTGAGGGAGTACGTGCACACAAGGAATCATGTCGCCTATCATGTGTTGTCCTTATCCTCCTGTTTCACCCCGAAGGCCTGTTCGATGAAAGATTCGTAACTCTGCATCGAATCTTCCACAGCGAGCCGGTACTTTTTGCCGTGACGGTTTAGACAGGCTTTGCGGACGTCCTTGATGGTAGGGTGGTGTCCGTATATGGCCTCGAATCGCTCACATCGCTCCGCGTAGTCATACTGTATCTCGACATGATCCATCTCAGCCTGTGCGAGGTTTCTGTAAGTATCCTCGAGAATGCTATCACGGATCTCGATCTGGGCATCGCTCAAAAGATGATCTCCAGTAGAGTCCCCGTCTGGGTAGAAAAGATGCTGATACTGTTGGACGGCTTGTTCGGCATGCCAGCTATATATTTCGTCAGCAAATGAGCGCGATCATATTCAATATTGACTTACAGAAAGTCCCTGTCACCAAGCGAAAGGATACGATGACATCCTGCCTTGTGAAAAGTGCTGAGGTCAGTATAGCTCAATAGCAACCGGCAAAGACGCTCGCTATCCTCAAAGTCTTCTGCATCAAAGCTATCACTAGCTCTCTTGAACAGGCTCCTGAACACATGCTCACGAGCGCTTGTCTCATAACCAGCCAACATCGTGAATGATCTCGAAGACTCGGATTTGTCAAACGAGTGAAGGAATAAGAAAAATCACAGCTTACACGACACTGAAGAGACAATGAAACAAGTCAATACCCCCACAGTCTGAATGACGGAGCTCGAGAAGATCGAGGTCTTGACTTTTTTGCAGCAATTTCGAGAAAGGGAAGAAGAAACCGCTTTAGGTAGGGGATCGCAGGCTTCACAACCCTATGCGACCACATAAAGACGCGGTCCGGCCAGTCATTTGGCTGGTAGCCCTACCTTGTGAGGTATATCAAACGTACTGCGAGCTCTGAAGCTGCTCAGAATGACGCTGTAACTCGCATACTGGTCGTTCAGGTGCTTGTACGGCGGACCAGGTGATCGCCTCCCGGACCGGGTCGCATGATGATTGTGCGATTCGGTCTGAGGAATCGTGAACGCATACAATAATGGAGATTCGAGCATATACGATGGCCCGCTTCCGAGTCACTCGTCGAAACGTGTCTGACGGTGTCGAGGAAGGAGCGACAAGTGGTAGCTGGACAGGCTTCAAGGTGGACCAATTTGCAAAGAGCAACTCGACGCGAGCAACAGCTGAGTGGACCGACTTTACCCGGCGGCGTAGACCACCAAGACTTCAACCATTTGATGATTCCGTCCTTGCAGCGATACATCAATATAAGATGAGCAAGTTTCGCGTTCCAAGACAGCTAAGCGATGGTGACTGATCAGCACCGAGCATTGTTGTAGTCCTGAGGGCGGCGACGCTGCGAGCGATTTGTGCGGTCTTGCGATGTTTGTGCTGGTCTTGTTCGGCTGTTAGGGTCTTGAGAGATTTGTGCCTATTGCGAGATTGGCTTTCTGCGCGACTTGTGCGTGTAGCCTTGTAGAGCTTCTTGTAGGTTCTGCCCAGCTTATAGGTCAAAGACACAAAGTACCTGAGGTGGGTCAGCACAGCGCAACAGACTCTGGTTCTCGACCTTGAGAGGTTGATCATTCGCTGGCTCTTGTCAGCCTCGAGTCTCAGCACAATTGACGCAGGGTCCTTCCTTCCAAGCCTCACTGCCCCTCCAGCTCGATCCCCACTACGCACAAGTCGCTCAGCTGGTATATATACATCACTCCATCCACCACCACTGCTTTTTCTCATCCACATCAACTCCCATACTACTCATCTTCCCATCGACTTCAAGTCTTCAACCATCCATCACGACTCTTCTTTAAACACCAACTCATCAACTCAACATCAACAACAATGGCTGGTGGCTGCGGTAACGCTTCTTGCTCTTGCGCCAGCTGCGGCTGTGCTTCCGGTAGCTGCACTTGCGGCGTAAGTACCTCTTCTCTGAACACAAGATCTTCACTGCCATCACTGTCAGCACCCACGACTCTCAACTACGCTCTCTACATCTACCCTACTCTGTCCATGACAAAACTGACAGATATCGCAGAAATAAATCACTTCACTCGAGACACCACAAGCTCGTCATGATAGGTCTATGTTCTTGATCTCAGTCCCTTGAGGCTTTACTGGCCTAATTGGATCGAGCCTTGCCAATTTGACTACCTGTCATGAAACCCGGCCACTATGAGCTTTGGATCATCGATGTCAACAACCTCAATCACACTTATCAAAGAAAAGAAACCACAAAAAAACATAGGACTTTTTTGGAACAAGCTTAGCAGAGTTGGAGCACATTTTGGAACTCATGTTCTGGGAGAAGAAACACAGGTTCATTGGATACTTGCAGGAGGATGATCGATTGTCTACCCACAAGACCAAGGAAGGATGATTGCCCTATATAAACCATGTAATCGTACGAGAGAGAATCAATGGATCACATATTCTCCTTGTCAACTACCAACAAGCTCTTGTATGCCCATATCGCACGTACAGTTTGCAAACCCTAGATGTGCTTGTGGGCCGTGACGGACACTTCACTTCAGCTCAATGATTTTCCAAAGTCACGAGCTCGATAGATGCCATGTTAATGACACGGTTATTGGTTCTCTCGGTTCCTTCTGTTGTCTCCAATCGCAATCTTTGGTGACGGCGTGCGAACCGTCGTAAATGGTGTCGGCGCCATCCACACTGCGCAGTTTTTGGAATATACAATCGTTTCCTGGAAAATGGTCAATGCTCGCTCGTGTGGTCTAGTGGTATGACATCTCTCTCACATAATGTCTTGACATTGTTGGATACAGAGAAGATCCTGGGTTCGATCCCCAGCATGAGCATTCTTTTGCTCAAGCAGCAGCACATGTCTGTCCAAGACGGCTCGGATAGCACTGCAAGTGAATGTCTGAGAAGACATGTTTTTGCAGGCAGGCTTCGTGGAAAGGATCGCAGTCAAGGCATCCATACACAGGCAGATGCCTCGGACCGAAGACCCGTTGACGAACGCTTGCTTGGCATTCACATGCAATGACGAAAGGGGTCATGCTCGTCGTCCGGGTCTTGCGCGGCATGTGGAAGTCGAACGAATGAATTCTCCTTCTTCGAGTATCAAGACTGTGAGGCGGTATGCCCAACTTCAGTGGCAGTAGCCCAATGTATAGAGCCGTTTCATGGCAGCCTTTGGTACGTGTGGTCCCCGGAGCGAGTTCCATGGCTCTTTTGTGTTTTGGTTTCCCCGCAGAGATGACATGTTCTTGATGGTACAAGCGTTCTGGGCAGCAACCGGGCAAACAACAGGAAGCACGCACTAACATGTCTTGAGGAACAACAGACACACCTTGGATGAGCTCCATGTCGGATACATCGTCCACGTCCGCGAATGCCGGCCATTCGGCGCCCGAGAGGAGAGAGTCCAACACGACAAAGCCTCCGACGGTAGCCGCCTTTTCACCCACCTCACACTCGTTCCCTTCAGCTCGACAACGCTCGACTATTCTCGTACACCAGAAATCGCCTCTACTTCTCGCAACGCCTCCTCAAGTCACACGGGCTTTGGCATATTCACACCCGTTCATTGTCCCTCTGAACAAGCTCGTTGGCCTGCTGTCATGGACAACTGGAGACGCCTGGGAGAGCTTCCTATTCGTGGCTGCCTTCTGGTTCACCGTCCTGTATGGCGGCTATATACTGCGGTATATGGGCCCGCTGATACTGGTTACCTTCCTCATAGTGGGCATGTATCTTCGAAGGTACTCTCCGCTGTCATCGACAGGCTGGACTGGTGAGAAAAAGAAGGGACACAAGAGAGATCACTCGGATGGCATCAAGCATCGAAAGTCTTTAGATGAGATCTTGTCGACTCTGCAGACTTTCACGACAAGATGCAATATCCTGCTCGATCCATTACTTCGCTTGACCGACTTCCTGTCGACTCAGCAGACAGCGACATCGGCCACCACGCAACCTGCGCTGACAACCCTGTTCATTCGTATCATGCTCACGTGCCCTGTATGGTGGGCATTGACTCTACCTCCTCTCCGTATCATCACCACGAAAAGAATCGTTCTACTCGGCGGTACCATCTTCTTGTCCTGGCACTCACGTCCAGCACGTATTAGCCGCACTATTCTCTGGCGCTCAAAGACTGTTCGCGAGATATGTACCATCATCACTGGCCTTGATCTCGGTGTTCCCTCAGCTTCAGCACCACCCTTACCACCACGACCAGGAACAAAAGGCGCTATCAACGTGAACGCAAAGCCAAATACCGACTCGGGCGAAAGCATTCGATTCACCTTCACTTTGTACGAGAACCAAAGAAGGTGGCTAGGTATAGGCTGGACAGCGAGCATGCTGGCCTACGAACGCAATTCCTGGACTGACGAACACTTAAACCCAACATTTGATCCCACACATTTCGAGCTACCCGAGGTAGAAGGCGGCATGGCAAAATGGCAGTGGGTAGATGACAGCGAGTGGCATGTCGAACTACCCTCGTCCAAGAAGAACAAATCCAAGGACGCTGCCATCGATGACGATGACGCCTGGATATACTACGACAACAAATGGCGAGATGGCAGACGAGGACAAGATGGTTGGGGCCGCTACACTCGCCGCAGAAAATGGCTGCGCGATGCTGAGCTCGTGGACGTGGTACCAGAAGAAGAGAAATCTACGCTAGCACCACCACCGACTGTTACAGAGAAGCCAAAACCACCGCCCACACCACCGCGTCCTACACCCTCTCGCAACCACAGCAATCTCACTCAGGCACTCAAGAATGCACCGCAGCACACTCATACGCCATCTATGACTACAGCCTCGACCATCACCACAAGCAGTGATGTTGGTAGTCCCTCGAGTAGCTACAAGCGTAAATCGTGGTTACCTGGCTCGGCTGGTAGCAGGAACAGAGCCAACAGTGGTGCCTCTGGGAGCACTGAGGGCAGGATGAGTAGAGGTGCTTCGAGAGCTGATGATGTTGTACCTCCAGTCACGAGATTGAAGAATGATGAGGCGGATTGGGGGTTGGGAGATGATGTTAGTATGGGTTTGGGATGAGTGGGGAAAGGAGAGTTAAATGCAACCCAAGAATTATGGATGGTATGAAATGTTATTGGTTTATGAC
>Ga0268250_10001320_pt1 | contig 10904 bp, 9 predicted proteins | sample AgamicAsSfe_FD_200448 | JGI IMG/M metagenome (GOLD analysis project Ga0268250, IMG submission 200448) | Agave microbial communities from Guanajuato, Mexico - As.Sf.e (v2) (version 2) | ecosystem: Host-associated > Plants > Phyllosphere > Phylloplane/Leaf | place: Guanajuato, Mexico | collected... | reverse complement strand
AGAGCTACGCTGGTTACGTTCTTCACACTGGTTACATGACCTACGGTACTTTCAAGACTGGCGACTCCGTCATCTGCGAGTACGACGAGCTCCGCAGACATCCTATCCGCAACAACCACACTGGTACCCACATTCTCAACTTTGCTCTCCGCGCAGTCCTCGGCGATGACATCAACCAGAAGGGTTCGCTTGTCGCTGCTGAGAAGCTTCGTTTCGATTTCAGCCACAAGGCTGCTTTGTCAGACAAGGAGCTTCAGGAAGTCGAGACCAAGAGCACATCATACATTCGTCAGAACAGCCCTGTTTACTCGCAGGAAGTGCCTCTCGCCACTGCCAGAAACATCAAGGGTGTCCGTGCCGTCTTCGGCGAGACTTACCCTGACCCCGTCCGTGTCGTCAGTGTTGGTGTGCCCGTCGAGCAGCTTCTCGAGGATGTTCACAACCCTCAGTGGGAGAACGTCAGTGTCGAGTTCTGCGGTGGTACTCACGTTGACAAGACCGGTGAAATCAAGGAGTTGATTGTGCTTGAGGAAGGTGGTATTGCAAAGGGTATTCGCCGTATCATCGCCGTCACTGGACAGGCTGCCCACGAGGTGCAGAGAGTTGCCCAGGAGTTCTCAGATGATCTTGCTCTGCTCGAGAAGATGGAGTACAGCCCTCAGAAGGAACAAAAGGCCAAGGCGCTGCAGGTCCAGCTCAACCAGCTCACCATCTCTGCCGTGACCAAGACTCAGCTCAAGGAGCGTTTCGCCAAGGTTTCCAAGGTAAGAACTCTCGATTAACAATGTGTGATTTTTGATTAACTCTGCTCCACAGGCAAACCTCGACCAGCAAAAGGCATTCCTCAAGGCCGAGAACAAGACCGTCACCGACACAATCGCCAAGCACTTCACCGACAACCCCGAGTCGAAGCGCCTGGTCGTCCGCGTGCCCATCTCCGCCAACCAAAAGGCCATCAGCGAAGCCATCAAGACCATCAGCACTAAGCAAAAGGACAAGACCATCTACATCATTGCCGCTGACGAGAAGGATGGCAAGGTCGTCCACGGCTGCCACGTTTCCGCAGAGGCAAAGGAGAAGGGCGCTGATGCTCCTGCCTGGGCTACTGAAGTTGCTGGCGTGCTCGGTGGAAAGGCTGGTGGCAAGGGCGCTACTTCGCTTGGACAGGGCACTCAGCCTGAGAATGCTGATCAGGCTGTTGAGCTCGCTACCAAGTACCTTGAGAAGCTCGGTCTGTAAGGAGCGAGGACGTTAGGTGATTGGACGAATGTATGATAGGCCTAGCATAGCGTAAAGGCTCGAAACATGAAAAAGATCGAAGGGATTCAATCTTCAATTGGGCATGAATGACTAGTTTGGACATGCTCGAGTTTCTGTAAAGTTGTCTCTGCGAAGATGAATAATGGCAATAGAATCTCTATGCTTTTCTGTAGCAAGGACAACACTCAAACAAGGAGACTAGGAAATGCTAGCAGAAGAGAATGGAAGCCGATGAAGAGCACACTTGGGGTCACAACTTGTTCAATTCTCACAATGCATCTAATCACTCCTAGTACTGTTCTCGATGCGTCTGGCTTACACGCATCAAAGAAATGAATTGAGAGCACAATTATGGTCAATTTAGGGCACTGCTCCCGTCATCATGTAAGGCCTTCGACTGTAGAGCTTTGGAGAAATACCCCGTTTACGCAAGCCACGAAGTCAACAAAACCTCAGCGCTATCCGCCAAGTCTCATCCCATTCAAGCTAGCGCCCGCGTCCACGCGACCCACTATTCCCAAAAAAGAAGCTTCGATATCAGCTTGCAAAAATTTTCTCTTTTTGCTCACCACAACACACCTACTGTCACCCAATGATGACTCACGCGCAAAAGGAAAGATATCAATGGTCAGTACGGGGGTCGAACCCGCGACCTTGGCGTGCCAGATATATCAGAGCAGATATTAGCACCACGCTCTAACCAACTGAGCTAACCGACCTGTTTCGATGTAAGCGAGATCAAAATTTGCATACAACAACCTCAGCAAACAGCTGTGGAAGCAGAGAGGCAAAGCAAAGTGCTGCGGGAGAGAGACAGAGGACAAAACAAAGGTCGGTTACGCTCAGTTGGTTAGAGCGTGGTGCTAATATCTGCTCTTGATATATCTGGCACGGTGGGGTAACCAGTGGTTTCTGTTCGTTTGATGATGTTTGTCTGGAGAGGTGTATTTTCTATGGAAGTGTCTGGTACTGTACAGGAGGTTGAAGGTGTGTTTAGTTCGAAGAAGTGTGCAAATAGTTAATATGGTCACATCTCGCACCTCAGGTACTGATTGCTCACAAAACTACCTTCCGTAGTTGAAGTACTTGTCAAGTATTGTTACAATAGACTTCAAAGATATCCAAGAGTTGGCATTGTGCTATGCTGCTGGTTTTCGACTTTGATATTGATGATTGGGATGTGACCCTGACATGAGAGCACAATTTGCACAACTTTGCAGCATAACTCAGTTATGTAGCGTAGACGAAAGACAAGTCTGGCTTCTGCGACTTACCTACCCGTGTTGAGATGCACAGTACTTTCGAGAAACGAGATAGTGTCCATGCAGAAGTGGTACAATCTCGACTCTCCTTGGATGCATCTCGGTGTTGCAGACCTTTATGCATTTCTATAGTGAGGACTCCACTTTTGACCGCAGGGAGAAGATGGGAGTTATAGCTGTTGTAGTACAGATGCACTGTTTTTAGATGTCTATCGTCGATGAGAATATATACACGACATGTGATTCGTCAGAGTCTTGGCTGTCCAGTATCACGACCGACAATCCCATTCAAGGGCCATGATGCCGCTTTCGTCGCCTTGCCAAACTCTACCCGCATGGTTTTCTCTTGCAACGGCAGAGCGCAAGGCAGTCCCGATTTCCATCGGTCCTGCACCGATGACTTGACTTCTTCCACCACAGATAGCCGCTCTTTCGGCAAACTCAGCAACAATATCCTTGATCGAAGGATGAGCGCCGCCAAGATACGTGATAGAGAAGTTGTTCTGTGGTGTCGTCAAATCGTCCGAGGAAGAAACCACCACACCATTCTTTTCGCTCTTGGCTCTCTTGCTACAGCAACCTTTGCCCTTTTTTGATACTGAAGTTGTGGTAGACATTGATGTCTCCGGTGGTGCTGTTTCGCGAGTGACAAAGATGCGTACACGAAGACCATTTGCTTTGCCAGAGGACATCCACAATTTAAGCTCTGTCAGTTCAGGTGTAATCCAAGTGAGGTCTTGAATCTTGCGGATGACCCAAACGAAATCGACAGCACGAGTGCCTGTCTGAGCGACGGTGAAAGTGTCCTGGAGAGTTGGGAGCACGGAAGTGACACCAGTGCCACCTGCTACGGTCAAAAGATTAGACGATGCGGCCTCTTCAGTCGATGTGCCTCCGTAGGGTCCGGTGAGTATAACAGAAGTGGTGCAAGAATCTCCACTGGTGGCTTTAGCAATTTGAGCAAGTTTGGCGGTAATACCGGAGCGTTCGCGGATCAGGTATGTATGGTGTTGAACATCGCTACGACCATCAGGAAGAGATGATGGAGTGAACGGATGGGACTGCCAGATATTCAGGGCAGGAAAACAGAGGTAGAAGTGTTGACCAGGCTTCCAGGCGGAGTGCTTGAAGTCAAAGTCGATGCGCACGACGGAATCTTCGTCGTCACCGTAATGCTGAACAGTGGCATTTGCACTGTGGAAACCAAGACCAGGCTTACCCTTCCGGTATCCGACGTGGAGTAGTGCAGTCCGGAGGAATCTGATGCCGAAATCGCCAAGCACGATGATGAGAGAAGCAATCATCCAGCACGCCAGTTTGTCCCAATGTCCCCAACACGCTCCCAGGTAAAGTATACCAATCAGAGCATGCGTCTTCTTGAAGAACTCGTATCCGGTCCATCGAATAGCCCAGCTGGTGCTAAAGATGTACAAAAACGTAATCATGATTTGAGCAACGATCCCCCAGACAATGTACTTTTGCTTGATGAAAGCGGTGTAAGTCTCGGGTTGCGGCTGGTAGAATCTGCCTTCAACAAGCGTCCAGACCAGAGTATGCAGGAAAGATTGGATGAAGATGACTCGACCAATCCAGCGATGAAGAAAGTTGAAATGTTGGTATGGGATGCCGGTAATGAGCGACAAGACGCTCTCGCGAGAACAAAGAGCGATTGTGAGCGGTGTCAAGGCATAAGCTAGAGCTCCAACACGATCACCCCAACCTCCGAAGCCTGTTCTGATTGTCTTCAGTTCAGGATGATTTTTGGTAGGTGTAATCCAGGTCTTGTAAGTGACACCGACGAGACTGTTCTTGGATCAGCTTGGGCGCGGACGACCATCATTGCAATTGACATACGAGAAGATTAACAAGTAGCCAAGAAGCGCAGATAGCACTGTGACTTGTAGCAGAGTGACTCGTCCAAGAAATCCTCTTCCTGGAGCCTCAGGAAGCATCCAGCGCCTTCCTAGAGATCCGAGAGAATCCAACCCACGCCGAAGTGGCGTCTTGATGTCAGATGAACGAGCTACGCTCTTGCTATAGTGTAACGAGAGCATGAACATAAGGGCACCTCCCAAGACCGCCCAGAGAATGAAGGTGTAAAGCATCGATATTTGATGGGCATGATAGACAGAGTCCAGATATGCACAAGTGCCAGCATCTTTGGTGCAGGGAAGAATGCGGTCTGCATATCCCCAGTAATGTTTGATCGTGGAGTCGGAATCAAGCTCTTGAATATGCCGTGTTTCAAGCATTGTGTGCAGGGAAAGCCAGACCAATGTCTAGCGAAGAGGTGCGATGGAGGACACAGGAGTGATGTAGCAGATTAGAAGACCAGAAAGAGCGTTTGGTTGTATGCCAGCATGTATGGTAACGTGTATCAACGTGTCGAAAGATGGCTGCAATGCTTTTCAAGTGGATGAGTTGGACGCGTGGTGTTTAGAAAAGAAACATGCGACCCATGTGCTTCCAGAGCCGAGCCATGAAGCGAAGTCCGAAGGCAATTGTGTCAAAAGAGTACCGATGAGGGCATGGATGGTTGAAGATGCGGGTGTCTCGCCTGCCAAGGACGGATCTTGCTCAAATATGAGCATGTTTAAAGCTTGGCTGTGCCGCCATGTGGGTCTCGAAACAACTAAAGTCCGGAGAGTTGTTTTAGGTTTGGATGCGAGCAGGACTCGGGTATCGATATATAAATGCTGAGTGAGTATGGTAATCCTTCTAGATGACACTCTCTGTGGTTCAATCTCCCTCACTGCTCTCATACTCGGCGTCTTCCTGTTGCTGTTTCGCCAACATTTCTTTCCAGTTGTCTGCGAATTCTCTCAATGCACCAGCACCGCCTTGACTTGCGTCGACAACATCTCGTGGTAGTTTGTGGGCGCTGTACTGTGGTGTGTTGAAGCTGTAGGCTTCGGGGTCGTCCTTTCTGATCAGGCGGAACTCTGGCACCCAGATCTCCTCATCAGCCTCCTCTTCGTCGTCACTGTCCTCCATGTCTGTCCTTCCTTCCGTGACTTCACCTTCTTTTGTGTTGGTACCTTGAGACTCGGACTCCTCTACGCTAGAACCAGCAGGCCTGATTGGAATACGGATGACCTTTTCCTCTGGTGATTCGGGTAGTGTCAAGAGCTCCAGCCAGCTGAATAACAAGGGATCTGTCCTGACTGCCCAAGGATTGACGTCGATCAACCAAACGCGATCATGTGGCGGAGGGACGTAGACATCAAAGACAAAATCAGCGTCTGGGAAAGTGTGCTTGAGTCTATCATCGAAGAAGTTGTGGATGACATGGCGTAGCTTGTCTTGCATGCGGAAGAGGAAGTCGAAATGGTTCAGATCTCGTTGGCATAGAGCGATGAGTTTGCGATTCCTGACAAAACACCTGAACTCGACAGAAGGGTTCATCTGAAAGAATTTACGCAGGACCAGGTGGTAGGGGATGTCGTTTGTGGTTTGAGGCATGTCTTTGGAAGACGGATCGTCTTGTAGACAGTCGTCAAAGGCATGTTCTAGATCGTGGGTGACAAAGTCGGAGCTCTTCAGGAGCAAGTAGATGTCGCTAGGAAGCCTGCACTCCATACTGTTGGTAGCAGCGATCCAGGTAGCATCCTTGGGAGCGGACCAGTTCAGCTTGGGGACGACCTTACCACCAAGTTCAGCGATGGTGTTCTTGATGGCGCGGTGGATGTTGCGCCACTCGGCAGAAGGGTCCTCCTCTTCATCGTCATCCTCTTCTCCAGCGGTGTCTGAAGCCGAGAAAATGCCAGAGTCGCTGTCTGACCAGTCACGTCTCGGATCATCCTCGTCCGGAGGGATCACAATGCCGTCTGCGCGAAGGTAGTCGAGGAAGGGGCGGGTCAGAGGGATGAGGCGAGCCTTGGGCGACAGTGCACGGTACCTAGTAGACTTCAATCAGTATGCTATTGTATAGACCAGGGGTGGACTGAAGTCGTACTTGGGGTACCAGTTGTGATATGAGCAATGAATAATATGAGACTTTGTGAGGGGCGCAAAAGGAAGCTCTGTCAGAGGCTGCGAAGGCTCGCCATATTCTTCTGTAGCCATGTCTGTGTAGCGTATACTATCAGAAGGAAGGCGCGAGACTGATGGACAGACTTGAAGGAGGAGCCGAGAGGCAGTCACGAGATTGGTAGAAAGAAAGGTGAATCACATGAAAATGCTGGCGCGACTTTTCGACAAAACCCCCGCCTTTGATGACTTCACTCTTTTGATCTTCTACCTTCCAAACTCCCGTCCGCTTGTCTTCTACCTTCCAAACTCCCGTCCGCTTGTCTTCTCCTTACCCAAACCATCACACCAAAACATCTCACCCATAATGTCTTCCAACGTCGGCCTCTCTACTCCACGCGGCAGTGGCACCTCTGGCTACGTCCAGCGCAACCTCTCCCATCTCAAGCCGCGCGACGCCGCCGCTCCCTATACCAAGGATCGCGATCTTCTCCAACACCGCCAGCGCCAACCCGACAAGGACATTCTCGAACATGACCGCAAGCGCGAGATTGAAGTCAAGGTTTTTGAGCTACGCGACAAGCTCGAGGAGGAAGAGTACGTCCATACATTAACTCCTCCTTCCGAGTTCTCAAAGCTAATACACGAGCAGAGTCGACGAAGACGAAATCGAGGACCAATGCACCGCCCTACGCAAGAAGCTCCAAGCCGAGCAAGCAGGCAAGAACTCCACCACCAATGCAAGAGGTCTCAAATCACACCAGGTCCATGAGCTGGCCAAAGCAAAGATTGAAGAAAGCGAGAAACTCAGACGCGCTTTCGGCATCAGCAAGGACTACGAAGAGGGCAGTCACTGGAAGAAGCAGGAGGAGAAGGCCCGTCAGATCCAAGATCGCCAAGCAGAAGAGTCAAGAAGGGCGAAAGAAGAGGATGAATATTCGGACTAAAGGGCTTCTTGCTGTTCCCATCTGTTGCACTCCGGCGTCGCGACAGGACTGGAGAGTCGAATCGTATCAATATACGGTCCATCAGGATTGCATGTTTGGCACTCCTCTCACACACCAGCGACCAACTCTTGACTGCACATCATTTCGCCGCCTCTACCATCTGGCCCAATCCGCTATCTGTTCTACTGACTGGACTGTTGTCGCGTTCACTTCCCGAGCTCCTTCTGGTCGACATGGTCTCTGAACGTCTCGGACTGGTGCTGTTGCTGTTGGACCTAGTTGGGCTGCGTGCGCCCGCTGACATATGCTCCATCTCCTTGCGTGCCGGGAAGTTTGAAGGTGTCTGTGTAGTTGACATGGACTTGGACACCTGCCCCGATCTCTTCGATCTGTGCCAGGTTGCTCGCAGCTCCGCCTTCTTGGCCTCGCCCGACAGGACGCGTTCCAAACACTCTTCCCAGTTATCCTCGTCTAGAATGAATCTCTCGCGCTTGGGCGACAAATAACCCGACTGGCCATCCTGGACGTGGTAGAGAAGTTCCATCTCAGCCGACATGGCGAAGCCAGTTTTTTCACCCTGCTCATACAGAGCTCCGAAGATTGCGCTGCAGATCTCCCGCTCGAATTCGTAAAAAGTGCGGTACAACGTCGAGGGAACGTAAAGAACCGACTCTACGTGTAGACAGGCTCGACGCGATGATACGTGAATTTGGCGACCAACCAGCGGAATGCGTAGGGTATAGCGGGCGTTACGAGACCAGGTTGACACAGCAGTCCCTGTACTCGACTTTCGAATGTGTTCTGTGCTTGGAGCGGTCCTCATGGTGGCTGCCTTGCTCTGGGTGCTGGCGAGCATCCTGTCTGAGAATGCTTTGAATAATCCTGGTGGGCCCGTAAAGATGGATCTTTCATGTCCTCGCTGAGTGTGTCCGATGGAGAGTTTGATAGATAGATGTGTAGAGGGAGGAGTAGTTATATATCAAGAAGGCGTGTTTCCAGTGGAAAATGTGCTTGCAAAGGAAGAGAGCGAGAGAGACCCCCACCGTTTAAAAAAAGGCCGGTCATCACTCCAGTATTGGAGGGCCAGGCCCATGCGTCAAGCGCGCAACTTTGACCTTTTGCATATCCAAGTTTCTCTCATCTCCACTCCTTGGAACAACAACTCTATCGAGTGTTACGTGCCTATCTCTGAGTCAGGTTTACAGCTTTTCTCGGCATGCACACAGTGTGACTATGACAGCGTGAGATTTGGAAGGGGCCGGCTGACTGCCCGAGGGGAGAGACATAATCATGCGTTATACAAACTGCCGAAGTATCGCTCGTCCAGAGCAGCAGATCGATAGCTTGTGCACAGTGCGGCTGACCTGCGCAAGTGGGGATCCCTTTTGAGCCACCGTCCCCTGTCTGTCTCAACACGCGCAAGAGGATTTCTACAGCTCCACCTTCTCCTGGCCCTCTCGTCTAGACACAGATGAGAATGCAAGCAACTCATTGAAGTGATAGACGCCTTTCTCAAATCATTCTCATCGTCTTTTCTGCTTGTTACCAGGGTACTGACGTACATACCGCGGACTTTGAGAGATCAAAAGTGTCGCGCGACACGTTGCCCCATTCGATATTGACCCCATCCGCAAAACCGGAGAAGGAACGCTTGGCCGGTCGGGCGATGGAGTCTTTATCCGGTACAACGGCCGGCCCCGACCAGAGAGGTGCAGTGAACTAACGACTCACAAACGATGCTGACCACGAAGAGGTTGTCCAACAATACTGAATTTGCATACCGTATATCTGACTTGCACTCTGGTTCTCTAGCCAAAGCCAACATTATCGTTCCGTTTGAAGAAGAGAAAGAAACTAACGTGACAAAACAAAAAGTCCTGGAGCCCTCATGGACCATAACCTAACATTGCACCATCTTGTCAATAGGTATCGTCCTTGCTGAAGTCCTCTTCCCAAGATTCAACATTGTCACCCTTGGACGGTCTTACGCTCTTTACCACACTCTGTCCTTTGAGCCACCAGTCGACTCGGAAGACGGCCTCCACTGGCTTACTGTGCCAGAACATTTCATGGAGATCCGACCAGTTTGCTTCGTTGAGTTCGATGGTGTTGTAGGGGAACCCTACCAGTCTGTAGGTGATGAAGAGCCTGGCCCCAAGATCAAGTTCCTCACGCTTGCGCCATGAGAAGCTCCATCGAGGACGTCTTGGAGTTGTCCTGTCGAGGCGGCAGTGCAGGTTCTTGAGGACCTTCTTGACCAAGGTAACGTATGTTCGTGGAAGGCAGATGATATCCTGGAATGCTGCCAGGTCATCGGTGATCTTCGTGAAGGTTGGGTCGTGCTCCACGAGTCTGAATCTCATGGGCATGACGATGCCTCTGATGCCGTAAGACGCAAAGAATGCATCTTGGAGGTTGGTTTTGCAGGAGGTAAGGATGACATCTTGGACGTGGAGGTTGTCGTCGTCGTGGCTCTCACTGCCGGAGTCGAAGATCTTGGTGACTTGATCCCCAGACATGCTTGCGGGCCTAGGTATGAATGAATACGAATTGGTATGAAAGAAAGTGACAGACCTCTGAGGTAGCAAACGAAGGCCATTTTATGCTCACAGCTCCTATTGACCCCTCACTCGAAGCTGGTCAGATGTTCTACAGAAACAAAGTGGGTTTCGACGAATTAACTCAGCAGAAAACTCTCGGTGGGGCAGCAGCCAAACATTGTGGTGTGTTCAGATGCTCGCACCAAACATAAACTCTGGATCTGCAGCTCATACGCGAAGTACTTGCTCAGCTTCTCTTGTCAGTCTTTCATTCGATTTCTGAGATCTTGGCTCAAGACTTGGTCAGCGAAGATACTTTTGATGCTGCAGAGAACAGAACCTTAGATCATGCGGCAACGGACGAAGGAAGGGGCAAGATACTTGATAGTTATCACCAGGCTGAAGGTGCATACTGGGAGCTCGAAGAGAGCTACGACGATACCGAGCAAGAGACTTGTTCTAAACGTGCGTATCATACGACTAGTCTGTAGGTTGTAGAAAATCGCAATCGTGCCTTCCATATGCATAAGTTTTGCATATCAATGCTATGATTTATGAAAAGTTATGGACACACATATCGCACTCTCAATGGTTGTAAACAAGCTTTCACACATAAATCTTCAAGCAAGAACGAAAGAGCGTGGTCAAGGTGTCTCGACATTTGAGTACTTTGTGTGAAAGTAGATGTTTGTTTAACCACCTTGGTGAAAGTGCACAGACCAGGCTTAAATCAAAAGCTTACTAGACTGTTTCGCGGAGGAAGGCGCAGGCACAGTCCGTGGCAAAGAAGACTGGTGTCTGCTCAGCGTGCTGCAGCATCCACTCGTGTAACATTGCAGGCTCTGCAGCTCACTCGGATTCACCAGAATCTATAAAACTGAGCCGACCTCCCTCTTGCGCTCAACGCTTTCTCCCAGAACCACTTC
>Ga0268250_10001319_pt1 | contig 10905 bp, 10 predicted proteins | sample AgamicAsSfe_FD_200448 | JGI IMG/M metagenome (GOLD analysis project Ga0268250, IMG submission 200448) | Agave microbial communities from Guanajuato, Mexico - As.Sf.e (v2) (version 2) | ecosystem: Host-associated > Plants > Phyllosphere > Phylloplane/Leaf | place: Guanajuato, Mexico | collected... | reverse complement strand
CCACCACCCTCTACCCACCGCACCTACAACTTCCGCTTCTCCCTCGAATGGGTCGACAAGCGCTTTGGTACCTACCACAACATGCGTCTTCAACCCCCCAAACTGCCTACTCCCGCCCAATCCCTGCTTCAACAAAAGGGAATCAATACAGAGCCTGTGCTGGCTACGCCTCCAATTGGTGCGGCGGTTACGTCAAGTACGTATGCTGGAAGAGCACTGGCGGAATGGACGTTTGTTAGTCACGAATGCCAGAACTTCTTTGATAGGAGAAAGAATGAAGGCGTGCCGACCAACAGGCAGGTCGAGACGCCTACTCTTAATGTTGAGGCTTTCAGGAGGCCGGGGTAAGGGTGTATGAGGAGAAGAGGGCTGAGGAGGAGTAAGGGAGGCGAAGCAACAACATTCACTTCAGGAACGAGTATATACTTTCGGCTGGCTCGATACCGACACAAACACACACGCACACAAACTTTGACGATTTGCATACGGACTGCTCGAAAGCGGAGCATCCCCTGGCGGCGTTTCTTTCTTCCACATCAATTCGAGGCACATCGAGCACCATTCTGTCTCTCTCTCTCTCTCTCTTGTTTAAACCCCGTCATCTGGCATGCATGGCAGTGCGCTTCTTGCATTGCCTTACTTTTCTTATTCATCACTTTCTCTTTGGGTTGTTTGTAAACTTGGCGTGGGCGTACATGTGTAAGAGCGAGTAATGGATATATTATACACTTTTTGAGGGCCGCGGAAGCTGGCTGGTTGGTTGGATATTAGATATATGAATTGTATTGTCTTTTTCTTCCTTCCCTTTATCTAGTTCTCCCGTGTTACTGGTGTGCAGCTTCTTCCGTCTTTTTGAGTTAGTCGTACATTTATTGCATATCGTCCATTCATTGCGCCTGTCTAACTCCAACATAAGCAACTCCATCAACTCCATGTCCATATCTCTTGAACATCCCTTGGACATTACCGGTTCTGCATAGCTCACTTGCGCACGATAGCAATGACAATGCCGGCAATAATCCCGATGACAGTGCACGCCAGTGTTATGAGGGCGATTACAATCGTAATGACTTTGAAGTTCGTAACGAGGTAGTCGTACCACGTCTGGTCGTTTTGCATGGGTGGGAAAGTCATGGCCCTTGCGATTATATTCGAGTTGTTGCGATTGTTGCTGTTATTGGTGGAATGTGCGTTGTGTGACGGTACATGGTGCGTAGGTAGTCTAGTGTCTGTATTGACGGGCTGAGTTGATGTAGAGTTGTTGACTTGACCGGCTGCAGTGGTGGTAGAAGAAGACATGGGGATGCGATGCGAGGCTTGGTTCAACTAGAACGGGTTAGCGTGGTATTGTGCATTGTCAACTGGAACCTCTGAGGCTGCTTGAGAAGTACGTACGAGAACCAAGATGGACTACAGTCGTATAATTGGATTGCAAAAGCCTTGAGGTATGGTGGGCAGTGTGGTCTATCTGAAGACGGTGCAGGAAAGCAAAAGACGTACCTATATCATGCTCGTGTACAGTAGGAGACATGAGATACCAGACCCCTGCGACTGCAGCTCGCTACTGCTGGTGCTCAACGATCTAAGTGAGTTGGGCAGCAAATCCTTGCAGCCGACATGTAAAGGCATTCTCGGCTGACCATCTTGGTATGTTATTGGTGGATGAGCATGCACATGTTATGTTATCATTCCCGAAAGGGTTAGTGATTCAGCCATACGTTACACTTTCGGGGTCCCAGTTAGTAGAAGCCTCAGCCGGAGTCGTCCCTTTGAATTCCCGTCGCCGTGCCTTTGCACGAACTCTTCTGATTCGCCACACATAGCGTTTCATCATTGTTCCCACGCAAACTCATTGCTTTTTCCCCGTGTCTGGTTTCTCTTACACTAGCTAATTTGAGCACCGCGAGCGCGATCTGGATTTGTGCACTAGCATAGGAGCAATCTTTTTGTCAACTTTTGTAACCTTACTCATAGCAACAGTCTTTCGAGTCTGGAGAATGATTGTCCCCCATTTTCACTCCCAGTAAGTTGTCTTTGACGCAATATGGAGAAGGATTCTGACATTCGCAACAGCCACCTCCTCCACCTGTATGCTACATAGTCTTCCCAGTTTGTTATGGTAGATATGTAGCTAGCGCGAACCTATGCTAGACACCGCATCTAACTATCGAGTATCAAACGCTTTATAGCCCTCAAGATAGGCGGTCCATCGATATTCTCTTGCATCACATCGATACTCCTCACATCATGCCCAATGAATCTTGCCGTAACCGCGCGATTTCGCAATCGCGATCTCCAGCGCGATCACATTTGACTGTTAGTTGTAATGAAGGGTGGTACTCTGTGTGTACGCTGTCAAAGCGTGTGTGCAGCCTCTTTGACTATCTTTTTAACAAAACTTTCACTGAAGATCTTTCTAGTCTATCTTGACGACAAACTCGTCAATTGCATTCCACGAGTGACTTATATATACCTCTACACCTGTATAGTATCCGCTGAACAAATGCTTGCGCAACAAATCTATGATACCGCCTATCGTCTCGAAGTGCCTTTCCTATGTAATCTACTTCGCTGCAATAAGAAACTCCAATAGCAGTGCCAACGACTCGACAGAGGCATACTCTATGACATAACTGAACCATGTTTTCTTCTCATCAGGCACGACTGCCAACTTCTTGGTGCTCGACAGTTTTATTCGGACGTTGGGAAGACGATAATTGAATGCATAAGATTGAGTGTGAGCCGTTGGTGGGAGGATAGGCGTAGGTAATGTAGCGTTGGCGTTAACCCTCTGAGAAAGTGAGTCGCCAAACAGTTCAGCTAATTCGATACTTTCATCAACTCGATCGGTTGTAGTGGTAGTGGTGGTGGTAGAGAACATGTTGATGCTATGCTATGCTTCGCGACTACAAAGTGTTAGCGTGGTGCTTTCGCGGCCCTAATTGGAGGCCAAACCCCATACGGTCGTGCTCGTCGATGCTAGTGAACTGCCCCAACCTCACACAGTATATGTAGCAACGACACTCAACGAAAACTTAAAAGAGCTACTTTTCTGTAAAACCCCTCACCTTATCTTTCTCAGAGTTTCTGCTTGGCACTGAGGTATTTAATCCTTTGAGGTGTGCCCTTATGTCAATGCGATTGGGCATATGGAGGCGCTAGCCTCCCCTGAGTTGCACGTCTGCATAACACAGCCGAGCTGTTGCGGCCAACGCTGGTTATCAGTCACCAGGATGTAGACCAGCTACAAAACTAGAGGGGAGTAACCAGGAGAGAAATACCATGAAAGCCGGTAATTGCTGAAGACTTGCGCTTCCACTTCGTCGCAGCTGGCACCTTACCGATGGTCTCTTACGTCATGGTTCGCAAATTCGTACACCAACTGCGCAAATCCGCAGCTGACATCGCCATCCTAGTTACGCACAGCTTTTATTGTTGAAGGTGCCGAACTCAGCGACGCGATACTATCCTCACTCCCTGACGGATGTTGTTCATCGCGCCTGGACAAACCCTAACCTTTGATCGCGAACCCATCTTAAACCTGATTGCTTTGGTGGCTGTCCCATTAGGAGAACAAAGATATTGCCTTCGTGCTTGCCAGACGTGAGGTTCTCGCGAACTGTCTGAAGTTGTTGAACATAACTTTTTCTGGTATATGCCGAGGTCTCTCTGCTTTCAATCATGCTTTCCAATCTTCCCTACCTCAACGTACAACCCTATCTTCGTTGGAAGGGATTACCAGTTTCAAGTGCAACGACCGTGCGAAGTCCCTCTTATGTCCGATTTTCTCAATTACCGCTTTTCGCAGTCTGTCCGCCATGCTCCATGTTGGATTTGAAATACTATTCGGAACGTCATTTGAACAATCCTGAAGGATTCGCGGTCGGGTCGATCAAGGCTAATAAGGTGCACTTAGCTCCGCGAAACTGCCTCTGCCTGGTTGCATGCCCCGACAAGGATAAAAGCAAGGATGGGTAAGGTAGCCGAGGGAAGTACCACGTAAGCATTCGTCGCCATATAGCATTGAAAGCCTTGCTTATAGAAGCAAGGCCACCCGCGCATCCTAGAAGAGTTGAGTTTTGCTGTTGGACGCGTACCTCGGCTTTCCAGCCGCGTAGTATCGTGTATACAAGAAGTGCTCTTGTGAGCAAATCGGCTGGACGTTGCGCCCTTTGGATTGCGATTACAGGGTCATGATGCAGTATCTGGTAAGGTGATAGCCTCGTTATGCAAGGACATCGCTTCGGATGTGTTCGGTCCGAATCAACTTTCCTATTTCATTATATATGAAAGAATCTAAGACATTCATGAGTAAGGCGATCATGGAGGATGAAATCAAACTGCGGCAGTTGGAAAGGAGTTTAAAGTTAAGGGTCAAAACAGGATGCGACACTTGCCGGTAAGTGGCTCCACACTAATCACTCAGCAGACATGCGCAAGCTACTTACTGGTTACTAGAAAGCGACGCATAAAATGCGACGAAGCAAAACCGTGTAATTAACCGAATATCGCAAATCAGTTGGGATGGAAATGAGGACTAACGACCACCAGCATGTTACAGATGCACAAGAGCCAATCGAACATGCGGTGGTTACAGAGACACCTCGCCACAAGATTCCACGTCTCCAGCCACCGCAGCCGCGTACCGCAATTCTTCATTCCTCGCTATTCCCCAGCGCCAACAACAACAACAGCAGTCGCGCCGCCAGTCAACTATCTCCAGAAGCCCCTCAACAAGCCTCAGCCCAGAACCTCTCGAGAATCGCTCATTCCACTACTTTCAAACATACACCCTACCACGTTGGACCGAATTCTTTGATTCTAGCCTATGGTGTCAGACGGTGCTTCAGTTGACCCATGAGGAACCTGCTGTGAAACACGGAATCCTGGCGCTGAGCTGTTTACATGAGAGGCTTGAGAGTGGTAGAGCCACCACCACCAGTTCGCCAACTACTGATGGTAGTATACCCCGTGATGCAGCGCTCGTACAGTACATACGCGCAGTCCGTTATTCAAACGAACTCCTTTCTTCGTTTCAAGAGGATGGAAATGGTGGTGATCGTAGTAAGAATGGGTTTGTCATCGAGAAGACATTGATACTTTGTATCATTTTTACCTGTTTCGAGAATCTATCCGGGAACTATAGGGCGGCTAATATGCATCTCCGCAACGGCCTTCGTATTCTTCACCAATACTGTCTACCTTCCCCCTCTGGTTCATCCGACTCATCAACAACAAGTCAAACCTCCATCCAATATGCTATCGCCAAGGTCCTCCATCGTTTCGACTTTCAAACCATGATTTTTTCCGATGACACGTCCCCATACGAATGGTGGTTGGATACCGCACCAGAAATCCCGGCGATCTCGTCACCAGAAGATGGTTATGAAAACAATGAGGCGGCAAGAGACGATCTGGTTGAGTTGAGTCGGTGTCTGCTATGGACTTCGGGAAATCTAGATAAGGAACCAAGGGTCACAGGGAAGAAGGACTTTAGGAAAATGTATGAAGGGGCGATAAGAGCATTGGTGGTGTGGCAGCACAAATTTGGGCTTTTTGACAAGAAGTATAGGAAAGGCACTGAAAGAGATACAGGAAGGGAAAAGGAGGACGAAGGGAAAGCGACGGATGGCGGGACTTTACTCCGGATCTACGCTATCATGATGCGGGCGATAGTTGCAGCAGGAGCAGGTCTCACGAGTGAGATGGTGTGGGATGCCTACATCGGGGACTTCAGGGAGGCTGTCGAGCTCGCGGAGACGTTGCCTATGCTTCAGCCTCAACCTCAACCACCTGCATTGCCATCGCCGCCAACATCACCGCCCTTACCCCACCTGACGATAACCTTCCATTCCAACACCGCCTACCCAGTCTCCAACCATACTTCCTACCCCCACTCCTTCACATCCCGCCTGGCACCTCAGATAATCTCTCCATCCTTCGAACTCTCCCCCATGGTGCCCCTCTTTCTCATCGCAACGCGCTGCCGCGATCCGCTCGTTCGTCGGCGCGCCTTAGTTCTCCTGCTCAACTACCGGCGGCGCGAAGGTGTTTGGGATTCGTTGGCTGCGGGTATGATTGCTGCCCAGGTGTTGAAACAAGAAGAAGGAATATTGGATGCGGAGTTGAGCGAGGGAAACTGGCTGAGTATGGGAAGGGTGGAGAAAGCGGACGACATAACGGAGGAAAGGAGGTTAGGAAATCTTCTTGTGAGAGTGGAAATGAAGGATGGTGGTGCTGGGGCTATTCAAGTAAGTTGTTTTGTGTTGTGACGAGTCTATGTGGGATGGAGGCTAATTTGGTGCTACAGATGAGGTATGATAAGGGTAATGAAGAGAAGTTGAAGGCTGGGAGGACATTTGTAGGTACAGGGGAAGCTATATATGGAGGGGACATTTTGTGTCAGTAAACCTTGACACAACTCATGCGAGTATGAGATGGTTTGCTAACGGGCTTTTGATAGTCTATGCGAACAGAGGAACTGCGCCAAGAAGTCACTGGGTTTGATGACGAACCGGGAGCGAAGATACGGTTTTGGAGTAGAGATGAAAGGATGGATGGTACTCTGTGCGATGTCAAGTTTACATGAGGTAGTGAAATGAGTGGTAATGGAAAGACTACATCTGAGACGAAGACATCACATCTATGTAAAGAGGCAATGGAATGAAGCGATGATGTAAAGAGGTAGAAGACTTTTAGAATTCATCGTAATCTATAAAGAAACCAAGAATCCGTGGACTCAATTGTTCGTAAAATCTATAAAGTGGTGCTAGCTTCGCTATGCAAGGATATAAAACCCATAAACGCCAGAGAAATGCTTATCTACAACAAAGGAAAGAAAGTCCTTCGTATCAATCGTTTGATGTTCCCAATCAACGCTTAAGCGATGGCAGAAGAGCCACCCTCAGCCATGACAGGGTTGATCTTCTCGTCAAAGTTGAACTTGAAGTCCTGGCCAAGCTCCTTCTTCATGGCAGTGGTGACAGCCTCGAAGACGTTCTTGAAGACACCGAAGGAAGCAGGGTTGTTCTCGTCGTTGTCACCACCCTGGAAGACACCAGTGCGGACAAGGCAAGTGTTCCAGCCGTACATGTTACCACCGACGATATCGGAAGCAGGGTTGTCACCAATCATGTAGATGTTGGCGGGCAGCTTCTCGTCGTTGTGGATAGTCTCCATCCAGGAAGCGATGACCTCGTCGGCGTACTTGTAGGTAGCCAATTCGGGCTTACCGTAGACAACACGCTCGAGTTCAACACCGGTGAGCGACTTGTACATGGCCTCGAGACCAATGCGGAAGGCTCCCTGGGACATACGGGGGAAGGGGTGCTCAGTAGGGCACAGCATGTCACCCTGAGAGAAGTAGATGGGGATGCGCTCGGAGACGGGGTCCGCAGCACGGGTTCCGAACTTGCCGTTCTTAGACTGGAGAAGGTCCATGATGATCTGGATGTCGGTGGCGTAGTCGCGGCTGTCAGAGAAGACCATGATGGCTTCAATGTTGACCTGGCTGAAGTCGCGAGGGCGGGAAGTCGCGCGCTCCTCATCGGTGAAGACACGGTAAGGGGCGATGGTAGGGTCCCAGGCAATGATGTCGTTGGGGACAACAATGTCTTGGAAGCCGTATTGCTCAGCGACCTCACGGCACTTGTAGCCCTCTCCACCGACAACGAGGACGGTCTTGTAGTACTCGGCCAAGGCACGCATGGGAGTGTGCGACTGGATGAACTGCTCGGTCGAGATGGGGTTGTGGAGAATCTTGGAGAGCTGGTCGACACGGGCTTGCTCAGGCTTACCAGATCCGTTGGTAAGGAAGATGTGGGGGATCTTGATGCCGAGCTCGTTGTCTCCGTTCAAGATCTCGAGGACGCGCTGACCCTCGGGGATGAGACGGTCACCGTGGACGAGGACACCGTCAATGTCGAAGACGAAGGCCATGTCCTTAGCGGCGCGAACCTTCTCGCCAGCGAGGTCCTGGAGCTGAGCAGCGATGATGTCGCGGGATGGCTGGATCGGGGGCATGCCAGGGCGGACAGCAGCACCACGGCCATCGGGGTAGTGAACGGATGAGAGACGTGATTGCCTCTTGGAACGAGGGATGGGCAATGAGGTACCGAAGGAGTTGCGGGATCCTCTCCTCTCCTTCATGGAAGGCTGGAGAGAGAGGTTGTGCATGTAGCTAGTGGTGTCGGCCATGGCACTTCGGGTTGCTGGTACTTCGACAGCGTTCTCAGTGCCATCTTCGTTGTCAACGGGGATTGGGACCTGGGTGTTGGACTTGGTCTGAGTGAGAGGAACCTCGTTCTCTTGGACGGAGGGAGACATGATGGCGGTTGTAGTTGAAGTTTGATATAAGAATGGGGTATCAAATCAAGAAGGTAGTAATAGTAGTATCAAGCTTCACAGAAGCTATGAGTGACAGTAGATGTGGAGTTGTGTGATGATGAATGAGCAGTATCAGGGTCCTGGGGGAGGGGCTCTATATATCACATCACCCGATAGGTAGCGACTGCCATAAACCCCAGATGCCATCATCATTCGCCAATCTCTTCTAGAAAGTTTCGCAGGAGCTTTTCGCTATCCCGATTCAGGCCGGCCACACCAACCACGTTCTGGCACTGTGAGCGTTCAACAAGTACCTCTGTACCCACAGTGCGACATCATTACCATGCGGAAGTGGCCGTGCATGGCAACACTAGTGGAGAAGTTTGCTGAACCAGAGAATGTGTAGGATACCGTCACCGCCGTATTATCGCCGAAAACTGGGGACCGATAGCAGCGTAGTGCTGTGAGTCGCCACAACACCTAAAAACAGCGTTGTATACCTCTCGCCGATGCCGTCGAAGCTTAGCGCAGAGCCTCATTTGACCGGACGCAGAGCGCGGCCGGAAGATAAGGCACGGTACACCGCCTGTCAGAGGTGGTTGGCGTGCATATGCGACATGTGGGAATAGCTGAGACGATTGTAGCAGGATGTGTAGACGGTACAGGCAGCTTGCAGACAGACACGGCGTTACTTCCCAGCAGTTCCTGGTAGTGACGAGCAGTGGGTGGGGCGAGGTAACCGCGGCTCGCCGAATTAGGGCGAAGGCAGCTAGCGATCTGCTTAAACGAGTGGCTGACAACGGCAGAGCCGCACGACTATTGGGACTACATCGTTCCACATTTCCTTGCGAACGAAGTTGAAGTCGGCAAAACTTCCGCGCCAGAAATTAAAATGGCTTCGCTCGGCCCGTGCTGTGGACCCTGAATCCACAACCGACGTCATTGTTGATGACGAGGGCCAACACCAGAGGGCCAACGTGAAACTGTTGGATGGGACTATTATGGAGTTTTTTCGCAATGGGACCGATGCCTGCGAGATGCCTCTGCGATCGGAATCTCTCGGTGTGAGGTCACGGCCGGCAGAGCTTCATGGTTGGGCATGGTCGATGATGAAACCTTGAAGAAAGAAATTTCAGACGGACCAAGGTTACGCTGGATATATGTAGCACAATAGTCCCAGCACGCGCTGTTGCCGCTGAATAAACCATCTCCAAATCACTTGACACCTTTCATTGTTTTGAACCTACATCACATTTTCACATCTCCAGCATCACAACACCGCAATCATGGCCCCCCTCGCGAACCAGAAGTCTTTCAAGCTGTCCAATGGCGTCATCATGCCAGCCGTCGGATTCGGCACCTTTGCCAGCGAAGGCGCATCTGGCGAGACGTACGCTGCCGTAACCACAGCGCTCAAGACGGGCTACCGCCATCTCGACTGCGCGTGGTTCTACCAGAACGAAGGCGAAGTCGGCGACGCCGTCCGCGATTTCCTCAAGGAGAACCCCAACGTCACACGCAAGGACCTTTTCATCTGCACAAAAGTATGGAACCACCTGCACGAGCCCGAGGAGGTCAAGTGGAGTTTCGAGTCGAGTCTGAAGAACTTGGGCGTTGACTACATCGACGCGTTCCTCGTCCACTGGCCCATTGCCGCAGAGAGCGATGACAACCACCAGCCCAAGTTGGGTGCTGATGGCAAGTACATCATCAAGAAGGAGCTCACAGAGAACCCAGAGCCCACATGGCGCGCCATGGAGGAGATCTACAACTCCGGCAAGGCCAAGGCGATCGGAGTTTCCAACTGGACTATCCCCGGCCTGAAGAAGCTGCTTCAGATCGCGAAGGTCAAGCCCATGATCAACCAGATCGAAGTCCACCCTTTCCTCCCCAACACAGACCTCGTCAAGTACTGCCAGGAAAACGACATCCTCGTCGCCGCCTACTCGCCGCTCGGCTCCCAGAACCAAGTTCCCAGCACGGGCGAGAAGGTCCGCACCAACCCCAAGCTCAACGAAGTTGCCGAGCGAAGCGGTCACGACCTTGCGCAAGTCCTGCTCGCATGGGGTCTTCAGCGCGGCTACGTTGTCCTGCCCAAGAGCTCCACGCCCAAGCGCATCGAGAGCAACTGGCTCATCCCCGAGCTCAGCAAGGCCGACTTTGACGCCGTCGAGGAGGTCGCCAAGGGACGGCACACACGTTTTGTCAACATGAAGGACACTTTCGGCTACGATGTCTGGCCAGAGGAGACCGACGGTGGTGAGCTCAAGGCATAGAGCGGGGCAATGAGATCACGATGACACGACATGTTCGATTCGATTTTTGTTTCTTTTTAGCGATACCAAAAGTCAATCCGAGACTTAATTAGATTAGCTCGTAGAGCAATGGAATCGATCGTGAGAGATCGTGAGATTTATTATATCATGTTTGCATAGCATTGCGTACATCGTGTTCGCAGATCATTGTGTTCGCGTGTTATGACGCCTGCCCAGCAACGGCGTCTCCCCGCACGCCCAGGCCACCGGTGCACTACCATCAGGCCTATACACAAGGATTCGTGTATACCTGTCTCTTATACAC
>Ga0268250_10001317_pt1 | contig 10914 bp, 16 predicted proteins | sample AgamicAsSfe_FD_200448 | JGI IMG/M metagenome (GOLD analysis project Ga0268250, IMG submission 200448) | Agave microbial communities from Guanajuato, Mexico - As.Sf.e (v2) (version 2) | ecosystem: Host-associated > Plants > Phyllosphere > Phylloplane/Leaf | place: Guanajuato, Mexico | collected... | reverse complement strand
CCCTATCGCCCTCTTCTGGCTAGGCTGGTCTCAATCCACCTCCTGGGTCTCGGCTGTCATCGCAGCCTACTTCGTTGGCCTGGGTCTCTTGCTCATTTTCATCGCGGGCATTGTGTATTTGGTCGATACGTATTTGAGCAACAGCAATTCGGCTATGTCAATACATTTGGTGGTGAGGAGTACTGTGGCATCGTCGTTTCCGCTGTTTGCAGGACCCATGTTTGAAGGGTTGGGGAGTCCGTGGGCGTGCTCTGTGTTGGGATTTGTTTGTTTGATGATGGTGCCGGTGCCGATTGTGTTTTATTTGAAGGGAAAGACTATCAGGGGGTGGAGTCGTTATGCGCCTGGCAGTTGAAGTCAACTTCCACATGCTTGGTAGATGTTTATGAAAATGAACGATCTGAACACGCACTGATATTGATGTTATATCTGACGGTTATCTACGAGATATTCAAAGAGTTTCTATAACCAGAGACAATGTCCCATGAGAGGCATTCAGCTTGTGGGTGCTTTGTTTTGAAGCTCGACTTCGAAATAGCTCATCTCAGTGGGAATATGGAAGCATCACAATGAGGTACAATCTGTGACAGGTGGAACAGGGCAGTTTCTAAGCGCTATAAGCTATTCGTTCAGCACGAGGACATATCCCAGGCTTGATGGAACGCACAATAGATCTTACAGTCTCCATGCATAGTTTGCTGTATTGTCTACAACTACCTTCGCAGTGACATATATACCACTCAGATCACACTTCTCTTGTCAGGACCAATCACAGTTCCGCCCCTGGTTGCCCTCCCTAGTTCACGAAGGAGATGATGCGGCTAGCCCAGTGGATAGTGCTTGGTCTTGATCTTTTGCGTGTTTATCTCGCTCCAAAGGTCCATGGTTCAATTCAGAGGTTGGCATGAATTCTTTTTGCTGCTTAGAGGAGAAGGGGGTTTGTCTTTTGCTAGTTCTTCTCCTTGGTCTTTGCTTGATGGGTTGAGGGTGGCCATGTACGATATACGTAACAGGAGTTTTTGTGAATTTGGAGGTTGGCGATGATGTTGTTCTCTGTCGAGATCTTTCAGCCGTGACTCTACATCGTATTCACCATTGTCTAAGCACTGAGTGTACGCTAGTGAATCGAGCCTTACATGTTAGCCGACACAATGGCTGAAGTACATCCAATGGAACGACGACATGACATGCTCGAAACAAGTGAAGATGGGGTGGATTAGAGGGAAGGAAGCGGTCAAGCAATAAACATATTCAAGAGCTTGAGTTCATTACATCCACAAATGACTATGTTACCGCTCACTGAGATGATCACAAAACTTACAGCCACAGCTGGAGGGTTCAGACATAGACCAACTTCACCCAACAGAACAAAGATACACGACAACGATACGGCTACCTCTGAGATAAGCTGAATGCGCATGGATGTCGAAGCATCGGATAAGGTGTGGATCGGTCGCGAAAGGGGGTTCGGAGACGGTGATGGTGAGGTGTTGAAGGACGAAGGACGAAAAACGACGGCGGGGATAAAATGCATGTTGTGGATCGAGGACGAGACGACGAGGGGGTAGGGGATCGGATCGCATTTGCGTATCGCTTGATCTCGTGGATCAGTGGCGTCGGAAGGGAGGAGGAGGAGGAGGATGTCGAAAGGTTGGTAATTGATTGAATACGATATCGAAGGGATCGGATTGCTCGTGTAATGGCTCGCCTCGTACGAAGTGGTCGGATCGCACTGCTGTTATTTTGTGATCAATTCCGAGTAGAAACGCCCGCCTGAAAAGCACACCCGACAGCAACTGAAAACAAAAACGTAGAAGGGGGCGTCAAACAGTAAAACCTCGCGCATTTTACCCATGGAATGGAACGCTGTAGGAGGCGACGAGGCTGCTGCACTGTAGGATAGGGGGGAGTGAATTACGCTGGCCAGGGACGATGACTGACGGCAACACCGTATCTGTCACTATCCCAATGGGCATAGTTCACACTAGCAGCGACGGGGTTAGTGGGGTAGGAATGGGCTTGAGCGCAGGATAACTACTCGGCAGTGTCAAGGTCGTCGTGGGCTGCGGCAGCAGGAGGGGACTCGACAGCGGGTTCTGTGGTACCACATTAGCAATTGCATGGCGTGGCAAAGTCAGTCATATCTCACCCTTGGGCTCTTCACCATTGGGCTCGCGTTCTTCGCGCTCTTCACGCTCCTCTCTGTCACGGTCCTCACGGTCTTCGCGAGGGCGTTCCTCACGTTCGCGGTCGTCGTCGCGCTTGGTTTCACGCTCGCGGTCGTCATCGCGGTCTCTGACATCACGGTCTCTCTCGCGCTCGCGGTCCTCGGGGCTGCGGGTGCGGTCGCGGCGGTCGTAGTCGCGCTCACGGCGGTCTTCCTTGCGAGGAGAGTTGTCGCCACGACGGGAACGGGGTGCAGGGCTGGTGGAGCGGCGACGAGGAGAACGGTCACGACGGTCGCCACGATCACCGCGATCACCACGGTCGCCACGGTCTCCGCGCTCACCGCGAGGAGGACGACCGGCATCGAAGCGCCAAGAAGCAGAGGGAGGGGTTCTGGCCCACTGTCGGGAGGTGTCAGTCTTTTGTCGTGGTTGGGAAGCGTATTGGGAAGGCGCGTACCTCGATCTTCAATTCCTCGTTGCGGCTGATGCGGCGGTTGTGCATCTCGTGGTAGGCGTCATCGGCATCGCGGCGGCTCTCGTACTCGACAAAGGCGAAACTGCATATGGTCAGCGACATGCTGGCAAGGCTGGACCGGTGTGCGAAAGACTTACAGTCTGCTGGAAGAGGTTCTGGGAGCGGGAATGTCGCAGCGCACAAGGCGTCCGTAACTAGAAAAGTCAGCATCGAATCCATTGAGGAAACGCGCAGCGCAATGTGAGCATGCTGCGCAATGATTTAAATACATACCGTTCAAACTCGTAGGCAAGATCACGAGCGCGGGTGGCAGGACCAAAGCCAGAGACGTAGAGGGTGGTCGAGGAGCGCGACATGTTGGAGTGCGGGTGGTAGTTGATCTTCGGGGTGTACTGAGCAGCGGACCTGTCAATATCGAACAAATGCGATGGGACAGAAGGAAAGTCGATAAACTTGTGTCAAATGACGATGGAGAGATGGATGTGGCTGGGCCCTTGCAACTTCGTGCCTGAGGGAGCTTGCCATCTTTTGTTTCTTGGCGCGGAACTTACCTTGCCATGCTTGCCGTACATCTGGAGATCCTCCTGTTCCTTCTTCTCTCTCCATCTGTGGAGTCGTGTAGACCGATCGTCTGAGGATGACATTGTAACGTCTTCCATATTGCTGGAATGATAGAGGTTGAGTTGACAATCGGACGAGCCAAGTCGCGATTACATTCAGACGTCCGTTTGCGGTCAGCTTGATGCTATGGTTTGCTTGTCTTTCACTTGTTGTTTGCGCCTTCACAAGCTGTAACCTGAGCTCGTCATTGTGCAAACTACCAGACTGACTTGAATGAAACCTGTTTGAGTACAATCCTCTGCAACTGCATAGCCAAACGCCCTCCTGCCTGACAGCATCCAACATCGTCCTGTAGGTTTGCGAATTCAATAATCTTCAAGAGGAAGACGAGGGAACCTTGAGCTCGCTGTCGTATACTGGTCCGGCCATCTCTGAGCCACCTTTTGGTTCAATGCACTGGTCTTCCATCAGTACTTCCTCATCGTCAATCATGGTGAATAATCTCCTACTTACCCAACTCTTTCTTGCGTCCACTCAAGATCTCTCTGTACATCTCTAGCAGCCTGGATGCCATCGGCAAAGTTCCTTCTAGCCGACTTGAGTCTTGAATGTGCCAATGCCTGTAAAGCCTGTAATTCTCGGGTTTTGGCATTGAGTTCGCCCGATCTGATCACAGTGTCAGAAGGTTGTATGACTCGAGGGTTGAGAGAGTGTCTCTCACCTCTGGGCTTGCATTGCAAGACTACGATCTAGTGGTGTTGGGTCCATCACTCTGTTCAGCCTTTCTCCCATGTAGCTGATAGCATCGACAGGGCTGTTGCTCTCACTGCCCGAGTACGAGCTTACAGATTGAGCCCTGCTCGGGATAGAGTATGAACTGCCCCCTGTGCTGATGCTCTCTGACCGCGAGGGCGGAGGCTGGTACAGCTGGCCGTAGACAGGAGAAGGTTGGTAGGGTTGAGATGCAGCTGTATATGCAGATGTCTTTGTCGAGACAGCCCAAGGAGCGGCAGGCTGGACAGCGTAGGAATATGTTGCAGAAGGCATGACTCTTGGTTGAGTGTTTCTTGGGTAGGAGATGGAGAAGATGGAGAGAGAGGAAACAATTGAGACGAGCGTAGCATTGCACTTACTTATCCTCCTTCCTTCTTCCTCTCATCCCCCCTCCATGCCCCTCCCCTCATCTATCTCACGAAATCCCTTCGCTACAACAATCTTTCACCTCACCACCTCAATACCTCGAAACTTACTTCCCGCGTCACCCAACAGTCAGCTGAGTGCCAATGGATGCGAGATAGGCGAGGATGCCGTCTCTTCTATATCACCCCTTGCCTTTGTACTCACTTCGGCTAAGCCGAACATAGCATTTCCTCCAATGACTCAAAACATACGGATACTCGCATGAATGAATCCTTGAAAAGTCATGGCTGCCATGCAGTGCGTCGTGGAGCCTGTGGTCTCGCAACCCTGCCGCAGCAACAGTAGATTGATCCTTTTGGGCAGACGTGGCATCAGGCAACGAAAGCGTATCCAGTAGATCCGTAGACGACGTGCATGTCGTGCGAAGCTAATAGTACACCCTTGACATCTGTCACGGCATGGTGTTCGACTCGTCCGGACGTGTCGTACCCGACTTCTCGAGGGAACGCAGCCCGTCCGACGTCCGAGACGACCGCGCTGATTCGTCAATCGCCAGCGTCGGGCAGCCAAGTAGGGTCCAGTACCATGGCTCCATACTTTCGGGCGTGCATGCATGCTTCCACCGCCTTGATACCTAAGTGTATCTTTTTATCTGATTTCTTACTCAACGTGTCCGGGTTCGAGGTCGCTGGGTAGACCGCTCTTTGGCTTTGGGCACCATCAACTCGATCAAATTCAGGCAGCATTCTTAATCAGCATTACATTAGGTACGAAGCAAATATTTTCAATGTATCGTGGATGTATATACCTCATGGTCTACCGCACTAGCAAGAATGTGTGGACAATTAGTATGTTGAGGGCATCATGCTCAGGCGACCACCGTCAATCACTTGAACATTGCCGTTGTGATAGGCTCCGGACCTGCCGACGAGGAACAAGATCATACTGGCCATGTCCTCGTACGAGCCAGACCTGCTCGCAGGAATCTGAGTGATAGGGAATGAGCCTGTGTCTCCAGCAGTCATGTCCGAAGGGAATCCTATATCGAGTCAGTATCGTGCAACATGTCCACTAACAGATCTATACTCACTTCCTGGTGCAATAACATTACTTCTGATGCCGAAGGGTGCAAGCAGAGTGGCCAATGACTTGCCCAACATAGCAGCACCGGCCTTGGTCGCCGAGTATGCTAGACCAGCAGTAACGAAGCGGTTGAAAGAAGCAATGCTGGCGACGGTGATGATCTGACTTGTTCTTGGATCATTTGCATCATAGTTTGCGCCTTCTACCCTTTGCTGCACTTCTTGTCTGCCTGTGGCCCAGCCTCTCTTCTTGTTACCCTCATCAAGCAGGTGCAAGAAGGCAGCGCTGACACTGACGATGGCGGCGGTATTTGTTTGGAACGAAGTGTCCCAGCCTGACCAATCTCTTTTCATAATCTCCTGCAACTCTTGAATGCTCTGTGCTTTGTCGATGCCCTTGTGGTCTGGGCCGAGTACTCCGGCATTGTTGATTAGGACGTCAATGTGTGATGATTCTTTTTCAATTTGCTTGACTGCAGCTTCGATTGATGATGGGTCGCTAACGTCGCATTGGACGGGTCTGACGATGTCGGGGTTGATCGATTTGGCAGCATCTTCGAGATTCTGCTTCCTTCGTCCGAGAAGGTACACCTTTTCAGCTCCAGAACCTGCCAGACTGGTGGCGAAGGCGAGGCCAATGCCTGTGGGATGTCAGTTGAAAGTCTCAAAGACGTAGACGCAAGGACTCACCACTACCACCGCCTGTGATGACAACAGTGAGACCCTTGGCCGAGAAGAGATCCGAGGGATTGATTGGCTTGGAAGTGTCCATGGTTGCTGTGAGATATAGAATGGTTTGGAGAGTATGGAGAGATGTCAATTGAGCACAAGTTCACGGTTGAAGATTCCCTTGTTGTCTTTGGCGGGAAGGTGGGGGAGACGGGAAGGCATGACACAAGTGGAAGCTCGGTAGCTCGGGCCCATATATCGCGATTACCGAACGTCATATCTGGGTAATCATATGAAAACCATTGACAGCCCTGAACTTATGCTAGGTAACGTCAGGCTTTTAGTATATAAGTATCTCTTAGTGCTATGAGTAGTTAATAGAGCTCAAAGTGAAATAAAGGAGTTTTTAATTAGTAGGAGGTTTTCTGAAATCTAGGTAGTCACTGAAGCATTTTTCTATATCAATCCTCTAGATATTAGTTTAGGTAAATTTGTCTTTAACCTTAGTAGTGTATGTACTGTCCTACCTACGGTTGCCTTCCATCCTCACAGCCTCGCCATGCCATCTTTATGCATAGGGTGGTCAGGCGCGATATCGTTGTTGCTCGAAAGGTTGAAATACGATCCCTTCATATAATCGACAATGTGGTCCCAACTCCTGCATTCGTGAGGAATACCCTATATTGACAATTAGTAAGTTTCCAAGAACAAGATATGTATAACTTACCCAACCATCCACAGCAAACCTACTCCCATCTTCCTCTTTCCTCGGCCATTCCAAAGCCATGTCGCCCGCACATTGCAGCGTCTGCCGCAAATAATCAAAACAATGCGATACGTGTTCGCCAGAAGGTCCGAGTAAGCCTTCCACGACAGGTCTTAGGCTTGTGCTGTTGTTCATCACTCCATCGACCAACAACCAGTAGTACTTTCGCAGCTGACCCAGACAATGCAATTGATGGAACAAAGACACAGAGTATATTTCGCCGTAGAAGGTCTTTTCGCCGGGCGGTAGGGAGTATTTCTCTGAGTCAGGCACGTAGACGAAACCGCGTCCTTCAGGGAGGAGGGCGTTCCACGCTGCGTCGGTTTCAGGGCTTGGACGGTTGGCGTAGAGAGGGTTGCGCTCGAAGGTTTGGACATTCATGGGCACTGGTGGTGGTTGTCAGCGGCGAGCAGTCATGCCTAGTATTTGGGGATTGCTTACTTGGCGGTACAGGCGAATTGAGGATGCGTGGGAACAAAAGGCTGTCTTCGTGCGACTCCCAGCTTTTGACCGCTATGATGGCGAGGAAGGCCAGGAAGAAGGCGGCAACGACGGCCAGTACACGCTTCAGATTCGTATTCGCTTGCTTGAGGCTTTCCAGCTCGGCTTTGGTAGCTTGTGTTGGTTCATCTAGAAATTTATCCTCGTCATCCGATACAGGGTTGTATGTTGGCGAGGCCTTATTGCGGCGGCTGAAGATGTTGAGTAGGGACATGCTAGGTGCAGGAAAGCGACGGCGACAAGGTCAGCGAGAAGGGGACCTACTCTCTAGAAGTGGATGTACGATTCTTAAAATAATTATGAGCCCTGCCGAGGCTTGTTTCTCAATCCACCAAGGTCATGGCGGTTTCAAGTGGAAGCCCTTACCAAGTGGGGTCCCCAAGAGGATCGTCTAAGCAGCTCGCCAATTTCGGCGTGGCGACTATCGCCTATTGAGAAAAGGAACAAGATGAGATCGAAGTCGGAAAGTGGAAGCAGACAACGGTAGCGGCCGGAATAAGGAGGGGTTTTGCTATGCGAGTCTGGTACGCGACAGATACAAAATGACTCGAGAATGGCTGCCGTATGTTGCGCGAAGTCGAGTTCGAGCTTGGGAGCCGGAGTCGGCACCCGGCCGTATCATGAGGCAATAATCGACGAGACCAAGCAGCAGTTGAACAAGTCAACGAGCTTTTCATTTCGAACACCCGGGCATGACACTCGTGCCTGCTGGTGGGTAATGACCATCGGTCAAGAAGGACAAGCTCTCGTGATGCTGTGATCAAATGCAAAGTCTCGTGGATGGCTGACAAAGCCGCAAATCAGTCTGCGTCTCCTCTCGCAGAGAGAGACCTCTGCGTCGGCCTGTTAATCCATCCGAAGTCATGGTTATCAGTTATCGTTCGGCATGATATTGCTGAGAAGCCTAGAACACGAGCGTGCAAATCATGATTGGCCGTCTATGGGATTGCGCCACTTCACCAAAGCATTTGCATCACGAAGCTGACCAAGTGCAGCGGAACAACGCCGCGCAGCTTGGTAGCAACCCAATCCCTCTGCTTTGTTGCTTACACAAGACGTGACGGTAGGGCTTGTTTTGGCTCAGCATACCGCTGATGCTGATTCATCCGTCTGCAATGGCATCTTCTGGCGTGCTTCCTCGTCATGACAGCTAAGTATATAACATAAAGCTTCCTCAGGTTGGTCTCGTCTCTTCCATTCACATCATCCTCAAAACACACTCACCATCAAAACACTCTCCACTCCACGCATTTTCCCAAACATATCCATCATGGCATTCAAAAAGGTAGCCATCGCAGGTGCCACTGGTAACCTCGGTCCTTCTATTGTCAACGAGCTCGTAAACCAAGGCTTCGAAGTCACAGTCCTCTCAAGCTCCGGCAACACATCTGCTCTACCCTCAGCGGTCAAAGTCATCAAGGTCGACTATTCGTCTCAAGATTCCGTCGTCGCTGCTCTGCGCGGTCAAGAAGCTTTCATCTCGACCATCCCCAAACACGACCAACAACCCTCCCTCATCGATGCCGCCATCGCTGCCGGCGTCCAAAGATTCATCCCTTCAGAATTCGGCAGCAACACCATCGGCAACGAAAAAGTTCGCGCTCTACCTGTGTTTGCCGGTAAGGTCAAGACGCAAGAATATCTGCGATCCAAGCAAGATCAAATCAGCTACACATTCTTGATCACCGGATTGTTCTTGGACTGGGGTCTCAATCTTGGCTGGCTCGCCAACCTCAAGGGCAAAACCGACATCAACGACAACGGCGATAGTGTCCACTCATTCACTCTCCTCGCCGACATTGGCAAAGCCGTCGCTGGCATTCTCAAGCATCCCGAGGAGACCAAAAACCGTGGTGTCTACGTGCAAACTGCCGCACTCAGCCAAAACCAAGTGCTGAAGATTGCGCAAAAGGTCAAGCCTGAGTTCAAGGCTGAAACCGAACAAGTAGATTTGGCAGAAGTGGAAAAGAATGCTTATACAGAGTTGAAGAAGGATGGTGGAAATATTGGTCTTGCTATGGTGAGCTTTATCAAGATTTCGATTTTCAAGGAGGGATATGGCAATTTGTGGGATGAGAAGAATGATAACGAGTTGCTGGGTGTCAAGGGCCTGTCGTCATCAGAACTCGAGGATCTGGTCGCCAAATCATTTTAAGGGGAAAATGACTTGGTTAGATAAGCCCATTTACCTGAAGCAGAATAGGAGGCATCAATACAGACAACTCCGTCATACTTACTTGCAAGTCTTTGATCAATCATAGATAATGCTTACGCCTCCTTCCACACTCAATCCTCTGAATGGCTATACCACGTGACAAAACAGCCATCAATGTACCTGCAGATCGAAGACACTACATCAGCAGACATCGACACACACCCAACAAACCGCATGAACACTATTCAAAAGGTCAACAGCCCCTACCATATGACTAACACCGCAGGCATCGACTTCTACCCTTTATATAGTATCTGTATCCTCCACTTTATTCCTTTTTCTTCCATTGCACCAAAGTTGTAGCAACGATGCCATCCTACTTCCTGCCTTACCCAAAAGCAAAGCCTACACACGTCAAGAAGAAGCAGAAACCACCACCTTTGAATACAGCTCAAAACGCAAAACACCCTTATCCGCATCCTCAACCCGATCCACCTAACAATCCTCCCTCGCCTTTGAATCTTTCACCTCCCTCTCCATCATCCCATCCTCCACCCGATAACCACCCGTCTCCATCTTCTTTCTCATACTCATCCTCATCATCTTCTTCCTCGTCAACAACGATAAAGCCCACACATAAACCCTCGACTTGGCACCAAGACTATCAGCCCTCGATTCTCAGACTCGAGATTGTATGTGGAGATCCTCGAACTCCGAGTTTCGTGGTTGTGTTTGGACTGAAGTTTCGAGAGGGCAGGAGACCCAAAGTCAAGTTCAGTGTCAAGAGGGGACATGGGAAAGCGAAGGAGATAGGTGATATCCTAGGGTTGGACAAGAATGGCGAGGCAGTAAGGAGGGAGGGAGATGCAAAAGAAGAGGCCAGAGCAAGAAAGAGAAAACGAGAGCATGGGCATTAAGCAGAAGGAAGAAAGGGGTAAGCACGAGTAAGTTTCACACCAAATCAACTGCTGCTGAGGATTCTAATATCGATAGATCAGACTTCGAACATGGGGCCAGTAGCCGCACCGCCACCCAAACCTCCAGCCCTCAAGTCTACCAGATCAACACGCCATCCCCTCCAATCCTCCAACCCACGCTTAACCTCTCTGATTCGTTCAATCCTCTTCTTACCCTCTTCCTCCTGCGCCACACGGAACGAATCCTCATCAAAGTCTTCTTCACTCAACAAACCCAACGATTGCTTCCTCTGACCACCAGTAAAAGCACTAATGCCACTCTGCAGCACATCCTGGAAGCTGCTGCCTGTACGAGCCTGCGGGCGATGTGAAGATGACGGGGCAGCGTAGGGATTACTCAAGTCTACGTCTTCGTAGCCTGGCGAGGCATCGTTGATGTCTGGTTGAAGAGCTGCTCTTTGATCGCGCCATACACCACGG
>Ga0268250_10001315_pt1 | contig 10934 bp, 10 predicted proteins | sample AgamicAsSfe_FD_200448 | JGI IMG/M metagenome (GOLD analysis project Ga0268250, IMG submission 200448) | Agave microbial communities from Guanajuato, Mexico - As.Sf.e (v2) (version 2) | ecosystem: Host-associated > Plants > Phyllosphere > Phylloplane/Leaf | place: Guanajuato, Mexico | collected... | reverse complement strand
ACGTATAGAAGATCAGACAAACCCATGTGCCTGCAAGACACATCCCATACGTGTACAGTCCTTGCCCTGCTACGAGAACGGCTGAACAGGTGATGAACATCAACACCAGAACGTATAACATAAGAACGAGCGTTGACATGAGGCTGCGCTTAACCACGATGCTCCGTCTGAGTTTTGCCCATCGCAGCCCTGTGATATGTGTTAAAACATGATTGCAAGCTTGGTGTGAATTCCTTGATGTGGAGCACATGCAAAAGGTATGTCGTCTGATTCTGATGTTGATACAGTATGGGAGGTGCACTTACCTAGTAACAACGACAACACCATCATGCATACCAACGAAATAATCGTGAAGATGGACCTATCCCGCGGAAGCTCGCCATTGTTGATGAACAGGTTCGAATTCCGAAGGTCCTCTCCCCGCATATGCAAAGGGAAGCCTTGAGCAGTAAGAGACTGCATCAAGAGGAGACCAACGAACCACATCCCAGTAAAAACCTGGGGCTGTAGCAAAAACGAATCACGCACGTACGTAAAAAGAGAGATGAGATGAATACATCATACGATTGGGGACCCTTGGGTCCTTAACTGGACCCTTTCCCCCCACATGACATCCATTGCGGTCCAGCAACAGGATTTTTTCCTTGCGTAAACTCCGGAAAGTATGTTACCAAGCCTCGATCGACCGGGAGTCGCTAGGTATTGTGGCGTGGAGGCGATCGTTTTGTGAGGCTGTTTGGGTTCGCGCTAGTCACCGCGGAGATGAAGCCGGCTGGCTGGCAGTGTTGCGAACGCGAGATTCCTAGTAGCAGATCCACGTGCGCTCCGTTGCTCCCGTCTCCTGCAGGTGTTGAGCGCGTTTTACTCCAATATCTCCGTCAGGGACAGGCACGGCATTGGAGACCGATTCGGTTTTTGTTTTTTGTTCGCGACGAGATTCATGGCTCGCTGGCACTCCCAACGTGATGCGACATTTAACCGCTTAAACTTCACGCTCCCATGCTGAAAATCCTGCTGGCCATCTATGATGATGAGCATCGAAATCTAGAATGTCTAACTTGATCCCGTTGTCTCGGAGCCAAGCTCGCCCGTAAGGAGACTACGACAGTCCGCCAAACGCCACCACACACTTCCCTTGGCTTCTGAAGTACACCCGATTCTAGAAGCTTTGCCGATGTCGGGATTGCCTCTTCTATTTTCTTCTCTGTCATCACGCTCCATACTGAAGATTAGCAACTCCAACCTACGGCAGAACATCTGTCTCTCAAGGAATATGAAGAGACGATCGGCAAGATCTTCCAGGCTCTTGCTTTGCGATGCAAGAGAGAGTTGGCGAAGATAGATAGTGCGAAGATTTAGCGGAAACAATCCAATCTGACCATTGCAATATAGTCATCCCTACTGTTTTCACCAAGTAAACCAAGACATTCGGTTTCGGAAATTTATAAATAGCTCTGAAGGGCTCTCGAACGCAATATTTGTATCCACTTCTATTCACACACTTGTATTCCAAGTTGTTTTAGTGAGGGATACATCGCGAGCCGCGACTGTGGCGATTGTAGTGACGTGTGGTTGATCCGGACTGACTTACTAAATCGTCTCTGAGATAGCCGTGCAGCGATAATATCCTTGGGCTTTTACTAATGCTCAAGAGGAAATTTTCGCCGCGGATGCCTATCCCATTCCAGCAGCCTATAGGCAAGCTGAGAAGCTCCGCACACCTGCCCAGCGTCTTACTTCATAGCTCAGACACCCCATCTGCACCAAACAACTGAACGGAACCTGGAGAATTTGCAGCGACACGTTCCAGACATGAATACCTACCTCTCAAATTTTCCTCGAGTGTGACTAGGAAGTCGAACGGACCAATTTCAGTCCAAAACTTTCCCAAAGAACAAGCAGACACAGAGTCAAGAAGTCAACACTTTTCCAAACAGTTGATCCTGTTGTCAAGTTCAGGTTCGTAACAATTCTCAAGTGCACCGAGCCAGTCGTCTTTGTGACCCTGCAGCAGCAGAAGGTTCGTGCTAAGCTCTATGCTAAGTAACTAGCCTTTTGAGTCTTCAAATGCAGAGTGGTCATCCAGAGGTATACGGACAGACCGCCGATGCAGGATGATGTCGACGTCGGCCTCAGTGAGCGTGACAATATCTTCAAGCTTGCGTTGCCGAACGGTAGGTTGTTTCAAAGCTCGTAGTCTCAGGTGTCTCTATGTATGACTTACTAATCTACATTCGGTCAGGCTCTCGCTTATCATCGGGTATCGTATCCAGGACATGGGAGATGTCTTCCTCTCTCCATTCTTCAGGCCGGTGGTGTTGATGGGAAACGCCGATGATGCGTCTCAAGTTTGTTGCATGATGGAATATCAGTGAAACCGAAATGATTGACGCGTCGTAGAATTGATGTCGTGGCATGGTTCTTGATGTAGGCATCGACGCGTCTCCGACCATGGACATTCATTCTGACATCCGCATATAGCCGCTCGGTTGCTGGATGGTACCAAGATCTTAGAGAGAAGTGAAGTCTCCCCTAATATTCGTGAAGAGGGAGCTACAGTACGTCGATAACTCCTTGGTGTCTATCAGGAAGGTGTGTGGTGACTAACACATCCGACTACTAAGGCCTTCAGCTCACTCCGAAGCTTGTTGAACGCCTTGAGCGAGCCCTGTCCTCATCCAGATTACAGCAGTCTTCGGCTCCTCTCTCGTCAAGCTTGTGCGCATTTACGCGGCTGCGCTGTAGGGGAGAGTTGTCAGATGTCATGGGTAAGCACCGTGGCTATACGCCCCAGACAGGAGGTCACGGATCCTACCTAGGTACCTATTGTTGCGGCGCTGCACTAGAACAGATGCGGACGCGACAGCAACAATGATTTATGACTTGGGTGTCAGCTCCTGACTACGAGTTGTCGCCGCACTTAAACATCAGATAGTTGAGCGCACAGCGTCGAAAGACTGGAGCAATGTTCTTGAGCAATAGGATAAGCCTAAAAGCTTGCGAGAAGCCTTTCCATTGCACCCAGGACCAGCCCATCGACTAGCATCGCACGCCTCTCGCACGTAAAGCTGCACGAAACCCATGAACTCTGTGTTACACAGTGAGCTTGAGGAAATGCAATTGCTATGCAAGGTGCGCATATACAGGTATACGGAATACGATTAGCGGCACGCGATGTACGATGGAAGGGTCTTTTGGTCGACAGTGCTTAAGGCCGCCAGGTATTTTGACTCGGCCGAACCCTTTTGCGGAGAAGATGCGATAAATCAATAGAGTGCTAGATGGTCAAACGGCCCAGGGCTCAGGTGAGCCACCTCTTGTCTACGATAGCTAGCACAAAAGTACGAGAGAGGGGTAGATAAGCTTTCCAGTAGTGCCGAGTGTGCCGGTCTTGGCACGGGCTGCTATTTTCAGCTCAACTGACACCTGGGCACCACCTGGGCACTACCTGGGCAGCGCGCTTCCAACAGCCTCATATATAGGCGCCAACGTCGCTCGCCGACGGTCCTGAAAAACCAATTGACCCTCCAAGATGTGGGTATCGGAACAAAGAAATGGGCATGTCCCCTGGCAACAACCAGGTACGTGGAGATTCTAGATGGTTAGTCTGCACCGGCCACACGCCAGGCTAGCTTATATGAGCCTAGTGCTTGCGGTACAGTGGGCGGATCCACATGTCCCTTGCCAGAACCTCGGATCCTCCAAGCCCTGACGGTACGATCGGATGCTTTGCGACGACTCCTATAAGGTGTCAGGCGTCGCCCCGCTGATGGATGGAGGGGACGACGAGCGTACTGCCGTTGCCGTTGCTGCTTCTTCACCTACCACACCTTACTCACCACCGTCGCTCTTTCATGCTTTGTTCACGTATTTTTGTGTCTGTACCAACGACCACTTGTCTCTCCTTGCATTGTTTCTTGAAGCGGTTTTCTCGTCATACACTCTTCTTTTTGTAATAATCAGTTCACGACTCCAAAATGAAACTTTCCCATTTTCTTTATTTCCTTGTGCCTTTGGCTAGTGCACGAGCTGTACCATACCACCATCAGATACCCATCACCGAAGAAAGCGCCACCGAGGACCTCACAAGCGCGAAAAAGATTGATCTAGATGCCACTCCTAGCATCGGCGTCCACTTCACAACAACACAGGCAGTAGTGGCTGCGCGATATCCGAATGGAACAACAATCGACGTGGTACAAATTCCTGGAGACGCTGGATACACAGACCTAATGTCGCGGTGGATGTTCCGATATTCAGATTACGAAATTCTAAGGAACCGGAACGACAGCGTTGTACTAGCTGCATTTATCTCGAGAGTTCACACGACCATCGAAGCTCAGCTTAAAATTCCTGTCAAACAGATCACGCCAGCTGTCGTCTTCCCACTTGGCAGGGCCCAGCAAACGCTATTCCAAAGCGCTTTATTACTTACGGGCTTCACATCGTCCAAATCCTCCAAGGAAGGCTCCGTCATATACCCGGAATCATACGCTACTCACGCAGCTCTGGTACACGCCTCGTGTACTCATCAAACGCTGCAAGAACAACACCAAAACGTTCTCGTCATCGCTTTCGACGACAGCTCTTTCAGCGCGAGCATGCATCAAACGTCTTGCGATAGAAAATCTTCACAGCCACAACCACGTATGATCGGCTACGTCGCCCGCTCAGATCTTGGTTGGTGGAATCTTCCTGTCTACGAAGCGCCGCGAGCCAAGTTCTGGTCGAAGCTACAGGAAGCTGTCATTGATGCTATCAGTGGGCTGGGGAAGCCACCAGGCAGGATAGTGCTATCGGGTAGCCATGGCAGGGACAAAGAGTTCAAAGGCAAGATTGAGGAGGCCCTTTGGGCGGAGTTGGAGGTGGATGTTAGGACGCTGCTTGGAAGCTCTCAAGAGGCGGACAACGAATGGCTGGCAGCAAGGGGTGCGGCAGAGCTAGGGACGGCCACATACACGCGGTAGTTGTCTTGAGGTCAAGACTGCAGAGAAGTGCCACAGGGGCGGTGACTCACTGAGCTCGGGCAAAAGTACTTGTTGCGCAAAAAGATACCCAAAATATTCATTACTACAAACAAATGTCAAATCACTATATCCAACTAGAAAGTGCGTATCGCAGTCCATGTGTCATGTCAGTTCTAACGTGTATAATCTGTTTTGCGATTTTCGCGACATACACCACCATATAGACGCCATGTATTCCATGGCTACACATTTTCTTTTCTTTATGCACAAACAACAATCTATCTGTAGCTATGTATTCTCTGATATACAATCAATCTAGCGGCTACGTTTGTACTATTAAGCGTACCTAACGCACCCTGTTGTTTCTCGCAATCTCTATTGTAGACTCTTTTAATTCCGCTTCTCTTACTTGACGTATGTCTAGTCATCTAAGAAGTGAGTATAGGCGTGCGCGAGCGTTTGTTTGCTTTAGCACAGACCGTCATCTTTGCCCACTCACTCTTACGCGTGCGTTGACGAAAACCTCTGCCAGATCCCTACTTTTACACTCACTCCTCATATCGATTCGTGACTTGCCAGCTCCGAGGATACACTTTTATGGCGGGCAAGGGCAAGCAACCGGCGAAGAAGCGCAAGGGGCGTACAGAGCGCAGATATAAGAACAAGGGATATGAGAACAAGAAAAAGGTGCGAGAAGGACTAGGACTGCCGGCCCAGTCCGCGTATGATCAATGGAGACAGAATGAGGCCATGGCAAAACGATGGTGGGACACGTTCGAACGAGACTTCCTGCAGACAGACCTTTTTGAAGCCGGCTCCAAGGGCGCCGAGTTCGCACACGTTTACAAGCAGATCACAGTGGGTGAGCGTCTCGGTGCGGGCATGTTCTCCCAGCTAGACGCGGGAAAAAAGTTCACCACCTCGCTCCAATGGCACGCATGGTTGTTGTATAACCTGGCGCATCAGAACATTACTTATCGAGACGGTTGCTTCTATCAGAACGGCTCTAGCAAAATCGCGAACTACAGAGCAATGTGGGATCAGATTAAGGGAGAGTTAAGGGACAGAGGCCGGACAGCAAGGTCGAACACGCAACACAAGTCACCCAATGCCAAGAGTGATGTAGCCATCCAAGAGCACGTCGATACGAGCTCGAGCTCGGACGAAGAGGAAGAGCTGGACCCGAACACTGGTGAAGTTGTGGTACTATGGCTCAACCAGCCAGAAGAATCTGAGACAGCAGGCATTACTGATAGGATTCGCGTCCATGGATTCTGTGGCTACAGTTTGATGTCTTTCAGATCTGAAGTTATCCAACGATTCAACTTGCTAGCACTGGGACACACGATTACGTCGTTCTTCACGCGCGAGAATGAAACCTTCATCGACATGAAACGAAAGGCCTCTCGGCAACCAAACGAAAGACTCTTGTACTTGATGGAGACAGCCAAATTGACGAGGCTGTACAGCTGCAGCCATCATGACAGCGCCTGATGGTGCTGACGATGAAGGCGACAGCGAGCAATAAAGCGATAGAAATAGATGTCAAACCAATATCTAACTACAACATGCGTATCGCAGTCTATGTGTGATGTTAGTGCTGGAGTGTATATTTTGTTTTGTGTATAGACGGTGAGGCGGGTGACGGAGTGCTGTTCACATGCTCAGGCACGCGTCGTGTTAGCGCGGCGGTTGCGTCAGTGCTCTGGACGATGATGGGAAATATACCGCCCTAGAACAACAAGGAAGCATCCTCAGGCTACCACCTTGTCCAAGCCAGCTGTCGTCTTCACAGATACACGTGAGGAGGCAGGAGATACGCTAGCATCATGATATGATGTGATTCTTCCACGACTGCTTCTCTCCAAAGTTGCAGCACGCCAGCCAGCCAGCCAGCCAGCCAGCACCAAACCACGCCAACCGTCATGGCAGGCAACGAGCCCACGCTCTCGTCTCGCGCGAACCAGTATATCCGCGAGGTCCTGCACAACACCGAGGCCCCGCCTGCGATACCCGTCCGCTACTTCTACACATCGCCGCTCGCTATAGACGACCCGCTGTCTCCGCTCCCGCCGCCGCCAACGGGCACCTCGACGGCCAAGAGAGTGCCGCCGCGGCCCTTCTCGCAGTACGACAACGACGCCATCCAGGAGTCGTGGCTGGACCTGCGCAAGAAGATTCTGAAGCACAATGAGGAGTTTGGCGAGAAAGACGCGACGGGCCGTGGCACGCCCACCAACCCGGCCGTCGAGAGACTGAAGAGGAAGAGAGGCGCTAGCGCTTCCAGCGAGGAAGGCTCGATCCAGGGAAGGGACATACCTTCTGGCCGCTCATCAAGCCGAGGGCAGTACTCGAGGTCTGCCGAGCTGGTCGACAGGAAGACACCCGGCTCTGGCTCTGGCTCTGGCTCTGGTTCTGGCAGTTACGGCCAGTCCATGTCTGGCTCACTCAAGGCATACGACCCTGGCCCAATATCTCCCCTCGAGCCTGCGACTACCGGCACGCCTTTCATCCGAGCCCCGTCCAGAGGCAATCTGGCCAAGTCATGGAAGCCGGCGCCCATGGAAGGAGGCCATCGCCCGACTATCCACGAAGTCGACAGCTACAAGTGGGATGACGACATGGAGCCTGCTCTGTCCACTGCCAAAGACAAGGCGCCTGCCGGAAGATCCTCCAAGCCGAAACCAGGGCCTTCCGCAAAGGTGCCTGTGGGTGTCTCGAGACTACACCATGTCGTCATGGACACTGACGCAATACGCATGGAGCCTATATACTGGTCACCGCTCAGCGATGTCGCTCAGATTGTTAGAGGGACCTGGTTCTACAAGGACAGCATGATGCCCGTCGAGGTTGAGGTCGCCAACATGCTCGAAGCCGGATACATCGAGCTGAAGCCCTGGACCCAGACGTGGACGGACGAGTTGAATAGTGCCGTCGAGGTTGGTGCACTTGGAGAGATGAAGATACTACACCACCTATGGCCCGAGAGACCTAGGAGGTCCGAGAGTAGACCTTCAACCTCGCAAGGCATAATGCAATCAGCCGGTCTTGTTCAGAACACCCTTCCAGACGACGACGACGACCCGGAGAAGGAGCGACGTGAGACGGTGGAAAACGCGTGCGACCTCATCGACATCTCCACAGGTCCAGGGGGACCAGACCACAAGGCAGCTGGAGACCTGGAGTACGGTGCCGACGGAAGGAAGCGCCTATATTTGAAAGCGGGCGTCATATACTCCAACGACAAAGAGGCTTTCATCCTCAAGCCAGCTCTTCAACCGTCAGACTACTACGGGCGACGACCAGTAGCAAACTATATTCGCAAGGGCAGAGCCATTGGTGTACACGTCGTACGTGGCTTTGATCAGGCCATCTGGGATAAGCTGCATCCTAGCAAGAACACGCCAAAGGCACAAGCAGCGCGCGAAGGTGTCTCATCTTCACAAGGCGGCGCGCCGCAATATCGGAGGCAGAAGTCGGACCCCGAACTCGCGCAGTCAGAGAGACCGAAAGTGTCAGATCTAGTGTTGGTGATACACGGAATTGGGCAGAAGTTGTCGGAGAGAATGGAGACATTTCACTTCACGCATGCGATGAACGCCTTTCGACGAGAGATGAACGTCGAGCTTGGAACCCCGGATGTGAAGCGACACTTGAGGAAGGACATGGGAGGCGTCATGTGTTTGCCAGTAAGCCATCATGACAACGATTCTCAGTCCAGGATACTAACACAGAACAGGTCAACTGGCGGCATCGCGTGTCCCTCGATGTCGACAACACTGAAAACCCCGAGCTCGAAGATCCCTCCGCGAACAAATACACGCTCAAGGACATCACCCCAGATACGCTACCCTCGGTCCGTGGCATAGTCAGCGACGTCATGCTCGATATTCCATACTACCTGTCGCCCATGCACAACCCCAAGATGATATCAGCTTGTATACAAGAGGCGAATCGCATCTATCGCCTGTGGTGCCATAACAACCCAGGATTCGCAGAGTATGGGCGAGTGCACTTGATCGCTCATTCGCTCGGTTCGGTAATGGCCATCGATATCCTGAGCCAACAGCCAACCTATGTTGATCCTCAATTTACTGACCCTTCGTTCCCTGAAGCCGACCTACCACAAGATCAGTTCATCTTCAATACTACCGACCTCTTTGTCTGTGGTAGCCCTGTTGGCCTCTTCCTCCTCATGAAGAACGCCAACCTGCTTCCGCGTCGCGACAAAGAGAAGCCAGGTGCAGATTCGTATGCTGCTCCCGGTGTGGCCGGCGAGCAAGGCACCTATGGATGTCTCGCTGTCGACAACATCTACAACATCATCAACCCCTACGATCCTGTCGCCTGTCGCATAAATCCAACCGTCGATGTCGTATACGCCTCTATGCTGAAACAAACAACCATCCCGTCAGCATCGACATCCTACTTCGCCTCTCTCAACCCTTTCCGCTCTTCCACTTCCAACTACAACAACTCTTCAAACAACAAGCCAACGCCCATTCGTCTGCCCAGCAATGTCGAGCTCGAGACCCATAACTTCACACGCGAGGAAATTGCCGAGAAGAGAGCCTATCTGCTCAATGATAACGGCCAGATTGACTTTTACATGAAGTATGGTGGTGGACCATTGGAGATTCAGTACTTGACCATGCTAGGTGCACATAGTAGTTATTGGATCAACAAAGATTTCGTTCGGATGATAGTTGTTGAGGTGGGGAGGGGCTTAGGAAAGGACGGCACGATTAGGGAGATGAGAGTACAGAAGAAGAAGTTGGCTGTTGGTGGAGCAGCATAGTATGGTATGCACGGGAAATGGTAGCTACGGAACCAGAGAGAGAGAGAGAGGATGCGGATTGACGGCTAGTTCGAGGGCATTTTGGTACGGAGTTTATGTTTTGTTTGCCTCTAGAAGTTATACCCCGTTTCGTACGCAATTTGATAGGAGTTTGCATTTGCATTAACATTAGCATTAGCGTAAGACTAATAGATCTATCTCCACTTCTCTTTCCGGACGTCTGCTTACTTTGTTCGAGGTCTCAAAGTTCCCACCGTCTTTCATTCGCTTCGTCTTACCTGACACTATCGTCACCCAACACTAGGCCACATCTCGTATGATACTGACGTCCTCTAGGCCTGGAGAGCCCGTTCTAGTAGCTCATGATGGCACTTGCCACTCTTACATGCAATGCGAGAAGGATGAACTTCACCCCGACTTCTCCTTCATAACTCCGGCTCTGGTCCGAATCATACGTCGAACAGGCGCAGTCCCATGAACAATGCAAGGTCTACTACTCAGGCGTCCAGCAAGATTCGCCCTTGAAAGCACGGCCTCTACGGTTACAGTGAACGACCACCAACTCACTTTTCGTCCGATCCATATCGAGCATACAAACACTTTCGCCCTACAAGGCGGTATCCTACAGTATAACCCATTACCAAGCAGTGTATCGTCTCCCATTATAGCCCGTTTCGAAACGAATCGCCTCCCACGCGCTACTCAGGGCGTAAATGGCGTAATTAGCTCATCACAGCTGCATAAACGCTGGGGCGTAGCCAGCCCACGGGGCGTCGCTTTATTTGCCTGATTTGACACGGTGGTTCGCTACGTTTCGCGTTCTAGAGTGAAACAGTGGAAATAGGTATTGTTGGTTAATGGGCGTGGTTTAGGGAGCTAATTAGCGGACATGCAATTGCCTCGATGCCCATGTGCAGACTCAACACTGCATGCTCCGTGGAGGCGCAAGCACTCGTAAGGCGGTAGCAGGCAGGCAGGTCTTTGCGGGTAGTTTATTTTTCTATTTGGAATGTAATGTGTCGTGGGAGGGAGATCTGGGTCCATGCGATACTTGAAAGAGGGGTTGTTGTGTTGCGCTATGGCTAAGACAAAGAGAGTGAGCAGGCTTGTGTCGTGATAGGTAGATGGCTTTGGTACTCATTGCGCACTAATATCTAGATACGTGTCTT
>Ga0268250_10001314_pt1 | contig 10934 bp, 11 predicted proteins | sample AgamicAsSfe_FD_200448 | JGI IMG/M metagenome (GOLD analysis project Ga0268250, IMG submission 200448) | Agave microbial communities from Guanajuato, Mexico - As.Sf.e (v2) (version 2) | ecosystem: Host-associated > Plants > Phyllosphere > Phylloplane/Leaf | place: Guanajuato, Mexico | collected... | reverse complement strand
GGTTGTGAGGGGTGGGAATGGGCATGGCTCCCTGCCAGTGCGCGGGCTTTGAATGTGGAACTCTTGTTATCCTGATAGTAGTAGTCGATACCTAGATACCCCATAAAATTCACGAGACGATGACACTGTCTTGAATCGGGCAACCTAGCCAGAGGGGCAAAACGATGAGCCGCGCGAAGTATCACAATATGCTCGGAAGTGTTGAGTTTGGTCATGTCATGCATTCTTGCTGAAGTGCTGGGGAATCAAACGCCTGCTGTGATTGGCGATGACCTGATCCTACAACCAAGACCGTCCCACTTCCCGAGCCCTCTTTTCAGAAGACCAGCCCCTCATCGTTGCTCGCGATATGCGGCACAAGCCTTCCCTTTCGAGGTCGTTGCAGCCATGTCACTCGCTTCGATGCCATCAATTCTATTCCGTTCATCCTTCATCCATCATCCGCACTTCCTCTACGTCGAGGCCTCCGATGAAGCACCGATCTGGCTGATACCACGGGCACCCTTAGGCACTCCAGTGCGGAAACCGTGCTTGAACTTCCTTGGGACCTCCCTGAGCGAACGCATGCGGCCGGATCCGGTGGTCTTTCTGCGCTTGGCCTTCTCGCCCCAGTTGACTGTTTGATATGATTAGTCTTTGTTCCTGCGTCTTGTTCTTGTATGGATCGTAATATCCGAATGCCAATGCGTGGTAAATCTTCAAGGTGTGTTGTGTGATTTGATGCTGGGTCAAGTCTTACACTTCCGGGTCTTAGCAGCTGGGTATCCGCATCCTGAGCAAGTGTGCTTTTGTACGTGGAATGATCGACGACCTGATGAATGAAGCAATCGTCAGCTTTCTTTGTCCTCTCTCTTGATCTTGGTATTTCTACATCTTCACGCTCCAACAATTTTCTCCTCTGCGCCAACACGATTCTTCAGCCAATCTTTCTGGGTGGGTGATTTCATACCGCAACGTCTGCACAGAGTGTGCGACTTGTTATGACGCTTTCCGAAGCTGGATGTTCCCTTAGCTGGTCATACTGTCAGTTGTGCTCCAGTGCGTTAAGGTATGCGCGAATCGTACTCATTTCTGCGGCATGTTAGCACAATGGTTAGCCCGAGACAGAACATAGCACCTACTTAGGAGATTGCTGCTTTGTTAGTGGAGACGAAAGTGATGTTCTCGTCCTTGACGTCGAAAATTGAACGAAGTCTGTGGAGTCCGGAAGCGGAATCTGTAGCGAGCCATCACGTGAAGCTGAATCGCGGAACATCTAAGGAAGTCAATCATATTTATGGAGAGAGCCTCGGACGACATATAATATATTCTGAAGCACTGACAAGCAAGGCCTCATTATCAGCAAACGATCGCACCGTCAAGATGGCGACCTGTTTGCGTTCTGGCCTCAAAACAAGTCTCCCTCACCTCCGGCGCACCACTTCAGCACCATTAGCAGCACAAGCACTTTCACAAGGTCAACGGAGAACAAAGTACACGAGCTATGCTGAGACAGGCGGCCGGGACGGAACAGGGAAGATTGGCTACGACAAGTTCAAGCAAGTAGACAGGAGGGAGCACAAGATGCCAACGCAGCAGAGCATGAAAGTTTCGCAAAAGATACAAATGCGGAAGAACATGCCGAATGATCTTGGTCTCTTGCTTGGTGAGTAGAGATTATGGAAGTTGGTGCATAATAGGGAAATGGTTCACGTAGAGGAGTGCGCTGACTGTGCATACATCGCAGGAACCCTTGTCATGCCCTCAAATATGCCTAGTTTAACTTCAGAACCACAGCGACGCCTGCGTATGGAGGTCCAGCGCGTTGTGAAGCGCTTCAAGGACCTAGTCACAGTCATATCCTATAAGTGGACACAAACGCCGCGGCTGAAGATTCACTTCTTCAAGACTGCTGCTACTGCACAAGCACTTCACAGACAGATGTACACCGCACTTGCTGAGTATGTAGTCAGGTCGTACGTCTTTAGTATATCTTACTAATTTGTACTCAAGTGGCGACACGCATACACTTGGCGCGCTGGCCTGCGAAGGTCTCAATTCAAACCTCTCATCCCGTATCTCAAGTCGACCAAAGCATAGCACCTACAGCTGGACATTACATCGCTATATCGGGACGCCCCGTGTGGTTTCTCAGCGTGCCGCAATATTGCCAATTGACGATGGTACTGGCAACAAGACTGCCGTGCGACAGTGCGTTGTGCGGATCAAAAGTGTGCAGAGTCTGCGGCGGACAGACGCTCGAGCAACACCGGAGGAGAGTGCGGGGAAAGAACAGGAGGTATTGGAGTATGTGGTTGTACAGCGGAGAGTGTGGAAGGGCGTAGAAGAAAGGTGGAGACTTTGGGGAACGACGATGGAGACGAGGCTTGAGGATTGGGAGAAGACAATGGATCCGGAGATTGATGAAGTCCCGGCACAGAAGGCAACACCGCAACAGCAGAGACCAGCCTTTAATATAGCTAGCTCAGCTGCATGATCAGCACGGTTAACTGATAGCGAAGCTAAGCACCGCAACACACATTAAGCGCTACGCATGGTACTGCAGTATTGGTCGGAATGAATTGGTTCTGAAGGCTCCCTTCTTGTACCAATCCCCAGTGCAACTTGTCACTCTCAGAACAGTTTCAATAACTTGAACTGTTCTTGCTAATCTCGCAGACGACCGTAGGTCAATGTCCGTCAAGACCTCGTATATGCTTGCATTCCGCTCATTTGAGCCTTGTAGCCTGTTCCTATCCATAACGCCCTGAAATACCAGCCTGTGTCTTTATGCATGTTCACATGGTGCTCGTCAATTGTCGTCGAAGCTGAAGGCACTTCGAGATCGGAAGCGATAGCTCTATCCAGACTGGCATGCAGGGCGTGTCGTTGGAATACTAGAAACCGTGGACCTGTAATCAATAAGTCCACTGTATAACACTATCCTCTGAGATATGCATACCTTGATGCCTTTGGTATCAAGACCGAGACCTTCCTTCTTGTCGGTGAGGAAGTCTTGGACATCCTTGCGCTGATCACCTTGGAGTTGGATAACCTCTCCCATCTCGGTGTCTGCTACGATGGTTCCATTGCAGGCGAACTTCTTCTTGATCACCTTGAGGATCTTCTTCTGGTCGAATTTCTTAGGAAGTCCCTGGACTGTGGTCAAGGTCTTGCGTCCATTGCGCTCTGTGAGTGATGTCCGTGAGCGCTCGTGGCATTATCGCTCAAGATTATAGCTCGAACATACGTTGAATGCGGATGTGGATATAGTTTTGTGACTGCTTAGTTTCGCCAGTATCCTCGTCGGCCTCCGCGAAGGGGTCTACATGGGTGGGTCAGCTGCTGTCGAGGTGAGGCATCCAGTGACTGCTGTATAAAAGTTCTGTTTGCGCGCAATGCTATGGAGGCGCCGGCGTACGACTCAGGAGAATGAGGCGGGGCAGAAAGAGCGGGTATGACGCACCGTGAACCTTGAGATTTTCGATTTGAGTTGACATAAACTCGTGTGGCTGAGTGGGCTAGGTATGTGGTGACCGAGTTCGATGTGTCTTGCGCTTGTGTTGAGTTTGTAAGGCTTTAAAAAGAAGAATGCGAGGAGAGTGGAGAGTTGTTGATAAAGAGAGAGGGATGTGTGGTGGACGAACGTTGAGTTTGAGAGTGACAAAAAGGATCCAGGGTCTACATCACGGAAGGCTCCAATATGGATCGAATAGAGACGTCAACAACATAGCGGCGCAACAATTCTACAGCTCGCGCTTGCTCTCGTGAACGTGTGTAGATAAGCCTTTGTGATCGCATCGGTATGGCTTCGAAAAAGGATATGCGAAGGGAAGACCTCAGTCCGTGATATTGCATGATACGTGTGGGAGTCTTACTGAACCTCACTACAGTCGTGCCCTTCGCGGAGCCTGATGCGTCTAAGGATGATTCAAGCATGTCCAGTACGACTCTCTCTGTCGATCCAACAGATTCTTTGCAGTGCGGGGGCTAACAAATTAGGCACGCTTTCGCAGACAATGCCAATGGCAGCTGTAAGTCTAGTCATAGGAGAGCTACATGCAGAGTCTCTATACTGACTTCAGCTTGACAGCTCTTTACCAGGAACAAGTAAGGCATCGACAGTGGACGATCATGTTAAGCGACCACGAAGCTGATTATCTTGCAGGATGATCGGCTGGTATGAGAGACATAGCTGCGAGCTGCCGACAACCATGCAAGCAATACTAATCCTCCCCAAGGGTCGCAGTTGTATTCTCTCTGCAAACGTGGATGGCTGAGTCGCCTTCGCAGCGCAAGGCGCAGTCTACGCCAGGTTACTTTAATGTTGGATTCTCATGTGAGTTCTCACGTTCCACTCATTGCACAACACAATCAGCTGATATCTATTCAAGTCTTGGCCTTGATAGTCGTAAGTTCGTCGAACTGTGACGCCTTTCACTGCTCACAATGGTACAAAGGGCTATCTTCCACTGTTTTTGCCGTCGACTGCGCAAATGCCAAGTCCTGCCCAGCCAGCACCTCCGACGAGGGCATGAAGGGATTGGCAGGGAGCAGAATATCTATCAGGTTGGCTACGGCGCAATTGATACAAGCACAATTAGTCCTGCAGCTGCGCAGACCTTGCTTCGGTCGCGGAAGCAAGAGGACTAGCATGATCATACGGCTTCGAGGGGCAACGGGGGTGTTCAAATATCGTGAACTGGAGAATTCGAGACTTGTACAGCGTAGCATAGGCTGTATACTGACCGGTACTGAATAAACCTCGGCTTTTCGGAGCTGCAACATGCTTATCGTAGATGTGGAGTACGAAGTATGGGGAAGGTCCGAATTATGAAACGCCATTTCGGCATGTGTCGTCCGTCTTACAGTCGTGCTTCCTCATCATAGCACGGCATCACGACATACACTAGCCTGCAGTCGACGAACGAGGACAGCCCCTCGCAATCTTGCTGCGCGGCACTGCTGCGGCCACGAAATATCCGACAATCACTTCCGTCGATTTGGACTTGCTGATCGCCGACAGAAGCTCTGTTCACCCCCCTCCCCCGAATGACCCCTAACGGTACACTCCCTTCTTCGCTCTTTGCGTGAACAATCATCGACCTTGCTACGCATCTAGCTACTTAACTACCACGCCCATTACTCAACTGTGTCTGCTATTTCTCGATGTCCTATACAAATTATCGCCTAGAAGTGCGGCATTATGTTGCTCTATAGGGAAGCTGGTATATGGTTTGGTCTATCGCCTGGCTGGCACACAAACAAGAAAGACAACCATACATCTGCACGACGTCAATATGACTGGTCCTCCTTGGACGGTTCGCATTACATTTCCACGACGACTAGCAAAGCATGACCTCCACGAATACACTGAAACGCCGACTGTCACAGATCAGCAATGCACCACACCTCTTTACACAACGCTCCGCATCGGGCACACCTACCACATCTCGAGATGCCCGTCAGTCACCTAGCAATCCACATGGCATTGGCGTTTATGGAGATGAAGTACTTGAGACTTACTATAGGCGGTCCAACACGAATGAAACACAATATAATGGTCAGCTCGATAGCAGTCTAGCATGCTTTACTATTGGACGCCCTTCACTACAAATCAATCAGGAAGACTGCCTGCAAGAGACGGATAATGACAAGCAGGCAGCACCCCTCGAAGACCACGTTCGAGCGGACCAGCCGATCTGTAAGACCGACCCAAGCACTATAGTCCCATTTCCGACACGATGTCATTTCAGCACATCGACCAGTAGTACGCCATCGAACGGGAGGAGAGATTGGCAGGATCATGTCAAGACTGCTCCAAGGACAACCCGCCCAGAGACGGGCAGAAATGCTCGTATGCTGGATTGTCTGCCATGGGAGGGTAAAGGTCCGGAGGATCGAATGATTGAGAAAGCGATCAAGGAGGGGTACTTCGAGAAGTCTCCTGTTCCAAATGAGCTCAATACGGCACGGCCTTCCTTCTGGGCTCCACTCAAGAGTGGTGTTGGTCTCACCTGTCTGACTGCCCTGTATAGCGATGTTCTGTCCCGAAAGCAACAACTGGGTCGGGTTGATGGCCTATCTACCTTCAAACCTCCACCACGTGTGACCTTGACCGACACAAAACGAGAAGCATGGCTTTGCGACCTTGCGAACTCATCGTTGCCACTGAAACGTCTCAGTCGAACTATCCCACATGGCCTGCGTGGACGAGTACTGCTCGAGCAATGCTTGACCAAGACCGTACCGATTGATCGAGCCGTATGGCTTGCCAAATGTGTCGGCGCAAATGAGCTTCGAGCGTTTCGGCGCAAGGGCGTCACCGGCGGTGCTACAGCAGGTAATGAGGGAAGTTGGAGCTTAGAATGGACTCTTGCTGTCGAAGCTTTCAGCTTAGACTGCATAAACTCTTTCGAGGAACAGGATCGGAGAGAAAGAATCACATATGCGTGAGTGTTGGTACACTCCAACGTGCTCGATAAGTTGCTTACAGTTATAGTTTCGAGATCTCTGCGTCCTTATTCACCAGTAATCTGCTAGTCAAGGACCATTTCTTGTCATGGCTTTTGAAACAGCTGGAACAATGCAGCCTCCATGTTTTCATGATATGGCTTACCTTTGCTTCGTCCTATCACAAGTCAATCCTACAAAACATCAGCCAAGGACGACACCTTGTCCGTACGCTTGTAAACCGCATTGCCGAGGTTAGTTCATGTCATATCGTAGTGGGAAGCAATGCATGCTAAAATCATCGCAGATCGACCGAATCCCAAGCAGACCAGTCGGATTGACCATGCAGCGACGTGCACAAGGCCTTCTCTGTAATCTGTGTCTCTCGAGCCCATTCTGCGTGATACTTCCAGAGCAGCGCAGTCTATACGAACTTGTCATGGGAGCTCTATCTAGTAGCTTAGCAGGAGATCAGGCTGGCAGGAGAATTCGTCAACTGATCGACCGGAATAATCGTCTCGCGGTGGCTACTGGCAATTCAAAGACGTCCGAAGGCCATCTTCCGCCAACGATAATGGCATATCTCGACAGCACGGTTTCACAGGACTTAAAGATGCTCGGCTCCCGTTGCTTGCAGCTTGCCAAGAATACTAAACAAGCAGTACTCGAACTATTGATCTGGTCTTCCACAATCTATAGGGTTGGTTCTGAACGTATTTACGTAGCTATCCAGATCTTCACGGCATGGTTTCATGAGGGCATCGACATCACCGCCTGTATTCTGTCCGGGCTACCACACTTGGACCAGGTTCCGCATCTTAGGACCAGGCTAGTTGGAAAGATCGTAGCAGAGCTGTCGCGCCAAGGCTTCTTCGATTTGTCAGTGGCGCTCCGGCGTTTTATTGTCACAGGCTCAACCAGGAGAAGCCCTTGTGCGGATCAGGCATGTCATAGTACCAAACTCTGCTTCTTCCTTGGCTAATGAGTGAGTAGATATCTTGCACACAAAGCGTCTTACTGGATATGCCCCAGTATATGTTGACACCAACCTTGAACAACATTCGCAGCATGCTCGTTCGAGGTGCAGGCATTTCATTAGACACTGACATTGATGCTCTTCAGTTTTCATCGCTACTCTGGGAATCCGGACTTCAGAGAATTCATGCCAGTGATGTTAATGGCAGCAATCCCAAACAAGCTTTTGACGTCAAATCCTTGCTCGACCAAGCAAGCTGGGGTGACGTGCTTGAAATGACAGCTCACCTTACTCAAAGATATGAAAATCTACCGATGACTGCATACAAAGAAGAAGTTTTAACGAGCATAAACCCACAGATGGCAATTTACCTCCTGAGGACGCTCGATGACTTGGGCGAATATCATACTCTTCTGCAATTTGCTCTCAGAGTACTTGCCCTGGAAGACATGGATGTCGTTGCCTGTGTTGCCAGCATCGCCACATTCAGGATTTCCACAATACTGGCTCTATCTGACGGCAAAGCACTACCGTTACGCCTCTTGGACACTTATTGTATCTGCAGGGCAACGTCACCACCGTCGCGTGTCATAGTGCAGCCGCTCTTAGATATCTTCACACATCTCCAAATACAAGGCCGGATACAGGAGTACCTGGAGCATGAGATTGTGCTCTGGGAGCAGACCTTCGCTGTCATGGCTTGCTCGCCGCTGTCAGATTTCCAGACGGATAGAACACAACCATGTGCTACTCTGCTGGACGATCTCGAGAATGTTGTGTCCCAAGCTCAAGTCGTGGAGCTAGACACTGTTGAGAGAATACTTGCAATGCTGTCATTCCGCATGCTGGAGCTCAAGAATTTTACCTGCCTTGACAAAGTTGCGCTTCGTGTGCTCTTCCAGCGAGTGCACATACACAATGCTGACCATTTGGTTCTCCCATGGTTGGCTGATCGAATCAGCAAGCCAGAGCATCAATCCCGCGTTGAAGCTGTTTCAGTATTGATATTATGCGGTGGCATCAGCGTAGAGATTTTCACCGCTGCAGCGGCACAATCATATGAGACTGCTGTACATGCTAGCCCCGCTTGTGCTGTGCAAGTAGCGAATACAGTGTTGAGTGTAATGGTTGATGTCATGACCGACAATGTGCTGCTACAAGCAAGTTCAGCTTCAGTCGCCTCGGATCTCTTACTGACTCTTTCGAAGTCAAAATTCACGAAGCCAATCTTCCCAGCGATCGAGTTCGGACGCTATATGCACCGAATGCTAGCTGGCTCTGCGGCATTGCACGGTATAAATCAGACAGAACCGCCAGCTATCTTGTCAGCGCCATCATTCTCCTCAGCTCTCGCGGATATGCTGTCAATAGACGCGGCAAACGTGGAGAGTGGACTTGATATTGACAATCTGCTTAAGACTGAAGATGGTCCCATCGCCCTGCGCAAGCTGGCAGCCGCTCTGCTGTACCCCACGCCAAATGGCTCGCGGAAGGAGTCATCGGTCGATGTTGCGCCGACAACAACATTACAGATTAAAGACTTTCTGCACAGACTCCTGATGACCGTAGATGAGATGTGTCTGCCTATCTACAGGCTGGTTCTCAGAGTACTTGTACTTCTGGACGACAGCCTTGAACCAACGAACGATGGAAAAAGACTTCAAGTAGGCATCGCAAGTGTTTTCAAGCTAGCGATGCAACATCCTGGCAGATGCTGGCTTCAGCTTCTTCCTGTGCTCAGTGACGACATGCTTGGCGAGATAGCACATGCGACTGGGGAAAGCTTACTGTCACAAGACAACACGAACGACAGGAGCATCCAACTTGACGTTCTTCGCAGCACTGCAAAGCACCTCTCCGAAGCCTCTCGTCTGCAGATTTGTAAGACAATCAGGCAACAGCTTGCTGCAGTGGTGCACGAGCATAGTATCGGTAGTGAAAAGTCGGCGAACGCGGAGCATGTTTGCACTCTGGTCGAGCTAGCCCTCGTGCATAGCCATATTTTACTCACGAGCACCGAAGCGCAGAACGTACGAGTCGAGCTACTACTGATCCTGCCACAAATATTGACTTCACAACATCTCTCGCCTTCGACAGCAACACTCGAGCTCGTCTTCGATGCTGCTGCCTATCTAGCAACAGACTTGACAGCTACCATGAAAGACTACATCCGAGCAAATCTGGGGCCACTATCAAATCACCCTCGCATACGATTCCTCTTCGGCTTCCGGGACAGGCCAAACGGGTGGTTGTACGCAACCACAGAGGCGAGCTTTAGACTACAGGATGGAGAACCTACTCCCTCCGAATCACAGTCACGTTTACACCCATTTAGGACGCAGCCGTGGGAAATGTTGGCTCATTCGACGCCGAATTCTGGCGTCAATAACGCGGCTTTGAGCTTGCATCTATTCGATGCTAGGCAGATGTAAGAGGCAGGGGTACAGGAATCCACAGAATTATGCTCATTGCTTTACGATTTAGCGGCATGGTATGGTGTTTTGGGCGTTTTAGGAAATCCTCGAGGATATGTTTTGAACATGGCATGGCGCAAGGCCGTGTGAGCAGGATGTTGAGGCTTTGGAAACATGCCACATCGATGAACATCATTATATATACATGATCAGTATGTTGGGTATGCTTTTGGTATCAGTATATCGACTAGATGCATTCGCACCTCAATCATCTACCATTCTTTCGATGCCCTGACTCTACTCTTCAACCCACTCGCCGGCTTCTTCACAACCATGTAAAACATGATACTCGTTGCCGCTGCCAACGCATACCACGTGAAAATATACTGGGTATGATTATTCCTCAGATTCACCTCCGCCGGCCTCCCAATCGGAATGCCCTTGGCCTGCCGATCCAGCGTGCCCATCATATCCTGCCCAAACGTCTCCTCAATCCACACCGCCTGACTCCCCGACTGCGCAGCCATCTGCGCCACATCCGGAAAATACCACAACCCCTCCTCAGGCTTGTTATCAGGCGTGAACATGTTCTTCTCAAACGGCTCGCGCAGAAGCCCTTCGATCACAACTTCACCCTGTGGCACGCCCAGCGGCCGCGACGATTGCTGCAGCTTCTCCTTTGATATCCAACCCCGCGATATTAGAATCTTACTCCCGTCCTTGCGCTCCAGCGGCGTAATCACGCTGTACCCATTCTCCCCATCGTGCACTCTCGGCCCCACCAAAATCTCCTGATCATGCCGCAACGTACCCTTCGCCCAGACTCTCCTATAATCAAAGTCCTTGACAACGCTCGGATCAATCGTTGGCGGTAACGGCAGCGGGTCTCGAACAAGACGGTCTTCGTAGCGGGCAATCAGCTCGGTCTTCCAGCCGAGACGCTGGACTTGCCAGGAGCCGAGGGCGAATGCGGTGAGCGGGATTATGGCTAGGACGATCAGGCCGAGGCCGTGTCGCTTGTTGGCGCGGACGAGTTGAACGGGGGCGTCGACGAGGGAGACGAAGCCTGGGGAGTCGGCGGGTTGGCGGGGGAAGGAGGATTGGAAGCGGCG
>Ga0268250_10001313_pt1 | contig 10943 bp, 17 predicted proteins | sample AgamicAsSfe_FD_200448 | JGI IMG/M metagenome (GOLD analysis project Ga0268250, IMG submission 200448) | Agave microbial communities from Guanajuato, Mexico - As.Sf.e (v2) (version 2) | ecosystem: Host-associated > Plants > Phyllosphere > Phylloplane/Leaf | place: Guanajuato, Mexico | collected... | reverse complement strand
GATCAACCCTGACGACCAGATCTACAAGAACCGCACCAACGGAGCCCACAAGTTCCAGAAGGACTACGACACCGTCGTCCCGACTAGATCCGAGCGCTTCGGCACTAATAGCGTTCGCATCTTCAAGGACTCTGGCGACACTCCCAAGCTCGCCTACGAAGGGATTCTCAGATAGCTTGCCATCCAGGCTTCTCAGAACAGCTACATCGTCTCAGGCGCGGTATTGAAGGTCAAAATGTGATTTTGGCGACATCGTCAAACCTGATGATCAGATCTACACCAAGACCCAATTCAAAGCAGTCCACAAGTTCGAGAACGCCTACTATACCAAGACTCAAGCCAATGGACACTACGAGTTCATGGAAGACTGGTACACCATCGTGCTACTTTACTGCGAGATCACTATCTGTGTCTTTGTAAGAACTCTACCATCAACGACTGGGTCAGTAACTAACAGAGTCAGCACACTACCTCCTCCTTGCACAGTCATGTACAGATACGACGTTCCGCCGCAACTCATGCACAGCCTACTCTTTCTGCACTTTTCGGTGTCATCCTCGTCACTCTTCCTGCTTCTTGTTCGAGTTGGTTAGCTACAATCTCAATCAGCGCCCTGCTACGAGTCGTGTACGGTCTTCTACCTTGCCTTTGTTCGTGCTGCTCTCAGTAGTACTCAATCCTGTGCTCTTCGTTTTCCAATGAGGTGAACCGTTCCTTCGGCAAGCTGGAGGTATTCGCTAAGACCTATGGCTTTGTTGGGCCTTGACGTTGTATGAAATTTGCTGTTGCCTAAACAGAGCCGTGTATCTCGGAGTGATACAGTGGTGCGAAAGGAAGAGCCGAAACGGGTGTGCTGCCGACGGCTGTACTCGGACCGAGACAAGGTACATAGACTTCCACCAAAGTAAAAGTGGATCAGCCAGCCAAGCAAAGGTGAGAGTGAGTCGAGCAGGATTGGGTCCTTTGCCGTCCAGTCCCCGGAGGACACTACGAAACCGGAGAAAGTGCTCACAAGATCACCACTACATAGACTACACTTTGAGAGATGACTTACAGTTGTCATTTCCCTGGCAAAGTTTCTGGCCAATGGCAAGATATGGTCAACTGAACTCAAATCCGTCTGACTCATTAGACTGTCAACAATAATGAAACAAGATAAAGACATCCTCTGTAAATCAGCAACGCTCAGATCGAATTCTTTGAGCCCGATCCTTTCTGGCGACCTCATATGATTGTAAACCTAGTCAGCACCGATAAAGACACATACACACACACACCATTACATCACGTTATTCGTTGTCCACTATGCAAAGCCCGTACACGAGAGGAGAAACATTGACCCTCAGGATCTCTCGCCCTGGAATAAAAGGATCAATACCACAGTTGGACGACCATGTGAAAGAGTTGCAGGTCAAAATCATCGATATCATTGAGCCTTCCACGATGTCGATCGTCCTCAAGGTCGAGCTGAAGCAGCCAAATCCAGCCATCCCTGCCCAAAAAATGATCTTGAAAGTGTACGATCGTCAACACTCGCTTGAATTGCGCGAGTCCTTGAACACAGGCCTAGCGACCAAAGCAAGCGAAGAACAGTTCATTGCCTTTTTGCGCGGCGGCCTCTTGCCTCGTTTTCTCGCAGAATGCGAGGAGAATGGAGCGTGGGTGTCGTGGGTATATGCACGATGGGGTGTGGGAGGACGAGAGGCATTGGCTTACATGAAGTCAACTCAAAGCCACGAAGTCGAGCTCAAGGTATACGACCAGCTTGTCGATATGCAAAGAATTCACGTCCCAACTATCTTCGCAGATGTACGATTGCCTCCACAGCATGCCGCAATGGAGAGAAATGGAAGCCTTTCTCACTATACCGAGATCAGAGCCCTTCTCATGGAACACATATCTGGTTTTCCCCTCAGTGATCTTGTCGCAGAGGCGCCGGAGTCGGCCTGGGCGTCTGTATGTGACCAAGCGATCGAGATCATCAGGAAGATTGCTGAACACGACTTTATCAACTTCGATGTCAAACCCAGAAACACAATCGCTCGACCAAGCGAGGAAGGCCTGTATCAAGTATTCTACTTGGATTTTGGTGAGTGTTACGTTCGTGACCCGTCAGAGTCAGATGGGATATGGCAGGCACGTAAGCGCCAGAAGGACGAAGAGGGAGCTGTAGGCTTCGTCATGATGAACTACATCTCACGTGCAAAGGGGAAGAAAGGACGTAAGTACAAAGGGACTCTACCTTTGCCTTGGGAGTACAAACCTTCTTTGCGATTTGAGAGAGAGTCCGGCGGGCTTTCCGAGGATGCAGGCTAGGCGGTCAGGGATGCTAAGCGACAGACAGAGCTTCCATAGTCTTCAAAAAGCGAGAATGATGGAATTTGGTTTCTTGTTCTGGCTCATATAGTCAAGCCATGATACCGTTGGTTAGCCTTTCCTCTGAGACTCTATAGTGTGATCAGTCCTGTCGCCACTCTAGCCAATGCAACAAGACTGGTTGAGTCAGGATACCGAACAACATCTAACCAGGGATCTCATCGCGGGTTTTGATGGCGCAATTGGCAATGGTGGAACGTTGATGGATGTCTACAGCTAAAATGCTAAGATGGAAAACCTCGGACGAGAATAGAGAAAGCAGATAAGGTACGCTACACTGTCAGAGCTCGGTGATGCGGATGACTTTTGCACAAAGGTCACGACCCGCAGGTCTCCATTCCTTGTTCCTAGATCTATTTACATCAAGGCTTTGGGCCCTTCGCCGACAACCAAGACAACAAGCATCCTACTGCGAAAAGGCTTCGAAGCGTTGCATCAACTCAGCATCTCCATCGAACAGAACGCTGACTCGGGCTGTCAAGTCTTCTGTACCAATCGTGCCTAAGAAATAGTCCTTCAAAAGCCTGAGGAATTCATCGTAGACATCCGGCCGTGTGTCACGAATGTAATCGAGGTAGCCTGTTGCGTTGTCATGATTTGACTGAGGTCTTGTAGTGGGCGATGCCTCATCAAGCTTCTGTGCGTGCGACATCTGTGACAAGTATTAGTTTAAAACGTAGTGCGATGTCGAGAATTTTACCATATCGGCCAAGCTGTTGTGCTGTAGACTTTGTTGGTTGATGTTTGAATCGTTTTTGACGGTTGGTAAATCTGAAGGCAGATTTGAAGTGCAGTGATATAGCTTGGTATTGCTGAGTCCTGGGAAGAGAAGTCGAAACGGAACAGCGATTCGGAGGATTGAAAAACAGAGAATGTCTGGGCAATAGCTTGCGCCGGACAACATGACTCTAGGGAATTTTTTGTTGAAAGAAAACCACGGCCTTCGCCTTGTAACCTTGAGAAATCGTTGCCCGATTCGGTAACAAAATTATCGAGCCGACCAATCACAGGCGAGTGCATGCCGGCCCGAGACCAATCCTCGCTCGAGGTCCCGAAAGCTTATTATATGTCTGCCTGATATTCAACGACCAGATAATTATAGCATTGAGGAACGTCATAGGATGACTTTGTCTCTCTCGATTCTGGAAGACTGCGCGGAAATGACATTTTACGAATATCTTCTCCAACTGACAAGAGAGAAATGGAGAATGAGAACGGTTGCAGAAAGCAAGTCAAGCGCTTTATGCAGGTGAATCTCAAGGAGGATGGTGTCTGTTTGGCGATACTGCATATACATCCTATGGAAACTGGATGTTGAGAGTGGAACGTCAAGGGAGAAGGAGTAAGTCGTCACATTTGGGATTGCCAGAACGAGGTGAATGAGATAGCTTTCATATACAATGACTAACATATAATTCAATCCTCGTCAGCAGATATCAGGTCTCTCAGAGCTTCGAGCTCAGTATGCTTTCGATGATGGAAGCAATTCAAGGCACGAACTACAGCCGCTTTGACAAAATCAATCCCAATGTCATCTTGTATACCTTCGGGATTCGAAATGTCGGCGAGGTCATCTGGTTTCACTTGTGTAAGCGTCGATGATCATTAGGAAAACCTTTAGACCTTGAACTTACACCAGCTTTGGTCTGCTTCGGGGTGAGGGCCGATATTTGCCACCCAGCCGCTGCCGAAAGCATTCAGCGTGGCAGCGACATCGTGGTTTGAAGAGTATCGCGCGAGAACAATCGTTGGTGAGCCGTCAGATAGAATGAATGTGGCGCCATCTTGGAAGTAGAGCCAGCGTTTATTGTCTGCAGTACCTCGCTTTTTGCCAGTTGAGAATGTCCAGTCGACTTGAATGACAGTATCTTCGATACCATCAACCTGAGAATTCGGTCTCCTTATCTCTCTTTGAACTCTGTCGCCTGCCGGGAGAAGACTAAAGCCTCTATGTGGTCCTGCAAGAAAGGCACCAAGGCAGAATCCAAGGTAGATACCACCATTGGCAACGAAGGTGCGCACGTCGGGGGCATACGATCTGGCCTCATGCCATGCTCTATCGAGATCTGTGCATAGCTGCATCAGTATACAGATATTAACAGCTCGCTGTAAGGGGTGACCGGAACTGACATACCTGGGCCGCCAGGCTGAACGAAGATTTCCACCTGAGCTAGAGTTTCGGAATTGATATGGGTCGCTTCGTCGGGGCCAGCGAAGATAACGTCGATGGTTGGATAGACTTGCTTGAGAAGAGTCTCGACTGACTCTGGACAACCCTCACAGGCAGCTTTTCCGCGATATATCATTGCTCTCGGACGGTCATCATCCTTGTTCCCCAACGTCAGAGGCATACAAGAATTTGCAGCTACGTGAATCATTATGGCGATCCAAAAGAAGGGTAGAGGTAAATAAGCTCTCATGCTGGAAGTTCTAGTGGTGACATGAATAGAGAAAAAGCTTCGGTCGAGTGGTAACGAAGAGGTGGACAAGAAAGCCCGTAGTGACTGGCTTGCAGTTCATAAGTAGCCACATCACGATCGTTGAGTTGTATAACAGTCAAAAACATGCAAAAGCACGGGTCAAGGCGATCCTTCTGGGTGTCAGTGGCTTTTCCAACGAGCAGATCCAACGGGTTTGGCTTGTTCGGGATGCACTGGCATCCGAAGCTCGGACCAAAGCCCCTGGACGGTGCTGACGAACAAAAGATATTCTACTTCAGCTCTGATGTCATGAGGATTCTGGTCCTGGTCTGGTCCACGAAGCACGTGAAGCAATTGCTAGTCCCTGAGGAGGACCAAAGTTCACACCAAGCTTTCACGCTTTTGAGAGTGGTAGGTTGTGCAAACATCCGCTTCGAATTGCACACAAGGTCATGCTCATGATCCCAGATTGACGAGTTGTATCAAAGTCGATCTATCTCGTTTGTAGCCACTCGCAGAGATGGTGTGTTACATCCATTTGATGTTGTTATATGACGACCAGACTTTCCTATGTCTCCGCTCTCGTTTACTCGCCATCGACAAAGCAGTAACACAAGAACAACCTCGCTCGGTATGATCGAATAAGTGTCGATTCATCTCTATTCCCTTACTTGCGGATGACTTGGGCTGTCAGCTGTCCGAGCTGCAGTCCATCCCTATCAACCACATAGATTGCCTCGACACGATTAGTCTTGTAGAAGTCGAACCGAGAACGATGCTGCGCAGGCGACATGACGACCTCTAAAAGTCTTGCATCCTCGGGCACATCACTTGCTTGAAGGCCAACATTCCGATCCAGATCTGAGTTCCCTTGTCTGGCTTCTTGCTCTTCGTGGTCAACGACGATTTGCAGATAAGTTGCGAGGTAGTCTGTATCAAACACACCCCTCAAATTGATCTTTCGCAGAAGTGTAATGCATCGTTGACGAACAGAGGAGGTGCGACACTTCTCAACGATGGCAGCCAGACAAGTCACAACTCCAGAGCCAAGCGAGAACGCTGGAGGTGTGTGGAAACGGCCAGTATGCTTGCTCTTGCGACCTTCAAAGTTGTTGAAGCGCGGCGTCTTCAACATATGTAGTTCGACATATCGCTCGCAAAGACCAGTAAAATATTCGAACTGAGGTTCGAAGCGGTCGACCAGACAGGCATTCGCATCATGCCATGTAGCGTTCCATATGGAGACGCAGAAGAAAAATATCTGGGTCGTCATATGTGATAGAAGGTTTGAGCGTGTTCGAGATACCTCTCTAAACGTTTCTGCCCAAGTCTGTAGGGATCTTTTACCTTCCTCAATCGCTTCTTGTAAACGCTGGTCCAGGGTGGTTGTGCGGATGGCCGCGCGCACAAGGCAAATCTCATGGTCCTCATCGAGACCATCTAGAGCTCCCCGATCACTCAATGCTTTGGACGTCTGAATGAAGAGTTCATCGTAGATATCGAATATGTTGCCGGTGATGATTTCCAGATACAGGCTTGCTTCATCGGGATCGACGAATTTTGCGGGAATTGAGTCCTGACAAACGGGGCGTAGAAAGCTGTCGCGATGTTAGAAGTGATAACAACAGAGATCTGGATGAATATTGACGTACGGGCAGTCATGCCCTATCAACATGTAGTCCGCATCTAGTCGTATGAAGGTCTGCACAAGAACGTTGAACATGCTCTTCATGTCATGATCGACTACGACCAGATGTCTACCACCCGACACCTGAGCCGTTCCCCGTGGGCGCAATCGCTCATGGATGATGCGTAGACCGATCTCCAGATGCAATAAGGCTTTATTGTCTTCTCCAGAAAAGGTTTCGTAAGTAAAGAAGAGCAAACAGGTCACAAGAACAACAACGACAGCGCTCTCGGAGACATCATTGCTTAAATTAGCAATGTATTTACGCATGAAAGCCGAGGACTTGTTGTATTGCTGCAACGCAAATTGGTTCCGATCATCGTCGGATCCTCCAGTCAGAGTACGGTGCAAGGCGGCACAAGCACAAGCTGCTGCTGCGATTGAAGGGTGGTGATCAGCCAGATCCAGTGTCACAAATTCCCAGGGAGTCTCGAATGACGATGCGCACGGGAGCTGAAATATTGTAAGGCGACGGAAGAAATCGAGGGCGGTACACTCGGCATCGTTCAAGATGACTGAGCTTGGAAGGGGTCGCGGGCAGACATCAGCAGACTTGAAGAGCGGCCTGCGGCAATTGCAAGCTTGATCTCCTTTAGCGCATCGGCAGCATATTGACGGCATGGCGCTGCACACCAACCTGCGAGCACTTCGGTGCGGTGTAAGCAAATCGTTTAAGTTTCATGTCGTATGAATTTGGAATACCCGTGGCTAGCATGGTCGTCTTCAAGAAAATTCGGGGCATCGAGGCTAGTCAAAGCTTTTGGTGCTGGTAACAGTGGTCGTGAAGAGATCTTGTGCGCATCCGCTTTGAGAAGCCTATATCCATCACAAACCCGTCCGGTGGAAACGCAGTTGTTGCAAAATTCTTTGCTCTCGTCACACTTGATCCGTCTGGCGCTGTTTATGGTTAGCGATTGACTTTCGAGGCCTGACACGGTACATTGTAACACACCGACATGTTCCACAAGCATTCTTACTGTATCTCGAATTTACCACGCGTGGTCGCCTCGACATCGTCATTGCAAGCATTGCAAGCTGCGAGTGGTCGATTTTTCGAGTTGCAGATTGACTCTTAGTAGAAGCAGTGGACAAGATGTCGATTTCTGGAAGACATTGAGCTCCATCTATAGCAGCTGGCTATTTGATAGGCTGGCTCGATAAGTCAATAAACTTTCGGCGCAAATCAGAACCGTTGTGGAAGAGTGGGGAATAGAATTCACCTCGGTGCCTAAATCTATTCTCAGACATGTACCTTGATTGGCCAGTTCACTATACATGTGCATAGAGTTTCAGACTCCGGAGGCCGCGGTCCCCGTACCTCCCAACAGCATTCGAAGTCCCTACAAGCACGGTCCGACTGGACGATTTCATATCTTGATTGGGAACATTTCATTAGTGTCAGGCGTCTGCTCGACCTCTTAGCTGCTATGAGATTCATATGCTCCGTAAACCACAGCTTTTCCGCTGGAATGATCATAACTCGACAACTTGCTTTCGCAGAACATATCACGATTTGAACATACCTGTTTTGCGCGGTGGTCACGTCATCCTCTGTGCTAGTAAGCTTGATTGTCTACCATAGAATGCTGTGAGCTGTGGATCCTACTTTTGACTGCAAACCCGACTCGACGAACATGAGCCTAGGTTATGTGAGGACAAAAATTACGAGAATGTCTCGAAAGCTCTATATGTGTAGATAGATGCATGTCACTTGCCTCGTACACTCATCCTCCAGTCATGGCTTGGGCCCTCATTCAATGATCCTACGGTAGAGGGTACAGACTATGAAGGCTGTCCAGTACGGAAAAACGCTTTCACTCCATCGCGTAATCGAATAGTCCACTGTGCCTGATTCGTCAGATTTACGATACATGGCAAGCACCGCGCTGAGCAGTGTCATGATCTCACAAGATACCACATAAAATATCATCCTCCCCGTCCCAGCCTTTGTGACTCTCGTCCCAAGACAGTGCTCTTGCTATAGTGAGCTTCCACACCTTCGTCATCGTTATCCTTTCGCTAACTGCAAGAGCCTTCTACTAGCATCGACCGCCTTCTCGGTTGCCTAGACTATACCTCATGTCTTTACCTCCTTCTCCAAAGCCGACTTCTTATCCACCGAACGCCCTGCGTATGAGCGACACAATCGTCTCCTTAGACCTTTCTCGTTTCAAGGCCTTCGTGTCGAAATATCGAGGCGATAATGTGTACGAGGGTTATGATTTGAATGCTGACGGGATGGTGGAATTGAGTGTCTATGATTCCGATACGTACGAACTTGTTGACAGAGAGGTGTTTGGGCAGAACGGTCTGGCGCAGAAGTATATCGATCAAGAACAAGAGATCTTCGAGAGAAACAAAGCAAGCGGGTGGTGGACTGCTCCTAAGGATGAGGATGACGATCAGAAGGACAAAGAGGGCTTGGGGGGAGTAATCGGTGTGTAACATGTGCTTGTACTTATGGAGGAATTGAAACAACACAAGCGATCTACGCGAAGAGTTACTGTTTTGGGCGCGACGCACTGAAAGTTCGAATCTTGAGCAGCCATATCACTTGTTTGTCGCGCGTCAACCACAATCCTTCCATCACGTTACCACATCAATTCACCTTCAAGGTACGCTTTGGAAGAACTGCTCCCTTGCTCTCTCGCTGACATACTGTCTTAAGCTCATCATATCCATACCTTACGAATCAAGATGTCCGAAATCATGGACCTTCGCGTCCAGATCATGGGTATGTTCTTTGGGTGTTCTTGACAGCTTTTCCAATACTAACATCTACCATCTAGAGAACATCAATGCCCTCGAGCCTGACCTGATCAAGCCCGAATGGGTAATCTACCTGGGAACCAGGTTCACTGAAGACTTTGTCGAGAAGGACGACTACACTGTCGCCTTGACTCTCTCCGACCGCTCTAGCAAGGGCGGTACACGTATGTTCAAGGACTCGGGTGACACGCCAGAGCTGGCATACGGAGCCCTTCTTAGACAGCTAGCTCTAGAGCTTGCCAACAGCAAGCCCATCCCTAAGTGATCTCCGCGAGCCAGTCATAAATACAATTTGATTCCCTCCCCGTGTACAAAATTTTGTGACAAGATCTGTGACTCCTAGCCTCTCTCACTCTTCTCTCTTACAAAGGTATAGAAGCGCATTGCTCACCATAAAAAGGCACAGTGATTCACTGGTTAGAGACAGATCCAAAGAGAGCCTGGGAAACAACACATCTCGTTGGCCACGATCCAGTCTTCGAGAGTATTGTGCATTTTTATAGCTACGCGAAATCACCCTTCGCAGATGGGGAGGTCGTTCACGTCCATGATTGGGCAAACAATTAACAAAAGTGTGCCACATGATATGACAGAAGTCAAAGTTGACATGGTTGACGACCTGGGGGAAATTGGGCTTGGCAGGCAACAGGGACGCGCCCCACCAATCCAAGATTCTGCAACCCTCCAACCGTCATGTGAAACAAAACATCTCAATCTTACTCGCAATTTCTCAGCGACAGCCATGGCGCGCCTACGGGCGAAGCCTGCCGGAGGCCAGGTGACTCGTCCGAGGAAGCCGAAAAAATCTCGTGTTGGACCTTCTCAATCTGAACCCGACAACCCTCGTGAGAAGACGTCCATGAATGGCTTCAACGACGACCCCATGGTTCATGGTTCAGACGGTACGAAGCCTACGCTTTCGACGCCTAATGTCATGTCGCAGACAACTGCCGGAACTTCGCGACAGCTCACGACTCCTCAGATGACTCAAACAGCTGTGACTACCAACCCTTTGCGCAGGACGATATCTGGAACCCCGAGCGCAGGCGACTGGGAAGAAGACCAGGATTCGTCATTTTCAGAAACCGCAGACAGAATCTTGTCACCGCGCGCAAATCGCATCGATGAGCTACGATCCATATATCACAAAATCAGGAATCAGCATGAGGAAACCATCAAGGAGGTACATTCTTACATCTCTTCTGAAATGACTCACGAAGAAAACATGACCCTACAACAATATCTTCTGCACTGTGAATTAGTCTTGGCCAAAGCAAAGCTGAATCTTGATATCGCGATATCCTACGCAACAAATCGGTATGGTCGGTCGAATACCACGGATATCCCCAGACTGGCCATCACCAAAGGCTGGCTCGAAGAATCTATCAGGCGTGTCGATACAGAAACGCCCACTCCGGAAACTGATTACGGATCTCTGTTCTCTGAACTATCGCACTATTTTCTTGCGACTATCATCACACAACATCAACATTCAATGTTTGGACAGCAAGCCTTGCCCACTGTACACAAAATCACCGAGATTTTCCAGAGGACTGAGCCACGATCATACCTGCCTGGAGTTGGACCGTTCTTGGAACTTGCGACTGGCTTGGCTACTGACGACCCTTTGCTGATGCCGGAAATCCTACGGCGGCTTGAGGCCAAGATGATCACTGATACGACTTTGAAAG
>Ga0268250_10001312_pt1 | contig 10945 bp, 8 predicted proteins | sample AgamicAsSfe_FD_200448 | JGI IMG/M metagenome (GOLD analysis project Ga0268250, IMG submission 200448) | Agave microbial communities from Guanajuato, Mexico - As.Sf.e (v2) (version 2) | ecosystem: Host-associated > Plants > Phyllosphere > Phylloplane/Leaf | place: Guanajuato, Mexico | collected... | reverse complement strand
GAAGAAGCGAGCATGAATGTTGGGTTGAACAGAGTAATGAAGTTGGGGCAGTCGCGACGTGGAGAAGCTGCAGGGTCTCGAGGCCTTTCAAGTACCTCTCACCCACGTGAGGTAGCGGCAAGGTTATCGGCTGTCAGGCGATGTGCATGGCAACCAGGTTTCGACACAAGAGGCTCGATCTCAGAGGTTGATTTATTGAACCCGCCGTTGCAGCCAAGGCGAAGCTTGACCTCATCAAGTGAGTGGGGAGGGGAGAAGCTGGGGTAAAACCTGGGGATTTTAACGCTGAGAAGACTAGCGTGATGCGACGTTGGGAGAATGTTCTGACAGATGATGCATCCTCGGCAGAGTTAGACCGACGACGTGCATCGAGAGAGGTTGCATCGGGTAGTGATCAGCCATGTCGCGTCATGTTTAAGCCGCGTTGAAAAGCCGCAGGCTGAAATACACATGCGTCTGCTGTGACTGTGGAAAGTAAGTCGAGTTCAGATCGCCATTACCATGCTCGTAGGGACGGCAGGAGCATTTAGCGCCACATAGATACCGCTTGGGCGCTTGGGCGAACCTCAGTGCAAGCACGAACGTTGCGACGCCATCATATGGGGAAGATCATCTCAATATTCTAGAAATGCCATGGAAGATTTACCCCTCTAACCCTTGTTCTTGAAGTCCAATCCGCTCTCCTTCCTCACAACTCCATACACACTCGGGATATCTCCTTTATCGCCGATCTCACTCTTCACACCGTCCAACCTTCCCTGCGCTAATTTCAGCATCTTCATGCTTTCCTTCGCGCCACTGCTTTCCGCCAGTGACATGGCATGTCTTGCATCCTTTCTCGCTAGATCAATGTGGAAGAGGGGTTCCTCGCGCTGGTAGTAGTCACCTGCCAACATGCGCTGCGAGTACGCTGTGTAGGGGCCGGGAAACATTGTGGAGATGAACGTGTGAAGGTTGTCTACTCCGAGTCCAGATTTTTCAGCTAGAACGTGGCCCTCGGACAGCTGAGAGACCATGTTAAGGATGAAGGTGTTGCCGATGACCTTCATGAGTGTAGCATTTCCTGCTGGTTGCCCTGAGAAGTCGATATTTGCGCGGCCCATCACACCTGTTGTATACGGGACTGCTTTTTCGCAAGAGGCCTTTGAGCCTGCCGACACACAAACCAGTTGGCCATTATCTGCCATGGCTGGGGCGCCGAATACTGGAACGATGTTAGACTCGACCGCTCGAGTAGCTTTACAGTAACATGAAAAACTCACCAGGCATGCCTACGAATTCACCACCTTTCTCTGTTATCTTCTTCTCTAGTCCATTCGTTGTATCAGGGTGCACGGTAGAGCAATCTACAACGAGTTTGCCATTAACACCGGCTTCGAGCATCGCATCAACAGCAGAGTTGACAGCTGCATCATCACCCAGACACATGAAGATGATGTCGGAAGACTTGACTGCATCGCTGATGGTGTCAACAACTTTTGTCTTGGAACCACCAAGTTTAGAGGCGAGATCTTCAGAGCGGGATTTTGTGCGGTTGTAAAGGATCAGGGGTTTGTCAAGGTTGCCCTTCTCAACCAAGTTCTGCGACATTCATTTAGCATGAAACTTACACGATAGGTTCCGATGCTTCATACTTTGCACATGCCCTTTTCAAGTTAGTGACATGTCGAGTGACAATGGTATATACTTACCCTGCCCATGTTGCCGAGGCCAATCCAAGCGAGTTGTGGCGCCATAATTCCTTCTGGGATCTGAACTGGACGTGTATTTGCGGGTCATGAAGACACAATGCCAAGTGCAACAACTTATACCACTCAGTGCCTCTATCTTGTCTACCGTGAGTAAGCGCTTCGTCATGGTGTTCATCGTCGTCATCCGTCAGTAGACCCGGGGATAAGGGCACAACCGGGCCGATGTCGGTTACCAGCAAATGACGTTCCCACGCTGTTATCGATGTTTGGGCCCTCGAAAATGCGGATGCGGGCGCACTTCCCCACACAATTGCAGAGTCATACGTCTGCTCCGAGCTCCCAATTGCGAAAATTCGGTCTGTGATGTGTTCAGCGGCTGGACGGTAGCATGAAGCATGTTCATCTGGAGCAAAGCCCCCGCGAGGGGCTTGGGGAAGGCTACAAACAAGGTGCGTGCGACACAGTGATTCGTACTCGTAACCATACTGACAACAAGCAGCTTCCCAAGCGCGATGACAGTGGTAAAGTCTTCGAAAAGATCCAACATGCGCGTCTCTCCACGTCCACCACCTACGTGCGGAAATCGTCAAGCTCAGCGAAAGAGCGACAGCGCGCCGAACGCCAGCAGTTGACGCGCCTGCTGAAGGAGTCGCCCGGCAAACGCGATGCGCGCAACTTTCTGAAGCAATTCGATGCGCCCAAGAAGGGCAAAGCGGCCATCGCAGTAAAGGCCAAAGAGCTGGTCAGCGAGAAGATACACAACGAGTCGGGTTCACTGCGAACAGGCGTCAATTTGGGCGACTTGTACAAGCCGACCGTCTTTACGCGCGAGCCGCTCCCGGAACAGGAGTATCAAGCGGAACAGAAGGACGAGCCAACACATCTGGCACTCGTCAAACTTCGCCAGCCACAGACGCTTGACGACCGCACGTTGGGAGATATCGCGTTGACGTTGAGTCAGATGGCACAGCTGGGGCTCAGTACTGCTGTAGTACTGGACTGCGACCAGGACACCGGCGCCTACAACACAGAGTTCACACTGGAATATGGAAACATGGTCAGAGAGCAGGCTTTGCGTTTAGTAGCAGCGCTGGAAGAATACAATGAGCCAGGAGGTCTGTTGGTAGAGGACGCTTTGGGCTGCACTCCATCAGCCAACGACATGCCCAGTACAGTCCAGGTGCGGGGAGGAGTAGAGGTTCAGCACAGCTACCTACTCTTCCCACCAATCGACGACGGTGTCATACCAGTCATCACGCCCTTCGCCTACGACACAAATCTGAAAAAGGTTAGGGTTCAAGCAGACGACGTGCTTCTTGCGCTTGTCCGAGAGTTTGCTGGCCTCGCCGGTCAGACAGGCAGTAATGGCTCAGTCGGCGGTGTACGGCATAAAACAAAAGACCTCGTAGAAATGCCTATCTTGGACCGTATCATCATCCTCGATCCGCTTGGTGGCATACCATCTGAAAAACGAGCAGATGGCGCACATGTTTTCGTCAACCTGGAAGCCGAGTATCGCGACATCAAGAAGGAGCTACTGCAGCTATCGTCAGCAATCCCAGATGACAAGACCCAAAATTCAGTATCGCTTGGTACTGGAAATCCATTCTCAAACTTTGTCGAGGAAGAAGTGGCATCAGTACCAGGCACAGAGCCACAGCAGATTAGCAACTCGGCTCCGATGCGCCATCTGAAGAATCTCGACGTGCTCGAGCGCGGCCTAAAGCTGTTACCTCCATCCTCCTCTGGCCTCGTTCTTACGCCGCTAGAAGCTGCAAGGAAGGCTATACCCGATGATGCGCGCACCTCGCCTGCAAAGAATCCTCTGCTGCACAATGTGTTGACCGACAAGCCGATGACATCCTCATCGCTCCCGACATCACCAACTTCCCGTTTCTTGGGATCGACTACACCAAACCCTGCCACATTCTTCAAAAAAGGCATACCTCTTACCATGATTCCAGACCCGCGAATTCACGGACCATGGCAGCCACCTTCTGCAGCAAACCCAAGCATAGAGCTAGCAGATGACCCGCGGATCAACTTTCCCAAACTTGTCGATCTTATCGACGACTCATTCCGACGAAAACTTCATCCCAAGAACTACCTTGATCGTATCCGCGGCCGTGTTGCCGGCATCATTATAGCGGGTGACTACGAAGGCGGCGCAATCTGCACATGGGAGACGCCCAAATCCCTCCATGGACTCGACTTTCCCGTCAACCCATCCCGAGATTCACCCTACTATGTCCCTTACCTCGATAAATTCGCCGTCCTCACGTCTTCGCAAGGTTCTGGTGGCGTTTCAGACATCGTCTGGGCCGCTCTGACGCGGACATGCTTTCCTGATGGTGTAGTCTGGAGGAGTCGGACTAGCAATCCTGTGAACAAGTGGTACCAGGAGAGGAGCAAGGGTATGTGGAACTTGCCAGGTGATCAGTGGACCATGTTCTGGACTACGCAGGGTGTCGAAAATGGGTGGGACGCTGAGGAGTGGGGTGGGGTGGACAGGCAAAAGGAGTTGAGGAGGTGGGATGCCTATGTGGATGTTTGTAGCGGCATCGAACCGAGCTGGGCAGACGGTATACAGAGAGCAGATTAGGCACAGTACTTGGGGTGCCGTGTGAATATATATATATTTCCATGACGCTAGAATCAGTCGTTTTGAGCTGCCAAAAGCCCTGACATATGAGCCCAGCCTTTCCAAGAGAAAAAAAAAAGATCGAATCCTCATGATGGCGCTGAGCATGTGTGTACATGTTTGTGTGCAGTACAATGGTGTGCAGTACATATCAGCTAGTCCTTAGCTATCAGCTTTCATCATCCGGAACCGGAGGCTCTGAGAGGTACATGTGTATATATACCCCAAAACCTTTCTCTTCTTATCCTCGCGAGTTCAGCTGCGCGAGAAGGGCAATACTTCAAATTGATATGCTAAACAGGCTATGAAATCTGCGTTTTTCCACTTCCCAAAAAACGCTTCCAAGTCAGCAGGATGAAGAAACTTCTAAAAAGTTCTTGAAAAGGCTCAACAGATGACTAAATGGTCTCTGGCGAAGCCGGATTTGTTCAAAAACCCTGTGACTGCTTTATTAAGGAGCTGAAACTCGAGTCTGTCTCGTACCATGCTTCCATTCTTGGAAGATCCTTCCTGACAAGTTCACAAATTACATCCAAAAGTCACGTCGACATAATACCATGGCTTCGGATGCTTCGCTGCCTTCATAAAGCAGATGGCCAGATGTTTGTCGGGTAGACAGTGATGAAAGTGTTCAAGTAAAGCTTGAGCGAGTCAGAGGGAATGTATCCATCATCGAACCCTGTCTTCTCTTTCTTTACAAGAAAAGGCTGTACACATTGGAATCCACAACCATGTGAACTATGGCTTGCGTGTCTTCGCTGTCAGAAACGTTGCGAAGAACTTTACACGATAGTAAGAACGACTGGTGAGCTGACATCAAATTCGAATGCGGATGTTGTCAGCATGCTACATCTTACGAATCAATCTGAGGAATTTGAGGAATTTCTAATCCACAACCAAAAACAGCGGCGGCTGTAGCCATGGCCGTGAGTACTGTTCTGCTTCTTCAGATCATACTCAAGGACATCGTATTCCTGACTCGTTGTAAGCAGCATTTTTACTTCAGATCTTAATGATGTCTCAAAAGTACTCCATGCAGAACGCAGTTATAAAGGCTCCACAGTCATGCTGTGTGCTTTATGCTATTGTGGACTGAGATATCATTTTACGATGAGCACATTCGTAGAAGTACCATCTCTTCGCGGGGTATCTCTTTCGCTTGTAAGCTGACGTCCAAATTGAATTGAACCTCGCCGATGACAGCTTGGCCTGCCGCGGTATGTCCAAAGGAAACATGAATACTCATGGGCAGAGTCTTGGTATTGTCGGAGTCATCTCCTATCCTCGCAACAGCGTCAGCAGCGCAAAAGCTACAAACTCCGCCGGCGCGTGGCAGGGAACTCACCGACTTTATCGCAGCAGACGCAAGACGCATCCAGGGCACACCGATGCAATCGCTTCACATATCAGAGTCCACTTCGAAAATACAGACCCCTGTCATGATGTAATCGAGATCGCCCAGAACGGGGGTGCGCCTGGAGCCCTGAAGGGACGCGACGCGACGGCCGTGGGGAACCGAACTACAGCCGCCAGGAACACCGCCATCACACCATAATGCAGGGTGGAGTGGCCCAACGCGGGCCTTGGGGGTCTCGGAACGGAAACGTATGGTTGCTAGTACGCGAAATAAGTTTCGGTGTTTGTTGATGGGATATGTTAATTGGAGGTGGTCGTCGCTGAAAGTTCTTGAACGTGTTCATTCCTCCTTCCATATACTCCAAAGTCAATACCTAATTCTACACATACGCCGAATCAAACGATCAACATGTCAGACAACATCTACGTAAAGAGTGTTGCAGGAACCTGCATCACCTTCTCTTTCATCCTCGCTGGTAAGTCCAGAGTTCAACATTACCCAAATTCAATGCTCATAGACCTAGGAAATGCCATCACACAGTCCTACATGACCGTCCCCGCGCTCCTCGTCAACTTCCCACGCGCAGGCACACCCGAACACAAAGACCGCGCACGTCTTCTGGGCCGTCAGTGGCCTCTCTGCTGGACAGTCGGCAACCAGTTTTTCCGTCCCATTTCAACTCTGGGATTCCTGGGTTACGCCTACGCTGGCTACTCAGTCTACCGTGAGGGCATGCTCGCCCGCAGTGACTGGAAGCTTTTTGGTGTTGCGGCCGTCATGCACTTGACGACCATCCTGCACTCGGCTATCAACATGCAGCCGTTGAACGACAAGTTGGAGGCGTTGGCGGAGAGGAGCAACGAGAAGGAGTTGGGTGAGGCGGAGAGCATTGCGACAAAGTGGGCCAGCTGGAACAGGCTGAGGTTGGTTACCCCAACCATTGCTGGTGGCCTGGCACTGTGGAACTTGCTCTCTTTGTAGAGAACTTAGGTAGTTCCGACCTTTTGATTGCAATTAGGAGTTCGGCCATTGTGCTGCCTACCACATCGTTTTTGTATGTGTAGGTGTTTGGAGTCTAGCATAGGATCAATGAAGCGTACGAATGATTGAGCACTTCAAGTTCCCCATAAAATCTGTGATTCTTATGCAACTGAGGACACCTGTTATAACGCCAACACATAGACTGACGTTATGTCAGACATACAGATGCATGTAGATCTGGGACGAATTTTGATGCTTACTGTGTTTGATTCGCTACCAGCGGAATCTCAGAGTACGATGGTGACGCAGCTGAGAACTAGGAACATGTGCGTCAGGAACGATAAGTTCAGTAATATTGGACAAGCATTGTTTGAGGATCATGAATTCATCGAAAACTACACAAGACACCGGGACAAGGGTCAGGATCCCAAAAAGCTCAAAAATCCGACGCTAGAGGCTTATCCCCGCCAGCATATGGAGGCATCATCATCTATCGCTTGATAGCCTGCCCCTTCCACCCACTCCTCTCTGCCAGCCAAGTCTCGAAATCACACAGCTTAGGCTCCTCCTTCTTCAGCTTGTTGATATCACAGCCATAGCCCTCAGATGCAAACCAACTGATCATGACGTTCACTTCGGTCACGGCCCACATAAGCGCGGAGCCAAACATGCCGTAGGTGGCCGGCACTGGACTGCCAATAACACGCTCGAAGCATCCACTCATCTCGTCCATGGTGAGCTCACTACCGGCGAGAGCCTCGGCGCGTCCGTTCCATTCTTGGTTGTTGACGAAGGCTTTTGCACCGAAAAGGCCAATGTCTTCAACAGACACCCACTGGTTGGACTTGCCCTGCAATGTATCGCGAAGTGCGGCAAGGAAGACTTTGCTTGGGAAACCAGGTACTAAGTTGTCCATGAAGGCAACAGGTCGGAGAATGGTCCAGCCCATGTTCTCGCCATTCTTGCCAGCCTTCTCGAGAAGATGCTTCTCGATCTCGTACTTGCTCTGAAAATGTGGGATGGGTGTTGGGTTCTCGAAACTTCGCTCGTTGCCGCCGCGGTCGACGCTGGAGTAAACGAAGTGCGTGACGCCTTCTTTAATCGACTCATCGATTAGAGCGTTACCCTGCACAACCTCGCTTTCGTGGGTGACATTCTTGCCTAGAGAAACTTGTACAGAGTATACACCCCAGATCTTCTCTTCTTTACCGGCTTCTTTGAGTGCAGCCTTAGCTGATGCGAAGAGCGCTGGGCAATCGTCCAAGTTGCCTTGCACCAACTTGACGTCGGAGTGACGCTCGACGATCTTCTTTGCAGAGCCGGAGTTGGCGTCACGGGTGACAGCCAAGAGTGTATATTCAGCGTGCGATGGGTGCTTTGCGAGTTGTTCGAGCACGGCTCCGCCTTGTTTGCCAGTAGCGCCAGTTACAAGGATAGCTTTCGTGGCGGCCATGGCGGGGTTGCTTGTTAGGGTAGAAGAGTCGCTTGGCTTCGGAGGGGCTTATGATACCGCTGTAGGTCGAGCTTGTTTTCAGCCTCAGATTTAATGATAAGCAGGAAGAACGATCACGACAGAAGAACAGAGGAAGCCTCAATAATATGCATAGCTTCACGTCGACGCGTCGCGCAAAGGATGGGCTGCCGGCCCCGCAACACCTTAGTACGACCGTTGCTTCTGTTCAGAACGCAGCTCCACTCTTCTGAATGCTGATCTCACGACGGAGCTGCAGAGAATGGGGCCCGTACAGCGAATGGTAGTCTTGTCATGATGTTCCACAACGCCACGGGTCGGTGAGGGACCACACCGACATTGCGGTGATTATGCAGGAGCATTACGGAGACCGAGCTCAACACGACTGGACGCAAGCCATGGAGGGGTTCAAAGTTTGATCACCGGTGTCGTGACTGGAAGCCGCAATAATAGACGGGTCCGTAGATCATAGTCGGATTATTTACGGCTTGGATGATCATCCGGGTAGATGCTGTAGTGCGCCGTCAGAATGATCTTACTCGCTACCAGATTCTAGCAGGAAACGATGAACTAGCGACGCCAGTGGAGGCAAAGTTGGAAAAGTTGGAAGCCGAAACTGCAGACACTTCGGATACGAACATATCGCAGATATTCCATTTTCAACGCAAAGTCTCTGTCACATCATAATGTCAGATCTAGGCTTCACCCCCTCCGAGATACGCTTTGCTACCGCAACTCTTGCAGCAATCGCAGCTCTCGCTCCCATCGCATACTATCTTTACCCATCGCAATCGCAAGACTCGACCAAACACCTCCAGACGTTCAATCATTTCATAAACAGCTATTCGACTCTTCGTCCCCAGGCGCTGACGACAAACGCAACGCGAGACTTTACGCATACCTCTCTTCCAGCAGAATTGAACCTACCCACACGCTCGATCCAACCTTTCCGCGAACATGCACAAGTTGTATTCGATATATTCAAGGACTTCCAGGTAGTCCCGCAAGACGACGGACATGGAGGCAAAGCAGTGCACTTCTCGAGAGATACGAACACAGTGGTAGCGCACTGTAAGATGGGAGGCAAAGTAGATAAAGACCATGAACTGGGCGCACAGCTAGCTGAGAGCCACATTACAGAGTGGTGGACTGAAGGCGTACTATTTGTAAAGCTCAGTAAAGACGGACAGAGAGTTGAGAGCGTGAGGGAGTTCATGCACAGTAAGAAGGCGGAGGAGCTGCATATTCGTCTGCACGGAGCTGTGGAATTCTGAGCCAGTGGCCTCAGTAGAATGTCCATGGTGTTGGACTTGACATATACACATGACCGACGTCGCTGACGGTCGTCGAATGCATAAAGCGACGATCATTGGAGTATCAAAGTCACGTGGACACGCATTCACATAGCGCGTTAGCGTCCTGAATAGGGATGTGTCGAAATACACTCTGCACCGAACCTACCACTATTAAATAAAAGAGTCGTGGAACAATTAGACAGTCGAATTGGTATCACAGCAAGCAGAGATTCACATGTTACTCTTTCGCGTCGTCCTAGGTCTATCCCCTCCCTTGCAATCTCACCACATCCATCTATCAGCCACGTTCCAACGAGCGCTCCATTACCCCTCTAAGCCACTCCAAATCCTCGCGTTTCCCTCTCTATCCGCGGTGCGACGCTCAACAAGTGCCCCCTGCAGTGAACACTAGCGCGACTAGGCAGCGTCATAGACTTCTCTACGCGTCTTATTTCCCCGCTCTAGACCAAATAACGAAACACCGCTTGCACATCACGTACATGCTTCAGAGTTCCAATGTCCGGCGGAGAGCCGTGATAATGTACCATTAATCACGGAAGAAGGAATTAGAGAGGTATTGGGGGGCTGTAGTGGTGGAACTGGGGATGTGCGTTTTGTTGCAGGGTGGGTACTTGCAACCTGGTACGAAGGTGAGATTCATTATCTGCATTAGGATGTTGGTCTGAAGGCAGTTCTAGGAAGGTTCCAGGGTAGTCTGTGCAGAAGTTCCTGTTGTCTATGGGGTAAGGGGCGATGCGTTGAAGGGGCCAAATCTGCTGCTGCCCTGCTTCTTTGCGATCAACAAGTTCTGCGGCCATCTGTAGGGCGGCGGTTGTAAAAGCCGACATGAAGGGGCTCCGTCTGGGCGCGAGAAAAAGTGTTTGGTCCTTGGGTGCCCGTTCCGAGACCGAATTCCAAGGTTGGGCCGCTTGCTTTAGCTAGAACTTTGAGGCAGGAACGGGAAACTTCCTTTCCGGCGCATCTCGGTTGTGAAACGTGTGCTTGCCGCGGACCTGCAGATACTGTGTACCATGGTGCTTACACAGTTCTCGTGTCGAATCTCAGTTGGCACATCGATAAGTCCGTGTCTCGCGACAGGAATATGTGTGACATGCTGTGGTGTTCATTGGAAGAACATGCAAAAGCGAGTCAGTCAGTAAGCGGCAAGATCGGAGCGGCCGCTGTCATTGATGGAAGAGGAGCGCCAAAAGAACGGGCACTCCCGTTGTGGAATGACTTGCCCTGAAAAGGCAAGACGTACTTAATCACGACGCTAAGGACTTGTGCACCAGAAGTTGAAGAGCAGATTATTCTGAAGAAAGACATGATTCCTGATTGAAGTGGTCAAAATCATATTTCGCTATGGAGTGCTCATAAGACACATTTGTAACGCCATGCACGCAGTTTGCCCTGCGGCTATGCTTCCGGATGCCCATGCTTACTCCCAATCACCAGCGCCAAGATCGATAGCCTTGCCCGCCCTCATGTCCTCCATGATCTTCTCGATAC
>Ga0268250_10001311_pt1 | contig 10952 bp, 12 predicted proteins | sample AgamicAsSfe_FD_200448 | JGI IMG/M metagenome (GOLD analysis project Ga0268250, IMG submission 200448) | Agave microbial communities from Guanajuato, Mexico - As.Sf.e (v2) (version 2) | ecosystem: Host-associated > Plants > Phyllosphere > Phylloplane/Leaf | place: Guanajuato, Mexico | collected... | reverse complement strand
CAATTGTTCATCACACTCGGTATCTGGACTGCATACATGGTCAACTACGGTACATCAAAGGACTACACCAACAGCGCTCAATGGCGTATCCCCAACGGTCTCTCCGCACTTTGGGCTATCATCCTTGGTAGCACCATCCTGCTTCTGCCCGAGTCTCCCCGTTACGCATACCGCAAGGGCAAGGTCGATGAGGCTCGCGCCAACATGGCCCGCCTCAACGGTGTTGACCCCCACAGTGCTTTCATCGACGCTGAAATCGCCGAGATCCAGGAGAAGCTCGAGGCTGAGGCTGCTGGTGGTGACCACCCATGGCACGAGATCTTCACCGGTCCCCGCATGTTGTACCGCACCCTGCTTGGTATGGTCCTCCAGGCTGGTCAGCAGTTGACTGGTGCCAACTACTTCTTCTACTACGGAACAACCATTTTCTCTGCCACCGGTCTCGAGAACTCCTACGTTACTTCCATCATTCTCGGTACCGTCAACGTTGTCGCTACAATCTTCGGTCTCTGGGTTGTTGAGAACGTCGGTCGCCGCAAGGCTATGATGGTCGGTGCTGCGTGGATGGCCATGTGTCTGTTCATCTACTCCTTCGTCGGCCAGTACGGTCTCGATCGCAATGCTCCCCAGACCACACCTGCGGCTGGAAACGTCATGATCGTCTTCACCTGCCTGTTCATTGCTGCATTCGCCACTACCTGGGGACCCCTTGTCTGGGCCATCGTCGGAGAGTTGTACCCTGCCCGTTACCGTGCTACCTGCATGGGTCTCGCTACCGCATCCAACTGGCTCTTCAACTTCATCATCTCCTTCTGCTCCACCCTCATCACCGATGAGATCAATTACCTGTACGGTCTTGTTTTCGCTGTCTCCCTGGTTCTGCTCTTCATCATCGTCTACTTCTTCATGATTGAGACCAAGGGCCGTTCGCTCGAAGAGATTGACACCATGTACATGATCCACGTCAACCCTATCACTTCCTCCAAGTGGGACCCATCGAGTCTGCAGAAGGACGGCCTCGTCGACACCGACAGGCTGCACATGGGTGCTGGTGGTCGTACCTTCAGCAAGGCTGAGCAGGCTGGTACCCACGGCGGTATCTTGGAGCCGGCTGAGCGCAACGAGAACCAGGTTTAAATGGCTGGTCGTTGTATGAATGAGGCTACGATGGAGAAAGAACTATATTCACGTTTGGATGTGGATTGTGACGGCCTAAAATTTATCAGTTGTAATTCAAAATGATTGTCCGTTCTATGGGACAATGCAAGAGTATGCTTATATAGTACATACTCAATACATTACCATCAAACAAATTATCATCAGCTGCTGTTCCGTGTGAATGCTGTCTCGCCTTAATGGCATACGCTAATATTTCCCTATCAGAGGTATAATGCATAGTCTAAGTATATCTTGAAAATCTGTTCCTCCTTACTCCATACAAGACAAGTATGGACAGATACAGAAACACTAAACCTTATCTTGCATCCTGCATTAGCTTTCAACAAGAAAAAGTACAAAGATTAGTAGCACTGTTGACCTGTAGATTCTCTAGTGTTGTCTTGAATTATATTTGCTTAACTATGCGACTTAGAACTTGTACTACTCATCATGATCGACCCATATAACCACAAAAAACTGCCTTGAAGGTACATGCTGGTGTTTTCCTGTCAGGGTTGTAGTGCACCAGCCAAGTGCATACCTTTAGGACATGTCTTCCTCGCTGTACTCAGATACCCTCACGACACCACTTCTCAATCTCTTCCTGAAAGACTGTCACTTCCGTTTCGCTCCACTTGCCCGGTGTGAATTTGGAGCGAGGTGGACAGTAAACAAAGCCTGGTCCCGCACCAGGAAACACCCGAATCTGGTTGGGTACTTTGGGTAAGAAAAAATGCCCCTCCTTACAAAAGCCGTGTAATTTATTGTTGACGATGGGATGCTTGACATCTAAACCGTGCTTCGCATAGTACAACAAGGTGGCTTCATGAATGAACCAGTCGCCCCTGGAGGATTCATTGAGGTGGGCGAGATACAGGTGAAAGGTGATGTGAGGATGGGAGGCGCTCATCTGCAGCAGTTGACCAAAAGGCCACTCCGAATCCCGTTTTTCGGAGCCAGTGAAAAGATTATAGCTAGTGCACAGAGTGACTTTCCGAATGCACTGTTGTTGGCCGGCCGAGCATGTAGCAAAGAACGTAATAAAATCTTCGGTTTGCTCCCGAAATTCCGAACGAATGGTTAGATCGTTCAGACTAAGACCTGAGCCTTTGGTTTCGTAGTATAGCTGACGACAAACGTATTTGAGGCAGTTGGACTCGGTGCTGGGATCAGTCGGTCGGCATCCCTTGAAACTCTTCTGGGTGTCGTCGCGCTCAACAAGAAGGAGACCCTGATCTTCAGTGAGTGCGTATTCGTATATCATATCGCGGAGCTCTCTAGGTAGGTCTAGTAGACGGCTTGAACTCGGTTGGCTAGACATCTTGAGTCTCGACAATGGATGTAAGTTACATGTGTGTGCGAGGAAGAAAGATTCAAGATCGGAGAAGATTTTATATCCGATGGTTATCGTAGTGAAGAATACACTGTATACTTTCATTGTGACTTTTGGCAGAGCACAAGGTAGAAGAAGAGAACTTCTCTGTACCATATCCGCCTACGCACTATCATTCTACATACCAACACTAAGTGGGTCTCCGCCACCGTTGTAAAGCGATACTCCTCTCTTCTCCCCGGCGAACCGGTGCATTAGAACACGTAGTGACCGGACAAATCCTGATAAAATCATTCGACTCCTCGTCTTGAATGAACCCATTTACATACTTCCATAGATAGCAGGTGGAAGCCTTGTATGAAAAGGCCATACAGTTATCGATTCCGTCGCACCTTTCACGGCACGCATCGACCGAGATGCCGGGAACGTCGAGGATAGCTTGTGAGCCTGAAGCTGGTTTTTCTCCGCAACGGACAAAGTAGTTGTCTTGGCATTGCGCGGCGTAGGAAGGGCAGCTGTTTGCCAGGCCTGCCGTGAATTTCTCGCACTCGGGGTAGGCGACACAGGATACTGTTGGCGCTGGGGGGATACAGACAGTAGATGTAGATGTGCTGGTAGTGCTGGTCGAGGTAGGCACGGTAGATGTTGCTAATGTGGAGGGTGGGGTGGTGGCTGCCAAGGGATTGGCCACGCAATCACGATTGTAGTACTTCAAGCCGGTATTTGGTTGGGGAGCAACGTTGGTGCTAGTAATCGGTATCCTGGTAAGGTAGCACGTATTCGAGTAGACGATCATGCTCCCACATGCGCTCTGGGCCTGGCAGTCTGCCAAGCATGCATCCAGAGTCGTGAAAGGCTTTTGAGATATCACTTGGAGGTCGACAGTGTCGACTCCTTCAATACCACAGAACTGATCGGCAGTTGGTGAAGGAGAGGCGGTGGTGGTTGAGGTCGAAGTGACGGTGATCTCGGAGGATGTGCTGGAGGTGACCGGGATGGGAACTACCGTTGAAGAGTCACTAGACAACGACTCGCTAGATGGAGTGCTGGTAGTTGACTCACTGGTTGAAGAGCTGGAGGTTAAAACCGGACTAGAGGAAGAAGCGCTACTAGAGCTGGAGCTGCTGAGGGAGCTGGATGAGTCGAGTGTCGAAGAGCTGACAGCAGAGCTCGAAGAAACAGCATCGCATTTTCCAAACCCAGGCTGACAACCCGTCCCGCAGTAAGCGCTTGAGCTTCCACAGTATGAGTACTGAGAACAGCAGCCACCGTATTTTCCACCGGAACATGTCATCCCTGCTGGTAATGCCCCATACAAATTTCCGCAGCGAGCATTTGTCGTGACCTTGACCTTTACTGCGGTAGAAGATGGTGCCACCGACGAGACTGCTCTGGTAGATGAGGCGATGCTGCGGCTTGATGTTGTCGAGATGCGCGTGGACGTAACAACGCCGTTGCAGATTCCAAACGATGACTGACAACCAGTTCCGCAGTAGTCCTTCGTCTTGCCACTGCGAGGATATCGTTAGACTGCCTCGAGAACATGCACACTCTATATTCAGGTGCTTACCAGTAACCATATTGAGAGCAGCAGTTACCCCATTGTGAGCCTGTACAGCTCATGCCACCGGGCAAGGCATTGTAAGCGTTTCCGCATCGCGCATTCGTCGATACTTTGCCAGCGGCAAGCGTCGCCGCTGCTGCAAGTGGAAGGAGAAGATCCCAACGCATCGCGAATGATATTAAGAATTAAGATTTATGCAATAAAGAGTGTGCTATTATCACTGACCAAAGAGCGAGAGAATGACTGTTGGTGGGATGCTCGTAGAGAGTGAAACGAGATGACGATTTGATAGACGCTGGAAAACCCACAGGTTTATACCTACCTTTGCCTAGAGAAGAAGTTCTCGCTCTACAGAATGGTACCGACGTGGCTTGCATACTCCCATACAGAATCTACGATAGCCTCGTCCAGACCCTTATGACAGCCACCAAGGCGTTCATCGCGTTCGCGCTTCAGCAAGACGATGAGTCGAAAGTCGTCCGCATCAGGCCATGTGCAAGGCACGAAACCACGCGAGGGAAAGCGGAGGTTGGAGTAAGATGAGCAGGTCGCGCTATCGATGAACACTAGTTTGGAGCGTGTTCCGTGATTGGAGTAGCCCCTGGAAGGCACGTGTTGACGCAAGCCACACGCGAGCGAGACTGATCACGACTTACCCAGTTCAACGATCTTCGGCCGCTCCGCAATATGGAAGCTTTTCAGGTACCAGAGTGAACTTTCGCTTCCCTGATGTTGTGGCATGGTTTTGGGGGCGCGTGGTGGTTGAAAGCTGCGGATGCGAGGCCGCTGCAATGCAGGGTGGGACCGACTAAGGATTCATCATTCACCACACTAGCCTATCTGGCGCTAGTCGCTGTACGTAGCTCAGCGCTATTTAGGTAGATATCTCGAGAAATACCATCGATCATATCATTCAAGTTTTATAGACACTAATAAGTTTATCTTACACAGCATAATTTTCTCCCCCACTTTGCCATGGAGTCGAAACACCGCGCGACTATGAAGAGTGATACCACATGGAACCGATTTGATGTTCGTCTGCGATCTTGAGACATCGAAGCTCATTTTCCATGAGATGTACTCCATTGTTGCTCCTCTATTAAGTGCTGAAGCTCCGTGATAACCTCCCAAAAATCCAGATTATGGTGTTCAATTAGCTGAAAAACACGCCAAACACTTGTCTCAAGGCTTAGCGACAAGCACTCCATATTGCTATTTGTCACAAGTTCTTTCAGATGCAAGTGATCAAATCAAAATAACTCCCTCCCTTATGTGCTCGAACCCCAGTTCAATTCGAGACTGACAGCTTGCCTGATCTATACATTACCACGTGTGTTTGCTTCGGTAGGTAGGATCGCTCTAAGCCGATCCTTTAACCCCTTCGCTCTCTCAGTACACGCTTGGATACCCATCGGGTCGATGGTTCCGTCTTTTGAATCCGTGTCTGTCCTTAGTTCTTTCAAATTTTGATCAAACACTTTCGTCATGTCATCGTACAAGATGGCGAGATCCCGTGTGAGCGGCATGACTGAGGTTAGGTAGGTTAGTAGGCACCCTCGGAGATGGAACTCTGGGATATTCCCAAGCTTACCAGCTTGTCTGTCACGTACGAAGAGGGGATCAAGATAGATCAGGAGATCCTCTGATGTCTTACGTATCATTTTAAGCTCCTGCGCGTACTCTGTGAAGCTTATGAAGCTTGGAGTTCGTTCGACCCGTTTGCCGTTGAGCTTCCATCTGGTGGACCATTTGGGAAACGCTCGCAAGGTAGCCTTCTGATGGCGAGCTATTATGTCAGGCAGTTCAGTGAATATGGCCGCTTGTCCTGGGTTTTCCACACTCGCTTGGGCTGCGGTTAGGTGTGTCGACCTGTCAGAAGTTCGTGGTTTCGAAGATATTGCGCCCATTTCCCGCAAGATTTCCAAGGAGGACGGCTTTGTGTGGGTAGATACGAAGGGCAGCTTGTGACTCCATGCAATGTGGGCGGGGTAAGGCTGAGGCTGAGGGTGCTGACTACATGCACGTATGCAGCACCCTATTTGTTGTCCTTAGCCTCGCTTGATAAGAATCCTCGAAACAATCGCTCAAGCCTAAAATCCCTGGAGTTATGGCGACGCTGGCCAACGTGCACGCCACAGCAGCAGGGCCACCCACAACACCACTACCTGGAGCGCCGACTCCGGGTTTAGTAGAGCCTAAGAATGGCGACTTGCTCCAATACATCACAAGATCGATCGATTCAGACGAAGAGTTCCATTTCCTACGCTTCGAAAAGCTCCAAAGAACCAATCTTGTCGCGTTGCAGATGAAGCTTGTTCGCACGAAGGATGCGTTGTCAACGGCGACAACTATGTCAGATGATGACCTCGAGATACTGAGAGTGGATTTGGAGCAATACGGCGAGTACCCCGTCGTCGCTTCGTATCGTTCTATTCTGACCAACTCCAGCTACCGCAATCCAAAACTACCACTCCCTCCGGGAGAGGAAGAGTCTGAGCTCGAAAGACGCGAACAAAAGAGAATTACTGCTGCAGCGCTACTTTCAGTCTCGGGTCAAAGACATGGGCGTATTTAGATCCCACTACTCATACTTCGACGTAACGGACGTCAAGATCGATAGCCTACGAAGCTTACTGATGGAGCGACTTCCCGTATGGATGACCTACTCACTCAACGAACGAGCAGCCCGCAGAAGGGAGTTCAGAGATGGCAAGCCACCAAAGGAAGTTTCCGATTTTGTTGATCGACTGTGTCGCTTCATCATTGCTGCGATCGGTGGGCTCTTTCTGGTTGGACCGATGCTGATTATGGCTATCCGACCATCGACGGCGAAAAGCCTCATAACAGTGTCGGCGTCAGTGTTTCTGTTCGCTATTGTGTTGACCTTCGGAGTACGAGTGACAAATATTGAGGGACTCGTGTCTACGGCGACATATGCTGCTGTTCTTGTGGTGTTTGTCGGTTCGAGCACTGGTGGTGGCAGCTAGGTTGTGAGGCGCGCGAGTAATGGCACATCAGCGTAGAGATCATTGCGCTACGTGAGTGTCCGTGATGGAGACAATACTTAGGCATCTTCATCTGATGGGTATATCCAACCAGCAGGCTGTCGTAGCGTGCGCCGTTGAGCCGAAAAGACGAGCTTTCTGAATGTGAGGTCACTCCTGCAAAGTCCTTTCTCTTTGTCATATAAGGCTACCCCCACCAAGCCTCCTTCTCTCCCGACGACCGAACATTATGCTTCCACAGCCTTGGCGCGTCCGCCCCTCACATGATGCTATGAAGTCAATGGCAGGATAACGAGGTGCGCGGCTCTTCGGCGCCGATCAGCCTCGGCAAGTGGAATAGCCAGCCAACCAGCCGAATACCGACGTAGGCCCAGCTCTCCGGAGCACTGGAGCTTGCACATGCTACAGTCTCCCACCTCGCTGTTGTATTTTCTTTCTTCGCAATCACTGTGGGCAGAGTCGCGTAGGTTCTCACTTGCTTCGCACAGCTTTTCTTGGTATCCATACCGGGCCCTGTTATAGTTGTACCAGGTTCTGCGCGCGCACAATCGCTTCATCCTGCCCCCCGGACCTACGGACGCGACCCCCACCACAGCTTTCTACCATGTCAAACACGACGGACTCGGTGATTGAGAAGCTGCCCAACACGGCAGAGCTCAAGGAAGATGTCAAGGCCGCTTCCAAGTCGTCGCTGCAGTCGCTACGGGCGCTGTTAGCTGGAGGCGTGGGTGGTGTGTTTGCGGTTGTTGTGGGCCACCCGTTCGATCTAGTCAAGGTGCGCATGCAGACGGCAGAGAAGGGTGTATACACGGGCGCCATGGACGTTGTGAGGAAAACAATCGCAAAGGAGGGATTGGCCAGGGGACTGTATGCGGGTGTTTCTGCGCCCCTTGTCGGTGTAACGCCCATGTGTGAGTACCCTTGGGAAGCAGTGTATGAGGCAGTCGGGAAAGAACATCAGCTGACATCTCCCAGTTGCCGTATCCTTTTGGGGTTACGATCTCGGCAAGCAGCTCGTCTCCAGCGTGTCCAAAGTCGAAAACAACCAATTCAGCGTCGCACAAGTCTCCGCCGCTGGTTTCTTCAGCGCCATACCCATGACCATCATCACCGCACCTTTCGAGCGCGTAAAAGTGCTCCTGCAGATCCAGGGACAGAAGAATCTAGCTCCCGGCGAGAAGCCCAAATACTCCGGTGGTATGGACGTCGTCAAGCAATTATACAAGGAGGGTGGCATCAAGTCCGTATACCGTGGCTCTGCCATGACACTCGCGCGTGACGGCCCAGGATCAGCCCTCTACTTTGCGACGTACGAGTACGTCAAACGCACTCTGACTCCCAAAGACCCTGTTACGGGACAGCCTGGATCGCTGAGTATGGGCGCGGTCATGGTGGCGGGTGGTGCTGCCGGTATCGCCATGTGGATACCAGTCTTCCCCGTTGACACCATCAAGTCGCGGTTACAGAGTGCCGAGGGCAGACCGACAATCAGTGGAACCATCAAAGGCATTCACGCAAGTGGTGGCCTCAAAGCCTTCTTCCCTGGCATTGGACCTGCCATGGCACGAGCAGTGCCTGCCAACGCGGCTACATTCGCTGGCGTAGAACTTGCGCAAAAGGCTATGACCAAGATGTTCGACCGCGACGGCGAGTAGGACCCTATCAGCATCGCCAAACCATTTGGTGGAGGCGAAATCATGTGCGACGACGATCAAGGACTTTTCCAAGCTCTTCGTGCGGTTCCCCGCGCATGACGCTTTTTCATCTCTTTCATACTCCATGTCTAGTTCATTTCTATGTTGATCGAGCGAAACGACGATTGACAATGTTGGTGGCATAGCATATGGCGTTGTTTTACGTTTGTACGCCTCCAGCGCTTATGTATAGAGTAGGTAAGGGGCTTCCTAGATGGCGTCTCCTTCGTCCGTCTTCTCGCCAATAGATACTATTTCTACACACGCCCCGACATATGCCGATGATTCTTTGATGATCCAACAGAGCGGTCCCGAAGGCGGCCATGTGGTCGGTCATAGCAAGGGATAAAGGTGAGGGGTGGCAGAATGCGGATGCATCCGCTGCTCTCCTCGTTCCTCTTCATCCCGAACAACAGCAAACCAACAACTACGATTCTCTTCCAGTGTTATGCCAAAGTGTGGAGTTGTCAAAATGCCGGATACGAAGTCGCAATCCCTGGCGCGTGCTTTCTTTGTTCCCTCTAGTCTAATTCTCCAATGCATTTCGCTACCACCTGGCGTCAGGCTGCCTTGAGTTCCTCTTTGTTCCATCAACATGCTGCTCGTATTCATAATATATGTGTTTCAGAAATCCTTTCCGTACGTCTGTCGATCTCTCTAAAAAGATGGACGGGATATCCTGCTAACGCGCGGACGGAAAGTGGCTAATATTGCCCTCCGACGGCCCGACCATAGTGGTGAGAAATCGGGATATGAGGATGGACACTGGCCAGCCCCCGTCGACTTTGACACCAATTGGATTGAGGTTCGATCCACTGAGACAGCATCCTGTGAATCCCGCTGTTCCTGTTATTCTTGCTGGTCCGGGGCCGAATACTACATCAACGAGGACCATCTTCCTCAATCACCCGTTTGAAAGGCTGAGTCCTATACTGGCATCGAGTCCAAAGATTGTCGAGGCCGATTCTAAGAGACGCTCATCTGTTTACCTGGACGTGAGACAGATTGATACCATGCACAGCAGATTAATACCTGGTACCGACTTTTTCGACGACTGTTCATCCGAGTCCGACTCCGGAGCCAGCGCAGCCTTACTCGCAAGGACATGTACGGACACTCCCGAACCTGGTCACCGCAGCCAACCACATACCATAGACAACGACGATAGAAGCGTGCCACGGGGTCGAAGCAGACACCGTCGCACCACCACCGCGCTCTCCAACGTGACGAGCCTACCAGTCAACAGCTCAGACTACAGCGGCTTCAACGAAGAATATACCGTGGGAGTTGTCGTGATGAAAGACGGAGACGCGTCAAGCCATGCCCGGAAGATGTCTTTGACGCGTCTAACTAGGGAGAATGTACGGTTGGTGGATGGCAGATCCATCAGATCGAGTATCGACTCACCCCGGCATTCCATCTTCAACGGCTACAACAACAACTCTCTACCCGTATCTCCAGCATACCCTGCATCAGCCTTGGCCGCCATGTTCTCAGCTAGTGCGACCTCAAGGGATAAAACGTGTGAGAATGGCGAGGATACACTCACGCCTTTACCGCAGAGTCCTACGTTCCGGAACGGTTATCACCAGAGGAATGCTTCAGATGGTGATAGCAGCTCTGATAGTGTACTTGCAGATTCTATCATCAATGCGCATGTGCATGCGATGCGTGCGCTGGAGGCATTGAGCGCCGATTCAAAGAGTAACGAGAATTTGGAGAGGAGTGGGGGGAAAGGAGTGGAGAAGGTGGAAGCTGGGCGTAGTTATCTGAACTCGGGTACTACGACTAGTTGGCCCAAGTCTGTAACCTCGTTATCTGCGAATCGGCAGATCAGGCTGAGCGCTCTGTCAACGGGATCAGTGACACCTAAACAGGGACAAGAAGCAAGGCGCGGCCATGATTGCGCTACTTCCCCATACGTCAATGGAACGAATCCCTTTGCCACACCCTTGCCAGACACCGCTTTATCTTTCCCAGCAATGGGCTACACATGCGATTCCAATCCCCTGCCCAACTTCTCCCTCCCCGCTTTCAATCCTAGTATTCGTAGTACAGAAGACTATGCTAGGTTGGACTCAGCCTGTACCAGTATTTTCCCCGAGGAAGTTGCAAGTTACCTGCCCCACAAGCCCGAAACCGCTTACAACGCTCGAAAAGGCAAGCATGTACTCGGTCTTGTGACGACGAGTGTGGAG
>Ga0268250_10001310_pt1 | contig 10952 bp, 8 predicted proteins | sample AgamicAsSfe_FD_200448 | JGI IMG/M metagenome (GOLD analysis project Ga0268250, IMG submission 200448) | Agave microbial communities from Guanajuato, Mexico - As.Sf.e (v2) (version 2) | ecosystem: Host-associated > Plants > Phyllosphere > Phylloplane/Leaf | place: Guanajuato, Mexico | collected... | reverse complement strand
CTTCAATATTACCGCAAACCAAACAGAAGTCGACTCTTCCATAGCCGGCGGCGCACAGCCTCAGCAAGGACAGACTGGATCGGCGTCGACCAGTATGAAGCGCAAGATCATGATTGATTCGAAAGACACTCTGTATGCCGAATTGGGTGATGCCAACTTCGCCATTGTCGGCAATCTGCTCAACCAAGCAGCCCGTCGCCTCCAAAGCAGTACAGGACGCGATCAGCTTGCCACAAAGACGACTTCCGAGCTCCGTGACTTCGTCGCCAAGTTACCAGGCTACCAGGCTGAACAAGCAAGCTTGAAGCTACACACCAGCTTGGCTGAGGAGATTATCAAGTTTACGCGCACTGACATTTTCACGCGAAGCCTAGAAGTGCAGCAGAACATCATGTCTGGCGCCGACCCTACAACCCAGCATGACACGATAACCGAGCTCATCAACCGTGATGTACCGCTCCCCGCCATCCTCCGTTTGCTCTGCTTAGAATCCACCACCAACGCCGGAATCCGCCCGAAAGATCTTGAGACCTTCAAACGCGCCATTATCCAGGCTTATGGCCCGCAACATATCCTTACCCTTGCGTCACTCGAGAAAATGGGCTTGCTAGGACCCCGAGGCGGCGTAAGTCTTGGTGGCGTAGGCGCACCCGCCAAACCAGGCAGCGTAACAAACTACACGCCCTTGCGAAAGAGCCTAAAGCTCTGGGATGATGATGTCAACGAAGCAAATCCAAACGACATCAGCTACACTTTCTCCGGCTACGCACCCCTCAGCGTGCGCATAATCCAGTCCATCATTCAAAAACACACCCTAGCCAACGCCATCAAACCGCCCTCCGACCCCCGAGCAAGCGCCCAAGCCAACCCTCTAGCCCAGGGCCTCCGCATTTTCGACGACGCGAGTAAGTACATTCGTGGTGCAACATTCGACGAGACGCAGAAGGGCGAAGAGAAGGCAGTCAAGGCACGACAGCTGTTGAATGGAAGTGCCGGCGAGAAGAACAAGACTATTGTCGTGTTCTTCCTGGGCGGTGTGACGAGAGCTGAGATTGCGGCCTTGAGGTTTGTGGGGGATAAGTTGAAGGAGAGTGGTGGTGAGGGAAGGGGCTCGAAGGTTGTGGTTTGCGCGACGAATGTAATCAAGGGTGAGGGGTTGGTGGGGAGTGCGATCGAGAAGAAGAAGTTTGGGGGTTGATTTCTAGGATTCTAGGAGGGTTTTTGGTGGGTAGCGATTCAACATTATAATGGATGTCTACTTGTGAGATTTTGGTCCCAGGCATCGTATCCCGACGCTGACATTGCGCGCGAGCATGTTGCGACTCGTTCTTCTAGTGTAGTGTCGTTTCCTTACTGACTGAACCCAGGCTACTCCTATAAAAAAGACTACTGATCTCTGGTATCCAAGTCAACATCCGATTGTGAGTCAATAGCCTAGGGAGAGGAATTGTTGTCTCTGCTCTAAGACATAATCAGAATGAAGGTATACTAGTGTATGAGCTATTCAACTTACAGTTTGATAGGCATGGAGTCTTTCCAATCCACTGAGCCTTGTCAATCTCTAGAAGCAACCAATTCGCCATGGAAGCTCGCGATAGCTTCAAACTTATATGCGGAGCACCTAACGGTCCAGCGTAGACTTCGCTAGGGGCTGCGTCTGTCAGGAAAGGGACGCGGAATAACGTCCATCTGATGTCGCTCAAAGGTAGTGAAGTGACGTAGTTTCCTATTCCTACAAAGTCTTTGTAGGCGTCACGGAAAAACAACGCTATGGACCCAATAGACATTTGCCATAACAGTGATCGCTTGTCCTCAGACGAGGCCCATGATGGTGTCCCAAGGATCATGGCGCGCTTGTAATTGCAGCTGGCGAGAAGTGGAAGGAGGCGTTTATAGCCTTCTGTTAGAGGCTGAGGAATAGGTTAGCTGGGACATGTTCGTTGGATAGTAATGTCCATGGTCAGAGAGGCTTACCGTGCCTTTGTGGCCAGAAATTGGACCGATAAAAGAGACGAAGATGTCGGCGCCACATTTGGCTGCAGCCTCAAGGGCGACCATGTCATCGAACCCTCCTTCTATGATTCCTGCGTTGGTGTTCTGGGCAATGGCTTGCGGCACCTTCGATGGGTTGCGCACGAACAGCGTTAACCTGTGTTTTGCATCTAGAGCAGCATTACAGAAAGCCAGTCCGGATGGTCCTGCCAACCGTCAGATCTGTTCTTGTCGTGCGTCAAGAGCGATGACAAACCTGTAGCTCCAGCTACTAAAATATGATGTTTCGACATTGATGAGGTAAAACAATTGTAATGACAAGTCGAACTACTTCAACCCAGAATACAGATTTGTAGGAGACTTATACAGGAGAGAACCTACCGGTGCTGGCGCACTATATCATTCAACAAGACCATTGGTAACATCCGGGATTTGTCCGCATTATGAGATCGGAAACACAGGCGCTATGAATTATGAGAAGGAGGCTTACTAGTCTGACAACAATCTAATTCTGCTTAATAAGAAGAACTGTTCCTTTTCGATAGCTGTGCTGCGGATACAAATCGTCTCCGCAGCACAGCCATAGCGTGCGGATACAAATTGTATCCGCACGCTATACCGAATACAGTCAAGCCTGCCCTCCGGTGCGGAGGTGAAGACAAACAGATCGGGACTTAGCTTCTCGTAAACGCCGAAGACTGGTTTGTACCACTGGCCTCGAACGGAGCATACATTCTGGATGGTTCTCAATCGGTCGCGCAAGACCGCATTTGCCAGATTACATGGTGTTCGGTGTAGCATAGTGTTTCGGCATCTGACAAGACTCCGCAAACATCATCACCAATCCTCGCTCCGCAGTTCCCTGTCATCTTGTACATAACTGATAGAACGTCATAACGATACGCGTACACCGACAGGTCTGCAGACATGCTCAAAGGCAAACGAACCATCAATGTAAGTACCCTCGTCTGTTCTGCTGAAAGGCATACCATACAATACGCTAACACATTGTAGGCATGCCTGGAATGTCAGCAGAGAAAGAGACGCTGCAATGGAGCACAGCCATATTGTAGCCATTGCGTAAAGCACAGACGGAATTGCGTATACACAACGCGACGGCGACGGGGTCGTGGAAAGGCGTAAGTCTTCTCCTTGGCAAAAGTAGAGGGATGAGCTCAATCATACCTTCCAGCAAGAAGGACGATGCGCCTGTTGTGCTGCAACAAAAACAAGATCATCTATTTTCACAACAAGATGATACACCGCATGACGCGATTCGCGAATCAAGAGGTTATGATCGAGTGCAAAGTGGCAAGAAAGCTGTGGTCTCTGAAGGAGGTAAGCATATCAGTACCACTTCATTGTACGGGTATACGTATCTGAAAGGATCTCACATAGACGATACAACTGCCAGACTCGACCAGATCGCTGATTCGACCTGGAGTCCTTGGACTGACAGCGAGACAACACGAACCTTGCCTACCGCTGCTAGAAGGTTCACGGTCTTCGCCGCTGATATTAGCAGAACGATGGAACATCTGCAGTCACAAGTGAGTCGGGGCTACTATGAGAGTAGAATATATGCACAGCTTCCTCCGAAACATCTCGCAATAGATGTGCTGCGTTCAGTGAACGAAGCGATCCAGGTCCATGGCATCTTCCTTGCTAGAGAAGATATTATGGACCGGGCCAATGAACAATATATTGCAGGCGCAGGTGATTACCGCAGTGACCCATGCCGATGGGCGACTGTGTGCTCACTCCTTGGGGTATCGGCACTTCAGAGGATAGACAATGGGTCTCTTACGGCACTCTCATCAACGGCATGGGGGTTTTTCAAGAATGCATTTGCAATCTATGCCGAAATCGCAGTTCGAGAACCTTCAATAGTGTGTTGTGAAGCGCTGCTTGCCATGGCTTTGTTCATGCTGCGTTCAGCTGACACCCGCGTCGCTGGACAGATAACAGCTACTGCAGCCCGCGTGGCTCATATACTCGGCATGCACACGACGGAATACTACGCCGGTCTCAACAACGTTGAAGCATACAGAAGCAAACGAATCTTTTGGGTGATATATATCATCAATGCGGAAATGACGCATAGATGTGACTTGCCCTCGCCTCTTGGTGCAGTGGAAATACCTGTGGAATTTTCTAGAGACGAACAATACCATTCCACGAGCCCTGAAGGGCTAGGTCAGATCACTCTTCTGCGAGAGCGAGCAACTCTTGCTATCAAACAGTTGCGAATACACGAACTACTACATAAAGTGGGTTCCAGGCAGTTTTCCAAGCAGGAAAGCTTTGGTCTGCTGAGACTTCTACAAGAAATCGACAACGATCTCGAATCTTGGAAAGATGCATTGCCCACAGATAAGCAAGTCTGTAACGGAATGTATGGGACGCCGCTCCTCGAAGTCCCAGTTGCTCTCCTACACTTTATCTATTTTAGTTGTAAAAGCAGGGTCAGCACCACGATCGCTCTTCTGGTTGACCTGGAAACATGCAACTCCGCCTTACGAGAAGACCAACTGTCCTCACCGGAGAGTTCCGTATTCAACAGCAGAATGCCTTGGATGGAGTGCGCCATGGCAGCTCGTAAAACACTTGATGTGCTGTTTCGCTTGCGTCCGCAGCAGCCATTCACACATCTCTGGTATGTTTGCCATGATTCATCACTGATAATCTGCGTGAGCGCCTGAAGCTGAAACTACATAAAGGCAAATACTGTGCTATCCCCTCTCCGCTGTCTTGGTCTTGCTATCCGAGACTCTAGTACGTCCAGCATCAATTTATGCTGAGGCTGATGTGCAGTTGATCCACAACTTTGTCCAATTCATAGAGCAGTTCCAGAAGGCTGGTTGCGATGCGCAAAGACTTATCGACGGATGTAGGAGGTTTTGCAGCTTAGCGACTTGCGCAGTTATCGCTGCCCAGAGCGGCGAGCAAGTCACGATGTTTGGACAATCACTCGAGGTAAGCCAGAAGGCCATCAACTCCCAAGGTTGGTAATCAGCTAACGTCAGTGGTAATCTAGTCAATAAAGCTCAGGCTTACTCAAGTTGTCGACTGGTTGCCGATCGCGCAAGGACTGTTGAGCAATATGCCATCCTTGCGTGATAAGGCGCGCGAGGTATTTCATGATATCCTCGAGCCAAGTGGATCAGATGAGTCGTATGGTGAATTAGTGCCAGAATTTCTGAGATCTCATACCCATGGGTTCATGTTTATGAATTGAGAAATGTCAGATTAGTTGCGAAGATTGCAATCGCCTTCAACGCTTCAGTCATTAAGTAGGAAGAATGAAGTGTATTACAAATCGCTTTTCGTATCTCCACTTCTGAGCATATTCCCATATTACGACAGTAAAGACCGTGAACCAGGCAATCGCATCAAAGCCATCGCGAACTGTTTGCCAGTTTCGGGTAGTGATACTCATACAATCGCGCCGACAAGATCCGCGCATCCTAGTTCATTGACGAGCTACTACTGCAAGATCAGTCTTGTTAGTAATCTAAGGAGCTGCAGCATACAGAACATCTCATTCATGTGGATGCAATGTAAGTAGAATTATGTCCAATGAATTATGGAAGTTCTTTTTCCACCGATGCCAATGTTGACTCCGGCTGGCTACCCTCGCACTAAGACTCCGTACGGCGTCTAGAACCCGTAGAATAGCAGTCTTTGCTGTTTCACAATGGATGCTTTTCCGGTGCGGATATATTTTGTAGCCGCAATTGCCCCGCTCAAAGAAAGAGCGACTACCGTCTTTCTCACTGCGGATGCAAATTGTACAGATTAGTTAGCAACTTTGTAAATACATGCGGATGTTCCATGATCGGACCGAGGCCCACCATCTGGTTTCTCTGGTCTGGATCCCAAAACGAGCTTCTGCAGCTGATGAATCATCTCCAGATCCGCAGTGCAGTATGGAAATTGTATCTGTGTATCGCTGACGTATGAACAAGTCAGACTACATATATATAAGAGTGGCGCCTCCCTCTGAGGATGTCACACTCTAGAAAGATCCCTACTCGATAAATATCGCTTTGGATTTTCACCATGCCGTTCACCCTTGTTGGCATTTCGCACTCAGTCTGCACACTTCGCCCGCTTCTTGTCCTTGCTGAGAAGGGAGTGAGTGACTTTACGCTGCATGCTCCAAACATTGCCGCTGGAGAACACAAGGTAAGTGAACACGATGTTCGACTTCACACAAACTAATGGAACAAAAGACCGAGTCGCATCTCAAAAAACATCCCTTCGGCAAGATTCCGATTCTCGAAGACAACAACTTTGTTCTCTTTGGTCAGTACCCAGCGCTTCGTTTTCCACATGATCTCATCTGTTACGGGTAGAATCTCGCGCGATATCGCGTTTCCTAGCCAGCGAGTACGCCGAGCAGGGTACCGCTCTTCTACCCTCCTTCGACGACAAGAAAGCCTGGGCCCACTTTGAGCAATGGGCGTCTGTGGAACAAAATAACTTCGACCCATTTGCCCAGGAGATATTTTACCAGAAGATGGTGCGACCGTAAGTTGCCTATGCACGGATTTTATGACAGAGTTGACGAAATTCGTACAGTATGTTCGGTCAGCCCACTGAAGAGCCCGCTCTTGAGAAAGCGAGAAACGCTCTCTCTGAAAACCTTGACGTGTTCAACAATATTCTTGCAAAGCAGGACTACATGGGTGGCAATGTATTTTCTTTGATCGATATATTCTATATGCCACTCGTCGGAAAGCTCTTCGAAGTTCAGGAGGGTGATCTGTTTGGAACCCGCCACAATGTACAAGCTTGGTGGGAACGCGTCTCCGCACGGGATTCTTGGAAGAAAATGGCTGTTTGATTCATCATATCATGGTGCCATTTCAACCCGTCCCGTGCACACTAGAGGAGCTCAACACCTACCAAGTATAGTATGATGAGTATAGCTGCTCTCAATCTAGAAGATCCCTATTTAAGGCCGCAAATGTATATGAAGACTATCGAAGTGACTGTTGTATATGTGCTCAAGGCACGACCACGTGATGAAAGATTCTATATCTACTTGTCTTCACCAAATGGTTAGTCAGATGTTGAGATCGATAAGAGAGCAACATGAGAAAGACATGTACCTCGAAAAGTTACAGTTGAAGAGGACAGTGGTGAATGAAGAGAGGGATCGACTTGGAAGGATAGAGATGCTAAAGGAGGAAGATGGAGAAGTACAACAATATGAGAACATTGTCAGGAATAAGGCTTCAAATTGATGAGGAGTAAATGACATTTCCATGAAGTATATACGAGCGATTACTATGCGCTGAGCAAATGTCTAGCAGGAGCATGTGAGTCTTTATTCAGAACTTCCACACGTAAGAAGTAAAGGCTGTCATGAATAACAAGCATACGCTGCTTCAAGCAATATATACACTCCAATCGAGACATTAATGGACGCTGCTTTCCTTTAGATTTCCATCAAAGCCACCTGGCATGAAGTCTTCGTCGCAGAAGGGAAATTTAGGGGCCACGAAACTTGTATCGTAATCACATTTCTTGCAAGCCTCTTGAATGTGACGTTGGACGTTTCTGTACCCTGCCCTGTGTGCACCGCATCCAGTGACATTGGATCGTATTGTGCCTGTTCCACACTTGTGTGTGAGCAACACTTTACGGAACCACGCCAGATGTTCATGAACTCGTTCCGTACCAGGCATCGTCAAAGAGGGCTTCATCGCAGTGTACAAGTCCCATTGAGGATCTGACACGATCCACAATAGAATCTTACTGTCAATATAACGTGATTCAAACATATACCTTCGTATATAGAAGGAGCCTTTGGTATCTGGCCATTGACTGTCCCAAAGGACGACTACTATTTGCACAAGATGCCTGATGACCCATTCATGATTGGTCTTTTCAGATGCTCCATTTTTGGCATAGATGCAAATTCCCGAAGGCATTGCTTTTGCGTTGATGAAAACACAAGCTTGAGTAGGGTCCAAGATACAGTGAGGCTTCACGGTGAGCGAATGAACGACCTTGGTGTATCGAAAACATGGCGCGTATACTTTATGGAGATTCGCTCGTGGATGCTCGCAAATGTTCTTGATGAACGAATCCAGTCTTCTTGCATAGTTCGTGGTATCCCGGTCGTTGAGGAAGCTGAGGCTGACACTATCGGACATTTTGTCATGGTCGGATGCAGTGACACGAAGTACGCTAATCTCTCCGCTGGCGTAACGCTGGAAGTAGTTATTGTGGCTCGAGGTCCAGGCTTCGCTTAGCTTAAGTCCGAGTACTTCAGGTGAAGCAACCAGCTCATCTCGCTCTAATATGCCGTTTATATCTCTCTCGTACCGCATTTGTTTAACGACGGACCCAGTGAAAGCAAGGTACGTCAGCTCTCGTATAGGGGCGCCGAACTCATCGTTACGAAATTGCACATAGAGCGAGATCAAGATTTTCTGCTCCGAGGGATCTGACACGTCCTTAATCTCTGCAGGTGTACTCCCGGTCCAAGCCTCTTCAATGGTCCTTATATCTTTGCTGTTTGGTAAGAGGAACCAACAGCGACTCATGTAAACGGTTTCCAATCTCTTATAACCGTAGGTCGTCAGGTGTTTCATGGCAGCGGAGTCGTGTTCGGTGATAAAAAGCCCTCGAACTCGTGACTCGTACTTGGCGCTTTCCCAGACCTTGATATCGACATGTTTTCCAGTACTCTCAAAAAGAGGCTCGAAAGAAGAGCTGATCGTGGAGTGTACTGCATCGAAGGCGGATTCAGCAGGCGCCTCGAATGTCCCAGCTCCGGCAATGGTAGGGACAGGCCTGCCACCGTACCGAGAGTTCGCAGGATCGTGTATTGAGAGGATGTCAGGTTGATCGACAATCGTGTAAGATGACTGTTCGCCCTTGTCGACTACGGACATCAGTTGTCTCATGATACTGGGCCGGAAGATATCACGCGCCCAATCAACAATATAGTCCATAATTAGAACTAGTTGAAGTGCCTCGTCGTAGCCAGTGATATCGCCTTGCCACAAGCGAACGATCTCCTGCTACTGTGTTAACCAACGCATCGGAAAGCCCACGTATTCACTTACATAACAGGGCGAATTGCCTGGGCTAGACTTTGTGACGTAACACCCGTATACCCTCCACGTCTCACCAACATAAGCAAGAAACCAGGTCAATGGACCTCCTGGTGTCGGCATATTGTTGAATTTGTCGTCTTGGAGCTTGAGTTGCAGATACAGATGATTTCGTATAGGTACTGCCGTTTGTGTCTCGATGTCCGGAAAAGTGGTTCCGCTCTTGAGGCTCTTAGCCTCCATCACCAAGAAAGGATATATCGAAACTTCTCCACCACTATCTGGATTGCAGCTGACGGTCAATCTGCCTTGTAGGTCATCGTCGAGCTCAGACACTTCTTTCAAGTGAGAAACATGTGGTTGCTCCAAAATATTTCGAATGGTATCTGTAGTATTCAATCCATAGATTCGATCAGGCCGCATTTCTATTCTACGGTGGTTCTCTGGATCGTCTTGTATGACACTTCGCTCGCCAATACGTGTAGTGAACATGTCGGTCAGCCCTGTGCTCAAACTGGGAACGTGATTAGCTGTGATTCGTCGCTTGATAAAGTTATCGACTCACATGCTATATTGCTTTGACGATGGCTTACAGTCACATACTGTACGACGATGCTGACGCTCTGCAAGGTTTTTTGTTCGGCTGTTGCTCTCTTCCGGATTGACTTCGACGAAGGATTGCCACCGACGTTTGCGGCACTCCTGGCTACCTGTTGTTAGCACAAGAGATATGATATAGATCAAACTCAGATCGTATCATACCACGCAACTTCGATCTCAAAGCGTTCAAAGACAAGGTTGTCAAGCTTCGTTCGCCAGCCATCCTCGTTCTGATATTCATTTCTCGCTTGAATCGCCCTCGCGCTCACCCGTGTAGCCCTCAGCTTATTCTCGAGTTCCCATGGCTTGTTGGCAGTGTCAGGTCGAGGTTGTAGCGCATACGAATCGTAACTGATCTGGCCCAGCTGCTGAATGTGCCTGAATTTTGTCTGATGTTCCTCAGGAACGTTTCCCGGACGTTGTGGGTCGAACTTCCGTGGGTGGAACGTGATGCGGAATTCTTTCACGATCTTCGCCTCCTCAAGAGCCTTTTGGCAGTCCGTTTGTTTGCTTGGAACAGCAAGTACCGAATCCGATCCTGTCCTTTTCTTGGATATCGGTTTCGACTGGATATCTGATGTTCCGTCTCTTTTTCTCTTGTTTCCATTACTGGCGATAAGTTTGGAACCTCGTGAATTGGTTTTGGCTCTTGAACTCAGAGCCATGACTGCTGGAGAAGAATAGGTAATGACATCTGATAGCCTCGGCCTATGTCCTTTGGGTTGCGAACCTTATAAATAAACTTTGGCAGCCTTCTCAGCTGATAACGAGTTGCAACAAGACATGGCACGGTTCGCGCTATGGAGGGTGTGACGGCCAGAAGCGCATCAATACCCTGTTATGGGGGCCAAAAGCCCTAACCGAGATCCTTCAGGCAGGAGCCTATCTTGAAACAAGCACTTGAAACTTCCACCTAACTCTATGGTGCTCCAGGATGTCCCGAATCCTACCACAATTACGCTTTCCCCACTCAAGCATGGACGCTACATTGGTGGCACGAGCGTGGATTGAGGGCGCCTGTGCATTGGCGTGCCAGCCACTTTGCTTCCAAGATACATCCTCCATCTCCGCTGCAGGTCCCAGGGGCATGCTGCATTGACCAGCTAGGATTTTTCTTTTCCTGTGATAGCGCATCCATACGGATCTTTTACCATGCCTGCTAAAGTATGACTGGATGTCGTTGTTGGGGGCAGTTTTGCAATCATGGTGAGGCTTGTGTTTGGTGTCCGGGTGGAGGCGTTGACTGGGATGATGGCGGGGGCGGGGGGATAGTAGGCTGCCCTCAGT
>Ga0268250_10001309_pt1 | contig 10952 bp, 10 predicted proteins | sample AgamicAsSfe_FD_200448 | JGI IMG/M metagenome (GOLD analysis project Ga0268250, IMG submission 200448) | Agave microbial communities from Guanajuato, Mexico - As.Sf.e (v2) (version 2) | ecosystem: Host-associated > Plants > Phyllosphere > Phylloplane/Leaf | place: Guanajuato, Mexico | collected... | reverse complement strand
AATTTCTCGTCTCTCCGCAACGTTGAAGTCAGCCGTTCAACAGAATAACCGTGCCTATCTATCACCAGGGTAGCAAAGCGGCCGTCTGGACAGGCATTTTCGGAAAGATGTGCGTCATGATGTGAGGGTGAAGTGTCGCAGCATGCTCTTCAACCACCCAGTCGATCACGAAACGTTCTGCTATGGTCAACCCGAAAGATAGCGATGGACCAGCAGGAACAGATGTCCAATGATGCGGCTCTAATCTTGTCCAGGCTGCTCATTGTCTATTTGCCTGAAACTTGCAGACAATCTCGACTTCTTGTGCGTCCATATTTCGTCGTAAGACACGGCAAGACCAGCTGAAGACGTCTATGAGGCCTGCTCTCTTCTAGAATCCATTCTTGGTCGAACATGACGCTGGACTCATCTGCTTCGACATCAGAAAAGCCGACTCATCCATCCATTACGATGCTCGACTAAAAATCGATTAGGAGGTACATCGGTACATGTATCTTTCAACAACTCTGTCGAAGCCATTGAGAAGAGCGTCCGGCTTGGCCCACCTAGTACGACCTGTCCCATGGAGCACGTATGTAGTCGCACGCAATACATCCACTATGCACGTAGGATCTCCGAACCGTCCTTGCTCGTTTCAGGAGTTGTAACTTTATTACCTCCCATCATATATCTCAATACCCAAGCTAGGGCTCGCAGTAAGGTACGTACCAAGCAGACAAAATTTTCGCGAGCATTGACAGGTACAAGCAATGCTGGATGGTACGAAGAGCGTACGCGCAAGCAGCAATATCAAGCTAAACACACTGTTGAACTCTGCAAAGATGGCGGTGCCCACTTGGTCCATACAGTCTACTAGCACTTGCATCCCAACAATCTGGACATCTCCTGGCCGAGGGCTTTGATGTGCGGCTAGAGGGAATCGACTAGGCGAGTGCCATTCGATATCACAATCGTTGCTACGTGTGATCCTGCAAATGATCGACGGGAAATTGACATATGGGACCTGAGTTATACGAGCTATGCATGGCTTCGATATTTGCGAGAACCAACACCTGCTCAAGTTGGCAATAGTGGACTTGCTCGGCAATTGAAATGCAATTTCTCCGTGTGCAAGGGTATAACGCGTATAGCCATAGAATTACACGTTGGCTTCGAGAACTGGATCGTGTCCATCGGGATGCAACATGACTTAGGCTCTCTTTGGACAAATTCCAGTCTGGAATTCACTGTACCTTTTCATAGCAAAAACGACGCTTCAGACCTTGATGAGATGGGCGCGGGTGTTACAGAGTTTCGCACATGTGCTGGTAAACAATCGCCATTAAAACAACATATCACCCTGGCTTGACCTCTGTATCAGCACCAATTTCGTCGTTGGCCTTGTCCATATGAATATCGATGAATGACGACGACGACAATAGCGATGATGACCACCGGTCACGATCCATCAAGAATCTCTGTTTCGGCATTGCGAAACCGTCACAAGAATTTTAGGCCTGCGAAACTTGCTGCAAGTCATGCATGGTTCGACCACGGTTTCACGAAGAGAATGACAGGCAACTTGTTTTGTGCCTTGCGATGCGATTTGCGGGGAACCGAAATGAAGAACGCGAGGGCTTTTCGCGAATCTCGAACCTGTTCGTCTTCATCACAATCAAAGGCCGTCCACAATATCAGAGCAATATCAAGGATCGACGCAAATCTCTCTTCACGTCAGATCTTGTGTCTGAGCTTCAGGGTTTGCAAGCCGCCGTCTGTATATCTCTTGCGTCTAGTATGGACCGTCAAATTCTAGACGCCCGGTCGCAATGACGACTGCAGTCTGTGGTATTTCGGCACCTGACTCAAAGACGGTCAATTCTTGAGCTACCGAACGATTTATACGGTGTGTAGCCACGAGGAACCGTCGGCGTCCGAACAACTGTCAAGAACGACGTTGACTTCCAGTCGTTGCTATCAGATAGCCGTTGGAAGAGCGAATCGCGCCTGCCAAGCGAACTTTACAATTCAATAGCCGTCGCAAGGTACGACTCGTCTTGAGACCAAAGCAGGCTCGGCTCTCGTTCGCCTATAACGAAGGCTTCCTGTCGACAAACGTTCGGACCGGATCCTAGATCACATGCACAAAGGCTTGCCGCCATGATCAAGGGCCGCGAAACATACACGCGCGGAGTCGCAGCTATAGAGATGCACAGTACTTTCAAGATGGCAGATGAGTTCCAAAGAGAGCCCATGATCTGACGACTCTCAGTGGATGTCTCCTGTTCATCGTAAGTGCTATGCATTTCTATAGCAAGACATCCAGCACTCTTGCGACTGGAGATGCCTCACCTATCATTGCTCTTAGGATTGCATACACGCGGGATGAAAGCTATGAAAACGCATAGTCCTTTGAACATCGTAGACGAGTTCCAATGCGAGCCCACGATTGTATGGAGCTCATTGAATACTACTCGCTTCATATAATTCCTGGTAGTCATCTACGCCGACGCAAAAGCGACTCAGAGGTAAGTGTCAAGCAGAGGTTTCGGTGCGTCTGAATTCGATGTTGAACATAACCAATCATCAACAGAACGAGACATCGTACGAACATTGTGCTCTGCGAATTTTGACTTCACATTAAAAGCTCTGACGATCCACAAGTAGGCCAAAGATAAACACTCAATTGAGCGAGTTTGCTTGAAACTCCACGCGATGAACCCCGCTCGCTCTGGTGTCGTCCCATACCCAGAGCCCACTCAAAACTGACATGTTTCCTCTCCTATTTCCTCTGCTTGTTCCTCATGCTATTTTCTTTTCTTGCTTTGGGTGCCATCCAATCACGCGACCCAAGGTTTCACAAAATGTCGTCCACCGAACCCCCACCAAGCTACTATAACACCACTCTCCTCGAGAAGCCTGTTACCGTGTCCGAGAAGCCCGCCAAAGCAGCCACTTACCACATCACACTCCAAAGATGCAAGAAGCTCATCTTGCTAGAAAGTGGCCGTTATGGCGTCCAAGGCGTCATTGAGGACATGGACTTTGCAATCACCATCTCATTTGACAAAGACTGGTTCGAAGTGCGCAAAAAGATCTTCAATCTTTACCAGAAAGCATGGCCTGAGCACATGCGCCGTGCCAACACCGCAGACTTTGGACTCTCCATGAGCGCACAGTACTCTATCCGAGAGGGCAATGTTCTTGGTCACATCCAACTGTTGGACAAGGCCGACGATGGCCTCTGGGACTTCCTCAAACGTGACGACGTACACATCATCAACTTGATCGCATCGGCCGCGCCACGCTACAAGGAAGCTCGCGGGCAAGTCTGTCGTAACCCGAGGAAGTCACTCGTCGATGGTTTGGAGTTAGCTGCAGTCAAACAAGATAGGGAGGTAAAGGGCAACAACATGAACAACAGCAAGAGCAAGAACAAGCATCGCTGTATTCTGCAATAAGGGTCTTCTCGAATTCCGTCTCTACTAGCCTACCCTCGGACGCCGCTTTCCAAAGATTGCGCAGGGACATTTCACTCTTCTTCATCACAACTATTCAGAGGAAGGACAGCAGTCCAGTCCCCGCCTGCCTGTCAACTGATATCGTCGAAAAGCAAATTTTATTCCAACCGGACCAATTGTTGGTGTATTGGAGGGTCTTGTCTCAACCAGACTGACTGTCAGGGTACGTTAGGCTCTTTGTGTTTTCAGAAAAAGTAGTCTATGTATCCCTTCCAAAAAATCAATTCCTAACGCTTTCTACTTCATCGTGGTCTCCCACTAACGGTTTATGTCTCTTGCCGCATATCTGTTGGGGTTTCACTCGGTGAACGACACATGCTATTCTCTCCCAGAATATCCTCCATTGGACTAAATGGACGAAAGCGGCCTAGACCTCAATGTCACAACCAGTAGATTCACTATCATCAACCTCTTTTCTCCACTGTCGATCACAGAAGATCCATGGAAAGTCATCGTTTCACGGCCACAGCAGATGAAACTCGTGCATCAGTTTCATCAAAGCCATAGAAAGATGCAATCTGAGAATAGCGAAACGATCATCCGAGGAAGGCAAATATGGTTTGACATTCCATGAAACAATAAACACGAACACATCCAAGCTTTCAGGTTGCCATCGGCATATGCATGATACTCTCTCCAGAAATAGGACATCTTTGCGGGAGATGCTCCGTCTGATCGCCTCTCTATTGACGTGTTTCTTTCTCATATGCACGGGTGTGAAGTGCGTATAGCTATAGAAATGCACAGTACTTTTGAGAAACAGGATAGTATCCATCGAGAGACTACACACTTCAGACTCTCATTGGAGACATGTCTTGTCTGAGAGACCTCTGTGCCTTTTTATAGTAAGCTAGTCGCTCGATGTTTATGTGAGAGAGACGCCACCATCAGTAACCATGTCGTCAGTGACTACGAGACTCCTATGCAAAATACCATCAGGAAAACGGTTTTGCTTTGCGACTTAGACATAGATATTGTTCATTATGGCCGAACCTGTCTTTGAAGCACCCAAGGTGTTAATTGCCCTGAGGATCGTTGTCATGGGGGTTTTTTCGGGAATATCGCGCACGCTCTCGAGTACGGAAGTACGCTATGTCTCCAAAAGACAAATCATGCCCTGTTCGCCGTATGCAAGCAAGTCGTCGCGCTTGAAATGGTCAAAGTCGATACCCATCAATATGAACCTCTCTCTCTTCAGGGCTCCTCTGATAGCAGTAAAATGTGTACCAGAGTACTCAGCGTTCTTCTCGTTCCAAGGCTGAACGACATATTGGCGTTCTCTAGGACCGAACAGTACAGCCTTTCCAGTGTAATGGAGTGCGTCAGAAGATTTGCGACCAGTCTCGGGTTTATGTTCCGTTAGACGATGTCCGTAAACACCGCCTTTGGTGACCATGCCCTCTTCAATTGTACTAGCAGCATCGCGAATCTGTCGAGATGTAAAGTTGTTGGAAGGAGCTCCACCAGCTCCGCCGTAGACTACGGTTAGACGTGCGCGGTTAACTGCGTCTCCAAGCTCATGTGAGATAGTGTATATTTTGGACATGTCCCGTATGTCCACAACGAAGGTTTTCAAGAGACCAAAATGGTTGGCATGCCGAAGAAAGCCAGCCTAGAGATCGTGAAACTATCTGGTCAACCGGAATTAGGAGGGAGTGGTCACGCAGTCAACTGTAAATGCAGTAGGAGGAGCAATAACTTTAGGAACAAGCTCTGATGTACCTGTAAAGACGAGGATAAATTCTCAAGTTGTCGAGGAGAATCTGGCCGCTAACAGTGCCTCCAGTGTGGTCTTTTAGTGAAGGTATGACCACTCAAGCCATCCGGAGGGCCTGGTCAATGTCCTCGACAAACCGTTGGTCGCCAGGCTCGAAGTAGAGAGTTCCATCCTCGGGAATACAGGCTGTCGATGATCAATTCAACTCCCTGGCGATCACGGTACTAGAATACCTCTTGATATTCTCATAAGTCATCAGGAGGGGTTTCAAGCTAGCGGTGTTGACCTCGAGTAAGCACACATGTACGCCCTTGACTGTCTGGAGCGGAACGGTCCCAAGTGAACAGTGTTGGCCGGTGACGATGAGAGGAGAGAATTATTTTGAAATGGGTACAAGGAGGATCGAGATCGGAAGTGAATGTAGAGGAGAGGGTGCGGCGCTAGGAAAGTAAGATTCCATGACCCATTAATATTAACAGCCAGTCTATCATCGTCAGAATGATGCGTAGAACGTTGTTATGGTATCGATACGTACCGTCGGGCAGAGAGAGAACATTTCTACGGTAGTGGAAATGACGAAAGTGAAGCCGAAAAAGATATACATGTATAACATCAAACCTGCTATATCACCATTATATCCAAACTTTGTTTCACTAACCCATCTAGCAGTGATTCACAAAGAGAGCCAGAATTAAGCATGATCGCTTCTCCATTGACATGTTCGCCCCTGCTCACGCAGTTTTCTTCTTCTAAGTCGATTCCCAATTATCTGTCCCCCTAAGCTTCTCCTCCTTTTTACTAATCGGTCTCGGCTTTTTATGCAGTTCTCGAATGAACTGCTTCAACCAGTCGGCATGCTGTTCGTGTCCTTGTCGTCGCAAGACTGCCTCGGCGTGTAGGCCCCGCCTGATCCAAGGAATTACCGATGGCCATTTCACCATACTCCTCACGTAGGATTTTAGCCCTGCCACTAGTTGACAATGCTCGAGGAACGGAAATGCATCCGGCACTTGAGGATGATATAGTGGTAGCTGCGTGTAGAGTGGTTCATCGGAATGTAGCTGGTCGTTAGTGCTCTCGAGGAAGGTCTCCCACAACTCCGTGCTCGTGTTCGGCCACCTAAGTACTTCGATGTCGACGTCTGTAGAGTCCATAACCATCTTCTCCCGTGGCATCATAAGCAGCGTCGCAAGGGTTGTTCTGGCTGGAGCAAGCGGAATGGAGTACGAGCTAGACTCCGCACGAAAATACGTTTCCAAAGCTCCGTCGAGGCTGTCATAGTCGGCAGAAAATGCTTTTGTTGAAACAAGTGCCCTCACCGCGGCGGATCTCCAGATAAATCGATTTTCAGGATATACAAAGTAGGGTTCTCGGCTTCCCTGCTCAATCCAGTTCCATGCCAATTCCTCCTTGCCCTCGCTCACGAGATGCCTGATTGTGTGTTCTAGAAGATCTCTGTCCACTTTTGAGTCGTCGTATTTGTCGTATTCATTCCACATCCAGTCGATGGTGGCTTCTCCCAGACCAGTGTCATAGCGAGTCGTTTGGGTCAGCGCCTTGAGGTGCGAAAGAGCCGATTCTTTCGTAAGAGTTCCGCCTTCGAGATGGATCTTGAACAGCCGTACAGGATCCGAGTCATCATACTCTGGACCCCGTTCGCGTCTGATGTCTGCTAAGTCACTTGTCGTGCTTTCCAGGCGACGAGTAATATGGTCGAAGTGCCGTTTGTGAGCGAGCGACACGTAAAGTCCAGCAGATCGAAGCGCCGTCTGCGGGCTAGTACCACGCAAAGCTTGCATGGAACTGATGCGTAGACTCCTCATTATCGAGTTCAGATGTTGAGCTTTTCGTTAAAGAGAAGACGGCGAGGATAGTTTGACATTGGCGACATGGCCAAGATCCAGCATAGATATGGAGCGGAAGATTTATGGTCTCGAGGCGAAACGACAACGAAGAGGTGGTTGAACAGGCGCGTCCGGTGTGACTGCGACGACGACGTGCATGCGTTGATGTGATAGCGACGGCGAGGCGCATGCATTTACCATTGAGCTGCTTAAATTGATATGTGTATCAGGACCTCCTACGTATAAGGATCCCTGCAAGCGTCAGGCGTCAGATGCAACAATGCACGCTGGAGTGAGGAGAGCGTCACAACAACAATCGCATTGTATGTGGAGTGGGTAGCAGCTATCAAGAAATCCGTAAATTGATGATTATGTACAGGAATGTATGACTGTATGCAGCCAGGAGCCAAACCTCTGTCTATTCAAACGCCAGAAAATGCTGTGCTCCACCGATGATGACAAAAGAAACAGAACAGAACAGAACTTCAATGCAACGCTTTAGAGAACCGGGCCAACATCGCTGACTGGATCATTGCTTGATGTACACCAAAATGTAAGGATTGAAGCCAGATGTAGGTCTCCTCCACTCCTTCGCGTTGCTGTTGGTGACAGAGGAGTCACTGATCTCCTTGATGCCATCAGCACCCCTGACGTAGGCAATGTAGTGACCAAACTTGAGGGAACCCGAGTGAGCGACGATAGCCTGTAGGCGGTATTTCGAGGCCTTGGATTTGTCTACGACCCAGGGCGAGAGGTCGAGCTCCTCGGGGAAATCGACGTGCTTCTTGTTCTTTGTGGGTCCGCGTGCGCCGAAACCGAAACGCATGAGTTGGATGGGCAAGACCTCAGGGATGTTGTCAATTTGGAAGATTCGAGTACGCTTAGTATTCTTCTTGCATTTGTCGCAGCGGATGGTGACGTTAGGTTCGCGGTGGTAGGTATTCAGACAATCGGCAAGGCTCACGCTCGGACGATCCGGGATGGGGACACTCAGACTGACACTAGGCGGATCGCTGTGCGTGTGTGTCTTCTTGCAGTCACTGCAGGCCCAGGAGATCTTGTGCTTGATTCGGAAGAGAGAGGCAAACTGGTCCTTGTCGATTCCCTTGGCCTTCTCGAATGTGTTGAGCAGGTATTGCAGGAAATCATGGCTGTCTTCTTGTGTCTGGCCTATGGCGCTCCAACGAGGGTCACTTGATCTGCCAGTCGCTCTGATTGCGCTGTCGAGAGCACTCAACTGACTGCCGACACCACCGGGCGAAGTGTGGTAGCTTATAAGCAGCTGTCGCATTGCGCAGGTCACGCATCTGCCTTGCTTTGGACAAGAGTTGTGACAGTCGTTCAGAAGATTGAAGAGTTGGGGTGTTGAGATGAGACTTTGTAGCACACTGCGACGATAGCACCACTGGCTTGGATTGCTCAAGCCCTTGATATTTGGTTTGCCGACGCTCGAGGGCCAGGATCTCGAGATTTTGGAAGTAGACGCGGCAGGAGATTTTGATGGCTTGCCAGTATTTGATGATTGCTCTCCTTTCAGAGTTTTGGTTGAAGTAGGTTCCTGTTTCGAGCCTTTGCTCCGAGCGGTGCTTGGTTTCGCTGCTCCGTCAAGGGGTGATTGGTGGCTGGGTTGCTTTGAGACCTGTGACTCTGGCTTCTTGGGCGATGCTTCTTCGTGCTTGCGAGACTTCTTGGACTGCTGAGAGTTTGCTTCCGGAGGTTCTGACTCAGAGAGTCTTCTCTTCTTGCTGAGCTTCGAAGGCTCCTGGACTGGTCGTGAAGGGGGCTGAGATGATGATCGAGAGGCTGCCTGTTGGGTGACCGGCGCGACTATGACCTTTTGAGCAGAGGGAAGTGACGGAGGAAGGCTCCTGGCGCGTGCCTGGGTGACGTGTTCCATTATTTGCAAGCGGCGCTTGAGGTCCAAGAATTTTCGAAGCGCGTCTTTACGACAATGTGTGCAAGAGGAAGAGCTTAGGCAACGAAAAGCTTGGATGGCCCTGCGCTTGAGAGCATTCTCGACATAAGTGGCAGCAACATTATTGTTGCGCCTTCTTATTGTCGTTTGCATGCTGCTCAATGGCCAAATAGGCAGTGACAATGTGAGGAAAGAGCTATTGTGACGCGAACAACGACAATAGGAGAGATGAATACAACCAGGGACTCGCTACTTCAGCGCTCTCTACACATTCGATATCGCAAGAAGTGAAGACGAGTGACAGACAGCAAATCACGAAAGACTACTGTTCATGCACACGATTGCGACGGAATGTCACGCTTGTTTCCACACCAAGTAGGTAACCAGCAAGCGACCAAGCACGAGATATCGGGTCCCAGAGTAATCAATGTTGCCGCGATGCCTTCAAACTCCCAAGTCCAGTCGAGGAAGACGTGATGAACAAAAGTTTGCGACCTGAAACTCGAGACAAAAAATGTCGAGGCACTTCCGGAATAGGAAAAGTCCATGCCGTCTTCGACAGACTTGGCGTCGTCACAGCATACAGAGAAATAAAGCAGCAAGCAGCAACAGCTTTCCTTTCCAATATTGACGTTGTTGCTCAGTAGTTGAAGACATGGCCACAGAACAGGCTGGCGCAGAGTATGAAGCTCAGCATGTGCACGATGTATACGAGCAAATCGCATCTCATTTCTCGGCCACTCGCTACAAGGTGTGACTCGACAGTCTGTGGTAACACCTCGTCACTCTTCTGACTGCCTTTTCTCTTAGCCATGGCCTGTGATTGAGAAGTTCCTCAAAGAGTTGACTCCTGGATCTGTAGGACTCGACATTGGCTGTGGAAACGGCAAATACTTGACGGTCAATCCTGATGTCTTCATTGTTGGCAGTGATCGCTCGCCCTCTCTTGTCAAGTTCGCCGCGTCGCACCAACCGCACGCTGCTGTCGTTTCGGACATCCTCGAGCTGCCTCACCAAAACCACCACTTCGACTTCGCCATCAGTATTGCCGTGCTTCACCATTTGTCCACGCCAGAACGCCGAGTAGAAGCTGTTCAGACCATCCTCGACACGCTCAACACAAACGGTAGAGCATTGCTATACGTATGGGCACTGGAACAGAAAGACAGCAGAAGAGGCTGGGACGAAGGAAACCAGCAGGATACCATGGTCCCCTGGGTGATGCGCGAGAAGAAAGAGAAGCAGAAGAAAGACCGTAAGCAGCAGAACAAGGGCGATGCTGCCAACCAACCAGAGGCCTCGACAGAACAGAAGACCGCCATACAGACAACTGGTACAAGCCTTGAGCCCGCTGGCGACAAGACATTCTACCGCTACTATCACCTCTATCGCAAAGGAGAGTTGGAGCACAACATCGAGCTGGCTGGTGGCACAATTGTGGAAGCTGGCTACGACAGGGACAATTGGTGGGCTATTTGCCAGAGAAAACAGACTTGATAAGGATTTCTATCGCTTGAAGAATCTGTAGTCAATCTGTGCAGGAGAGAGACTGATCTCATTCAGCGTGTTGATGACCTGGTACTTGGCCTTGTCTTCTTCGCTGAGAGGGGCATTGCCAGGTCTGTCAACAATCACAGACTGCATACCTGCCTCAATCGCTGCCTGCACTTCCTTGACGTTATCGCTCAGGAAGAGGATGGTGTCAGCAGGCTTACCCAACTCCTCGGCGATCTTGGTGTAGCTGCTAGCATCATGCTTTAGGCCGGCATTGGTGGTGTCGAACCAATTGTCGATCAATCCCTGGAGGTTTTGCGTACGTTTCTCATCCGCTCCGCCGAGCGGATCTTGAACGTGCCCAAAGAGGAGCTTCTGTGCGAAGATGCTGCCTGAGGAATAAATGACTAGCTGCTTGGACGAGGCACTCCAATGCTTGAGCTGAGGAGTGACATCGTCAAACAGGGGGGTAGAGTAAGCGC
>Ga0268250_10001308_pt1 | contig 10958 bp, 9 predicted proteins | sample AgamicAsSfe_FD_200448 | JGI IMG/M metagenome (GOLD analysis project Ga0268250, IMG submission 200448) | Agave microbial communities from Guanajuato, Mexico - As.Sf.e (v2) (version 2) | ecosystem: Host-associated > Plants > Phyllosphere > Phylloplane/Leaf | place: Guanajuato, Mexico | collected... | reverse complement strand
TATATAGACTTCAGACCCGGCTTCGAGACCCGACCCCGGCGTTCATACCGCTCCGCAGCGCACCAGCGTTCAGGATGTATAGAGACCCCAGACTCTCCACATCCGATATCAAAACGCGAGCAGATTATCGATGCGGAGCAGTGCGGAGCACGTAGATGCCCACTTCGGGCATTCCGATACTACTTTCAGAGAAGTCCCATAAGTTTCTGTCGCAGGTGCGGAGCGTGATGGATGTGCGGAGATTTGACCAAGGCGCGGCGAAAAAGAGTCGTGACTCGCAAGGTTGGGGCAACGGTTCGACCTACTGTAGCAGGGCGCCGCATCAAACCGCTGCTAAGGCTTGGACTCAGGGTCAAGCGGCGACGACCAAGTTTCACTGCGACATGCTGCGTATCATTTCTGAAGGCGGGGGGCTGGCTCGAGAACTTTCTGAAGAGTCACAGATATGCTAGAGTTGTGATGCACGAAAGCTGTAAGGTACGAGATTTGAGATTCTGCAAGTCATAGTCGCAATGTAAGCGAATGCTCCATCAGGAGACATTTGTTGGCCTTGATCTCGAGATCGGGAAGCTCGCGCAACCGGATGTGTCACGGATCGCGAGTCGGAAAGGAGTCACAGAAGGAGAAATAGCGAACGCGTGCGAAGCCTGCCAAGAGAACCCTGAACGGAGAAATCGCCAAGATTGCGGAAGAGTGCGGCACTCGGCCCTTTGCGGCGGGATTGCCGACGAGTCTCAGCTCCGCGACTTCGCTCTGTCCCCATCTCTCACGAACCACACACCGATATACCCATCATTTGCGGTTGACGGGCCGTCGAACCGTGAGCGACTCCAGGCGCGGAGTGATGGACATTGACTGCGGAGGGCTGCTGCGGGGTGTTTGCGGGATGCCGATTATGGAGACGGCTTTCGGGGCCTGTTCTGGATATATCTACCTCGATGGCCAACATTGAAAGTTTACATCACACTCCTGCTCTTACCCTCTCATCTTTGTCTGCAAACTCTTCCCTAGCTTCACATCATGGGTATCTCTACTACACAAAGCACACGTGAGCACAGCTCCGTATCACAGTCCACGACCAAGCAGCAACAACAAAAGCTCGACGTCGAGCATGTCCTGACACAGCTCACACTCGAGGAGAAGATCTCTCTCACAGCAGGTAAATTTACCCTCGATATTTCAATCATTTTTTGTGTTAACAAGATGTAGGCAAAGACTTCTGGCATACGGTGCCTGTGCCTCGCCTGAACATTCCTTCCATTCGCCTTTCGGACGGACCCAACGGTGTCCGCGGCACATGCTTCTTCGATGCCGTACCTTCGACTTGCCTTCCCTGTGGCACTGGTCTTGGCGCCACCTTCGACAAAGACCTGCTCCAAAGGATTGGAGGCCTGCTAGCGGATGAGTGTAGAGCCAAGGGTGCTCACATGCTGCTCGGCCCCACCATCAACATTCCCAGAGCACCGCTCGGAGGTCGTGGCTTCGAATCGTACTCGGAAGATCCGTATCTTGCTGGCATACTCGCAGGGCACTACGTGCAAGGTGTTGAAGAGAAAGGCATCGTCGCATGTCTCAAACACTTCGCCTGCAACGACCAAGAAGACCAACGCATGGCTTTCAACGCTATCGTCACCGAGCGTGCCTTGAGAGAGATCTACTTGGCACCTTTCCAAATCGCCCTCAAGCACTGCCAGGCAGGGGCCATCATGACAGCATACAACCAGATCAACGGTACTCACGCTGCCGAGAATCAACACATCCTCAAAGACATCCTTCGAGGCGAATGGGCCTGGGATGGTCTCGTCACAAGTGATTGGTTCGGTACTTACAGCACAACAGAAGCAATCAAGGCTGGCCTTGACCTGGAGATGCCTGGTCCATCACGCTGGCGTGGAGAAGCCTTGATGCATGCCGTCACAGCCAACAAGGTCAAGAAGAGTGAGCTCGACGACCGCGTTCGCGCTGTTCTCAGACTTGTCAACTCAGGCATCCGTTCTGGCATCCCGGAGAATGCACCAGAACTTCATCTTGACCGGCCCGAAGACAGAGCTTTGGCCCGTGAAGTCGCAGCACAATCACAAGTACTTCTCAAGAACGAGGGAAACATTCTGCCGCTCAAGACAGACAAGCGCATTGCGGTCATTGGACCCAACTCGAAGATTGCTACCATATCTGGCGGCGGTAGCGCTTCCTTGACACCCTACTATACGGTTACACCATTCGAAGGCATCACAGCAAAAGCCTCAGCTGGTGTGGATTGGGCGCAAGGCGTCTACAGTCATCAATCTCTGCCGACTATCGGCGAACACATGCAGACCGTCGATGGGAGAAAGGGCTTCACAGTCAAACTGTACAACGATCCTCCTGAAGCGCTGCATCGTGAAATGTTGGAAGAACGAGTACTCACCGACTCCAATGTCCTCTTTGCCGGTTTCAATCGACAGGATCTCGCGTACATCTGGCATGCCGATGCAGAAGGCATCTTCACCGCTCCCGAAAGCGGCCTTTTTGACTTCGGTCTTGCAGTCTATGGCACCGCACGTTTGTACATTGACGACGAACTTATCGTGGATAACGTGGAGAATCAACGCGCTGGACCGACCTTTATTGGCTGCGGAACAGTCGAGGAGACAGGCACGAAAGAGCTTGTCGCCGGCCAACAATACAGAATTTTCCTTCGATGGGCTAGTGCAGAGTCTAGCACCAGGCCCAAGCCTGACGGAGTTGTCCTGTTCGGTCATGGTGGCTTCCGTATCGCTGGCTGCAAGCGATTGGACTTCGAGACTTCTATCAAGGAAGCCGCGGAGCTCGCCCGCGCTGTCGATCAAGTCGTGTTGTTCACAGGCTTGAGTGGTGAGTGGGAGAGCGAGGGTCAAGATCGCCCCCATATGAACTTGCCCCCTGGAAACGACGATCTTATTCGTGCTGTTCTCGACGCAAACCCCAATACTGTCGTTATTGTACAAAGCGGTACTCCAGTCGCGATGCCCTGGGCTGACCAGGCCAAAGCTATCGTGCAGGCTTGGTTCGGAGGAAATGAGACAGGCAATGGCATTGCCGATGTGCTCTACGGTGATGTCAACCCAAGTGGAAAACTTCCTCTGACGATGCCTCGTCGCCTTCAAGACAATCCTGCATACATCAACTACAGATGTGAGGGTGGTCGCACACTATACGGCGAGGACATCTACGTTGGCTATCGCTGGTATGAGAACGTCGAGATTGCACCTCTCTTCCCCTTCGGACATGGCTTATCCTACACATCCTTCAAGACGACCGATCTGCAAGTCACACAGACCGAGTCCTCCAATCTCGACATCACTTGCCAAGTCGCAAACATCGGCACCAAGGCTGGTGCACAAGTTGTTCAAGTATACATTGCCGCACCAAAGTCAAGATATGTTGGCAGACCTGTTAAGGAGCTCAAGGGCTTCTCAAAGGTATTCTTGGAAGCTGGCGAGACGACAGAGGTGACCATTTCTATCGATCTGGTACAAGCAACGAGCTATTGGGACGAGATTGAGGACAAATGGTGCAGTGAGGCTGGCACTTACAAGATCATGGTTGGAGACAGCAGCGCTGCTAAGGACTTCTTGACAGCGGAAGTAACAGTCAAGAAGACAACTCATTGGTCGGGACTGTGATGATTCGTAGTCAGAGAAATCGACCCAAAAGTTTTCGACAATGTTTACAATGCTCGTCACAGGAAGCCCAAGCAATTGACTACCTAGTCGACACAACCATTTCTTTGAACTTTCCAATGGTCGAAATTGTGTCATGAGATAGATCAAATTATCGCACTCCATCCAAGAGAGTCTTGAAGAAACACCAAGTAAGAGGTCAATGATATTGTAACGATGATATCGTGATGTCGTGGTCGTAGGTCGCACCCTGGCTGCAACGACTTTTGGCCGTTCGGGAGACATGTTTTGACCTCCGCTGAGTCCGTGCAGTATCTACCTAATCTCACGGGACCGCAACTGCCGATATCAATCGGGATCAGAAGCCAGCGCAAAGTTGCAGACACCGGTAGTATCACTCATGTCCTCCGACGGGGAACCGGCGTAGCCGTATCAAGCCAAGACAGGGCTATAAGGATTCAGCTTGAAGGTTTGAACGGGCGGAGAATTGCAAGTGCGGGGCAGCAAGCGGAGAATTGTTCGACTTGCAGTTTCTCCGCTCCTTCCTTCACCTCCGCACCTTCCCCAGTCGTTTCGCATTGACAAGATGCCGGAGACGCAATCTATCGGCCGCTCGAGACGGAGGTTGTCCACACTGACAAGGCAGGCATGCGACGCGTGTAAGATTCGCAAGGTGAAATGCATCAACGACGACTCATCCGCCCCCTCGGGACTCAATCATCGACCTTGCCAGAGATGTTCACGCCTGACCATCCAATGCACCTACGCTTTGCCTCAGAGATGTCGCGGTCCCCGGAGGTCCAGACGGTCTGTCAGGCACGTCTCTCGAAACCTTCTTGATACTCAACTCATCCTGACCGAAATTGTCTTAGCAGCAATGATACTGGCGATGCGATCGCGAATTGGCCATCGACAACGCAGGATGCCACATCTGTTTCAAGACCCGGGTCTGGTCATGCAGCAACACAAATTCTGGATTCGCCCATACCCGAAGCTCTGGATCTCCTACAACCGCACACAGTGACACCATCAGACAGGCCTGTTCGACCGCGAAACCTCTCATACTTGTTGAACAACGATAGCATCTCTTCGTGTACCCCCTTGGTACCCATCACACCGTCTTCACTTGAACAGAGCAATGCTTACGACGCAACGACTACACCACTTGCGCAGCGCTGTTACCAGACGGACGCTGTCTGTTCTCGTGAGCTCTTGAGGCGCATCATAAGTGATTATTTCGAGCTCATATACCCTGTTGTGCCTCTGGTCCATCGGCCGTCTTTCGGACGAGATCTGGATCAAGAAAGAGACTCTCGCGACTCGGATTTCTTCCTTCTCCTCCTTGGTATCTGCGCGTTGACCCTCGCGATTGGCGCGTCTAGATTTGAGCAATATCGTATCATCGATCCTACCCTGTCTTTCCAATCGCCGGAAGCCATGATTAACCACTGCTATGATCTCTTCGTCTGTCATCGAGAAGCAAACTACTACGATGAAGTCAATCATTCGAAATTTGCCGTTGCTTACTGTTTCGTCACTGCGTTTTTCCAAACCGGACAACACAATCGCTCCCGTATGCTGGAGATCGAGGCGATGCAATTGGGCCGTCTACTGCAGCTCCATCGCGCATCAACGTACGAGAGTCTCGACCTCGTCGAAGCTCAGTTGCGGAGAAAGGCTTTCTGGTTGATTTTCTACAGCCTGGTGCATAACAAACTACAGTACGCTCGCCGAGAACGTCTGCTCTACCTCGACTGCTCAATGCTGCGCTCGATCGACTTCCAAGCCCTCCTGCCCGTCGAGATTGAGGACGAATACATCACGCCTGACGCCATACTTCCTCGTCCGGCAGGCGACAACAGCGCTAATATCATGACGGCTTTCAACATCCATTCCAAAGTCTTCTGCACAGCTCTCATGCCGCTCTGGCGTGTCGCCGGCTTGCCTGCACCAAACTCGACTCGTGCAGACAACGGTCAATGCTGCGGATGCGATTGTGTTGAAGTCAAGCTGCAGATTGCATCTTTGGGAGACAGATACGAGGAACTGAGATTCATGCTCGACAGATGCCCGCCGCGTCTGCAACCTTGGGCTCCCGTCAATGATGCGACCAATGATGGTACATCTTCCTCTCGGGTCCTGGATGCACAGATGGAGATTCTTCGAGCAAACATACACGTGACTCATCTCTGGTTGCAATGTATGATTTTGGACAAGATCGATGCATTGCAGCTAAATGATTCCTCGCTGCCAAAACCAGATCTCAAAACCGATTGGCACAAGCGCGAAGAAATCGCCCGACAAATGCTGCACGTCTTGCACAGCTTTTCAGATGAATCGCTCCTGCCTAATGGCTATCATACTGTAAGTCAGCGCCATTCTGCTCGCGATCAATCAATCCCTTCAATTATATTTGTCTGACTCGAATCACAGTTCTGCAAGATCCGCGATGTGGCTGTATCATTGTTGAGTTGCCCCTTCGAGGAAGGCGATCGTGTCGCTGTCAGGGCGAATGAGTATCTGCATCGCTTTACGGAGATTCTTTGGCGGCTGGACAAGAGCGAGCTGCTCAACTCATTGAGCTTGCAGACTTGGATTGATACTGGACGACAGGAATGAGCAACAGACACACGCAGTCTGCGTTCTACGCGACTCTGTTTGCGTGACCGCGAGTTGTACCAAGTTCTTTTTGACTCCTGCATCGTGATCCTATAGTTCCTGATGTAACGGCTCCGCAGGCTCGTCCGTAGCATTCACAGGCTTCGCGTCCAAGTAGTCGATCTTCATTGTTGTCGCAACATCTTTCCAGGAGACACCAGAGCACGGATAGATCTCCATGCGCAAAGTGGATTGGGAAGCGGAGAAGTGGATCTGGAAGGGGCGGGGTGGAGAAAGAACTGCCAAGGCTGAGTGGCAACCCGTGGCAGGGCTCCTTCCCCTATAGTTGTGTCCACCTTTCCTTTCGTGCATCGCTCTGACACATGTCCATCCAACAGCATGGCTGGAGCCAGCAGGTATCAATGTCCGATCTGCAGCAAATCATTTGGCTCGAAACAGAATCTGAGCCGTCATGGCAAAACACGTGAGTGTGCAATCGCACAGACACATTGTGCATTGCATTAATCACGACTAGACAACATGGAACGCAAGCACACATGTTTCATTTGTGCAAAGCGATTTACTCGTAGTGATCTGCTCAGGCGCCACGTGCGGTTGCATGCATCGAAGACAGCCTCAATCACAGTGCAGCAAGCGGACCGCCAACCCAGTACCCTGGCTTCAACGATGCCACAATCCATATCAACAGCTGTACATCCGTCGAACAACCACGCCCGAGGCGGACCGCTACCGGAATGGCCATTGTGGAACCACGCGGACTTGCTATCCTGCGACCAGATCCCAGAGGATATCCTCCAGGACGCAGTCTCTTGGCAATCCTTTCTGCACAGTGACAGCACGTACGGCTTGACTGACTGGGACGTCAACGACACTTCGCCAGTCAGCGAGGCTGTAACTACACACGATGTTATAGGGGAAACTTCTCAACCCAGCAATGCCCCCTCTCCTCCGAACGAAACATCACGGGAAGATCAAACACCCTTTGCTTGGGATCCGGCTTCCAGGAGAATATCTCACATCGGTGAAGTGGTATTCGATTCTGATGATCCCTTGCTGTTGAATGTAGATCCACGATTTGCGCTTACACAAGAACGATACTTGCACCTCAAGGCGGTTCTAAGACAGGATATTGTCACTAACGATCAGAAAACTGTGGGAGGAATGCCCAGTATACCGTCTATCGAGGTATTGAACGTCTTCCTTTCGCAGTTCGTCCGCTATTTCCTGCCTCAGGCCCCGGTGTTGCATTACCCAACGTTCGAAATGAATGCCGCGTGTCCAGACCACCTTCTCATGATTATGATTGCGATCGGTGCTGTCTATTGCAAGCGGAGAAACGTTCGGCGATTTGCTATCGTGTTGCAGGACCTCGCGAGATGTCATTTACTCATGGCTGTTACCGCGAACGATGTTCTGTTGAAAGATTCGAACACGGTCTACAGTTCGGCTCTGATCCGCTACGCCGGTATCTGGTGTGGCAACAAACGCGCATTCGAACTTGCAGAAGCCCTGAGCGTTGTCGCATGGACCCGCAGATTGCCGGATCACACACCTGCGACTGAAGGCATTCGGACTGGCGATCAAGATGTTTGGCTTAAGTGGATTCGCAACGAATCCTTGAAAAGACTGAAATGGACAGTGTTCATGTTTGACTTCCAGACATCTCTCCTTACGAACACGCCTCCCAACATGAGTGTCAGCGAAGTCTTTGGCTGGGACTGCCCGTGTGATGACGAGTACTGGGTAGCGCCGACCGCCCGACAATGCAAGCTGCTTCTTGGCAGTGCGGTTGTGCCTCCTTCCAAGTCATTTGCTGCAGCATTAGGTCCATTCCTTCTGAACACTCCGGACCTTCGACCGCTCAAACAGTTGAACGACTTCGGCGCCTTTTTGGTCCTTTTGTCCATTAACATGAGAGTGTTTCGTTACAAGGAAGAACAGAATATGCTTATGAAGCTCGCAAATCTGGCGTTTGACAGCGGGGAGCATGAACCTAGCTCAGAGAATTTACCAACTTCTGACACCGAAGACCGGAAACGATTGGCCAGTATGTATCATCACGAGCACGATACTCAGGGCACCAGTGTTTATTGACTCTCATAGGATCGCTCGAGCTCTGGAGATTGACTTATGGCGGTACGGTGCAAGATGACTCACGCGGTGGGTCCTTCTTCCAAGCAGCTGGCCAAGTCATGATGAATTTTTCTCGGCTTCAGATGCAAACATCAATCTCAGATCTACAGGAAATCATAGGGAAATCCGGTCGACCCGGGTTCGTGGAGGCAAGATCCAGATTCACAATGTGGTTCGCTTCTCACCCAGAGACCACTCTGGATCTCGTCAGCGTCTCTATCAAAGCCATCGAAGAGTATCGCTGCGCGCTGCTCGATATCAACCATCGGTCAGTCTCTGTAGACGAGGTTTATCCCTGGACACCATCTACATTATCGCCATACGGGCCGATATACATATTCCTGACCTATGTCTTCCTTTGCGCTTGCGCAACCGCGATGACACCGCAGCAAAAGGAGCAGCTGAACAGTTCGTTGTCGGTAGAAGTGGTCTATGGCATCCATAGACCGGGCGTTCAGTCCATTCTGGCTAGTCTGTGTGGGAGCGATAACGACACAGCCGGGAAAGGGATTCTCCGAGACGCAGCGCAAACATTGGGACTATTCGAGAATTGGGCATGTTCAACAAATCTGGCTTTGTTACTACACTGGAGGTCTAGGATCAATTGAGAAGCTGGCTTGTCAAAATTTCCCCCACAGATCCAGAGGCCCAGCGGAATTATATTTTTGTCTTCACCCCCATACGTTGCTGTTTACTTGGCACCGCACCGGCGAAGCGACTGATTCTGAGGAGAATTTAATGTGGCATGTACGAGTCTGATCAAATTCTTGGCTACGTAGTGCTTCATGACACACTCAGCATTCACAGTGGCAGCTTTTCCTTCTGCAGCCGTCGCCACAACGCCCTCAGCAGCTCTTCCATCCGTGTACTGCTGGAACTTTCTTGGCGCAATCTTGTTCTCATACAACCAGTCAATCTCCGCAGTTGTCAACCCTCGCAAGTCAGGAATGAGCGGATACGAGACGAGAAGAAGCACCAACGATGCTGCAGCAAAAACCAATGCAGTTCTCGCGCCGAGATCTCCACTATCGATGTTGTACATATAAGGCACGACAAAATTGAATAGCCAGGTGGTGAGCGCATTTGAGAGGATTGCAATGGCTTGGTTCTTTGAGCGCAAGCGGTATGGAGAAATTTCTCCAGCAATGACGAAGGCGACGGAGGTGAGGGTTGTGCTTTGCCAGCATACTAAGATATTCCTGAAATGTGTGTCAGCTTGTCGCACGCCGGGAGCTATCGCGGGTTTGTTCTTACATCAATATCGCAATTGCCCAAAGAGCTCCCTTTCCTGGTGCCCAGTACAGGCCGCCGATAACTGCCATGACCACTGTGTTGACGGTACAACCGACCAACCACAGCGATCGACGACCGACCTTCTCGAGGTAGACCCAAGACGCGATAATGGCGAAGAATGCAAGGGCAAAGCCACCGATGGAAACGTCGAAAGTGTGAATGGCCGGTAGTCCGGCAGTGAGGAGGAAGTAAATGCTTTGGGCCAGGAAAGAAGAGCCAGCAAGACCAATGCCAAAAAACAAGAGATGCACTGTCATGGTCCTCTTGAGGTTGTTGCCGCGGTACAATTCAAGGAACCCGCCGATACCCGACGCGTGCTCTTGAGCAGCTTCCTGGCGGACCCTGCTCGCGATTGACTCGTACCAGGCTTCGGGATTGTTTTTGCTTCCATATAACCGAGCGACGGCCTTTTTAGCTTGATCCTGGCGTCCCTTGATAATCAACCAAGTGGGACTTTCGGGTACCCGGAAGAACAAGATACAAGTGAGACCACAGAACGCCCATTGTATGGCGAAGACAGTGCGAAAAGCACTTGGCTCGATGGTTGCGATGTGCTGACGGACTACTACCAAAGCCAGGGCCTGCATGAGGACTTGGAAGAGGACGATGCCAGACTGTATCGGACCCCGCAAGCAGGCGGGTGAAATTTCTGAAGCCCACGCAGTCGCGGAACTCAGGATACCGCCGATGGCAAATCCGTTTACCATCTTGCCTGCCAGTATCATGCCGCGGGACGTTCCACCATACTGAAGCCCGACTCCAATGACAGAGATAAGACACGACACGATGATAGCGACCTTCCTGCCATACTTGTCGGAAACAGGCGCGATAGCAATGCCACCGACAGCTTGCCCAAGTGCGGACATGGCGCTGAATAGCGATGCCCAGATGCTAGGCAAGTATAGCGTGTGAGCTGGTGTTACAGCGCCAAAGGTAATGAGAAAGCTGGGCATGGCAATTGCGGCGCCGTTGATGACAACATCGTAGCCAAAGGTCATTCCTGCTACGCCCGCTGCGAGAGAGAACAGGACGATTCGAGGAAAGGTCTTTGCCGCTTGCCAGAGTGTGAGGTGTTCTTGTTCGTCGTGAAGTGCGTCTACATTGGTCGTGCCATTGTTGGCCGTCATTTCGATGTGTTCGGCCTTGATGTCGTGTTTGTCCATGGAAGCGTCCATGGTGGATTATGTTTGAGTGAAGATGGACGATTGAATCAACGAATGGATGTGTTACGAGACGTGGTCAGGCTCGATGATTAGATTCTGTCTCTTATAC
>Ga0268250_10001306_pt1 | contig 10972 bp, 11 predicted proteins | sample AgamicAsSfe_FD_200448 | JGI IMG/M metagenome (GOLD analysis project Ga0268250, IMG submission 200448) | Agave microbial communities from Guanajuato, Mexico - As.Sf.e (v2) (version 2) | ecosystem: Host-associated > Plants > Phyllosphere > Phylloplane/Leaf | place: Guanajuato, Mexico | collected... | reverse complement strand
GAGAAAGACGCGTAGACTACACACCACCGTTACGAGGCATCAGATGTCACCAGTGACCCGATGACTTGAAGAGTCGCATTTGGCGCGGGGTTCGGAAAAATAGGCTGTAGGACCTGGGTGCGCGGCGCGAGAGGCTTGGAGAGCACGTAAGCAAAAAAGTAGGCTGGTAACTTCTGGACATGAGCATCTAGGCCATCGACTTTCACATCCCATGGACCATTGGCATTGTCTAGAATGAGTTGGGAGAAATTGTCGAAGAGTATCCTGTTTCTCCCCGGTTGACCTGGGGATGTCTTTTGTTCGCGATCTTTATTCGCTGCAATCGAGCAAAACCAGAAGCGAGAGGCAGTTGCCGTGGAGAGAGGTCAAAAATAGAGAGGGCGACACTACAGCGATGGCCGAGCTGAGCAGGAGGTTCAAGAGTACGGCAACGATCTCCACGAAGCTACTGCAAGCCAAGGGGCAATGGCCCGGTGGCGCTCGAAGGTTGGGAACCGAGTTGCAGACTAGACCGTCGGCGACCAATAGGGTGGCAACCTGGTGGCACTGCAGGCACAGTAATCCTTGTCGACCCTCGAGACAGCCACTTCTACCAGCCTTCCCTGGAAAAAAAGCTTACCCGCATATAAATGTCAGGTCATGGCCGCGTAACTCGCTCTTTCCCTCTCAGTTCAATCAACAACACCGTTTCTTTGTAAACACCTCTCTCGCTTTCTTGCTTCTTCATCCATCGTCCATCACATCCAAACATCAAGTACACGAGCATTAATCGATAATCGATAATCATCATCGTCAATTTACTCTTAATCACATCACCAACCAACAACACAATCAAGATGCGCACTTCCGTCTTCTTCGCCGCTCCTCTCGTGGCCATGGCTGCTGCTCAGAGCTCGGCTGCCAATGAGACCTCCGTCGTCAGCACCATTCCCGTCTCCTCCTCCAGCATCCCTTACACCAACGGATTCACCTCTTTCCTCACCCAGACCAACTCCCTCGGCGTTGTCACTGGTCAGCCTCTGCCTGCCACCTCCGTCGGCGTTGCCGCCACCAACTCTGCTCCTGCTGCCATCTCTTCGGTCGCTGTGCAGCTCGTCCCCGCTGGCCTTGCTCCCGGCACTGTCACCACCCTCATCTACGGCAATGTCACCGCTGGTAACGCCACTTCCATCGTCGTCACTGTTGGTGCCTCTACCACCCAAGTCCTGAGCGCTGCCGTTATTGCCGCCACCGGTTCAGGTTCTTCGGCTTCCGGCACTTCTGGCGCTGCTGCTGCTGCATCGTCCTCAGGCTCAAGCGCTTCCCAGAGCGGTTCTTCCTCGCGTAGTGGTGCCTCTTCTGCTTCCTCTCGTGTTTCCTCCGCTGTGGGATCTGCTAGCTCTGCCGCTGGCTCTGCTGCCGCTTCCTCTACTGGCGCAGCCTCCAGCGTCAAGGTCGGTGCTGGTGCCCTGATCGGTGCTGGTGTCTTCTTCGCTGCTTTCATGTAAAGGAGCTGTCCAACAGTTTGCGCCTTTACCTTTCTTGTCCACTTTTTACTTCTTCACGCCTAGTTTACGCCTTTTGACACGATGGAAATTACGGGATTAATGCTTTGGGGGTTGGGATGAACGACATGGGAGTTTTTCTTCTTCAGCGAGGTGCATCAGCAAAGCACAGTTGCATTGCAAAGGGAATGAGTCATGGGCTTGGTCTTTGTATCATTGCCTCTTGGGGTCTGTAGTCATCCTGTTATAGTAGACGAAACAAAAGAACCAAAACTTTCTACATTTTACACTGCAACTCCTTCACCTTTCTCATCTAGTGATGTGCTATCTGTACAACTTCTCTCATCTGCTTTCCCTTCTATCGTCTTCTTTCCTCCGAAACCCATCATGTCTTGATCTCGAGACAGCCGATCCACCTTCTTCGATGCGCTTGCTCTGTACAGTGTGCTGGTCTGTTCTACTATTACACAGGTCTTTACATAACGCCACTCAGTCTGCTCTGTACAAGTCGCCCTCTGCTGTCCTCCCCATTCCATAATACATCATTTGTTTATAGCAAGGAGTTGTACAATAACAACAAACACTCAACCCTTTTTGACAGCACGGCATGGCCTTTTTCCAACAGATGTTGACTCTCCCAAGCAAGAACTAGACACAGAAAAGGGTTTGCTTGCAGAAGGCGGGTCGTTCGAAGAAGGCGATGGCTTGCGTGGCCTGTTTGTAGATGGCGATGGCTTGCGTGGCCTGTTTGTAGAAGGCGATGACTTGGTCGACAAGGGCGATGGTCTGTTTACAGACGGGGGCGATGGTCTGTTTACAGACGAAGGCAATCTGCTTGCAGGAGAAGCTGCTTTGCTAGCAGAGGGGGACAGCTTGGTCGAAGAAGACGACGACTCGTGTGCAATCGACAGTAGTTTTTCTGCAGAAAAAGTGAATCGTGCTGCTGAGTCTGCTGACTGATTTGGTAGCTTGCGTACGATAGGTTTCGAGACAGGTTTGGAAGGACTCTTAGACTGAGACGATTTGCTTCTGGGAGAAGTTTGCTTGTCTGCAGAAGATGACAGCTTGGTTGACGAGTGAGACGACTTGTTTGCCGAAAGAGTGAACTGTGCTGCTGAGAATGCTGGCTTCTTTGGTAGCTTATGTGCAATAGGCTTAGCGAAAGGGTTGACAAAAGCTCCTCCCTTAACAGATGGCATTGGTGCAGTGCAGATGTTCTGCGAGACTCTACCAGGTTGCGTCGAGTCCCTTGTCGTTGAGATGGTTAAAGGCTGCGTCTCGGGACGTTGAGCTGCGGCAAGGTCTTGAGGTGGTTTGGTTGTCAGGGGCAAGCTCGCTCTGTCGTGGTAGTTCGATGAAGGCTGAACATTTCGCACCATGACAGCCTGAGGTGCGCGGTAAGGTTGCTGAAAAGGCTGCGCAGAGCGAAGAGCCAATTCTTGTGCCGCTGCTCTTTGATCATTTGCTGTAGCAATCGCTGCAACAGATGGCTTGCGAGAGGTCTTGGGCGAAACATCCGGCGAGAGAACATTGCTCTGTGCAACTTTGGGCTTGTCAAGGATGCTTCTGCCGAGGCTAGAGGCATGGCTCAAGGACGAAGCCAAAGAGTTGGAACGAGACTTTTTGGGCAAGGAACCATTCTCTGAGCTTGCAGATCCGCTGCGTTTCCTGGGTCGTGGAATGTCTTCTGGGATGAACAGGCTCTCGTTGTCCCTGGAATGGAGAGACTCGAGACGGCGAGCGAACTCTTCGGCTCCAAGCTCGACCGTCAGAAGCTCTTCCAGGTGACTTATATACTCTTGCAGGTCTGCCAGGGCTTCATTGCTTGAGTGAATGCTCGTGTGGAGGATCTGGAGCGCATTGGCTGCATTGCTGTTGCGTCGGCGTTCCAAATTCATCGTCGCTATATAGACAGAAGAATAACGACAAGGAAGGATGGAGTGAGTGCTCGTAACAAGATGCTGGTTGGTAAAGTGTTACAACAGAATTGATGCTTCTTCGAGCCGTGACTGATGTGTGATTAGCCGAAGCATAGGTAGGATGAAGGAAGAACAAGCACTCACCCCAGACGGGCTCCTGATAGTATATAGAAATGTAATTCGATGACCGATAAGACTTGCTTGCTTCGATCAATGATGATTGAAAGATGTTGCTGGAGACAATGCTGAGTTGTAGTGATGGGTTGTTTTGGTCGGCTTACGCGCACGAAGAGCGTGCACTGCGAACAACGGAACTGTCTGTTACGATCTAACCATAAGGGAAAGAACTCTCTGCTTCACGTTGCAACTCCAAGTGAGGGCCTTCACAAAAGTCACTCTGCATTCATTTTGTCAGAAGAGGCATTCGTCTCTTCAGCTGAACACTTGATAGGGAGGTGTAACGAGATAGAACATCAATCTGAGCATTCAGTTTCAAGCTACCAGATCCACGCTTCGACGCATACCATCGTCTCTATAGTACATATGGTGCCTCCTCCATACTCCGCTGATATCTTCTTGTCTTCTGTCCCTCAGTTCATGGCTTCTCTCCAGATCCTTAGTCAATGTGATCTTCGACGACGTGAACCTTCAGAACGACGCTAACATCAGACTCGTCGATCTGGACCAACTCGGCGAACTCCTTGGTCATCTCACTGATAGTCGTGTTACGGGGAACAGTAGCGGGGAGTTGCTGGCCATCGGCAAACTCCATGAACAAACCCTGCTCGCTTCTTGTGTCATCCTCAGGCTGTTTGTTATCGACTCCAGCACGAATGTGGTCAGCAAAGGCACGAATGAGTTGGCGACCTTCATCAGTGTCGTTCATGCGAAGTAGCATAGGAATCCACTGGTTGCGACCGAAGCGATGAAAACCATCAGTTGTCTGTAAATACATGTTAGTAAATGTTGACTTCGCTACGTTATGAATTGGTCGTACCTCGTCGGGCTTGGGCACAGCTGTAGTCTGAACGGAGACTGTGTTGTTGATGGCAGAAGCGGCAGTCTTGGGGCTGGGAATGTTCTCCACACTTGCGGCGACCTCAGAGATCTGTGCCTCTGACTTCGAACGTTCTGTGCGAACAGTTTCGGGTTCGGTCTTGACGTCAAGTTCGCGAAGATCAACCCAGGTACTGGCCTCGACCTTAGGTGGCTCTTGAATCTTAACCCAAGTGTCTTGGTCAGACTCGGAATGAGGTGAAGGTTGACCAAGGTGTTTTGAGCATTGGCAGTGACACCGTTCTGGACAGGGGTAGAAGCTGCGGGTTGGGTAGGACGCTGCATCTGAGGAGTAGCAGATGCCTTTTGGACGTGAGGTCCTAGCCTGGTGTGGGGAGCAGGCCTGTGGCTGCGCACACTAAGACTGGGAGAAGCGGGGGGCTCTGTCTTGACGATGGGTTTGGGACTGGCCGAGGCAGGAACAGCAGGTACGGAGGCAGGAGCGCCGCCCTGGAGTCTGTGGTGAGGAGCTAGTCTTCTGGGAGGAGCCATGGTGGCTGGAGACATCTTGTTGGCAGCGACGGGAGCAGGAGTGCGGGTGGAAGCACTGACACCGGGAGGAATGAAAGGTTTGGCGTCAGGGGAGAAAGCTGTGTGTGAGTGGGACTGGCGAAGACGAAACGTAAGTTGAGGTTGTTGTGAGAAAGTGAAGGAGAAACTCACATAATTGGTTGTAGGGCCGCAATCAGCTTCTTCCGTGTCAATATCACCGCAGTTGTACGAGATCAGAGGCTGCTGATCGGCAGGGCCAGCACGAGGACTGGTGGAAGCTGAAGAGTCGTCGTAGACTGATGGAAGTAAAGCGACGCGAGGACCACGTTGGTTAGTCTGTGCTGCTGCAGCAGCGGCGGCCTGCATCGCCTGTAATCTCTTCATCGCCATAGTTGGTGGGCCTCCGTGGCTCATGATTGATGTGCGAAAGAGTAATCGAAAGATGGTTGAGTAGAGGATGACGAGCCAAGTTGGCGGTTTTGAGAGTTGATAAGGTGCACGTGTCGGAAGGGAACAAAAGCAACGCGGCGCGAAAGAGCAACGCTACTGCCTTGTCAACGAAGGAGGAAGAAACTAGCTCGATCCTTCCTTTCATCTCATGCAAAGCAGTATCTCAGACGCTGAGCAAGCACTCTTTCGTTCGGAAACATGAAAGTGACAAGAACTGATATCGATGAAAAAGGCAGGAACAGAATCGCTTACCTACCTGTCCTTGTTTCTACTCTCTGCTACTCTTCACTCAACCTCGCTTTCACCTGTCTCCATCAAAGGACAGCAACATAGCTGGTTGAAGCTCCTCGCCAACCCTTCTCTTGGTATCCATGACACAGAGCTAAGGCCTGCCGGCCTCCTTCTATTGCCGACGAAAAACATGCTCCGTGCATCTCCCCAACTATCTTACTTGAGAACACGATGTCTGACCGCCCTTTGGTACACGATGAGGAAGACTAATGCAACAATGCAAGAGGGGACAACGAGCAGATGAGGTTGAAGCTTATCCATAATTCCGCAAAATCCGCCAAAAACCAATGACGTCAAGATGCATTCGAAAACAATCTGATCTTTGAGCAATCGCATCTTTTGTATCTCGGTATCTGACGACTTGTACACCTAATCGGCTTCCGGAGATATGGCTGGAAACACTTCGACCGACATTTTGATTGTGAGTGATTTGGATACCTGGCTTACACGAAGGCACGTCTGACATGAATTATTCAGGCCGGCGCATTTGCTGCTTTCACAGTCGATCTGCTTGTCTACCCTCTCGATACACTCAAGACAAGATGGCAATCGCCCGACTACAATCGTCTCTACCTTGACAAAGCCACCAAAGCTGTTAACAAGCAAGTACTCTTTCGAGGCCTCTACCAAGGCGTGGGCAGCGTCATCATAGCCACTCTTCCCTCTTGTAATGGTACCCTTACTCTTTCAACCAATCCACCTTCTGACCTCATCCAGCAGGAGCCTTCTTCACCACCTACGAAGGTGTCAAATCTGCATTCACCAAGGCCAATCCCACTTTCGGTGGCCCCTCGCCTCTGCTACCACAACCAATCATCCACTCCGCCGCATCCTCAATAGCAGAACTAGTCTCCTGCGCCATCCTCACCCCGGCCGAAGTAATCAAGCAAAATGCCCAAATGGTCGATACAGCAAAAGGCGACAAAGCAAACGCAACGCTACAGACCCTCGCCAAATTCAGATCAAACCCACTGGCTTTGTGGAGAGGCTACACCGCGCTAGCTGGCCGCAATTTGCCATTCACCGCTTTGCAATTCCCTCTATTCGAAAAGCTGAAGGAAGCGATCAAGAGACACAGAGAAGATAGAGGGACACGGACGAATACTTTGCTGGAGAATGGGTTGATCACTGCAGCCAGTGCTGGCTCAGCTGGTGCGTTTGCCGCCGTCGTCACCACGCCGGTCGATGTAGTCAAGACTCGCATCATGCTTGCTGCGGCTTCCAGTGCAGCAGAAGATCAAGGCAAGGATACAAAGAGCAAGTCAAGCGGTCCTGTAGATGCAATGGGCCGCTCAGTCAACAGCAAAGGAGAAGGCTTGAAGAATGTACTCCAAAACAGCAAAGAAGGCCTCAAAGATGCAATTCAGAATGTTGCCAAGCCTGTCTCGCGAAAAGGCAGTATTCAGATTGCGAGGGAGATTATCGCTGATCAGGGAGTCATCAAGGGACTTTTCCGTGGTGGTGCTTTGAGGGCTGTTTGGACTTTGATTGGGTCCGGACTTTACCTTGGTGTCTACGAGAGTGGCCGCGTGTATTTGGCCCAGCGACGAGGCGAGGACATTGATGAAGAGGATATATGATCATACATAATGTATATACAAACAAGATCTACAGCACTTGGACAACCACTTCCTACGAGGCAGCAAGCTCGGCTAGAATTTGAGCGATGTCACCAGAGTAGGCCGAAGACACAGAGGCTACCACTAGTGTCCCAACAGCCACGAGCATTGTGAGACTCGTTCTCCACGATCAGATTTTGGGAGTCGCTTGTAATCCAGTTGACCACGTACGGATCCTCGTCAGTTTCGGAGCCTGGGTAGTTCCATCTCATAATCCCGTCAAGGACAAGACCACGTACGGTCAGGAGCGCGATGAAACTGTTTGTGTATTCTCGAGATTACCGCAGACTTGCAATTACTCGTCTATATATCTTGGGCTACCAATGCCACGTTGGCAGGCTCTCAGATCAAGCTTTGATATTTATCCAACCCACTGGTTTGAGTATTCGTCTTTTGCTGCTGCGTCTGTTGTTGCAATGCCTGTCTTTGTTGTTGCTGTTGATGTTGCTGTGGTTGCATTGCAGGCATCGAAAAAGCAGAATACGTGTTTGGATTCGCTGGTGTCTGTGCCGTGAAACTCGGTGGTGGGGCTATGGTAAATGAAGATTGCCGTTGAGTTGGTGGAGGCAGAATGCCACCGTTTGTTGGTCTTTGCTGTGACCATGTCGATGTGTTTGATTGGGCGGTCGCGGCTGACCAGTTTATGGAGGATGAAGTATTGCTCGGCGCTCGGTTTAGGGGTGGCGATGTGAAGCTGGGGTTGGAAGGTTGTCGAGCAGATGGTTGCAGAGGTGCATTGAAAGGTGACGCAGGTGTGAGCGCAGCGAAGGAACCGTTGAGGTCTGGCGTGACTGTCCTCGTGGAAGGTTGCAGAGAGTTCAGTCGGGAGGCCGGAGTCGGAGCTGCGCTTGTCCAGGATGAGAAGGAAGAGGCTTGGGAAGCGCCAGGCATAGCAGTGGCAGTCGATGCAGGCTTGGCGGCAGGCGGACCCCAATCGTTCATGATGTCTGGCGTGGCATTACCCTTCCTTCCACTGACCAAGCTTGCAAAGTCCACCTCACCATCGTTAGTGACAGAGCTTGACTGGAAAGCTGTGGGTTGTTTGGCGCCCGACCTCGTTGAGCCAGCACCATTGCTTGAGCCTAGCTCTTGTAGTTTACGAGTGTGTTCTCTTTCGATACGTGAAGACAGAGACTTGATCAATGACATGAAGGCTTGGAATTGCTCAAGATCGAGAAGAGGTCCGAGACTGAAGCTCCAGAGAATAGGCAGAGCTTCCATGGCGAGGAAGTCCGTGTCTACAACCTGACCTATCTGCCTGAAAACTTTGAGTGCAGCCATCTGCTACAATTAGCCTCGAGCTGTATATATGACCGACAACAAGACTTACCATGACACCCGGTTCCTTTGTCTTGATACCCTTCATCAAAGGTACGACCTTCTCCTGAATGGTGAACTTGTCGAGCACTTGGCTACTACTGAGCTTCGAAGAAATATGAGAGATAGAAACACCATCCAGGCCATCACTGATAGAGTCACTGTCAGCGGTACCGCCGCACAGGGTATAGAAAGCTTCGAGGCCACGAATCTTGATGCCAAGAGAGTTGGTGTGAGCGAAGACACCAGCGATTACAGGGAACAGCTCGTTTTTGATCGTACTGTAGTCGAGAGCAGGCAGAACTGCAGGCAACGTCGAAAGAGCAGCGTCGACAACGGCATGTGTTGAAGAGCCAAGACCCAAAGCGATAACTGGAAGAATGTCTGCAAGCGTTAGCAAGTGATGGGCTCTCGAAGGATTCTACAAGATGCCTACCGTCTCTAAACTCCTTGCCAGAACAGTTGTCGGCCACTACCTTCATGTTTTCGAGCACAATCATCAACCCGGCCTCTTTTGTGGTGTCCCGCTCAGCAGGCGGTTTTGCGTTCGATTGCGTAAGGAATATATCGCGCAACCTAGGGATGACCTTGTCTGTGAAAACACGTTTTCCTGATGGCGAAGCCTTGACAATGGCAAAGACGTTCAATAAAATTGGGGCCAGCAATTCGCGGTCTTTCATTTCTTCTAGCAGAGCAGGTAAAAGCTTTCTCTCCAAGACTGACTTCGGAAACTGTGGCATAATCTTTGCAAGACCTCGCATGAACTGAGCCTTCTCACTGGGTGTCTTGGCCGGCAAGTCATCCAGGAAGCGTATGGTAGACACGAGTATGTTGTCAAAGTATTGAGCTTGTTGAAATTCCATGGCGTTGAGACGTTGTGCAGGACGTCGAGTTATCAGGCGTGGAAGAAGCTCGGATGACAGGTTTTTGGGTAATGGCACAGAAGAGAGAAAGTTGTTGCTTTGGTTGGGGACGGAAGAGGACGAGGAGAAAGTGCGTTTGTAGGCCGAAAGACTTTCATGTGTTTCGATGGGACTTCGATGCGGAGAGTTGTAGAGAGCGATGATCAAGAGACCTAGGGAGAACATATCGGCTGACGGGTTGATGTTGTTATCCAGCACAAAATCAGGTGACGTATAGTCGAGACTGAGCTGAACCGAGGGAGGGAGTCGAGGGTCGTGGTTCAAGACTTCAGACAGCGACAAAGACGGGGACGAGACAGAGTCGGAGAAGGGCGTGGAGAAGGCCAGACCAGATATCTTCCAGTCCGATTTTGCATTGACAAAGATGGCGTCCGGTGTCAGATTTGCGTGGACCAGTTTCGCACTTTGATGCAAGAAGTCCAGACCTTTTGCGATCTGCAGGAGACCCTTCTGTATTTCCAGCTCGTCCAGCTCTAGTTCGCGTATTTCATCTTGACCATCGCTACCTCGAACAACGTAGCGACTACCCCTGCCAGCATTTCTTCCAGATCTTTCTTGCTCGTCCTTTTCGGCCAGCAAAGCAGCAAGAGATACAGTGACTTGTTCCGTCGCAAACATGAGACCACCACTACGCGTCTCCTCAACCGGTTCGGCCAGCTCCAAGACACTGGGATGTCGCAGACGAGCCAGAGAGCTTGCTTCCTTCTTCAGACGTTCGATGACTTCCTCCTGAGCTCGCTTGACAGACGAAGAATTGCCGCGACCACCACCTAAAGAACTGGCCGATGGTTCAAGAGATCTCTTGTCGAAGACAAAGACCGAGGCTGGCTTGCCAGTCGACTTCTTTTTCGCATCGAATATCTTCCATGGTCCAGAGGTCGAGCTAGGCTGGGGAGCAATGGTGTAGTTAGATCCGATGTTGGACGAGAAGGACTTGAGCGCTGACGAAAACATTGCGGCTGAGAGTGTGAGGGCTCAAGCCATGAGAGACAGTCGGACGGCGGGCGATGCCTCTGAGCGGCGAGGACGACAGGAAAGAAGGCAGGAGCGAATGACTCGACAGCAAAGACGGGAGCGCAATTGCACATACGGCGACAATACGCAAGGACACCTTCAAGTTCAGGGTCCAACGAGGCCCAAGCGCTGTATAAGGACAGTCCAGGCACGACTCCGATGACGGCCGTGTTTTGGAGAGGCTTCCAACTTCCGCCCGCTCTCCCGCGCCCTGCCCGCATATGCCGTCAGTACCAGCGAGTTAATCTTGACTCATTGCGATTGACTCACTGCGGTTGACCGTATATCTCTGTCCACTTGTCCGTCGCTCCTTCCTCACATCAACATGCTGTCTTCTTGCGGATTTCGGTCAACACGGGCGGCGTCTCGCTCCTTCCGCCTTGTCAATGGCCTCCAATCGCGTGGCT
>Ga0268250_10001305_pt1 | contig 10977 bp, 9 predicted proteins | sample AgamicAsSfe_FD_200448 | JGI IMG/M metagenome (GOLD analysis project Ga0268250, IMG submission 200448) | Agave microbial communities from Guanajuato, Mexico - As.Sf.e (v2) (version 2) | ecosystem: Host-associated > Plants > Phyllosphere > Phylloplane/Leaf | place: Guanajuato, Mexico | collected... | reverse complement strand
GACTCAGGCCGACATCGAGCAGTGGGAAGCTGGTCGACAACGCAGACTCCACGAGGCTCAACAGAAGCTCGAATCTGAGGTGGCCGCAAACCAAACCGCTGCTGACGGAAAGTCTAAAGAGTCTAGACAGAGGTCTACAAAGGACCGCATTATGGGTGGAACTGGACAGGGCCGCTGAGTAGACCTTTGCAAGCCATTAAGTTGTCGACAGTCTCTCTTGGCCTTTGGTCATCGCTCAGTTCTCGAGTTGATATTTGGCTCGACGTTCTGATTTGATCAAGCGATGCTCAAAAGCTCTCTGTCCGTAACGAACGAATGTTTTGGCTTTGTATCACCACGGGTTTGGGAACTTCTTCGGCGTTGTTGGCAGATGCCCACAACTGTACCCTTACCACCAACGATTTGGTATGCTCAGTGCCTCCTCAAAACGCCTTGGTTTCATCTCTTCTTATACACAACAGCTCTCACAATATGTTCTGAACTACTGTACCAAGACGTGTTGGACTGCATATAGGATCGGAAACTGATCTTCCTTTGGAGCCGTACGTAAGTATACATCAAATCGACGAACATGGCGATCCGACTAAATCTGAAGCAGCTTAACAAACCTTATCGGTGCCGTCAGTCTGTTCGCACTCATGGTCTGGGAACAGTCAGGTTGGAAGCATCCGTAACTTGTCTTTCCCAAACGATAATATGTATGAACAATGATGTATGCTGCTCCAAATAAATTTTGAAGGCAGTTTACTTATTTAAGTGCCTGTGATAGTGACACCGTCTAAATGGCTGGTATAGCTGCGACCGAAATACTCAAAAACACCACTTGCTGCTACTCCTATGAACGAAGCGCACGATGACATTCAAGTCACACCCCAGTGGCATTTGCTTTTCGCCCTCTTAATGATACCCAATCAACCAATAGCATTACCCAGTGTCGGCATTTATGCCATATGTCAACGAGGCGTGCCGTTCTGACACGTCGAGACCGTTCCAGCGAGTTAAGAGAGTTGCTTTTTCGGCAACACGGGAGGCCGAAATCCCTCACCGACCTTTCCAGATAGCATTGCGTGTACGATGATTGGCATGAATCCCAGTGAACGTCCCGTACATGCGCTTCCCCAAGCCCTCGGTAGCGTACCTGAGTGGTACGAGCGATCTGACGCCTCGATACTCCACGTACGATGCAGTCGGGTAAACCTTCTCGGTGCTGCTAGAACTAACCTCATCAGCAATAGCTGGATCTTCGATCGCTACATCCGTAACATCATCGCAGAGCCATCTAGTTGTGCTATAGAATTACATTGTAGGCATAAGCGAACGCAATGCGGTTCGTGGCTAGAAGTTCCAACATCCCCGTTCGGACATCGATCCTGAAACGACAGCTGCGGCCGTTGACGAACGCCATTCCTGTCATGTGATGGGAACGTTGCATTGAAACTCGCTTCTTGGGTCCAAATTCGAGACTCTTGGGACGGGACGTGATGTGGGGGGTGACGGGATGAAGTATATGCTACTTGTGTGAATGTAGCTAGTATGCCAATATGACGCTTCTTATAGATGATTGCGTACAATGGAGGCCCTGCTCGTAGGGCTAGGTACGATGGCAAACATGGGTTTGCACATCGCTTCGCAGTATGGCGTTCAGATGGCGAGCTGACCATGTTATTGGGATGGCAGTAAACGGGAAAATGTCTCCTGATCTGCAATAACTGCCTGTCGAATTTTCTGTACGGAAAAATCGTCATGACTTTTGGGAGATAGGAAATATGCTCAATTGACGCCACGTATTGAAGCCTATATGCACATGCCGAAGCCGGTCTCTGCATTTTGAAGTTGATGGTAAGTTTGAATGGATATACGGTGGCGCTGGAACTTAGATTGTCTGCCGCTCTTGACAATTGTCTCTTGGTTCATGCGGAGAATGAATGCTCCGCGCTCCGAGCAGATCTGAGACAGTCGACCATAAACCGAGCAGGCAGTAATACCAGAGCAGGGAGGCAAAAGGTCCCGGGAGATGCGAACCCCCGTATCTTGCTCACGAAGACTTTGATGAGCGTGAAAGGGCGGAGCATACTAACACACCGTTCACGTACCAACACTTTTTATCGTCTAGTTGAGGTGGCGTATGGTGTCTAGACACGAGCAGAATCCTTTGCGGGCCGACTGCTGTCAAACATTTCGAAGGATTTAGTGACGTTCATAGTGTAATCCGGGGCATCCTCCTAGTTGCAATGGCGTGCGCTCTTCCTGTGTACCGAGCAGCCAGAGAGGCCTCCTCCGTGTTCTATTTGGGTAGACAGCACCTACTCGTGTGGGTCATTGAGGTCGTGAAGTGCTCGTAGTGTCTCTTAGCGTAACTGCAGTACCATGGGACGAACGCTTATGGTAGATCAGACACGGAAAGCCAGGTACCTGGGTTAGACCAGAGAGAGTAGTCTGGACTGTACCGAGCAGTTGGTGACATCGGTCGACGACGGTCTCCTTGTAAGGCATGAGGCTAACGTTTAGTATTGCAGCATACGTACGCGGGTTGATAAAATTGGGCTCATATGGAGAGAATCCTACCCTGGAACACTACCGAACGGTTTCAACGCTCTCCATTCCCCCGCGAACTAGCGGTCATACGCGACAGACTCCGGGTTCCTCTTGCCATTAACCGTTCCCTCATAGCATATGCCAACGTCATCTAGGAAGCGGGTCTGTCGAATTGTCCGCCAATCATGGCTGTGTGCGTCTACAGCCCAATGGATTGCTAAGAAAGCGAAGAGGCTTCTGCAGGCACAGTGCAGGACTAATGCATGTTCTCCGCTCGCTACCTCAGACGGACCACACGACCTCTGAGGCGTAGCGTATGTCCACGGGCCAGTAAGAAAAATTCAAAGTCATCACGAACGGTGGCGGGGCATGGCGGTTGTCACTACGTAAAAACGTGTACTTTTGAGATAGAAAGTTGAGAAGAAGTTGGGTGGACCAGCTCGCGTGCCATTATGTTGATAACAGACAGCGGGGTACGACACGTGCCTGGCCTAGATCCTCTCGTCATTATACAGCACGACCTTACAACCCTCGGGTTCGCGAGAAGGCCCCACGACGATAGCAAGCTCTACTAGTGGAGACGACGTACTAATGAGATCAAAACAATGAGGAGTTTTACGCGTCGGCACGCGTTTGTTGGGGAACTCCACCAAGCGGCGCTAACGCGGCAAAGAGAGCTCGAAAACGCCGGACGTTGCAGCGCTGACTACGCCACCCAGGGCACACCGGAGCGTGATAGGATCAGCTCTCGATCGAGGCTCTCAACGCTCAGTCAGACCGGAGAATTATGGGACAGTTCGTACTTCCCGCGACCTGCCAACTTTTCTCTATAGGCACAGTTATAGTCGAGCAAGCTGAAATTCACAGTCCCACAACGCCAACTGATGACTGTTCCCAAGATTTCACAAGCATGGTCGCGCGTGGCTCAAGAGCCAGTCGAGCTTTGTCGTTGGAAGGCAACGATGAGCGACGTAGGAGCGAACGATGACCCGCAACCAGTTGCGACGATCTATTGATCAGCCCCAACGGTTCTCGGACGTTGCCGATGGCTCCAGTTCAAAGTGCCAGGCAACTCTGTACGAGACGGCAAAATTGGCAAAGACATATGTTGTCTGGACACTTGCCTGATATTGTACATCCAGTCAGCAGCAATTTCGCAGATCCATGGTGGCTGAACTGCCAATCCAGTAGGCGGCCTGTCGAGTCTCGACTCCATCGCAACATCATCGAGAACCGATGAACTAGAATCCTCCACGAAAGGATCATGTTGGAAGGGCGGACCTATGATTTCAACTTCCGCTAGCGACTACGCCGTATTGATCTCTGCTAGACGCCTGCGTATTGCGTTCTGGGTGCCGTCGCGCTTCAGTGTGGGAAGCCCTTCTCGTATTGTCGCGAATCACGATGCACGAGCTGCAAAAGAGGTGATAGCTGACCGTGCTGCATTCGGCTCCTTCGAGCCAGTGCCCTTTCGCATGCGAGCCCTGTTCCTGGACCCAACCGGTATCCCTGTCTGCAGACCCGCCTGTGTTGCGAATCCTAGCCGTCTTTGCATGCCTTGGCCACTAAGCTTCTGGGGGTGAGGCCGCGCTAAACTAGGGAAGAAGTGTACCTGCAGGGGTGACGGTGGTCTGTTCGCTCATGGATCGCCGCACCCACTGGACTTACCCCCCAGGCCGCCCAACCAGGAGCCACATTCAAGACCAGGCCGTCTTCCTGCATCACTGCGGCTTCGCTCTCATGCCGTGGCGGCTTTTCTTACTTCTACCATAACGTCCCGTCGTTCGTTTTGCATTTGCTTTGGCCTTATGCGCCTCTAATCCAACCATAGAACCTTATTCACTCTTTAGACTCTCTGCGTTCGAACTAACGACAATCACTTCTCTCCACATCGTTTCGTTTTCGCATCCGCGACAATCGTTCCGTCTAACACTGCCATTGCTGTCAGCGGTTTCATCTACGCGGCATTGCCTTACAAGAGCATAACCTATAGCATCACACGTCGACACTGAGCCGAATTGTAGCGCCAGTCACGCCGGTCGACCCCACGTACCGTCTATAAGCTCGTCGGATCGCACCTCCAGCTACAGTAGGGATCACCGCTGGAAGGACTCTCATGCTGCATACTTTCAAGACGCTTTGGTTCGTCTTGTGAGAAGAGTGGGAAGTCTCAAAATGGCCAACAACGTTACAAGAACCGATCTTCTTCGAGCGGGTTGCCCGGCGCCTTTCTACAATGTTAAGCAGTTTGGATTCGATGGGTGTAGGTGCTCTGGTCTTGTTCTTCGTATAGTTGCTGACACTCGCAGTTGTTGATGGGAGATTCTGTGCACCATACGGGCAATCTGTTTGCTGCTTGCCATGTCCTCTCACAGACTTCCTTTACCCAGAGAGTATGTTCCATAGATCGTACTTAGACAATCACTTTGCTGATCGTGCTCAGGCTTCAACACAGCGTATCGCGTAGCTGAAGCGCTCAATGTAGCTGGACTTATCTGTCTGGTCATCCTGCTGATCACATACCTGGTACTGCCAGCCGACAAGACTCGTCGACACTACCTCAGCTACTGTCTCATTATTGCTGCGATTCTCATGGCAGTAAGTCCAACTTCTGTCTACTTCGCTTTCGTCCTGCTGATCGGTTCTAGCTTGGTTTTGTGATACCCTTCGGTGCTCAGCCGGAGCAGTGCTACGATGAGATTACCCCCAACGACATGTACTCAAGTCTAACATGCGCTTTCTCTGGTGCGTTCCTTATCTCTGGAGGCATGTCGATGGCAGTTTGGATCTTCATACGCGCGCTTTCTATGCATCTCCAGATCTGCTGGGATGTCACGCCAGGAAAGAAATTCTTTTACTGGGCACAAGGCCTAGGCTGGTCTGTTGCCGCCACTTTTTTCACCATCACGATCACAATCACCGGAGTCTCTTTCAGATTCGGTGATGTCTGCCACGTGAACGCCGAGCATTCGATGAAAGACTTCTGGGGTCCTTTGCTGGCCATCTCAGGCGCAGCCATGGTCATCCAGGTCGCTACGTAAGTTACTCAGCAGGCCTTGGGAAGTGACGTTACTGATACCCACTCTAGCTTCGTATACTGCATCAAGGTGTATCTCCAGAACATGTTCAGCGATGACAAAACCGAAACCCAAAGCAGTGCTGGCCTTCCCTCTTACACGACTAGCTTACGAAACCGTTCAGCACGAGCTGTTTACCGACGTGTTCGCAAAGTCCTATACCTTCAATGGCGTGGCATAACGATTGTGGTCTTCATTCTTGTGGACGTCATCTTCTTCTCCATCGTATTCATCTGGCTGAATTCGGTGACATCGCACGCTACCGATAACGTTGAGGAACTCGTTCCGTACATCATGTGCTTGATGGAGAACCCCACCAATCCAAAGGAGTGTTTCGACCTCGGCCAGGATATGGCAGTCGACCAATCTACAGTTACAGCAATCTTAATGATGCTCTCCATTGCTGGTCTTCAAGTTTTCTTCTTGCTTGGTCGCTGGAGTATGGTAGTGGGATGGCGGGACTTGATCAGAAGCAAGTTTAGTAAGAACCGCGAATTCGTATCCTTGGACGCCAGACATCCTACGGAGGACATACGTCAATTTGAGCTCAAGAACTTTGACGAGCCGCAATCACCCCCAAATGCATACAACACTCCAGGACTTGCCAGCTACGCCATGGGCAATGCTCGATCCGACACTCCCGAGCATTTCCATAAGGAATTTCAGCGCGACTACAAGAGTCCGACGCTGAGCTTTTCGACTCCTCGACCCCAATCTCGGGCGGCTACCCATGTCGACTGGGACCCTAGGTCATCAATGGCAAGAGGAGGACTTGGGCTGCACCCTCCAGACTACGACTCCAAAATCTGAGCTTGAATACAAGATATTTTCTTCGCTACACTTTATCACGTCCATGCTAGTGTTGACCCTAGGATCACCATGCTGCAGGCATGGTTTCAACCGTCTGATTTATCCGCCGGTTCACGCGAGCCAAATAGAGTTTCCAAATTCTACGGATTACGTTCGCGGAGCTAGCACACTTGGCCATGCATCAGCATGAAGCTATGGGCTACGACAGAGGACCTGCGACCGTTTCGTGCATCGACGATACAAATCAGCTCTGACTCAGCGATCTACATTATTTCGAGCGATGCCAGATCTTGGTCTGCGCAATTGACTTCGATATCAGACGACAAGCTTGAGCACGTCGATTGGGCTTACCACGCATCTGGGGTTTTAAGGTCTTCACGTAGTCTCTGTCGCCAATCCATCATTGGAATCGACTGAGGGTTCAGATCTTCTTGCTTTCCTCCCTCTCACTTACTATCATCCACCAAAGACCATGTAAGCGCATGCACAGATGATGGTCTGTAAACTGGACAGCAAGGGTTTCATCATTCGGGTCAAACGTTGTAGCCCCTTTCTCTGGTTCTTTTCTCACTCTTCACATACCACTCCGTGGGATCGGAATCGGTCCAATTGACCATTCCCTGTATTATCACCGCAGGCAATTGACACTCGCCTTCGTACGGAGTCGACTTTCCGCACATGCTGGGGTCGGCATCGCATTAAGCTACACTGTCGTAAACTTCCACAATCCTCTTTCACGCAAGCTGTAGGCCCAGTCGTCTTGATAGTAGCTCCACTATAACACTTCACATTTGGAGCAAGTATAGAGAAGATCTATAGCAGAATATACAAAATGAAAGTATTGACAGGTATCATCAAACCTTACTCCCACTCGCTTACGTGCACCCGTCAACTTCCGTATCGATCGTCTGAACGTCCGATGCCGTTCTGTGGTCGCTCCTGAACGGGCTGGGACTTGGCATCTACCGGCAATATGGGTAAATTCGAAGCGTTCAATATGTCGATCTTGGTAGGGCCAAGAGGACTTCGCCGAGCAAAAAAGAAACAGCCCAGAAAAACGTGGCAGTAGGAAGCATGATCTAGGGTCCCTGGGTTGAGGCCATCAGCGACATTGCGAATTTGGCTAGTTCTCCCATCCGAGGACAGACGCACGCGAGATGCTGCGAACTTTCTTCACGGCACAGCGAATCAACGTTATGCCGTGCTGACGCCCCATTCTTCACCTTGCCATTGGGTCACTATACCATTTTCGGTGGACTTGCTAACACCTCCGCACTCCGTGCCTCTCCGCCCAGGAGTATCGACGCGACCAGAACTCATCAATGCAATGCGGTGTTCACCTCCAAAGTTCTGTTTCCACCTCCGCTGCTGCAGGAGCAAGAACTTAGGTCACATACATCACATGCATGGAGAGATCTGCACTACTCCTTCCCCAAGCATATTCTCCTCAACAAACGGCCCCAGTTTCCAGAACATCGTTCACCGGGAAGACACGCGACTGATATGACGGAGGAACCTTATCAAAAGAGCAGGTCCTCCTTCCACGTGTGGGTACACGGACGTATCTTGACAACGGCCCCTTGTTTTTAACGGTATAGCGACACGTCTCTTTGGGCGCACGCATGAATCCGTGCTCGGCACGAGCTGCAGGAACAGGTATTTGGGCCGCAAAGTGGTAAGCCTGACGCGACATGGGTGGTGAGTGGCCCGCGCAACGTGAGCAGGATTTATCCAACGGCTCGGCTCAGCCGCTCAGGCAGGCCGCGAGAGCAACCGAAATTGGGGGCTGATGTGTCCCTGGGGCAGAGATGGGCGAGCTGGACGCGATATCGAAGGTAGTTACTGCGGCACGTATTAGCTTGTCAGACATCATAGTTTCGGCACTTATAGCCTTACATACTGGGTATCGACGGTCCGATAGAAGTGTAGGCGACGCGGGATGTGGGAGTGGCTTCGAAACTGAACAATGAAGGCCCACACGAGGCATGAAAGACGACTCATTTTCATATTGCATGCGATGGATGCACGCAGGGCTTCTGACAGACTCTGCGACGATTTCCCGTTTCCCCGTACGCTCAGATAAAGAGAAATAGACTCCTTGAAGGCAGGATCATTTCTCACCTATATTACCCGGTGACTCAGCATCTCCCTTTGTGCGGCTTGGTATGGTAGTCGAACATTGACGCACAAAGAGGTATGAATGTTTTAATTTCTCAGTCGCCCTCGTGCGTACTGCGCACGATAATAGTCAAAAGTATACGCGCAAAGTACGACGCTTACACTACAGAGCCGAAGCCTTTTCGGTATCGCCATGTTTCCACTGTTGCAAGTTCACGTCTGTGTTGTGACCTCCTTGTAGCAACGTTGTGAATAGTAGTAATGATTCCTCACGTGTCTGTATGTCGTGAAGAGCATAGTGCGATGCTGGTTAGTGCAATACTACTTGCAGATGCGCCGGCTTCCACGACCAGCCTTTGATATAACACAACACGTTCTGGACATCTTTCATTTCTGGACCACGACCATCGCCCCTCGAATCGCAAAAGAATCTGTACGCATCAGCATAGGACAAACCTCGTTTAAGATAAAAAACAAAAACGAGAAATGCTCTCCCTCCAGTCGCAATTCTCTCAACGGCCATGTTTACTTCCATAGCCAGACCCGACCTTGTGAGCATTCAAATCTAACTTTTACCCATAATGATTATCTTCGAAATGGAGAACATGGAAATGGTGCGTCCGAGTCTTCGATGGCGACATATTGCACTATCTGCACGCACGTAACGGGCTTTGAAATCCGAGCAACGTCATGACTGAGAGGGTCAAGTCAGATGGTAGGGCACGCTATACCCCACCATGGCGGATGCTTACGAACTTCTTCTCCACCTCCAACGTTCTCAGTAGATAACAAAGTGTTCCTGTCCACTCCTTCGATATTCGCCTTCACGTACGCTATTACTCCGCCTATCGCACTCTAGTCCTTGCTATACAGCCGTTCTCTCCAGCAGGAGGGTCTACAATCTCGTCCCAGCCCATAACAAGTATCCGTCCTATAAGCTAGCATGGTCGCGATGGGAGGTGGTCCTGATATTCCGTCCCGGCATGCGGAGAAAGAGAAGGAGCTCGTGCTATGCGCGCTGCCGTGGCCTCAAGAGATATGTGAGCATGGCATGAAAGAGCTGAGGGAGGCCTTCGACGACGTGGAAGTAAAGTACTTTCATGCTAAATGGGAGGGCGGAAAGTCGGAGGTGGATGTACCTGAAGGTAAGCGACATGATATTGGTATCTATGCACATTTGCGAAATGGTGGTTACATCCGCGATGATGCCGGGCCCAAGGCTGCGGATTCGTGCGTTACCAATCGGTCAGCATCCGCATTCGTCTGTGGTTCATCAAATCGAATATTCCCCGCATTAACGCCTGTTGTAAGGCCTGGCTAATGTCATCACAGATCTCATCAAGCGCGCAACTTATGTGGCAACACTCTCCTGGCTCCCGGAATCAGTATCGTCTATCCCAAACACTAAGCTCATTCAGTTCTTTTCTGCAGGCACCAACCACGTTTCTAATCATCCCATCTACACGGACTCCAAGATTCCGCTATGTTCCGCAAATGGTGTTCATGGCCCGCAAATCGCCGAATGGGTTATCATGATGAATCTGGTACACAGCCATAGCTACACCAAGCTTTACGATAACCAGAAGAAGAAGGTTTGGGACCAGAAGGTGGGAATGAGTGTTAGTGACCGGGTAGGGAAGAGGGTGGGTGTGTTGGGTTATGGAAGTATCGGTCGACAAGTTGCTCATGTAGCAAAGGCAATGGGCATGGACGTCATAGCCTACACTGCTTCACCACGCACGACTCCAGAGTCCAAGCACGACAACGGCTATATCGTTCCTGGTACTGGCGACCCTGACGGCGGTATTCCCAGCGCGTGGTACAGCGGAACCAGTAAAGAAGACGTGCACGAATTCTTGAAGCAGGAGATTGACCTGTTGGTCGTTTCTGTGCCGCTGACGAAAGCCACAACCCATCTCCTATCTACCGAGGAATTCGACCTCCTACACAAGTCCAATCCAAAGGGCACCTACGTCGCGAACATTGCGCGCGGGCCGATCATCGACTCGAAGGCTCTCGTTACGGCGTTGAAGAAGGAACTCATCAGTGGCGCAGCCCTCGATGTTACTGATCCTGAACCTCTGCCTGAAGATGATCCGCTATGGGATGCGCCAAATGTTCTCATTACACCGCACTGCAGCGGAGCGTCAGACGCTTATGCCGACAGAGCGTTCCAGGTGCTTATCGAGAACATCAAGCAAGATCGAAGCAACGGCAAGCTGATCAACGAGGTGAACCGCAAGAGGGGGTATTGAGTCAGCAACATGTCTGGGACCATAGCTTTGCAAGACGTCCAACTGATTTCGATAGATGAATATAGGGTATCTTAGACGCCCTGGGTAGACTCCGAGTAATAGATCATATGCCTAATCCTACAATATATCCTGCTTTTGTCACAAATTAGAGATTCTGCGCACGTCTCCGAAGTCCATGTATC
>Ga0268250_10001303_pt1 | contig 10979 bp, 10 predicted proteins | sample AgamicAsSfe_FD_200448 | JGI IMG/M metagenome (GOLD analysis project Ga0268250, IMG submission 200448) | Agave microbial communities from Guanajuato, Mexico - As.Sf.e (v2) (version 2) | ecosystem: Host-associated > Plants > Phyllosphere > Phylloplane/Leaf | place: Guanajuato, Mexico | collected... | reverse complement strand
GATATTGTGGTGTAATAAGAAGGTGAAGGTAAAGGACGCGACGCGCGCGCGTTCTGATCCGCCCGCTTGCGTGATCCGCCCGCTTGCCAAGTACGTTATGTGATCTGACTGAATTGACGCAAAGACCGTGCGCGAGCTTCCGAAAGCCGGCAGGCCTCGTCTATCACGGTAATACGACTGTGGAGACAGATTCAGTGAATTTTGAATTCCTAGGCCATGAATTGAATTGAATCGGAATCCGGCCATTTTGAATTGAATTTTTGCATATTGGCATCTATGGATGTACACAGTATGATCGCAACATTCGGCTAGGGCGAGGTCACCACGCGTTACTGACTTACTACGGGCAACTAGATACCTATAGGCATGCTTTATCTGCCAACTAGAACGCCGCAGCGAAGGATTGAACTCTGATCGGATGTGGCTAATTGCCGACAATTCATGGAGTGAGCAATGTGCACCAAGAGTGGAACTGCCGCAGCTCGGTCGCTGTACACACGTCGTCTTGTCTTAGTGTCGCGCCTGAGATCGACGCTTGAGCCATGCTGCCCGTATGCAGCTCGCAGAACGGAGCGTAATTGACGCCTTGTGCATGATCTCCTCGCAGGACATCTCGACAAGCGCGTAACGTTATGTTAGTAATGTCACACTCAGGCGGCACGCAGCAGATCTGCGTCGTTGGCATCGCGATATTCCCTAGCGGAATGTGTAACTTATCGCAGGGCGTGCTCTTCGATGCCTTGTCTTTCAACCTGCTTCTCTTGCGTGACGCACAAGTTCGGTTAGACTGTCAAACTGGGATATCATGGCACTGGGCCTCTAACTCCGTGGTTTCTGACTACATGGATTCGAAGAAGGGAGGACAGGTAACAGCCTCGTTTGAGGACACATCGAAGCCATGACACGGGATAAATGTTGGAACTTATCAGGGATATGAACTGAGCGCTCGCACAGACTTTAGTTCGAGACTGTATCATCTTCTAATGCATAAGCGCAGGCTGCGCAGCGTATCAAAAATCGCACGCTCGTAACCTACCACTTTCTCGTGTTTGTGCAACGTGCCTTACAAGTATTTTCAATCTTTAAGACCACGGATTCCACTTTTGTGGCAGTGCTCAACCCGCAATACTCTTCGATACCTCACAATGTGCGAGACTCGCTGCGCTGACCATGCAAAAAGGGAAAGATCATCAAGACGGCTGACAGACGTTCATGGACATCCATTAATCCAGTTGCAAACGAAACGACTTCCCACTAAACTAGGTGGAGATGATAAAAATCCATAGGCATGGGGTCATATGAACAAATGTCAAACCAGATGTCAATCTTGATTGCTGCTCGTCATACCCCGATTCATTAATGTCGACATGAAGAGATTATCAGCAACGTCAAAGTGCCTTTACACCGAAATGGTCTCCGTTAAGTCTTCATTCCCGCGTCTCCTGAGCCACAAAAGAGTCCCAAAGCTTAACAACACTAGCACAAGAGCGAATCTCTGCGTTTTTCGCGGCACGCAAGTGAGACCATAATATATGATCTCTGTTATGCCTGAGAAGAAGAGCCTTTGCGATAGGCAAGTTGGCGTATTCCTGCACGTCGAGCTGGACTCAACAGCAGCACGAGTGCGTGTTTGAATATCTTCAATACAACTTGCGCAAATTTGGAAGGTCTTCTGCGTTATGTGACGAGCACACTCGTCGTCCTGGAATGGTGCAGAGGATGGTACATCCCGAGCGAGAAGTGTGTTTCCGCGGAGCGTCTTTGGCTTTAATCGTGCAGTGGCATTTCGCTCAAAATTCTGGTTCTCAGCTAGAATCTGGCTGACAGCTGAATGTTCCTCGAGTTGCAGCTGGAATGTTTGCGTTCGTTTCTCTCTTGCGATCACCCTGAGCTTTTCTTCGCTCAATTTGAAGTGCGCAGATAGGTCTTTCAAATGATCTGATAAGGAACAATTGATGTCCGACATATCTTTAGCAGCTTCTTCATCGCCAAGCAAATCCAGGAGAGTTCCGGCATCCTCAAGATACAACTGGACTTCAAGAGCAGTAATCCTCTGCCGGTGCACCGCTGTATGTCTAAGCTGGACAAGGGAGCCCAAGACGACCGAAAGAGGTCGATGAGACGTTCTAACCTTGAAGTTGTTCAACAGATCTTTCCTCCTGCGCAAGATTTTCACCCAGTCGTTCAGCTCGACACATCGTGCGCAATCCCAGCCCTTGTCTTTGATAACCTCCTGCATCTTGCTAGTGCCAAATCTGAAAAGGCAGTCCTCCAGCAAATTCTGTGCCTGCGCCAGAAGGGAGTGTTGTAAGCCGCAAGGAAGGTAGATAGGGCTGAGCAACGAGATGACCTGGTCAGCATCAAGAAGTTCATTTCGCGATTCTCCGCTGAGTGGGTTGCATAGCTCGGGATCTAAAGAAAGATTGATGTCAGTAAATTGCCGGCGTGTAGTTTGAAGCACTGGCTCCTACCCAACAAGTCCGTACCACTTTGGGCTTCTTCCAGAGCAGTGGAGGAAGTTGTCAAAGGTCGTTTCGATGCTTCCTCGAGAGGATCACCTTGAGCGAGTCCCGACGCTTGCCCGTCCGAACTTGTCTGTAGAAGCATTAGCATCTGCGCCATTTGACGAACTCTGATCAAGTATTGTTACCGGCGGCCGAAATGACCCCTCATTCACGAGGCGTAATGTAAATCTACATAGCTTGTCCAAACCATGTACCGCAACAAGCCTTTCTATGGTCACACTTTTTGAATGCGTTTGCAACCGTTGGCGGACTTTCTTGAGTTTTGTGGGCGGCCTCACTTCTCCAAAGAAAGGTCGAAGATCGTGGCACAGTTGGGCTTTGTCGAGTTCAGTCTCGTCCGTCATCTTAGAGAGTAAGCTACGAGCCATAAAGGTGCCGCCTTCAACGATGGAGAGGCAGTCCAGATAAATACCAGAGGCCATGTACGCCGTGTAACGGCCTTCAGAGCCTGGACCAGGACGTCACGAGCGTACCTAGGTACCTCGAAAAGCTTCTCAGATAACACCATGTGCAAAGCAGACTTTTGCTGCATTAACTTCACATGAGCCCTTGATCAATGTGGCTTACCTCGGTGCGGTAATGATGACTGCAGCCATGTCGAAAATCCAGATTGCGATCATATTGTACCTAGTCTTGCGACGACATAGCTATAGTCGATCGTAGTGGTTCCTTTGTATCTCGAGGAACGGATGCATGACAGATGTGCAGATTCTACCTTGTGGCAGGATCATAAAGGGCTACTGCCTCGCGACCGGACACCCCCCCATCAATCCCTCTCACAGAAAACCTCGATATACGAGAAGCCAGACACTTTGTCTCCCTGATTCCACTCCACTCCAATTGCATCTACATACACGCATTAAGTCCATTTATTATCAAGCGATCCAATCATTTTCGTCATGGACGAGATCGACACGTTCTTTGCTTCTTTCCCAACCTTTAAATATAGGCGGCATGCTTCCTCACCTCAAGAATTTCGAAGGATGTGCCAATTCTTTGGGTGGAGAAAAGACTCCAACAATATGTATCCTATCGAGCGACAAGAGGCAAGCGCAAACTTTCGAGCCGCAATGATTCGCACCTTCAATCAAAAGTTTGGTGAAGATGTAGGGGTTAAGCGAGCATGGCTGTTCCTTTGTACCGTCATTGGAATCGAGCCGATGTCAAAAACAATCGAGGACATGAAGGAGGTGAGTTAAGCATATCAATCAGCCATGGAAGATTACGAGTCTCGAACCTAGACCAATGCATTACAGGCAGTGCTCGATACCCATGTCAATCTATCAGACTTGCTGGATAGTGTACGGACAGGTTCACCAGTCAGGATATTCGCGACTCATGCTGAGCTGGTCAACTATACTCGAAGCCAGGGTCGTTACTTCCCCAAAGAAGATGCCTATGCGGGTGGATTGTTGAAGTATCTCCTTCGAGAGATTGAAAATACATACCATGGACGCCGTGGAAAGAAGATGTCTCCAGGGAAAAAGTGTGACATCTCTCGCGGCCATGAAGAGCGTAATACTGCAAGTTTGGCAAAGAATGGAGTGCGATCACAGAAAATAATGACCACAGATGTCTCAAGCTGATGCGGCGAGCGATGCGACAGCGATATCTGCATGCGATCGAAAAAGAAAATGGTGCGTTCCATTCAACTGCTGCTGTATTATGCAAATAGCTCATTCGAATCAGAAGATGAAGTTGTACGTCAAATCTGGTTCATTCATGCACGTGAGTATCACTCTTTCCTCCAATTTTTCGATCTGTGACGGGTCGGAAGACCAGAATGTGCCATTGATGAGGCTTTCAGTAATTGGCTCAGCGGCTGCGCTTAATCGACGCAGGTGGTCAGGCTGGGATCGTTGTAGTATCGTGACACAACGAGATATATGGACCTCCGGAATGGCCAGCAATCTGAAGTCGTGTCAGTTTGCGCCTCGATGAACACCCTCTTAGACTGGATGCACCTATTGAGACTACAGCTAGTCCCGAAAGCATCAGCGTATGGAAGAAATGCCAGGATGCCGAAGCCGAATGCGTTGCAAAACAGAGCGAGTTTGGTGACTGATTGTCGTAGCTTCTTGATGGATTGCCGCTCTACCCGGTACTCTTCAGAATCTCGGATAAGATGTGGGTAAAGCAGTTCCATCTTTCGCTCGACAATGGCCGCCTTGGACATGATCAGGGGATTGCCAGTTGACGGCATTCGAGGTCCGGTAAAAGTCGTTTGCGTTTGGATCATGAAAGTTCCAGGGGAATGGACCAGATCTTCTACTTCATCCTCAAAGAGCTTTACCATGTGGCACATGGTGAGCATTGAGTCGGCTGCGGAACTTCCACGGAGCCGCTTCACGATGCGCAAATTATCGGCACTGGATCTTGCCCCCCCAAGAACAATGTTATCTACACTCTTTCTTGCTCTTAGATCGCCAAGAGCTCTTTTGAAGTTGATCAATGATTGGCTGCTTCCTAGATAGTTAAAAATCGTACGTAAATCTTTCAAAAATGGTTCATCAATGGTCCTTTCAATTTCTTCATCGAGATCGAGGAGGTGGCAGGGTCGCGGAGCCGCTGGTCGGGGTGTCGGCTCTGGAGATTGGTGCGTTATGATAGAGCTCGATGGGGGCATTATTGGAAGTATGTTGTTCCAGAATTCTGGAGACTGCAACCTCACAGGCTGTGGAACGGCTTGAACCTGAAGCATTTCATGCATTCCGGCTGCTGGAACAGACAAATCTTCATTTTGAACGAGACTCCCGCTAGGTTGAGATCCTGGACTGTTCCCTTGAGCCTCATCGACATGTGTCCATTCAAGATGATCGAATTGATAGGAATTCCACTCCAAGAACTGCGCATCTCCAGGGCCTGGAAGTGTCAATTGTGTGGTCCATGGAGTTCAAGAACTTTATTCTTACCGGCTAGCTGTGGGTTCACATGTGGAGAACGCAAAACGTCAAAGGAGTCTTCTTCAGTCGCTGAGAAGTCAAATCTGGCAACTTCGCCTGCGCTCCAAATAGGAAGGCTGTCTGTGCTGTCCGGCAGGTTGGTAAGGGCAGGGAAATCGATCGGAAGTGATCCAAGGGAGCATGCCCTTCAAGACTGTCAGTCATCCAAATCGCAATCTCGTGTTACTGGTTGGCATACCCGAGCCGATTGAGAAGCTCTGCGATCTTTCCCATGGCGGATTCAATGTCTTCTCTACGCGCACACAAATCCTCGAAAACAGCGGCCACGACCGCACTGATCGTTGCAGCGCGAACGTTTTTCGACGGTCTCTCATCGCCCTGCCGTACGCTTTTCTGAATGAGGGGCGTAAAATCGAGGTTATCGCACGCAGCTGCGCGTTTCTCTTTGCTGCTCGCCCATTCTGCTCTCTGTTGGGCGACATCTGCTGCGAGTTAGTCACGTGGTCCTATGACATGCGGTCGCTTACTCGATCTTACAACGAGGTTCCGTCCTCACCATCGATGAATAACGCTTTTCGATCATTTCCATGATTGTTACGCCCAATTGCGCAAGTGCTCGATTTCCATCTTCTACAACTCCATTGTAGGCATCTCGATGGGCAGCTTTGAAACAAGGGACAAGGCGGCCAATGTCTCTGAAGTGATAATCCAGCTGACGCTGTACGAATTGTAATTGTTGAGCTTCCAGTACCATGGTGTTGAGCAGGAAACTCTCAGAAATGTCTTTGATTACCTGATGTCAAGGTAAGAAGAGTACGCAAGAGAAGATCGAAGCTGCTCTAGAAACCATGCCAACCTTTTGTGCTAGATGCATTTGCCCTGACGTGTGAGTCACATACTTCCTTTGCATGTGAGCCCCCCTAGGAGTGAGCAGATTAGCAACATGCGGGGAGCTTTTTGAACACAAACAGAAGCTTATCGTCTGAACACGTTCCCTCTGGATTGCGATGATATTTCACAGCTAATGAGAGATTGGTATACCTTCAAGTGATGGCATCGTAAGCGATCAGAGAGCTTACCCCGCGGTACGTCTTTGTCAGTCGATACGTCTCGAGCTAGACCGCAATAGGAACTAACGGCTGCGATGGTCGTAATGTACGCTTTCGGGCAAGCTCAGCATGTGCCGCGCAAGCTCAAGCTCAGGCTTACATGTCCAATCAGTAAATGAGGTCATGCAGAATCAATGTCTCGATGAATACCGTAACCTGGAATAAACCTAGTACATGATTACACGCAGGAAAACAGTGTTCCCCGGCTTTTTCGGGGTTTGGCGTCTACGCATCGAGCCTAGCTTCAACGGCCGTTTGCGTCACGCTAATGATCCCCTGGGGAACACTGTTTTCCTCTCCGCTTTCGGCGTGGCATCCAATGGGTCTGTCTCACCTGCCACGCGAACCCTTGCTGGCGCCTGCGCAGTCTCCTCAATGAATGTGATGAGCAACCTGACCAGTCTAATCGCTCGTGGAACTCGCATCATTCCAAGTTACTAGTCACAAGGACGCGTAACGGAAGCCTTTGTCGGAAGAAATCAGAATACTCCGATAAGACCACAACGTTATCGAGAACATCCCCGAAACACTCCCTGAACCCCTCCTGTAAACCCTCCCGCAAACACTCCCGCAAACCCTCCCGCAAACCCCTTCGAATACACTCTCTATAGCCATTTTCGAACGTCCTGGCGTCTTTGGCCTTTTGATGGACTTTCTCCTCTCGGTATGCAGAAGAGTATTTCTTTTCGTCTTATTCTAAGGACTACTTTCAGTACTCCAAATGCTAGAGGTAGAAATCCGTGTTATGAATGGTGACGTTGCGCGACCTTTATGTCTGCTAGGTCTTGGAGTAACTCAAGCGAGTTCTGGATGTGTCGTACACTTCGGTTCAATGGTACCCTGACAACATCATCTAGCATTGCCATATCTGTGCCGGAGAACTCAGCATAAGCCTGCTGCCACTGAGTTCGATTTGGAAGCCTGAAAAGTTACTCTGCTAGGTATTTTTTTCCGTCTTTCGACCGACTCTCTGGATCATCGGCCACGGCTACAAGAAGTTCTGGTATGCAACAGCCCGCTTACCGTTGTGGCATTGTGTCGCACAAGAGTTTCCTATCACCTTTGCCTGTGTACTAAGGGTTTCGCTTATTCTACGGGACATCCGCTAGTGCACTCACCATGGAGGCTTGATACCAACGAGGACCAAGAAACATTATCGCACCCAGGTGAGTTCGTCAAGCCAGGAATACGTATTCGCTGTCACCGCTGGGAAACGAATCGATGTCCATGAGCTCATGTATGTAACATGTTCCTCGGAAATTATCTTGGCCGCATTCAGCATCCACAATGATCGGCGATCCAAGTCCTTGGGTAAGATAAATTAGATTGCCTCGTTGCACTCCCACGTTCCCCAATCCCAGACACCCAGATTCAGTGACAAAAAAGGTCCTGTTGCGGCAGAGCTCCTCAGCGAGATTACCAAATCGAGTTGATTCCTCAAGACCAGCCGTGGAGTCATCGTGATCGTCCTCCGCGATATCGGGCCGATTTCTAGCAACCCAGTGATCAAAAAGTATCGTTAATTCGTTCGCTGATATCTTGAGGAAGTCTCGGTCAACTCCTTCCAATCGACAGTCCATCGTCAAAGTATTGGCGAACCTTTGTGCAATATCTTTGCTGCCTAACATTGCGCCAGCCAGGAGATACCAATTCCAGAAGATCTTGTATGCATTGATTCCGAAGCTCATGCATACTGCATCACAGTAAGGCAAACCATATTCACGAACACGATCCACCAGTCGAGCACGAACGCGAAGTTTCCCATGCACTTCATCGATCACATAATCGGCCATCGGCAGGCTTGCTGTGAGTGGGCGGCGATGCTCTCCATATATAGTCGTCAAAGCCAGTGGGCGGAGTTTGATTCTCCAATCAGGGATCCAGGACGGTGTTCTATCTGTGTCTCCGGTGTCTCTGGTGCAGAAAGATCCAGTGATGTTTCCAAAGTCAGGACCATCACTATCCACGCATCCAGCGAAGTGAAGAATGTCCAAGCGTCGGGTCAGATCGATATGACTGACAGCGAAGCTTTTGTAAAGATCTGGTGCGCTGACACTATACGAGGGATGAAACCACGGAGTTGTCTCGCTATGGCGGAAGACGATGCCATACAGGGCGTTGAGACGATCTTGCGCCTTCGTACAATCCCAAATGCTGAGACGATGCGCCAGATATGGGAAGGATTGCTCCTCACATGACTTGACTTTCGCGATCAATTGGCTCAACCTAAGGGCATTGTGGTATTGGCTATGCAAAGCTTCCATTGGAGGGTCGGAAACTGTGGAACACAGAGCTTCAACGCCATCGAAAAATTCTTGCGATGATATAGTTAAATTACCGCATCGTATCTCGAGAACTTCTGCTAGCGTTGCTTCCTGCACAACCCATAGCCTGCGAAACCATGGTCGTTGGCATAGGGTTGCTGTTGCTCGACCAATGACAGAATTGGGGTGAAACGGATGTTCCATATCTTCGATGAGACCAGCGTCGGTCAAGTTACGTGTCGCCTGTGCAAAAGGTAGCTCTCCGTTCGTGCCCTCCACGAGGTCAGGTATGGACAATAGATTGTTCGTGGAACATCCCAAGATGCGGAAGAAATCGAATGCAAGCTGGTCGCTACTGACCGGGAGACCGAGCCAACCAATCACGACTCGAGCCTGTGAGAATATGTTCGACATCAGCCGTACTTGTTGAATCTTTTCAGATTCATCCTCTTGATTGATTGAGATCTGATCTATCCAAAGATTGGAATTGTTCTCCGACGACGCGAGATAGCTGACAGCCGCATGGAGTGATCTCGTCACTTTGTATGGCTGACCGTTGACCATCAGACTAGGATCCTCGGAAGAAGGCTCGCCCCACACGTAGGATAATGCAGAAAATTTGGGTCTGTCACAAAGCCTCGCACAAGACAGATGGGCCCTTAACACGCCATCATCGTCCAATCGTGCCAAAGTAAGCATTCGAATGCTGTCGTGGTGGCTCAAGACCGGATATTTGAAGTGTTCGTTATTGCAAACCACCATGACTGCTAGATCTTGATGTGCTGTGACAGTATTGGCCTGGAGCTGGAATGTTCGGATTCTTGAGGAAATGTCAAGTATTGGTTGTTGATTCGTGGTGACGCCAGACAAAGCTCGAGCACAGCTGAACCTTTGCGCTCCCGGTCCACAACGTTTTTCCAGATCACGCTTCCATCAGCTGAGCTGAGCTTCACCGGTCCACGGAGATAGTGCTCGCCCGAAGCTGTAGCAGTGCAGCCGTAAGCTCCAGCTTCCCCACCATCGCATAATTCGGCCTGCATGTGGCCGCTACCGGTGCGAAATCCGCAACAGTGGCGTCCACACGGAAGATCCCTCCATCTCTGCCTTCGGCAACACACCGGATCTCGAGTAGCAGATACGGTATTAGAATAAGGATAAGCGCTTTCGTAGATAGGCTGGCTACGTGTTACCAGCTTTGCCGGTGGAGCAGAGGCCGTGCATGCCAAGCGTCAATAGTGGTGGCGCCGCGGCTGCATATGCGTGTAAACGTGCTTATCTCTCATAGGTGGAACCACTTTCGTAGGGCGCTTAGCATCATCGAAATCGGCGCTTACATTAAATCACGACGAGCCACATATGATGTGATAGATGCTTGAAGACAATTGTAGGCGCTTCATCGAATAGCTTCAATTTCTGTACAGAAGACGTGCTTCCACCTTATGCAGGGTGGAACACAAACGAACATTGTTTGTTCGTTTGCGTGTTCACCGTTCGCGAACATGAACAAACAAACATCTGATATTTTACACACAAACAAACCGCAGGCCATGTTTGTTTGTGATGTTCATATTGTGCGTGTATGATCGTTGTGTAGTATCGCGATGATCTGGAAAGTCTATGGTGCAGTGGTTGAGCCTAACCCAACCCTGACCCTGAACACAATTTGGCCTGCCCATAACTGTCAAGCACGGTCCATAGACGTGCGACAAGCTCGTGTACTATTCGCGCGGTGCGCTCTCTAGTTCGGGGTCCACATCGTCTCCACCATTTTGGGCGCCATAAGTGCAACAGAATGACCACCGGAGGCATCCTTCTCCCTGCTCTGACTTCGAGTGACACACTGGACCATGTCAACGATGTTACGCAGTACCCTCATTTGCAGCTCACGCGCGAGCAGTGCCGTACGGACGACGGCTTTATTGTCAGCGGCGAAAGGCTACCGAACTGTGTACCAACACCAATAGCCAGAAAAGCTCTCACATCATGGATCTGGGACCATGGCCATCCCATCAGCCGGCCAAACGACCAAGGAGACTATATTCGGCATTGGCTATGTAAGATCTGCTATGCCGACATGCTGCGAGTCCCGACCGCGCGCGTAACTATGAAGACCAAGTTCATGATGCCTTGCAACCCCACCACTCGACCAGCACGGCACATGGGTAAACACGGCTACGA
>Ga0268250_10001300_pt1 | contig 11004 bp, 17 predicted proteins | sample AgamicAsSfe_FD_200448 | JGI IMG/M metagenome (GOLD analysis project Ga0268250, IMG submission 200448) | Agave microbial communities from Guanajuato, Mexico - As.Sf.e (v2) (version 2) | ecosystem: Host-associated > Plants > Phyllosphere > Phylloplane/Leaf | place: Guanajuato, Mexico | collected... | reverse complement strand
TGCCGATAGCCCTTCTCCGGTTGGGGATGCCTGTTGGGGTTCGCGTTAAGAGCCTGGGGATACCGATCAGCGGCAAGCTTGCAGGTAGATTCGGCCTGCCCTCGGCGGCTTGGCCCACCTTTTTTGCAGAAGTCTTCCCCGCATTTCAACTGCATGTCATCCTTCCGAGCCCTCGTCCAAGATCTCGCTGTCCCTTGTTGCACCATTTCTACATAACCGTCCGGGTGCTACTGCGCTTGGATCTTGTCATTTGTTGCAGATCCCTAATGCTTGCCCTTTGCTTTTGGAGGCCTGTCAGATCAAAGTCGCCAGCACACTAACATTTGCTGCTCGCCGCGACACTAAGGCTTATACGGATCCTCGTTCCAACACATTACGCCATTTTCTGGCCTCGATCATGTGCATGGCCGCAACAGCCGAAAATGACTCGGGAGAATCTGCCTCTGGAAGCACTCAGAAATCACTAAAACGAGCATGCGACTGCTGCAGGAAGCGTAAGGTCCGCTGCGATGGAGAGAGTCCGTGTGGTCCTTGTCGGAAAGCTACCATTCGCTGCGCCTACCTCCAAGCGCCCAAGAAGAAGGGTCCGAAGGGTCTCAGGAGTGCGAGAGTGCTGCATGCATTAAGGAAGATTGACCAATCTGCTTCCCTCACGCCTGACGGCCCCCTGAGCCCAGGAGCACTCCAGGACGGCTTGAATCAATGGTATGGAAGCTCGTCTTCGTCACCAATACCATTGCCAAATCACAACACCATCGACAGCGCAATGCCAACTAGCACATCTGCAGAGCCACTCACTACAGGCTATGGCTACTATGGACCTCCGGAACCCCAGAGCTATGCAATGATACCTCAGATGGATCGACGTGTACTACCCCTCGACCAAAGTATGAGCCAGCTCTGGCCATCACAGCCATCTCAACCGCAACAAAGCTACTACGCGCCGCCTCTGAGACCACAGCCCACAGTACCGCGCATACCGAACCAGCGCTTTTTACCATATGTGCAGCTGTTCTTCGAGCATCTCTACTTTATCATGCCAGTGGTTGATGAACAGATCTACCTGGACCCATATATGTACAACTCTACGAACTACATGCCGCCAGAGACTTACGCCTTCCTCTGCGCCTTGTGTGCTGCTACTATCGTACAGCTGGATGCGGCGACAAGAGTGCCCGAGATGGAGCCTCTACCTGGTCGACCTACATCGGCGGCTGATATGTTCATCGAAGAATGCCTCAAAGTCAGACAAGAGATCGACTACATTGGCAATTCGACCACGATCACAGTCATGACCAGCTTCTTCATATTTGCATACTACGGCAACAAGGAGAGGAGTGACAAGGCATGGCACTACCTGCAAGAGGCCATATCGTTCGCCGAGAATCTGGAGATGGACGACGAGAACTCGATGCTCAAACTCGACCCCCTTGAAGCGCAATGGAGGAGACGGTTGTACTGGTTGCTCTTCATAACAGAAAGGTACTTTCCCCGTTTGCATGCATTCATTGTTTCACCTGCTGACATTCACGCGCAGAGCATACTCCATACAACGCCGCAAAAACTGCCGACTACATCCCACCATCGAGCTACCACTAGCCTTCGAATCAGAAGACCCTCGCCTCCTCAACGGTTTCGTAAACCTAGCCCACCTCTTTTCCGCCATCGACGACAATTTCGTCAGCATCTGGAAAGGCAGCGCCCGCCGAAAAGCCTTGTGTTCAGAACCCTGGCTAGCAGAAACACAACGCTCTCTCGACACGGTCGCGCTCTCTCTTGCCGAGATCACGGAGACAACCAGGATAGACATCAGTGTGTCGAGGGAATGGCTGCACATTCTGGCTTGGCAGATGGGCGTCAGCAACGGCTTGGTATGCGACAAAGGACAAACAGGTACTGGACGCCTCGACTACCCCATCGAAGTCGCCCGCCGCACCGTCGACATTGCCGAGCGAGCGAATCCTCTTGCCCTAGACTCCCACGGCATCGGCATGGAGCAAAAGCTTTCGGACATCGCTGGCTGTCTCGCTGATGTCCTGCACGTGTCTTCTGGCGATACATCTGACACGTTTTTGCACGGCAGACAGTACTTGCATTTGATGCTAAACAAGTTATCTATGATGAGGGGTAAGGAGTCGAGGTATCTTCGACCCCTCGTTGCCAAGGCGGGAGGGATACTGGACTCGCAGGTACCCAGAGTTATGCCTGCGTTGCCGGCTCCGGCAGGCTTCGAAGGTAAAGTCGAGGAGATGGAGGGTAATGGGAGAGTTGACCGGCGGTTGCAGTGGGCTGCATGATTGCAAGGAATTGCATGGTGTTTATTTTTGAGCGTGTAGCAAGCATATTGAGATCTTGAATACGGCCACATATAGAGACGAATTAATTCACTTGACATAGACATACTATTACTACGGCTCTTTGGCACACTTGACGGATAAGAGGGCCATGTCTCACTCCTCACATTTATTGATAAACTGCTGGTGAAATGCATGCTTAAGTCCAAACATCTTGCATATCATTCTTTGTTCTATCTCTATACGCGTCAAAGCGGTCTATCCAGTGATCAACGGAAACTTGCCCTTCCCATCCGTCGACTCATAAGCCCATTTCGTATCCGCAAACTCCTCTCTAACCTCTACAGACACATTAAAAGGTTTAGCAGGGAAGGGCATACTCGCGGCAATAGCCCCCTTCCAGAATTTCGGCAACACCCACTTGCCTCCTTCGGGAACGATATCGTAGCGCAACATCATCATAGCAGCCATCCCCAAAATTTCTCCACTGGCAAAGTGACGTCCTGGACATAGACTCGGTGATGCACCAAAGGACATGAAACTAGTTGGTCGTTGCTTGAGCGTTTCCTTTTTGAAGCGTGTAGGGTCGAAGGTAGATGCGTCGTCACCCCAGATTGAGGGCTCGTTGTTCATGTTCATGCCTGGCATGAGCAGCACCCTTCCCTTTTTGAGCAGGTACTTGTCGGCGAGCACGACGTCGTCGGTGACGAAGCGTGTGGGCGCGCTGTTGGATCTTATGCGCAGGACTTCTTGGAATGTGGCTAGCAGCATAGGACAGTGGTCGCGCATGGCGGCGAGATCGATGATCATCTCTCCTGATGAAGTCTTCTTTAGTGCGTTGATGCGGACTTCGTCACGAAGGGTGGCGAGAAGAGAGGGTCGTGAGTAGATGTCGTAGAGCATCCAGAAGGAAGAGGGTGTGGTGTTGGAAACGACTCCCAACACTGTTGCGGTTTCCATACGCGCGATATCTTCGGTAGCTGCACCACTGTCGTGCTGTACTTTCCAGCGTGCTTGTGCCAATTCCGAGGCTTGATGTTGACCACCTTCATTGTAGTACTTTACAAACGCAGCCACGATTTTCTCGCGACCGAGATATGCCTTTCGCGCAATGAGTGATGGGAAAATGTTGAAGACCAACAGACGCAAGTGTGAGTCAAAGTCCCAGAATGCGGCTTCGTTGGCTGGGTCTTTGATGGGGTTTTGCGGGCCCCAGACTGCATCTGTGCTGGCGATTGTGATTGCGTGTTTGGCCCAGGCGTAGAGGTCAAAGGTTTTGTTGTGCATGGAGGCGAGTTCGTCGACGGATTTGACGAGGTTGTTGACCATGTTGCGGTTTGCAACGTCCAGGCCTGGTCCTAGGAGGGCTGGATGCATTGCTTTTACAATCTGAATCGGCAATCTTATCAGCTCGATTCTTCGACAAAGAACACGAGGGGTGCAAGTATACCTTTCTATTGAGATCACCGCCTCCATTTTCCTTGCTAGTAAGCAGTTTCAATCCTTTCGGCGAAACATTGACCATACGCTCTGCAGCCGAGTCAAGAAAAGGGTCGAAAGTGATGACTTTGGCATTTCTCTGCACTTGAGCCACTGCACTTGATTTATTGACCAGGTAGACTTTCGAGACTAGGAAATCTATCGTCACGATGGGTTCATCAGATCCGTCGCTGCAAACGATCGTTAGTCACCAATGTTACCAGAGAGCAAGATTTTTGTCAGAGACATACCATGCTTTGCCAAAGTATCGGAGGCCATGGATGGCGATGCCAATGATATGCCCGATGATTGGAATCTTTGTACGGAGGGCAGGAGGTTCTTGAACGCCTGTCTTTGACTTCTGTCCCACAACAATGTAACTGAGGAAGGCAATCGCCAAGCCAATGATCAGATGCTTCAATTCCATTGCTGCTGATGACTTTCGTGGGCACCTGTCACGAAGCACAGTGAAGAGCAAAGAAGCAAGAAGCCCAATTGGCCTCTTAAGAGAATAGAGAATCACATCTCTCCTTTGATTTTTCTTTTATCCATACTTTCTTTCCCATCTGCCGTCCCAGGGGACGCTTGGTGTAATTAAGATTTGGTCATCGTGTCATCGGAAGCCGTGGATTCCGCGGGGGTGGACTGCCGCTTTGGATTCTGACGTTTCACAATTTTGTTCTCAACGACGACCATTCAGAGTGCATGTGGCTTCCAATTGTAGACAGTGCATCTGATGGACATCTGCAGTCTCTAACGCTTTGGTCAGGTTATGGTGGCTATGTCATTGAGGATGAAGGTAATCGTACGACATCGAGCTGCACTTCATGTGGCCATCATCTGTTCCAAACAAATCGTGATATTGACCGGGCATTGATGGTCAATAGATAACAATGGGATGTCGTACGATGACTGCAGGCTTGAAGGAGTGATGCTGTGGTATGCATCTTCAAGGACATAAATAGCAGGTCTTGCTGCGTGCAATGATAGATCATCACGACAAGAGCATTTAAAACTGACTATTCGACTTACCTACAATGACCGTTACCACTATACCATCAAACGAGCAAGAGCTCACAAAGCTGATGCATGGTAAATCAGCTACCGAACGCAATGCTTTCATCTCTATGCTCCGCAAGGATGGCCAAGCTCATCGTCTGGTTACAGACGAATATGTCAAGCGCTGGTCTGCCGACAGCGATGAAGCACGCAAGACAAGACAAGACTCGTACATGTCCTTGGTGAACAAGTAAGACGATCCAGAAGATAGTCTATACCATCCATCGCTCATACAAAACAGCTACTACGACTTGGCGACTGACCTGTATTGCGAAGGCTGGGGAGAGTCCTTCCATCTCTGTCGATTTGCTCCCAAGGAGTCGTTGGTGCAGGCATTGGCTCGTCATGAGCATTACCTTGCCCATATGATCGGTATCAAGGACAACTACACTGTCCTCGATGTGGGCTGCGGTGTTGGTGGGCCAGCAAGAGAGATTGCTACATTCGCTGGCTGCAAAGTTGTTGGTGTTAACAACAATGGCTATCAAATCGAGAGAGCCACTGCACTCACAGCCAAACGAGGTCTTTCTGACAAGGTCTCTTTCGTGCAGGATAACTTTATGGTAAATGCATCTTCATCTCACTCTTCGAAGTGTGGACACTGATACCATTATAGCATCTGAGTTTCCCAGACAACACCTTCGACGCCATCTATGCCATTGAAGCCACATGCCACGCTCCGGTCCTCGAAGGCGTGTACTCACAAATGTTCCGTGTCGCCAAACCAGGTGCTGTAGTCGGTATCTACGAATGGGTAATGACAGACCTCTACAACGACAGCAACCCCACCCATCGCGCAATTCGTCATGGCATCGAACGTGGCAATGGCATCTCCAATATGGTAACCAGAAAAGATGCGTTGCAAGCCTTTTTGAACGCAGGCTTTACTCTACTGCATGATGAGGATTTGGCAGAGCGTAGAGATGCAAGACCTTGGTTTGCTCCGCTGAGTGGCGATATCAATTATGCTACTGGAGTTTGGGATGTTGTTGGTGCTGTGCGTATGACGAAGATTGGTCGGTTTGCTATGGAGACGTTGCTTTCGGCGCTGGAGACGATTAAGATGGCGCCGTCTGGTACTGCGGAGACTGCTAGGGAGTTGTCGGCTGGTGCTGATGCTTTAGTCGCTGGTGGAAAGGAAGGTCTGTTTACTCCGATGTATCTCATGGTTGGGAGGAAGCCGATATAGGAAGTGATGGCGATGTTGGTGATGTGCGGTAGCTATAGAAATGCATAATTCTTTTGACAAACAGGAAGCATCCACTGAGAGTCGTAATGTCGCTGACTCTCTATGGAGTGGTCTGCTTTCTCCAAGTTACTGTGCCTAATATAGCATGTCAACTCATCTAAGAACACTATGGAGAGCAGCTTTCCTGTCTGTACCTCCTTTCCTGTGCCCCTATAACCTGTAAAGTCAATGCTATGAAAAGGCATGGTAACTTACAGATTAGAGACGGATCCAAGGAGAGCTAAGAGTTCGTCGCCTCTCGATGGACAATGTTCTGTCTCTCGAAACTACTGTGCGTTGTCATAGCGTTTACTTCATGAGCTTGTGTAGGAGGATGGCATGAGATAAAGATATGCATCCTACTTCTCATCCTTCTTCTGCGGATGTCGGCAGTGTAAGTGCTATAACAAGGCACAGTAACTTCTATATTATAGATGCATCCAAGGAAAGCTGAAGATTCGCCGTTTCTCAATGGACCTTGATCTGTTCCTCAAAGCGACTGTGGTTTTCTGCAGCTGCATACGTTACACACTCGTCTTCTGAGACGACCTTCTCGATGCTACCGATGCCCTTCCAACTCTTGTATTCCTAATCCTTGAAAATGACGAGGCGAGTGCTCCAGCTCCACATGTTCCGTGTACCTCTGAGGGGTCGGTGGATTATAGGAGCTTGCCAGGCTATGGGGGGTCGGTGGGTTACTATTCTTGAAGTCGAACTTTTGAAATGACTGGTGTGCTCGGCGTTTCCTGAGTCGCCAGAGGAAGACCACAGCTACGCTGATGAGTAGAACGCCAGCTGAGACGGCGACTCCAATACCGATGGCGGTCGGTGTGATGTTCGCCGTATGATCATCATTATCAGGCTTTGATGTTATTGCACTTGTGCTGTTGCTCTTTGAATTCCCTGACGCCGCGGTATTCGCAGTCGAGATATTTAGAGTCGTGGCTCCAGTCGTTCTATCCAAGATAACGACGCCGACTCCAATGGAGAATGGATTGAAGTTGCCACTTCCTGACTCAGAGAGACAAAGTCCCGATGTAGCATTCCAACCCATGCCACAGCAAAAGAGCCCTGTACCGCTCTCTGAAATAATGGAAATTGAGATGGCGCCATTTGGTATGACTGGAGCCCATGTCAGCGCATCCATACTTGAGAAACAGAACGATTGCCTGAGCTTACATGTTTGGCAGTATTTTGGACAGGCATCGCTGTCCCACGTCTTGTCTGTACACCCGCTACGAGATATTCTATTGCCGTATTCATTACCTTGGTTGAAGCAGTAACTAAACAGTCAGTAGCTGACACGCCCTTCGAGACTCGCGACACAGCATACCCATTGTCCAGACACAACGCATAGGGGCCACAACAGTGACTGTTGATTGCCGCACTATTGCAAGGAGTCAGGTTCTCAGCAACCGAGTTGTCAGGCCAGTAGCATGTTTGAGATAATCCGAAAAGAGAAAGCTGTGCAATGAGAAAGATACAGAAGAGGCACAGAGGTATATACATAGCGTACTTGTGACTGTACAAAGCGAGTGGATGACGGACACGTGTGAGTGGAGATTTGGATCTTATATCTCAAACGTCAACTGACCACGATAATGCAGTCAGCCGGAACTGATCTTCAACAAATTTCTCCATGCTGTGCGAGAGGATCTGGACAGGGCAAAAACCAACACCTCTACCGTGGATCGCCAGAGCTGTACCCGGTTGTGAGTGGAAAAGTAAGGCGGAAGGGGCCTGAGGTTGGCCGGTTCTCGGGGCAGAATACTCCTGCATGGCGGTTGTGGCACAGCAATTTGCAACTCAGCCTCGCTTCGATGCATATCTCCCATTTTCCGTTTCTGTTTTTCGACCCAAATTGAGCAACTGAGTGCGTTCAGACCAGAAGAGAGTTACATTGACTCGATGCGAAACCCGTTCCTTCGACAGGTTTAAAGGTTGATAGGTTGCGTTGAAAAGATCCTGCAGGGAAGTCACAGTCCATTGTTCGACACGATAAATGGCTATGCAAGAGATCCGTTCCTTCCCGTCAACAATCGCTTGCTGCTCCATCAATCCCAGACCTGCCTGACACTAACATTCAGCCTCTTCGTCCCCATAAAGCCCTTCCACCTCTGATAAGCCTTGCGCTCCTTCTCACTAACCCTCTTCGCCGCGTCACCCTTCACCGCAGGCCACTCCGCCAACCACTTCGGACATGAATTCGGTATCGTGCGCGGCATAGCATGCCACGCCCATCTGATCTCGCCATCCATGTGCACGCAATCGCCACTCCTGACTCTGATAGCTACAGTTCTCTTCTTCGGGTCCTCGCCTTCTGCCAACTCGGCCTCGCCTCTCGCGATGACGAAAATGCCATCGCAGCCAAAGGAGAAGGAAGCGAGGCCTCGTTCGCAAAGCTCGCTGACGTCGCGGTGGACGGGCATGTAGTCTTTTTGTCCGTAGAGCAGGCAGACGCCGGATTCGGGCCGGATGTGTGGGAAGAGACCGCTGACTAGTGTGCTGAGGTCTGAAGGGAAAGTCGTGGGTCCATTGCGTGGGTAGCTGCGGGTTGGCCAGTGATACTGTTCGCCTAGTGTCAACCAGCGCAATTTCCTGGATAGCATTTGAGCCATGTTGAGTGATTTCTGAGTGTCTGGGTTCTTTGGCGTTGAGTGGGTGGATTGAGGGTCGTAGGAGAATAATGAGGGGGTCTCCGTTGATTCTTTGGTCTCCGGTGTTGGATATTCGATGTCGAAATCTGTTTGGAGGTTGATTTTGTGCTTCGGATTGGCCATGTATCGGTGCATGGTTGACGATATCCATATCCATTGGGTCTCAGGAGGCAAGATTCCTGGTGCTATTTGCAAGCCTATTTCCAAGTTTTCAATTAAAATTACTGATCCCATGCAAAAACATGTTGTTCAACTTACCTGGAAAATCTGTATGTTCGTAAACAGTCACGTCCTCAATCTCGGTCTCCAGCGGAGATTCATCTCCCTCCGTCCCCAAAGCAGCATTTCGAAAAGCAATACAAGCCTTCTCTATCGCTGACCTCTCAATCGTGCCCACCGGTTTGATCACTTTTGCTTGTTCCTCGCTCAACCCTTTATCCCAATTCACCACACTGTCATCATTTTCCAGTTCCGAGATTTTGACTTTGTTGTAATGCCAGTATTGCTCCTGGATGAACTGCGGTGGTATGGCATGAGTATCATGGTGATGGTCCTTGATATTCAGTCAGTACTTCTTGATTCTTCGAGATTATTGTTTTTCTGGCATGATTGCCACCTTTGCAGCCACGTTCATCACCTGTGGACTTTCGCCCTTACCTTGTCGTCTGAAAAGTCCATGTTGACTACTAAATGATCGAGAAATGGCCCTGCGTTGTATGATGGCTATGTGTCTACGCTTAAGCATGCTTTTGCGACTTGTGATTTTTTGGAGTCGATGAACTCGCGTGAGCAAAAAGTCGCAAACGTTTGGCATGAAACTTGACTCGAGTACTTTTGCAGCTTGAGTCAAGTACACGCCAAGTCCTTCTAGAAATCCGATGGAACGTTTCTATGAGGAGCAGCGGGCACAGCGGGTCACCAGCGGCAACCGGCAGCAAACCACTTTCTCGGCCTGCGATCGCGACTGCGAACACCGAACCCAAGATCAACATTCACAGACCCGCTTTTTAGCAAATCAAAAGGGTAAAGAGAAAAAAAACTCTGACACAAGGAGATGGATCCGAAAAGACCGAGTTGGCATGCACCGGAGATCGGGGGAGATGTTTTTGGTTTGCTCTGGGAACGCAAAACGCAACACGTCATTTTGGACATCAATGATGCGAGGGTTGCCGTGCTTGATGGACATATTGACATGGGTGAGTCACACACAGGCGGCAAAGTCATACAACAGATACACAGATCATAGGTATCACACGGCGAAGTGTCAGGAGGCAATAAAGTGGCAATGATGAAAGGTCGTAGAAAAAGTGTGGTGGTTATAGTACATTATATGAAGGTGCTTAGATAAATAATTCTTGTGAGCCCAAGAAGAGAAAGAAGTGGAAGAGTGGTATGCCCTCGCAAGGGATGCTTCTGCAGAGACGGGCCAAAGGCAGAGAAAATGGGCCGTCTCGAAAACAGATTTGGGTATCGAAAAATGCAGATGATTCAAAGACTCCCAAAAGATCCCAGTGGTTGTGTTGAAAATGAGATGAGACAAGAAAATGCTCAAATGGTTGTTGGCAAAGCCCTCTGCACGAGGAACGTTCAATGCTGATGATGGAACTCCTCGCTGGTTGTTGAATCGCTTGATGATGGAAATGATGATAAAAACAAAAACTTTTTTTGGGTTGGTCGTGAAGGTGTCGTAAAGAGGCGTGAACATGATCAGAAGAGAGGTAGCAATCTACTCGCGAGTAGAGTCTCTGCTGAAGGTTCTGCTCAAGCTTCTGAAGGCACCACCAATGCGGCGAGCCTTGTCAGACACCGACGAGCCATTTGATGAGAAGGAAGCGGCACTGTTCTGGCGGCTGGCGGAAGGCTTCATCTCATCGACAAAGTTGCCTGAACCTCCTCTGCCAGTGTGGTAGACGGGAGCCTTAGCACGGGCATCCATGAGCTTCTGGTCGCGGGCAAGTTCCTCGTCGAAGGAGAAGATGGCCCTTTGGCTTTCTTGACGGGTGAAGGTGTTTCCCATGCCTCCTCTGCCAGCAGTGTACTTCTGGGTTGGGGGAGGAGGAGAGATGGCACCACGGGATGCAGGACCAGTAGCGTCGTTGCCGACGGTGAGTTCCTCAACCTTGTAGCGCTTGAAGTTCCCAGCACCTCCTCGTCCAGAGCCAAGGTATGCGGTGCTTCTGCCTCTGGGAGCCGAGGGGTGAGGCTCGTTGATGAGGTAGCTCAATGAGACCATATTGATAGAATGTGTGATTGTTGTTCTTGAGTAGACTTTGTTTTAGATCCTTAG
>Ga0268250_10001299_pt1 | contig 11008 bp, 12 predicted proteins | sample AgamicAsSfe_FD_200448 | JGI IMG/M metagenome (GOLD analysis project Ga0268250, IMG submission 200448) | Agave microbial communities from Guanajuato, Mexico - As.Sf.e (v2) (version 2) | ecosystem: Host-associated > Plants > Phyllosphere > Phylloplane/Leaf | place: Guanajuato, Mexico | collected... | reverse complement strand
CTCCCTTGTTCGGAGCTTCAGAATTCATTAGCGCAGATGGCGTGGCCAAAGATTCTCAAACCACTACGTCGACATCCCATTCTCGTCGTTTCATTCTTCATCCTGGCATTTTCACTACTCACACCTTTTCTCCCTCGACTCCGCCTCCTCACCCGTCACATCAATCCCCTGCGAACCTACTCTACCACCACCACCGCCGTCATGACGACCGATTACTCAAAAGAGCTCAATGTTGCCCTCCTCGCCGTCCAGCGCGCCGCCATCTTGACCAAGCAGGTCTTCCACAGCCACGCCAAGGGCACCCTCAACAAGTCAGATGCCTCCCCCGTCACCATTGGCGACTTTGGCGCCCAAGCTCTGATCATCGCCGCCATCAAGGCAAACTTCCCCGACGACGAGGTTGTCGGTGAAGAGGAGGCCAAGGACTTGCGTGAGAACGCTGACCTCAAGAAGACCGTCTGGGACTTGGTCAAGGCAGCTAAGCTCGACGACGACGCTGCTGAAAAGACTCTGGGAGGACCCATTGAAAGCGACGACCGCATGCTCGATGTCCTCGATATGGGCGCCAGCCAGGGTGGAAACAAGGGCCGCATCTGGGCTCTCGACCCCATCGACGGCACCAAGGGCTTCCTCCGCGGCGGCCAGTACGCAGTCTGCCTTGCCCTCATGGTCGACGGCGACGTCAAGGTCGGTGTTCTCGGATGCCCCAACCTCCCCATCGACGACAGCGCCCCTCTGACCGAAGACCTCGGTGCCAATGCCACCGACTCCGAGGGCAAGGGTGTCCTCATGTCCGCTATCCTGGGCAAGGGCGCCGACAGCCGCCCTCTCACCCGCGGCGCCCTCAAGGACGCCACCACCATCTCTATGAAGACCGTCGACGACATCAGCAGCGCCACTTTCTGCGAGTCCGTAGAGGCAGCCCACAGCGCTCACGGCGACCAAGCCCAGATCGCCTCCAAGCTCGGCATCACCAAGCCTTCAGTCCGCATGGACTCGCAAGCCAAGTACGCCAGCATTGCCCGCGGTGCCGGTGACATTTACCTGCGTCTGCCCGTCAAGAAGGACTACCAAGAGAAGATTTGGGATCACGCTGCTGGCGATTTGATTGTGCGTGAGGCTGGTGGTGAGGTTACCGATGCTCAGGGCAAGCGTTTGGACTTTTCGGTTGGCAGGACGCTGAAGAACAACAAAGGTGTTGTTGCTGCTCCCAAGGCTGTTCACGCTAAGGTTCTCGAGGCTGTTACGAGCGTGCTCTCGGCCAAGCAGTAGATGATTTATGACCGATAGTAAAAAGTAGAAACGTTGTATATATGTTACGGTATGCTCAAGAAATCGTTCTCGAGCTTCTTGACTCCACACAACAACCAAAAGATTATTTGCTCTCGTTCAAAAGAAACACACTGGTGGTGCCTCTATTCTCTGATTGAAGGACGAGGATCCAGCAAAAATGGAGTAGCTGGGAATCGAACCCAGAACCTTCTCCACTCAGTAATGCTCAGAAGAGCAGTGCTAAGAAGATGTCATACCACTAGACCACAACCCCACTTGTTGGAAGCATCTCAGGCCATCAACCCTTATGTAGTACACGACCATGCGAGCAGCGCGCGAACGAATCGGATGTCATTGTTGACTACAGCTGTATATCTCCGTCCTGACATCGAATTCCACGAGTCACTGAACAAACTTGGAATGAATTGTCGACTTGTCTGCCATATCAGTGATCTAAATTTAGGTCGATCCTTCGAGCGATGGGGACCGGTCACCTTCCTATCTGATGCAGCCACAAACGCCCCTTTTGGAGCTTCCGCAACAGCTCGTTGCATTCAGGCTACAACTTGGAAACAAACTTGATAAGTACTACTTCATCAAGCTCTTGTAGACCAAAAATCTCTGACACTCCATGTCCTTTCGTATTCACAAACAATGAGTTCTGCTGTCTGCTCGCCAGCCGCCGACAGTGCCTTCGGGCCTGCGGTCGAAGGTTGTCGACAAGGCTTCGACTTTACTTTCGCTTTCGAGTCCTACCTTTTCTCAATCGTGCCTTCTGTGTTGCTGCTTTGCTTTGCTCCTCTAAGATTCAAGACCCTTAGTCGTGTTCGACCTAAGATCAAGGGTAATGCATTCAAATATGTCAAGTTGGTGAGCGGACGACTATCTCTCGCACACGGGCTGCAGCTTACAGTCTGCTCCCCAGGCCGTCATTACCGTACTCGCTGTTTTTCAACTGGCATTGATTGGCCTCTTTGCCAACAACACACAAGTGCAAGCATGGAAACCAGCAATGGCAGCCTCCGTGCTGTCCTTTGGATCCAGCGTCGCTCTCTTGACCCTCTCATACATGGAGCATTCTAGATCTCTACGTCCCTCCATGTTGCTCAATGCATATCTCTTCGCCACCGTTATCCTCGATGCTGCTACCCTACGCACCCTCTGGTTGTTACCGCGTTTCTCCCCCCGCATCCGGGCCATCTTTACTGTGGCTTTTGCTGTGAAAGCTGTGATTCTGGTGCTGGAAGGCTGGGGCAAGAGAGCGTTCTACAACGCTGAGAGGGACATGAGTCCGGAAGACTTCAGCGGCATCTTCAGTCAGGCACTTTTGTCGTGGTTGAACCGCTTGGTTTGGAAGGGTGCGAGGCATCTCTTGAAGCCCGAGGACCTGTATCCTGTCAGTGATGATGTTTCGTCAGAATACCTCAGTGCTCGATTCTCACAGGAATGGAATGAGCAATCAAAGAACGGACCAGCGGACTTAAAGAGAGTCATCTTCTCTCTGCTCAAGTGGCCTATCTTGGTGCCGATCATTCCTCGAGTGGCACTCCTGGCACTTACTTTTTGCCAGCCTCTGCTCTTGAGAAGACTTCTGGATTATCTCAACAACTCTGATGTGGAGGACAATAACATCGGCTATGGTCTTATTGGTGCATACTTTGTTGTTTATGTCGGCCTTGCGGTAAGTGCTCTTGCCTCAGTCTATCCCCTTACTGACACTCGATGCAGACCACCTCAGCTATCTACTGGCACAGACACTATCGATTCTTAAGCATGCTTCGTGGTACCCTAATCACAGCAGTCTACGGCAAAGCCACCAACATCCCGGCTATCACCAAGGACAACAAAGCGCCTATCACTCTGATGAGCACAGATGTTGAGCAAACTATTCGTGGTCTGATTGATTTACATGAGATGTGGGCAAATATCGTTCAGGTCGCTATCGCTACTTGGCTGCTGGAGATCGAGCTGGGTGCTGCATGTGTAGGCCCTGTCATCATTGCTTTGGGTAGGTATTGGCCTTCTCCGACTTGGCTCTTTCGATGTACTGACTATCATATAGCTGCAACGGGTACCACGATATGGTTCTCGAACTATACCGCATCGTTCCAGCTTCAATGGATCGAAAAGGTTCAAGCCAGAATTGGTAGGCTTTCAGTCGCAAAATGATGCTCAGAGGTCATATGAACAAGAAGGGCTGATATTTCCTAGGTATTACGACTTCCATACTTGGCTCCATGAAAGCTATCAAGCTCTCTGGTTTGACCTCGCGGGTATCGAGTCTCTTACGTCAGTCTCGTGTCAACGAACTTAATGCTGCTACACGCTTCCGTACTCTGTCCTCGATCTCGGTTGCTATAGGTAAATTATTGTCAAGGCATCGTCTTTCCGACAGTAGGTGATCGGATTGCTAACATCATTGTGTAAAGGGAATGTTCCGCAGCTCATAGCTCCGGTTCTGACATTTGCCATCTACATTGGCGTCTCTTCGAAGACACATTCTGCACTTGATACGACCAAGCTGTTCACATCTCTGGCCCTTATTCTTCTTGCGTCTGAACCACTATTTATGTTGATCAGTGGTCTCATCGAGCTACGCTCAGCCATCGGTTGCTTCACACGTCTGCAAAAGTTCTTGCAGACGCCAGCACGTCGTGATACCAGGACTATCGTATCTGCTCAACCGAGTCAGACCCACTCATTCACTAACAATCATGCTGTTACAATGTACAACGCTTCGTTTGGCTGGAAAGAAGAAGATCCGCTTACCATCCAGAATGTCAATCTTCGTGTGCCTCCTTCGAGTGTGGTTATGATCACTGGACCTGTTGCTTGTGGTAAGAGTACGCTGCTGAAGGGCTTACTAGGTGAGACACCTGTATCAGGAGGACGAGTTGAAGTCTCAAGTCCTGATGTCGCATGGTGCGAACAGTCCCCTTGGCTCATGGTAAGTTGTTGAACCTTGTCACAAACTTCATTCGACTACTAAATCTCCTCGCAGAATGCATCTATCCAAAGTAACATCATAAGCTTCTCTGAGTTTGATCCTGAACTTTACTCATCAGTCATTCACGCTTGTGATCTCGACAGCGACCTGGAAGTATTACCAGAAGGCGATGCAACATTAGTCGGAAGCAAAGGCTTCAGTCTGTCTGGCGGTCAGAAGCAACGCATTGTAAGTATACTTGGAGCTTTCCTGACATTGATGTGCTAATGAGAACTCAAGGCTTTGGCACGTGCTGTTTACTCGAGATCTCCCATGATCATTCTCGATGACGTCTTTAGCCAGCTGGATCTCAGTACGCAGACTATCATCTTCGAACGTCTCTTGAGTCAGCGAGGTCTCTTGCGCAGATGGAAGACGACAGTCATCATGACCACTGGGTCAGCCAAGTTTCTCTCCCGAGCCGACCTCGTGGTTGTCCTTTCTTCGAACGGTACGGTCGAAGGGCAGGGTAGCTACCAAGACTTGCGAGCTGCTGGGAACAAGGCGACAAAAATAATTACCTCGATTGACAACCGCCCCGAGGATGAGATTAAATCAATTTTAGAGCATGAAAAAGACTCTAAGAACGCGGTAAAGGCACACATCGCCGAGAGAAAGAGCAATTCGGACGAAAAGAAGCTGGACAACACTCGCCAGAATGGTGACTCCGGCATCTACAAGTACTACTTTGCGTGTATCAGCTGGACTGTGGCAGCGATGTTCCTTTTGTTGCAGTTCGCCTATGCATTCCTATGTACTTTCCCTAGTAAGCACTCGGACAAGACTCTTTGATTGGTACATCGTCTAACAGAAATAGCGATCTGGCTCAAATGGTGGGCAGATGCTAATATGCATGAACACCACTCATCATACGGCTACTATATCGGGATCTACACGGCACTTCAACTCGGAGCATTGGTACTTTCTGCTGCAGTCACATGGTAAGAATACAATTGGGGAAGAGTGTGAACTTGACTGACACGATAACAGGTGGTCATTCAACGTGCTGGCTGTTAAGACGGGTATTCAACTTCATAACACTCTGGCGAAGACCGTCATGTCGTGAGTCTAGATTTACGTGAAGCGTGATGAGTCGAGACCTGACATACTCCAGGGCGCCGCTCTCATTCTTCAGCAAGGTCGATAGTGGAAGTATTTTGACGAGGTATGTTTCGTGGAAGTCACGTTTTGAATCGAAGTGCCTAACGAAACGTAGATTCAGCCAAGATATACAGTTGCTCGATATATCGCTGCCGCTGGCTCTCATGGTGGTTACAACCAGTGAGTAGTTCATCGATTTTCCACAATCATGTTTCTGACATCTCACAGATACTCTCATTTGCATTGCCCAAGTAGGACTCATCGCCTCAGCTTCTGCCTGGATCGCTCTCAGTTTCCCAGCACTGTTCTTCGTTTTCTACGTCGTTCAAAGGTTCTACCTGAGAACTTCAAGACAGATGAGACTTCTCGATCTCGAGCAGAAGGCTCCGGTATAGTAAGTCAATTGCTCTCCGCACATGTGGCAGTAAGAAATTTGAGAGCTAACGTGTCTAACAGCACACAATTCATGGAGACTCTCGACGGTTTAGTGACCATCCGCGCATTCAACTGGAGTCGTTCATCCATCAAGCACAACTTCGAAATCGTAGACCGCTCTCAGAAACCAAACTACCTCATGTGGGCTATCAAGAGATGGCTGGCATTGGTACTCGATTTGGTCATCACTGGAATCGCAGTCTTGACTGTTGGTATTGTTGTCGGTCTACGAGATTCCTCTTCACCGGGATTCACGGGTGTTTCGCTTACACAGATTATCTCGTTTACGTCGAACATTAAACTGTTGATTATGTTCTGGACACAACTTGAGAGTTCTTTGGGTGCAGTGGCGAGAATCAGACAATTCGAGATGGAAGTTGTGGCTGAAGATCAAGAGATTGAGACTCATGATCCTCCTTTCGACTGGCCAAGTCGAGGCGCAGTTGAGATCAGCAACCTTTCTGCAAAGTACAAGTAAGTATTCGTGCTATCCACACCTTAGTCAAGGATGCTAACAACCTTCGCAGAGATGACGCCGAGCAAATGACCCTCGACAACATATCCATCTCCATCCCCGCCGGCTCAAAGATTGGCCTCTGTGGCCGAACAGGAAGCGGAAAGAGCTCTCTGCTTCTCACCCTCTTCAACCTACTCACTCCCACCTCTGGCAGCATCACCATCGATGGCCTCAATCTCTCGACCATCCGTCGCGAAACCCTACGATCCCGTCTCATTTGTATTGCTGAAGAACCATTCCTCTTCCCGAGCAATGTTCGCGACAATCTCGCTCTCGACTCAATCACTATCAGCGACGAAGAAATGGTGACGGTGTTGGAGCAAACAGGGCTCTGGGAGACCGTCACTGCAAAAGGAGGTTTGAATGCCAAGATGGAGGATGTACATCTCAGTCAAGGGTCCAAACAACTTTTCAACATCGCTAGGGCTTTATTGAGGAAAAATGAAGGCAAAGTGTTGGTCATGGATGAAGCTACAAGCAGGTAAGTGTTCTTTTTCCCCTTTGCACTCTCATCTCCTGCCCTTTTTTCTCGATTTCCTCGTTTCTCTTGGCTCTGGACACTGACAAGAACCCAAAACAGCATCGATGCGGAAACGGACGTCAAGATCCAATCTCTCATCAAAACTGCATTCAGCAACCACACTGTTATTTCAGTGGCTCATAAGCTGGAAACTATCGTCGACTTTGACTTTGTGGGTGTGATGGATCGAGGTAAGTTGGTGGAGTTTGATGATCCAAAGGGTTTGTTGCAGAAGCAGGATTCGAGGTTTGGAGTTTTGTGGGCTGAGCGGTAGAGGAAGATCAGTAAGGAAAGATTGGAATGGAAGGAAGGGGCTTGAGTTGTTGATACACGTGGGGATTTAAAGATGCTGGAAAAGACGGTTGCAGTGTTTTCATCATGATGTTGTCGTGTCTTCTCTTACCACGTACATTTCGAACATTTGCTTCTACTGTCGCAATGGTCACCATGGTGTCGACTCTAGCATCCATCCGCATCGATCCAAGTTTTCATTGCTCGGAAATCCAAATATCCCAAGTTCTATATTGTATAGTCGTTTTGCTCTACCCAGGTTCATAACGTGAGCAGAATCTCGGATCAAAGGCGATCAGTATGGATGGGTCTAACAGTCCGCAAATGCAAGGACGGCAAAGAAAGACGCTCAGATTTGTAAAAAGGATGTGAACACCAATGAATTGAAAATATGCAAGCGTTAAAATGCCAAGATATGATAATCTAAACCTAAAAACCAGACTCCCTTCCCTTTTCCGAGTAATCGACTTCATTATTCATCGTCCTCGTCATTTCAGGCGAAGGACTAGCCGTAAGCACCTGCTCATCAACAATATCAACCTTGGGGCCCGTGTAATTCTTTCTTCCGTCAAAGATATACGTCAACAGGGAAATAAACAACCAAATGCCAAATGCCACGACGCAATAATTCATATTGTTGGAGTTGACGGGCAACTCGGGAGGGAAGAGGAAAAGCACAGAGGTAATAATGACATAGACAAGTCCGAGGAGATTGGCAAACCATGCAAACCATGAGGGTAGGATGAATGCGCGGTCAGCGGGAAGACCTTTGCGGCCTTGGAGGACGTTGAGGGCGATGGGGATGGCGTAGGTGATGCTGAGGGCAACGACGGAGGCACTGGTGATGGCGTTGAAGGCGGATGTGCTGCCGAGGAAGACGCAGCCGAACACGATGACCAGACCTAAAGTGAGAGCGAGTGCATTGACAGGGACGTCAAGGCTAGGATGCACTTTGCTGAAGAATTTGGAGAATGGGAGGCCCCTGTCTCTGGCGAATGCCCAGGCCATGCGACTGCTGGTTGTCATGATGGCGATGGTGGCGAAGACTGTGCAGACCAGAGGGAACATGAGCAGACAGATTGCTCCAGCACGGTTGCTTGTAGCGTTATACAGAATGGCGAGAAGAGGACCAGCAGGTGACTTGATGACATCGTCGATGTTTCCAGCAACGAAGAGAAGGCACATCAAGAAGACGAAGCCGGTAAAAGTTCCAATGGCCACGCAAGTGATCATGACAAAGGGTCCTGTCTTTCTCGGATTTGGGATCTCTTCGATCATGTGTGCAACGGCATCATAGCCTGTTAGGCCGAAGCCACCTTGAAGCAAGCCCAATAACCATGCGACACCGTCAGGCCATCCAGTCTCGTTGATAAATTCGCCAAAAACGAACTCGGCTGAACTGTAGTTTGGAGACGCGCATGCCAGAACCGTGATAGACACGATACAAAATCCAGCTATACTCCAGATGATAGCGCCTTTATCGATGAGCGGGATGATTCGGTTTGCAAACGCGTTCAAGCAGAATGCAAAAACGTTGTATCCAATGTAAATCAGGAACTGATGCCAACTCTTAGACTCGTAGGATGGGCTCATCAACGAGATGATGCCCAGGATAAGTTGCGATCCGAGGAGACCTCCAGTAGCAGTCAAGGCCATCCATCCGCCGACCTGAATATCTATGTGTCAGTCGAACCCAAGCTGTGGGGATGATTGTCTGGGGTATATAGGACACTCACATTGATCCATCCAGTAATCCAAGAGATCATGCGACTCCTAGGACACAGCATAGCAGCCCAGTGATACTGTCCACCAGCGCTTGGGTAAGCGCTGAGAAATTCTGCCAAACTTGCTGCAAGACATAGATTGCAAACGCCTGCTGTGATCAGTCCCCAGAGAACAGAAGTAGGCCCTCCGCTAGGCAAGGCCAGAGACAAAGATGTCGCCAGTGCAGTCCATGAGTTCAGAATGGCGAATGCTAAGCCGAGCATAGCCAGCGGGGAAAATGTTCGTTTCAGTTCCTGGGTATGCCCCAGAGCCGCGAGGTGTAGTGCATCGTCCGAGATGCCGCCGCCAGTCATGATTGCTGGTCTTGTTTGTGACTCTTGTAGTTCTCCAGCTCTTTCTTCTCTGGCAGCTCAAAATCTCGAGAAGCGTATGTGGTGAAAAGACACGGCTGATCAGAACACAGAACAGAGGGAGTCGAAGATCTTTTAACAGACGTAGCAATAGGGTTCCTATCTTACCCCTCAAGCATGACCAAAGATAGTCGTCCTCGCCGGACGGTTGCCCCAGAAGTATTGAATTTTTGTTACACACAAAAACTGATGTCATGGGCCACCTGGAGATCATTGCCCGTGCCGGCATGCGGAGTGGGCACGCGGCCTCCACATCTCGTAGCATCCTTCGCAACGGCTTGACAAAGAAGATTGTGTACAACTTGATGATACGGCCGACCCTCGTCGGTGTTGGATTGCCTAGCAGTTCGAAAAGGTGCAAGTCGACGAGATTGTTGAGCTGACTGCTCTCTGCCTATCTTCCATAACCGTGTAACACTTTGAAGTGCGCCAAGATCGATGGCTTTGTTAAGCAAAAGAACAAGCAATTTTGATACAGAGGCGTTGCGAGGTGGCGCTCAGAGCCGTGAAGCCTCCCGACCCGACGGACCGACCGGCAGCGATAGAGAATGCACGATTTTTGATACAGAGGCCTCGGTATGCTCTTCACCGGGATCTGATTGTCATAGGCACTGCAAAGTTGCTAGGAGTCGTTGATTCATGATGCTATATGCTCTGTCGTGTTTTATGAAAGCACACTCTAGCAGACAGCGTGGGTCTTGCCAGTCTTGCCTTGCAGCGAGTGCTTCTCATCAGTGAAGTGCTGGTTCATCTTCTTATGACGACCAGTGGCAGTACCGTGCTTCTTGATCTGTTCCTTGTGCTCCTGAATCTTTTGCTCATCCATCTTACCCAAAGTCTCCATGGCCAATTTGATATCACTGATCAGTGCGTCACAGCGCGATCTCGAGAAGTCCTCACGAACGACGACACGCATCATCTTCAAGCCTTCGGAGTGGGGAGCCATGGTGTATGCAGGCACGACCCAACCACGCTGTCTGAGTTGATGTGCGATAGCGAACTCGTCAAACTTGTGGCCGTCATCGGGGTTGAGACGGAAAGCGACCAGAGGAAGACCATTGCCACGAGTTTGAGACATGAGCTGGAAGCCCATCTTCTGAACAGAGGCAGCCAGATAGTCTGCAGTTCTGGTCAAGTTGAACATGATAGCGCGGTAACCATGCTTGCCCAGACGAATCAGCTGGTAGTACTGGCCCAGGACTTGGGAAGCACCACGAGAGAAGTTGAGAGTGAGAGAAGCCTGGTCAGCACCAAGGTAGTTGATGTTGAAGATGAGCTCGGTAGGAAGGTACTTGGGGTCACGCCAGATGCACCATCCAACACCAGGGTAGACGAGACCGTACTTGTGACCAGAGACGTTGATGGAGACGACCTTTTCGAGACGGAAGTCCCAGACAAGGTCGGGGTTGACGAAAGGCGCAACGAAGCCTCCGGATGCGGCATCGACTGTGGTGTGTTAGCGAAAGTAAAGATACAGGGCTAGGACAACTGACCATGGATGGGGATGTCAAGGTTGCGCTCGACCAGGAGGTCGTTGATGGCCTTGGTGTCCTCGTATTCGCCAGTGTATGTGGTACCGAGAATGGAGCAAATACCGATGGTGTTCTCGTCGATGAGGTCAACGGCCTCCTTAGGGTCGATAACGTAGCGATCCTTCGTGCAATAGACATACTTCTCCTCGACATCGAAGTAACGAGCGGCCTTCTCCCAGCAGACCTGGACGGCCGAATTCATGATGATATTGGGACGAG
>Ga0268250_10001297_pt1 | contig 11015 bp, 11 predicted proteins | sample AgamicAsSfe_FD_200448 | JGI IMG/M metagenome (GOLD analysis project Ga0268250, IMG submission 200448) | Agave microbial communities from Guanajuato, Mexico - As.Sf.e (v2) (version 2) | ecosystem: Host-associated > Plants > Phyllosphere > Phylloplane/Leaf | place: Guanajuato, Mexico | collected... | reverse complement strand
TTCAAGGTCTGCTTTCGATTGGAGTGCTTGACTGAGCTCATTCTCAACCGCATTTTTGGAGCTCCGCACACTATCCAACTCTTGTCGTAAAGAGGCCTCCAGCTTCTGTGATGATTCGAGAACTGACCGGAGATTGAGCATGGACGATTCCAACTCGCGAAGATGTTCGGCGTTCTTCTGGATCTCGACTGCATGTTGCTCATCAGCTACTTGCTTTGACACTTGTACTTGGTTCAACTCCTGCTCCAGGTGCGACACTCGCTCTTCTGACGTCTGAAGTTTTTGTTGCAACTTCGACTTGACAGACTGTAGGTCAGCAAGCTCGGCATCTCGCATCCGTACATCTTCGCGGAGTCTGAAGAGCAATTGTCGGGCATCTTTGAGATCGGCTTCAAGCGATGCCTTTTCGTCGTGGAGTTTCTCTAACTTGGCCTGGTTACTAGCATTAGACGTCTCCAATGATTGAGTGCGCTTGGAAACTTGTTGCAATTCTTTCGTGATAGCGTCGTAAGAGGCACGCAGATCTCTTAGCTCGGTTTGGAGGTTGGTCTTCGATTCGGTCTCTCGCTTAAGGTTCTCTGACGTGGCACGCAATTCATTATAAATATCGGCCTTCTCGGTTCGCATAGCCTCAAGCTCTGCAGTCAAGCCTTTACTCGCATCGCTCTCAGCCCGCAAATTGGCTCGGACCTGCTCCACTTCCTTCTTTAGAGCCGTCAAGGCGTCTTCAGTGTTCTTGCTCGTGGTTTGCGAATCATGGAGCTGCTCGCGCAGCGTAGAGATAACACCTCCACCGATCTCGATTTTACGTAGGTGCTCAGCCTCGTCCTTTTCGTACTCAGTAATCTTCTGCTCTAGACGTGCAATATGTTCCAGTCCTCGGTCAAGTCGCTTGCTCAGGTCTTGGCGTGCGCTTTCCTTTTCTGCGAGACGGTCTTGCAACGACGATTCGTGGCGATCAGCAATCTCCACCTTATTCTGCAAAGAATGTAGTGTTTCCTCCAGAGTTGTTGTGCGAATCTCAAGTTCCCTAATCTGAGCATTCCGTGTGCCGAGGCGGTCATCCAGATCTACCTTCTCCTTTTGCAGCGCTTCGATCGTGTGCTGCATGTCCCCACCCTTCTGCTCCCAATCTGCAATTTCAGCACATTTAGCCTGCAAATCCTGCTTCAGTTTCTCCTCTGAGCCTACTGTAATGTTCAGTTGCGCCTTGGTCGACTCCAATATTTCTTGTACCGCAGATCTCGAACGCTCCAAGGCAGCAATGCGGGATTGATGACTTTGGATCTCTTGTTCTAGACCTTCTCTTGTCGCTTCTAGAAGCCCAGCATCTTCCTTGCTTGCTGCACATTCACGTTGTAGCTGCTCAATGCGGCTTCGACAAGCAGCAAGAGCTTGGTCGGATTCGCGTTTCGCTCGTATTAAGCGACTGTCAGAAGTACGTATCTCGGAAGGACTCGACAAGCGAGGGGTGAGCTCGAGATCTAGATCGTGCCATGGCGAGGGAGACGCTCGCGTTGGAGTCCTCGGCGCAAGGGTAGGACTGTCAAAGACACTTGATTGCGTCGGCGGAGATGCAGGTGGTGAGATGAACAGACCTCTAGGTTGATGTTGAGGTTCAGATTTGGGAGACGAATCTGCACAATTAATCAGCAAAAGACAGTACCTGGATATAGTATACTTACATTGGAGCGTCAGCATAGAGGCCCTCTCCAATGCCTCAAGGATCTCTTTGTTCCGTCCTTCTTCAACTCTCAACGCCCTCTTCAATTCCTCCACTCGCTTCTGTGCATCTTTGCCCTCCAGGTAGTTACTTGTCCTACTCTTGGCCAGGTTCCGCGCTGTAGTTGCAATCTGCTTCTCCTTGACAGATATATTTACGGCCATGCGGAAGGCAAGACGCCGCAAAGAGGAAACAGACCGCTTTGCCTCAGCTCCAGCAACCTGGTGAGCCTTGAGTTCGGCGCGAAGCGTGTTCCGCTGGGATTTTATATAGGATAGATGCGCCCAATTGGATATAACAGTAGGCGCGTCCTCCTCCTTGGGTGGAGCCTCTGTGCTGTCCCTGCCATCGTGTTCAGGTCGCGTGGACTTTGAAGAAGAGGGACCCCAGTGTTCTAGCATGAAGCTGTCGGTCATGGACGATACAGAACGCGACAAGCTGGAGAGTGGGGTAGAAGACGGCCGAGAGCGTGGAGACGATATCGACTTGCTCTCCTTGGGGAAGTCGCCAGCGCACTTTTGCATATCGAGGAAGCTTGCTGGCAGGATGTTCTCCAGGCCAGAATGTATGCGCCCGTTGGCACTTGGACGGTCCTGGTCCTTAGCCTTGGAGCCAGACGCCATGGTGGGCGGTGGGTTATGCGACCATGAGGTGACCAGAACGCGACGTGCGCCAGAGGATGATCAAAACTCTGTATGCAATGTGGCTGGGGGAACTGCTGCAACCGCCGAATTGCGTTGGCGCTGGGCAACTGTGACGGAACGGGCTAAAGGAGAGTTGGGTAGTGGGCCACTGTCACGCGAGATTGCGGGCCTGAGAAAGAAAAACAGGGGTATGATAAGGATGCGAGAGAGAGTGTAGGATTCGGATGCGGCTATAGACTCTATAGACGACGTGTGAAGTTTGGGGTTGGGCTGACACGACGAGACACGCGCCTCAGGCTTCGAGGACGGGATGGGCGACAGCCGTCGCACCAGGGTGAATTATGACGCTGGAGCAGCTCCGGCCGTCAGTGGAGGGCATACCATGGTTCTTGCGATATTTTCCGGTCGCGAGCGTTGGCGCACTTGGGTAGCATGGATCTTCCCAGGCGGCGCCGACGGTGGGTCGATAGTGGGGAGACATGCCCCTCCGGAAGGTGTCTTCCACGGTATCGTCTTCAGTGCAATGGCCATGCTTCTTGCTCACCAACTGCGGATGCGCGCGGGCACGGAACGGGTGACAAGTCGCATGTGAACGCGTGGCTTGACTCGTAGGGCATATGAACAAGCCGTGTCCCAATGGCAGCGATGTCAAGATCGAGAGTGGCTGCTGTCTGCGCTAGGCTGCTTGCGGTGCATGAGGTAATGATGCATCCCCCGCTGCGATCGTCCCAGGATCGTTAAACGAGTCCACGATCTGCTTCATCGCGTCGGCCTATAAGTGCTCCAATATTTGTGAGCACAAAACAACAACTATATTGCTTCTGAATGTCGAAATTGCGAGCGCCGCCTTGCTACTCGATCTTGTGCTTCTGGAAATGACGACGACGTGCATCAATCATGCTATACTTTTTATTGTTTCATCATCTATTTGGTATACTTCTTCTGCAGGTGCTTGCCAATAGTAGTCAACTGGATGTTGCTGGTTCCTTCGTAGATGGCACCGATCTTGCTGTCCCTGAAGTATTTCTCCGCAAGCCCCTCTCTGACGAAGCCCATGCCACCCATCCATTCGATTGCCTGTCCGGATACACGTCCTGCAACCTGCGATGACATGAGCTTAGCCATGGCAGCGTCCATGATGAAGTCCTCGCCAGCTTCCTTCTTGCGCGCAGCATTGTAGACAAGGGCGCGAGCGGCTTGGATCTCTGTCCAGGCCTGGGCGAGCTGATGTTGCATACCCTGGAACTCGCCGACGAGTTGGCCAAACTGCTTGCGGTCGTTCCACACGTAGCTGGGGCTGTTAGTACTTGGTCCGACATGTCTATAGGTAACAAGTGTACTCACCCTGCAGCATTTTCCCAGGCGCCGAGCGCAAGGCCAGTCATTTGCGCTGCGATACCGATGCGGCCCTCGTTCAACAGCGCAATGGCGTACTTGTAGCCCTCAAATTCCTTACCGAGCAGGTTATCCTTGGGGATTTCAACATCGTCAAAGTTGATGACGCAGGTACTGCTGGCTTTGATGCCAAGCTTCTTCTCCTTCTTTGCAATGGAGAAACCCGGTGTGCCCTTCTCTACAATGAAGGCAGTAATGCCCTTGTACTTCTTGCTAGGGTCGAGGTTGGCGAAGACAATGAAGAAGTTGGCTTCGACACTGTTCGTTATCCACATCTTACTACCGCTGATCTTGTATCCATTGTCGGTTCGTGTGGCTTTGGTGGCGAGCGCAAAGGCGTCGGATCCTGACACGGGTTCTGAGAGACAGAAGGAGCCGACTGTATTTGTGGCCAGCTTGGGCAGCCACTCCTTCTTGATCTTCTCGGATCCATATTTGAGAATTGCAGTGTTGACGAGTGTGTTGTGGACATCGCACATGACACTGACACTGGGGTCGACACGCGCCAGCTCCTCGATGGCGATAATGGCCGATGTGAAGTTCATGCCTGAGCCACCGTATTCCTCGGGAATCTCAATACCCATGAGGCCTTGCTCGAAGAGTTGCTCGACTACTGCGGGGTCCATCGACTCGGCTTCGTCCATGTCTCGCGCCTTGGGGAGGATGACATCGTTGGCGAACTTGGAGACGGATTCGCCCATAAGCATTTCCGTCTCGGAGAGGTGGGTTATGGGCGTCGGTGGGACATCTGAGATGTCAATGGCTTCCCGGCGGACGGCAGTCGTGGAGAGGCATCGTAGTCTGGTGAGTCGTCGTGTTAGCATTAATATATTCATTCGCCTTGATGGTGGGTGCATAAACATACTGCGGGGCGGCGCGGGCTGCCGGTCGCAGCGAACGCGATGAGGCAGTAGCAACGCGGGTGAGGGGTCTTAGTGATCGTGAGAAGGATGCCATTTTTGCAGTATTGTGTCAAAGCAGAAAGAACGAGTGTGGCATGTCTTTCACATCAGACACGGCGGACCGCTCACATGCCGAGGCAGCTTAAAGTTAGCCGATGCATGCCGTGTGTCCGGGGTTTGCGGAGAAGCATGCGTCACATGCCAACCAACACTAACACAGAGCTCATTTTCACTAGCACGCCGCAGAGCCGCAATCTTCTTAACCGCGCGACATCAAGTCGTGGTATATTGCAAACTAGGCACTACAGTATAGCCTTGGTCGACGAAAGCAGCGCAAGGGTATATAAAGCATGCATGAAACAAAAAAACAACTGATCGTAACACTGACATAACAAGGGAACAACAGCCTCTATTCAACAAGCTGCCTTCCAGCTGCAAGGAAAAAACCCCATCCTATTAAAGAGATTGTATATCCGCAACTCCAACATCTCCTCTCGCAATGAGCCTTAGACGCGGTTATTGGACCCCATGGCAAACCTGCCGGCTTGCATCTGAGCCTTGTACTCGCTGAGCTCCGCAGCCTCCTTTTGCTCCTCAGCGAGGAGAGCCTGGTGCTCTCTCTTGCCTTCGCGACGCTTCTTGATGCAGCAGAACAGGAAGACAGCTGCGCCAATTGCTAGAGCTCCGAGGACACCAGCAATGATGCCAATCTTGGCGCCCTTGGAAAGGGTTTCGAATCGGTTCTTGACACCGTGGGGAGACTGGATCTCTTCGAGCACCTCGGATTTTCCCCTAGCCTTTGTTAGTCTCACATCATATTGGCATAGGAGCGCGAAGAAACATACTCGATGACCTTGACCTTCTCCCAGTCACCAGACGAATCCATGTCAGCCCATGAGTACTTCGCAGCGCCGCTTGTGTAGTCTTGCGCGTAGACAGACTGGATCGTCATGGTGTATGGTCCCTTGGTAAAGTCTGTCTTGCCACCAGCCCACTCGACAACACCAGGGTCGTTCTTGTTGGGGTCACCAGCAGCCCATGAACCAAGGCGGACGTTCATAGGCGTTTGCGGGTACCGTGTTCCATCTTTAGCCTCACTGGGGGTGAGTGTCCTGACGAGCTTGTCGTCGACCCACCACTCGATGCGTTCCTTTCTCCAGTCGATAGTGTAGTTGTGGAAGTCGTCCTGTGGGTTGAAGCCTTGGTCGAAGTCTTTTCCGCGATCGTAGGTCGTCGTGTCACCCTTGCCGAAGTAGTTGGTCAAGATCATCTTGTTGTCGCCACGGAACTCCCAGTCGATCTCATCGAGCGCCTCGGACTGCAGGATAGCACTGGAGATGATACCCGTGCCCGTGGCCACCTTCATGACAATCTCGAGGCGACCAAAGAGCATGTAGAACACCGAGTTCGCTGTGGGGGAGTCGCCCGATCGCTCAATGGTGAAGGTTGCACCCTTCTCGACCCAGTCGATCTTGCCCTGGTTAGGCATCTTCCAGACCTTGTCATCGTTCGGGATGCCAGTCTTGTTCCAGTTGAAGGTGACGTTTCCGCCGAGCGCCTCCATGTCTGGACATCCTGTGGTGTTGAGAGGGTAGCCTGTGTCGATGCATCAGTATATCAGTCGCAGGCAATGCGCCACACGTCACATACAGTTGGTATGGGTTTGCGCAGTAGTCGTAGAGATAAGGCCTGCGATAAGTGCAGCCGTGGAAAGGGCGAATGACTTCATCTCGGCGGATTATGTCGCTATGTAAGCACTATGAGTACTGAAAGAGTGTGATTCGCGCGTAGACCAGACGCGCTGTAGGTGGGTGTAGCAAGGAGTGACTGGGATAGTGAGGGTTGAGTAAAGAGTGGATTCTCGCGACGAGAAAAGGAAAACGAGGGGAAAGTCGTTCAAAGGAGCGTCAGGACCGCGTTTTAGAGACTCGGTGGTGAAGAGCAATTGGGTGCAGCCCTGCAAGAAGATTTAAGGAGTCGTCTAGTGCACGAATGCTCCCTGCGGATCGCTATTGGTCGACGGACCTTAAACTACAAACGGCGCTTGTCGATCGCCGAGAATAGCGACTCTCCTGAACGCTTTGTGCCATAGATGACTTGTTTACTATTGTCTTCGATTTCATTTGATCATGCAGTGTTATTCCCGCCTCAACTGCCGTCAATCGCGCTCGATTAACCTCGACGGTCGCAAACGATGCGCCCAACCGCATTTGCGACCTTCCCGTTCGTGTCTGCACACCGCGGGTGGCTTTGCGCCAGGCCGGGAGCCAAGGGAGATTGTGAAACACCAGGCACTCTGCGCTGCGACCCTTTGAGGCGACGGCTTGCTCTGTACGCCACTGGTGCCGCCGAGCATTGAGATACCGCTGCGATAGCGATACGATGTGGAGATGAAATCTTGAACGCTTAATGGATGCGCGCATCCTTTTACCGGCTCCGCAACCATCGTGGCCCACTATCGTCGGATTATGCGCCACTCTTTACGAGCCGAACTGCCGTGTTGCGACCTGAGGGAAGAGGCCGTTTGACCGTGCCAAAAAGAGTCTTTCACCCGTCTGTGCTTTCTCTCAGCCTACCCCGCCGAGCCACAGCGTAAAAGGAACTCGTCTCGGCGTCATTACGCCCTCCTTGGTCCCCGTCTCTCGTATCCAGGACGCATCTGCTGTCGTTCGGCACGAAGAACTTGCCCCATGCGAATGCCGGACCGTCCATGGCAAACTTGCCCTGCATGCGCCAGCGGCCCATGTACACGTTGAGTGACACCAGGACTTTGGCAAGACACGTCCAGTCGAACCCAAAGTATTCTCCTGCCTTTCCATCCGAGACGGTGTACTTATGCCAGATGCCCCAGAGAACAATATACGCGGCCTGGTTCCCTATGTCATCATCATCAACTGTCATACGATGCCATTTCAACAAAGCTCGCATGACTTCGTTGCACGACTCCATGACCTCGTGTGGCGAACGCGAGTGGATCACGGCCAACGTTTCGTATCGACAGCCAGTCTGTAGGAGCTGTATGCAGAGTAGGGCCTTTTCCGTGCGACTATTGAGGTGGAGATATGAAGTCAGCGTATATCTTGTATACATCTCGTACAGTCATGGCTTACCTCATTGAACCAGAGCTCACAATGAACCCCGCATTACCCAGCCATTCCTTGATGGCTCGCAGCTCATGGACCTTCATGTAGTGCAGGTAAGGCAAAACGAAGCGAGTATCCTCGATCGCATGCATCGTCATCTCTGTAATCATGAAGCCGTTGCAGCTGCCTCGTCGCACTTTGTATGGGTTGCGCAGGACAGAGTCCGTGTTGGCCTCTTCCTCTTGAACTCGAACCTTGACTTCGTCTCTGGGCTGTGGGATCTTTTGGGGATTCGTTGCAGGTAGGTGGAGGCTTTCTGAGCATTGCGACGGCGCTCCGTGGGCAAGGAGATGCGGTAACTGCCTCAGCGCTTCAAAAGCATGAGCTCGCCCTGCTCTCTGAACTTCGATCTGCGGAGACCTATCCTCGACCGGAAGAGCACCTGGAATGTGGGTATACAAAGTCAGTATATGTCTCATATCTAGTTCGTATAGGGACATCTCTCACCAGACATAAGGTATGGATTTTCATCGCGGTTGCCTTCGGCAGGTTGCTGTCGCACATCAAGGGCCTCGTAGAGCGCTTGCTTTACCTCCGTCGTATCGCTGCGGGTGTATGCTTCGACTTTTCCATGATCCGTCGATGTGTTCCGTTCATTCTGCGGTCCCGATATCCTACGCAACTTCACACCGGAATCACTGCCGCCGTTTGAACCTCTCAACTTTTCTTCGAGCTTCACCACGCTTCTGTACGACCGCCAAGCATGTCTCATGGCATCTTTAACCAGCGCCTCGGTCTCGTCCCCAAGTTCGCAGTACATGTCAGCATCAAGCTTCTCTAGATTTCGGTGTGCAAGCTTCAACTCGCGCTTGACCTCCGTAACTCGCGCGACATTTGATCGTTCGTGTTCAGTGAGGCTTTGAAACCAATGGATATAGGTGCTGACACCACGCACATAGTCTCGTATGTCATCAAGCCTGTCTGGAATCGTACCGACTGAGGGGTGAGGTGCGTGATGGCTTCGTGTCGCCGTTGTGTGGTCGTCTGGCGGTGGCTCCTCTGCGGTAGGTCCAGGTATGGTCTCTGCAACTGCGACTGTGGATCGGCGAGGACTGAACGGATTATAAAATCGGCCCATGGCAGCTGCACTCGGTGATCATGCGCACGTCGCAGCACGCCTTCATCGTAGCATCTAGGCGGCCACCCTTGAAGTGTTTTTCGCTTCGTGTACCCTTGGGCCCACCCTTCGTCTTCTGGGTCGGAAGGCATCTGGTTGGCTACGCGATCTATCTCGTTCCAACACTGGCAACTCATGCTTGTTGTACTCATCAACGTTAGGTACTAGATTGAAAGATGAGATAGCTCCTTGTTCTCAATGTGCGGTGACATAGTGGTCTCTGTTAGCTGCTTGCGACTTGCCACGTGGATGGTCTATCATAGTTGCTGATCCGGCCAACGCGCTAGTAGTGTTCTGTCGTAAGACTTCCATTATTGTTACTTCCTTCTCGATAACTACACCAATCCTCACATCACAGATATCCAGAGTTATCGAGTTATTCCATCGGTATCGCGGTCGAAAACGGATGCCTTTGATCAAACCTCGAATACAGCACTTCATTGATTCTCCTACTCATGGCATACAACTTCAACTGCGACTTCATCATGACAGCAACTATTCCGACCTCCACTTTGACGCAGCCTACCCATAGGCCTCATGAATTTACAACTGCCAGTCCTTAACTTCCTGTTGAGTCGGCCAATATCTGAATTTGTCCCAACAGCCCTGGATAATTCTAAACCGTTCTAGACTTATAGGGAGACCAGTGAGGTCAGGGGCAGCGCGTTCCACAGAACTTGTTATCCGTTGCCACGCCCATGCATGTCCACTTAGTTGATTAACACTCTCTTCAAACGATCCGAACACCCCAATACAACGGCAGGCGTAACGATCCAAATATGCATGCACAATCTCGTGAAGGATTGTGGACAGACGGTCCATAGCTAAGCCATTCAGATGACCGTAGCTCGGTACTTTCTTGTCAACGTTAAAAGCACACATGCTGATCCAAGGCATGTCGGTACCATTGGTGCAGTATAAGCCGATTTCACCTGGCGTGTTTCTCCAATCCTCCCACTGGAAGTCCAGTTCCATCTGAACGCCCGACGGCGTAGTTGGGAAGAAAATCATTGAGAAGGTCTTGATCAGCAGCTTCATCTCATCTTGTGAGACTTGTCTTCCATCTGTCTTTCCTAGCCTCTTCAACAGGGCTTTGTCTGATTTATCCTCAACCAGTGATTTGAACAGATTGTGGGCTTGCCATTGTTCGGAGCTGAAATCATCAAAGCCCAGTTCCATCCTACGCTTGACCTCGTCACAAAGTCGAAAAGCATGGTGACCGGCCGTACGTAAGGATATGCGCGCTCGATATTGTGGCTTGATGATGTTGTTACATGAGTTTGTACATATTCCCTGTTTCTTACTGCCAAATCGTGCCCCAGGATTTCTCTTGTGATGATCTCGAATCATATCAATGAATTCCTCCGGTGTGCTAGGAGCAGGTTCGAGATTCTGTGGATCCACAAGCTTGTACATATGAGGGACTTTTCGGCACATTTTGGTTGTCTATGTTCCTGTTTAGAAAGGCTACCAGAATCACTGGTTGTGGTTTTCTCGCTACTCGCAACACTCTTGCGTGGCTACTCTTTATATTGCTCGGCCATAGAAGTCTTGTATGACATGAAACATTGCAATGCGTTTTAGGCATGTGAAATCAGCCTAGATTCATGAGACAATGCTGCACTCACTGGTTTGGACGAGTTTCGTGCGGGCGCTGTTTCATTAGGTAAATTTGGGACTGCGAATTCCTCCACTTCTGGCTGGGAAAGCCGTTCGCAGCCATGAATACACAAACCTGTCAGTCTCGGTTCCTCAAAATGTCACAAATCATGGTACGATACTTCACAGTACCTGGTGGAGGTAATACAGTAAGTTCGACATAACTGGATCACGTCCAGTAATAGTGAAAACGTGGCCAACAGTACTCGCAGCATTTCGGATCAACGCGGCTTCCTTATGCATCTCATCGCCATCTAAGCTGACAGCTTCTTTTGTCTCTTTCCAGTGGGCTAGATCTACATATCCTCTCAATCATGAATAATGGCCTCAACACGACACAAATTAAGCAAAAGATGAAATCTGTGAACGGCGAACCACTTCACAGACCTTGCGATCCCTTACTATGCTCTCCCATGTTCGTCCAACCAAGCC
>Ga0268250_10001296_pt1 | contig 11029 bp, 13 predicted proteins | sample AgamicAsSfe_FD_200448 | JGI IMG/M metagenome (GOLD analysis project Ga0268250, IMG submission 200448) | Agave microbial communities from Guanajuato, Mexico - As.Sf.e (v2) (version 2) | ecosystem: Host-associated > Plants > Phyllosphere > Phylloplane/Leaf | place: Guanajuato, Mexico | collected... | reverse complement strand
ATGTAGCCTCGGGTTCAGACGACGCAGGCCCTGCTGCCAAGCAATCTGCCGAGTCCAACACAGCGGCGCCTGCTGATGGAGCTGCAACGGCCACAGCTCCCAGCACTGCATTTCCCAAGCCCACTTCTGCGCCCGCACCCCTCACCGAAAGCACACGCGCCGCCGTCCTCGCCCACGCAGATCATACCGTGAAGCAGCACATCGGCCTTCTGCACGCATACAACGGCATCCGCGACATTGGGCAGAACGTCATGGGATTGCTTGCGGAGCAGCGTGGTGTAAGGGTTGTGCAGGTTATGGAGGAATGCGGAGTTGGGGAGGGTGATTGAGAAGAGAGTCATTTGGGGACGGATGTGTGCTTTGGTGCACTGGTAATGTGCTTTGCTCGGACGCGAAATGGCTGGATGTGGGAACCTGGAAGGAATGAGGTCGAGGTCGAGGGAGGATTGGGAGCGCGCGGATGAGCTGGGCCATGGAGCTCGTTGTGGGTGTGAGTACGTGGTACATATCGGACTGGCACACGGGTGCGAGACGGAACGCCATCACAGGGCTCAAGATAGCTAAGGTCTTGTTTGGCGATGCAATAGCACAACTCTACTGTCGGGCAAAGGTGAGGCATGAGGACACTAGATTCAAATAAGGCACCCAACTAATGCATTATCCAGGTACTGCCAGAACGCGGTATGAAGCAGTAACACTTGACACAGAGACGAGGACAGTATAGGTACTAGCTAAATGGAGCGGTGGTATGAAGCTGGCAGTGAGACAAGATTGTACACGTAGAACCAGATACTCGCAAAAATTGGGCCCAGCGAAAGACCTCCCACTTCCTGTCTCTTTTCGACATTGCAATCCAGATCAGCACTTCTTAGCTCAACTAACCTCAGCAATTCTCCATTCCCATCCGATATCAGAAACCCACTGACAGGCATCGGCACACCTCCCTACAGCTCCAGCTGAAGATTGACACATATTATTTAGCCCACCAGCTTAGTCCAGCGCACCTTCAGACAAGCTCGAAGAATGGCGCTCGCGACATCGTGTAGAATGCGTGCATATCACCTTGATGTTCTTCAATACCGGGCTATCGCGCAACGAGACTTCATGGAGCACCATCGCCGGTTCCTTTACCTTGCTGTCCATAGTGACATCTTGCACCAAATGCTAGAATGCCACGATCAATTCGGCAGGCATTGGCAACCCGAATAAGTGAACGTAGTTGCGAGTGATACGTTCGCGGCTTTGTGCTCGGAATCGTCCAAGGCACGGGCTACTCCCCTGTCCTTCAGTGTTTGCTGGACAGCTGCAAGCAGGGAAACGCGGCGTAGCAGCTGGCCGTTCACGGAAAGCTCTTTGCTTTGGGCGGCGCTGACAAGGACGAGGCACACGAGACCGCATCAACGCGTGCTTTCGAATGAGGATGCATGAATGCCTCCCCAGCTGTGGTCGAGGGGGTGGAAGCTAGGAGAGTCGTGAAAGTTTAGGAAGTCTATGACTGGTACTTGACCTCCTCACGTAGCGGCGCCAGCGAACCTCTTCTCTTCGGTCTCCCACTTCTCACGTTCAGTACGTCTCCGAACAGCAAACGCTTGCACGAAGCGCCAAGCCTCGAAATCGGCCAGATTCCAAGCCGCGACACTATCAATCAGAGGCTGCTGCTGGCCGCTCTGTAGGGTTTCTCTTGCTAGCTCGAGGAGCATCCTTTCCTTTGCAAGTTGGGCTATCGATGGCACGAAAGCCTTACTATCGCGAGTTGGGGAAAGGCGTCCAGCACGTTGCAAATTGAAGCCGAATAACCATTCAGGTTGCATAGCCTCGGCACGCTCGGCAGTCACCCACAGAGAATGTGCGACCGCAAAAGGGCTGGCAACAGCTTCTTTGAACAGCACCAGTCTTTGAGGACCACCAAGTACATCCCCCAGCAATGCCGCCGTCGTAGCGGTCAACCAGCTATCACGATCTGTTTCACGACGGATGAATGGCACATCTATCGTCTCTCTGTTGTGCTTGACTGTTGTAAAAGTGTACGGATGTGGCACGCAGCCTATAGTGAACCGTCCTGTCGAGTTCTCGAATGTTGGAGGCGTAGATAGTGGCAAGGTTGAGATTGAGCCTACGCAAGGTGTGCAATTGGGAATGTTTGGAGGGCAGCTGGAAGGGATCGGAGATATCGGGCAGGAGATCAGGTCGCAAGCAAGACGTAAAGAGGCTTCCATTACCGCCGTCATCCGTTCTGGATGTGGTTTCAAAACGGCTATGCCGTCGGGGAAGCCCGCTTGCCAAGTAGTGTGAAGATGTGCAGTGATAAGCAGATTCAGCATGTTTAACCCGCTAGCACGAGAGATCTCAGCTTCTTGTCGCACTTCCTCGTAACTGGAATCGATATCGTAATAAGCTATAGCATTCTCCGCATCAACGTTCTGCCAGCTTTCCGTGGATATCGCGTCAAATAATGTTCGAGCATTGTCAAGCTCCGACGAATCCAGAAAGTCGACGATGGCTGCATTCACTTTGTGTCCTTCGCCGCATACCAAGCCGCCAGCTAGCTCTCTGAACTTCAGCAATGGATAGAATCTGCCTCGACTCAAGAATGCCAGTACTGGATCGTCAACATTGGTCATTGGGAATGCAAGCCAGCTCGCAAGTATACCACCGTCCATATGGCCGAATGCAAGCCATCTGTATACATCTTCCTCCAGCTTCGGATCTAGCTTCAGCTTGCGGACTCTTTCAAAAAGTGGATGTTTCGCTGCTTCAGGTTGACCAATCACAACGGGTCTGAAGCCTTTGGCATACCAAGCTCTCCTCCATGTGAGCAGTAAAGCACTCTCTGCTTCTGCTTGGCTTGGCTCTGTCGAAGGGTGGTACCAGGTATAGATCGGTTGACGTTTGGGCAAGGGAGGGAGCAGAGCTCGCTCATCATCGAGGGTTGTTTCTGAGGAGAATGGGTTCAGCCATTTGAGGTCACTGTACCACTTTGTACCTCCATCGCTGCTGTCTGCTTGCTCTGGTGGCTTGTGTGCTGTTGGTCCAAATGGAGTGTATAAATCCGGTAGCTTGGGGAGTGCAAGAACCTGCTTGACACCTTGTGATAAGTCGGCGACCGTTGGCACGCGCACGGGTGAAGATGGCGTGGTTCCCAGTGTCGTGACAAAGAGGAGAACGATCACAAAGACCGCAAGAATGACTAAAGACAGGAGTCTACGAGGATACATCCTGACAGTGCAGGCTACGGATAGTAGCGTGAGCTGTGGTGCCAGCCAACAGCTTTGGTGTTCTGCTACAACTGCTGTGCTGGCCGACTGATGTTGTCGTCTCGAGTTTCAGGGACAGGGTCTAAACAGGCTTGAACCTGCCAGATTCGTCACTAGCGTTGTGCCTCTTCTTCGATTCAGCATAGAATGTCGTGCCGCGGACATGGAGCATCCGAGCATACTGCTTCAAGCTAAGACCTGACAGCTTACAATGTGGCCATGACATGTCCCGACTGACCTAGTACAGAAATACATGTATACATCGGAGTCGAGACAAGCTCGGCCAAGTCAGCCACCATTTGCTCAGGGTCTGCGGGACGCCTTGAAGGGTGCCTTAATTGCAGCGGTACATTACTGTATACAGTTGCTTGTCGACCATTGACCTGTCATAGTGGTGCTATGTTGTGGTAGTGGTGGGTAGATGAATATGTCTCACTGTGCTAAGCGAGGACACCTCATCTCTTCTTGTCACATTTCTTAGACGAGTTTCACCTTACAACGCTCTGGGGGCGACATGGTGGTCTCGATGTGGATGTCTGTGCTCAAGGCTGGCGGCGTTTGTAAGGGCTATCTTGAGAGCCTAAAACTTTAGTTGCTTTCTAGCGTTGCTTATCCCTCTTGCTTATCCAATGGAATTATTTTAACGCGTCTCTCGCGTCGACTAGACAAGATACATTCAGGCTCCAGCGTCTTGTCCGTCTTGCTGGTAGCGGCAGAATGTGCAAAGCATGGGAGAAAGCATGAGGAGGCTCAGCGGGCAGTGTAACAGACCTGCATCTCGAGATGTGCGTGCGGGAAATATGTCAAAGAAGAGCCTCTACTACGATCGGCACATGCATGGAAAGAGCGACAGTGAAGGGGTCGTTGTCTTTGTCAGGCGAGACATTGTCGTTTCAGCAGATAGTATGTCGCCATATTACTTGGGCAGATATCAGCAGAACCATATTTCTCGACCATCATTAGATAGCTCGTTTGTGGACAGCTTGACTTCGTGCTCCTTGTTGCACGGTCGCTTCGAGCTAGACGGGACGAACGTGCTTTGCCCTGCAGCCGACTCCACACTCTAACCCAACGTAACCCCCCTCACTGCCAGCTGAGAGACTCGTCTTTCGTCTGAACTTTGCTCTTGTTTCTTGCTATTTGCTCCTCGCTCAGGGTCTCCGAAGACATACTGCTTCTTTGCTTTCCACCGACATCTTCGTAGCCTATCGTGGAGTCTTCTAGCCGGAGACCTGGCACGAGCTCGGCGCTTTCTTGAATCTCAACCCTGGCCGTTCACACCGCCTGTGACGCCGCCAACGACTTGGCTCTACTCACTAGAGACTCTCCTAGACAACCAGCATAGGTCTGATATCAGTATACTCACCGCGGAGCAAGAAGATAAAGCATATCCTCGCAGTATATACTCGAGTCTGTAATCGCAGTAAGTGTTTCTCGAGGAGGACATCACATGCCCTGTAGGAGAGATCTTATACTGACATTGAGTCCGATAGTGACAGTAAAGAAGCAATGACATTCTCAATGGGTCTTACAGACCGCCTGGACAACCTCCGTCTCCATCGTACGAATACCTCTTCCTCCAACGACGATCCAGCATTCTCCTTTTACAATCCCACACCTCGAATCACTAGCAGCCGGCCTGTTTCTCAATCGTCTGCCTTTGATACACGAAATGGCCTGCAAAGAAGATTCACAACACAGAGCGTCTCGACGTTGTCGAGCCTTTCCACGCTCGGGGGACAACGAAGGTCTGTAATCGAGACAAATGGCAACCACGACTCGGTATGTGAGCATATATGTCTAAGCATGTGGAAAAGGGAGAACAAATGGCCAAGATGGTCACTCGCAGCATGTCATTGTTGTGGCTGTTGTTTTGTACTGGCTCATCCTGGAAAGTACCACTTTCGCTAATTGTTTATGTTCTATACAGATGTTTAGGAAATCCCAGATTGTAAGTTGATTCACCCATACATCCTTACGATCAGGAACACCACAATAGCATGAAGAAACGCGCGGCAATATCTTTCTTGTAACGAGCTGCTCCAAATAATGATCTCTCACTGACTCGTGCTCAGCTGGAGAAGAAGCAAGCAGAATATGAGTATCTTAGACAAAAGAAGTTACAGTTCCAGCAAGAAATGGATCGCATAGAGGCATTGGAGAACCGTGCACTCCAAGATATGGCACAATACCACGATGGGGTCGGACAGCAGAGCGAGCCAAGCACACCTCCTGAATTCCAGGACAACGGCTTTCCCTCTGTATTGTCACGTCCCAATCGCTTCTCAGCCTCTGGTGTCATCTCCCCGCCGGGCGTGATCAATAGGCCAAGTAGAGCGGGCTCTCAAGTGACCTCACCCCCGGTCGAGAGAGCGAGAGCGTACCAAGCTCTCACCGGTGGCGCAGGTCATATGCCTTATTCTGTGCCCGGCAGTCGAAATGACTCGGAAGGCGATGAAGGACAGGATGAGTACAGTGACAATGTGCTCAGCTTTAATCATCGCGGAGCTGCTTCGTAAGTGTTTTTCTATTCTTTTCAGTTTGTATTCAGCTCCGTTGTTTGCTTTTCCTCGTCATCTGAACAATAAAGCAAGCATCGAGTACGCCAGAGCGAGGCAGAGCAAATAACTCAGCAGGGCAAGAGGACGATGACAAGGCAGTCTTTTAATTGTGCCCATGACTTCGTCTCCACTAGCAACCTCAGATCCGATCTTGTTCGCTCTGTTATTGTTGACCCCGGCACTACCTTTGCCTGTTATTCTTCACTTCCTTTGCAACTTCTCTCTTCTCTTTCTTCTCAATTACAACGGTCCCGCTTTTACCATCCTCAACTCTCTCTGCTTTCGAAATCATTCGCCCAAATCGCTAATACTCCAGCAGTCGCAACCGCAACTCCATGCCAGTGACTAGACGAGATCATCGTCAAGGATTCGCAGATCTGGCTTCAGCACTCGGCGGCGTCGATACAACTACTTTCTTGTTTGGCGACGAGGAAGAACAACCTCGCAAACAGACCTCTCGTCCTGCGTCAGGAATTCTGTCAATGTCCAAGAACGGCGACAATTTCCCTGTTCTCATCAGGAGCGACGTCACCTCGGCCGCCATGTCGCAAAGCACCTCTAATGACGCTCTCGATCGTGTTCACTCTCAGAACATGGAAGCCGAGAACAATGTACGTGGCTGGTCGTCCGCGTTCGCACCTCACAACGTACGCGCGTCAATGCCAGCCGGAGCTACCTTTGCTGGATCTTTCCTACGTCCTGAGTCTCCTCCTGCTAGCGGAGTTGATCTCTCTCAGCCTGCGCAATATGGTGATACCAGTCCTACAAAGGGCGCATCTTCGAACCGTCATTCCATGAGTGCAAGAGTCACTTTCAACGAGACTAAGCGTCCGGCTCCTCTGCCAAACCCTGCGGCCTCAAACTCTTCCAGTAGAGTTCCCACCAAGTTGATGACTTCTCTCTCAACCTCTAGTGTTCCGACTATCGGCAGCCTCAATGACAATGCAACCTCGACGCAGGTCACGCCCACTAGTGCCACTGCCGAACAGCGTTTCCACAGCCACAATGCAAGTCTTGGTCGTATCCCTGCAGGTGCCATCAACAACCGACACAGCCGTGACCTCTCAACCATCTTGGACAATGTTGAGCCAGAGACAAGAACTCAAGCTTCGGCGAATTCTGTGCTTCACGCTCAAGCTCCCACCTTCGGCCCTGCGCCGCGCATGTACTCCACCAAGGCCTCCGATTCGGCTGGGCCGATGTCGCCCGCCAACGGAATTCCAGGCCAGACTGGACAAGGTAGCTACATCAGCATGGATCAGATGCACATCTTGAATGCGGCTATGAACACTATGCAGATTCAGCCAGGACAACTTGCGCAACAACAAGGATTTCAATCACAGCCTCTCCAGCCCTTCCAGGCACAAGGCTACAATGCTGGCTACCAAGCCCCAGGTTTTCAGCCTGGCCAATACCAAGCAGGACCTGTCGGCTATGGCAACTATCAACAATACAATGGCGCTCGTGGTCAGGACAGTCAAGCTCGTGTCATTCAGCAGAGGCGCACCCAGGGCGGCGAAGGTATGTACTGTCAACAATGAAGTGGTACAATGTGCTAACATTTCTCAAGAATCCACTCGCTTCAACAACATCCCTCTCAAGGACATCAAGGGTGAGATCTACGGATTGTGCAAGGATCAACATGGTTGTCGATACCTTCAGAAGAAGCTCGAAGAGCGCAATGCCAAGGATATTCAGATGATCTTCGAGGAGATCAAAGACCACATGGCTGATCTCATGATTGGTGAGTTGTCAGGAAACTCTTCGAGTCGCTCCTCTGAGCTAACTAATTTTCAGATCCTTTCGGCAATTATCTGTGCCAGAAGTTGTTGGAGGTCGGCACCGAGAACCATCGAACCATGCTCATCAACAACTCTTCGCATCAAATGGTACATATCGCACTCAATCAGCACGGCACCAGAGCCTTGCAGAAGATGATTGAATACGTGGTCAATGAGGAACAGGTTCGTAATCAGCCCATGTGAGTCGAGGCGCATTTGCTGACGATCAACCAGATTCGTACTGTCATCTATGCACTTCGCAATGAGGTCGTTCGCATGATCCAGGACCTCAATGGCAACCATGTCATACAGAAATGTCTCAATCATCTGACCAACACCGACGCGCAGTTCATCTTCGACGCCGTTGCGAACAATTGTGTTGCAGTCGGCACTCACCGTCATGGATGCTGCGTCATCCAGAGATGCATAGACCACGCCACTGGCGACCAGAAGCAAGCTCTGATTGCAGCCATTACCAGGAGTGCCATGCCTCTGATTCAGGATCCATTCGGCAACTACGTCTTGCAGTACATTTTGGATCAGAATGAGCCCAGATTCTCCAGCCCGATGTGCCACATGTTCATCGGCAAGATTTCTGCACTCTCCAGACAGAAGTTCAGCTCGAACGTCGTCGAGAAATGTCTCCGCATCGCTGAGCCATCAGTCCGCAGCATCATGATCCAAGAGATTGTTACTTCTCCAGACTTTGAGCGTCTTGCTGATGATCCATACTCCAACTACGTTGTGCAGACTGCGTGGGAGTATGCCACACTCGAAGACCAGAAGATCCTCTGCGAGAAAGTCCGCCCTCTGCTCTATCGCATGCGTCACAAGCCATATGGTCGTCGCTTCCAAGGCCGCGTCACCGAGATGGACAGAACATCTCCTCTCAAGACTCTGTCGGGCACTGATGATGGTGGACCTCAAGCTGGTGCTGGTATGGAAGGTTACGCCAGTGGTTTTCATGCCCAGCGGCCTTCAATCGATGGCATGCTGTCTCAATACAACGGCCAGAATGAGAACGTAGCCCGCCACGACAATCGCCACTATCGCCACGAGGGTGCCTACCAGCAGGGTGGTCAGGTGATGTCGCCTCCTCAGCAGTACTCTATGCCAATGCAGCACTCGCAGCAGATGCAGATGCAGCAGATGGCGCAACAGCAGTACTTGCAGCAGGCGTATGCTGGCTACAATGGTCCACAATCTCCGAACGGCATGAATGGTGTCAACGGCGTGAACGGGATCAACTACATCTAGTCGTCATGAGCAACTCGCAGCAGAATCAGGACATGCGAGCCACAGACCTCAAGCAACAGATACACGAACACTTCCCCGCAACCGAAATCAGCACCTGCACAATTGTACCATTACGAGACCTCGAGCTCGACGAGCATCTCCCAGCATGGCGAAGAACAACAGCTGAGCAGGAACAACGAAAAGCAATGGAGATTATATGACTACGAATACATGACGGGTACTCTCAACAACTATATTGGCGGCGTTTTGTCTGGCATTTTGACGTTAAAACACTGAAGACCACGATGCGATGTCCAGGAGAAACATGAATGACACTTTCGGATTGGGTATGCATATTACACAAGCGGGTTGGCTTTTTTTTGTGTCTTTTGCAGAGTTTAGAATAAGATTAGACTGGGATGGTCGCGGTGTTGATTTTAAAGTGGACGCGACTTGATGGGGATCGAATGAGAAGGGAGAATGTGGTGGAATGGATGACGATGATGGTGCTGCTGAATGGATGAGGTGGCATTGGAGATGATATGATACTGAGGATGATATGATGTCCCAACATTTCGGCTTGGGTACAGAGTTGGTGAGGAGCCAGGAAGACAGCAAGGTCTATTGGCTACACGATGGGTTTGTCACTTCACATTTCCCTCATCGAGGACAATGAAGAAGAGGCTCCTCATGATCGAGGGTCGATACGAACACTGGTTACGATGAACCATGAGATCATCAATGATGACCTAGCTAGTCGCACATAGCACTGAATGTCACCACCTTGTGACTTCCTAGTCGAGCTACCACTGCTGCTCATGCCTGTGACCACGCATTTCTCGTTGGACGATTTGCTACTCACTACACCTTGTGGCCGCCGCAATTCCCTCTCAAATATTGCCAAGCATAAGATCTGGTTCCGAGCCATGACAGAGAAAACTTGACTAAATGGTATTCCACACATGCTCGCATGCCCCAACCCTCCGACACGAAGCTGATGAACTCAGTACTCGAAAGGTCTTGCGTTTACCTGGTTGTGCGAGGAAATACTGATGCTGTGTCACGTTGTGCTGTGTTGTGCTGTATTGTGCACCTCACCTCATCTCAACCCGCCCGATCCACCCGCCTGATCCTCTCAGGAACCCAACTGTGCCAGCACCCTGCCTGACTGCACTGCACTGACAGACGCGTGGTCCCACGAGCCCGGCACATGTTCCGTTGCAGTTGGAATGGGGCTCCCACGAGCCCGGTAGTTCGGAGTTGTCAATATTGAGGTTGAGACGATCGAGGTCACTTCGATCGCGGTCTTGAGCTTGCAGTGGAATGACTGGGTGTGTTGCCAGAATGCGAAACCAGCGTCGCCGGACCCGAAAGGTGATACTTTGAGTGGTGAAGAGTGGATTCATCGTCGGCGCGTGGAGGCAGCGCGAGCAGAGAGTACATCCCTCCCTGCCGCCTTGTCCCGGTGGCAGAAGTGTGAGACTGCTGGACTTTGGACTTTGGTGATCCGACCTGATCCTCTGCAGCACCTTCGCTTCGGTTCGTGCATGAATGAGCGCTCAAGCTCGGTGCTGCTCCCGCAAGAAGGACGGGACGGGCTTTGAAACCCTCCAATACTCCTGAATTAAACAGGCGTACCATCCTAGCACTTCCTGTGTACAGCTGACCTCCCCTGACGTCGTCCGTGCGACCATCGCAACTTCAGCACCAAACCAACGAGCGACTCTGGTGATCCGGCCGTTGTTGCCGCAACTAGCGCTGGGTTGCACAATTTTGTTGTGTGGTGCACTGTGCGCGGAAGACGTGTGCAGGGGTCACGTTGACGCTTCACAGAGGTCTTCACTGGTTCACATTTCATTCGGTTCCGCACCTGCTTTCATTTTCACGCTGGCTGCTCATGAGTATTCACTTTCGTTCTCTTGTTCTCTTCTTCTCTTCTTCACTTGATAAGCTCACGAGGTCAAAGGCGCTCTTTCCTTGACACGCACGCAATCAAGACGCACTGCACTGCACCTACCTCACCTTCACTCACAAGTTCCTCTTCAACCTATAACCAACAACCATCACCATCTCAATTCACCGCCACTCAATCACCATGGGTCTCTTCCCCTGGTCGTCATCATCCTCCTCTAAACACAAATCCTCTTCAAGATCCCACACCCACGCCCACACCCTGTCTCTTATACACATCTCCGAG
>Ga0268250_10001295_pt1 | contig 11035 bp, 10 predicted proteins | sample AgamicAsSfe_FD_200448 | JGI IMG/M metagenome (GOLD analysis project Ga0268250, IMG submission 200448) | Agave microbial communities from Guanajuato, Mexico - As.Sf.e (v2) (version 2) | ecosystem: Host-associated > Plants > Phyllosphere > Phylloplane/Leaf | place: Guanajuato, Mexico | collected... | reverse complement strand
TTACGGGCTTCCCTCATGGTCTGCATGCCATTCGCGTATGTTGTTTCTTGTGGCGGTGTTGGTTTTATGGTTTGCAACGACTGTGCGCAGTCATGATCTGGATCACGCGAACTATGCTCGATTATTAACCCAGTAATAACTGCAATACGTAGGCTTCTCGGCCGAATTTTTTATTCAAGTGCGTCACTGAGCACCTCGCACGGACTTGTAGTGGTGTCGTACGTGAGCTGTCCACAGGCACATGGGTAGAGACTGAGATGCTAATTAGCCATACAATATTTTGCAAGCGAAAGCATCAGGTTTGGTAACATTAGCAAAAATGCCAATCGATCCATATTGGGCAGGAACAAAAATCAAAAACATACAACAGCGGGGATTCGCCAGTGGTCACCCACCTGACTACTAATCCGCCGGTATCTTGCTTAACTAGGGCTGAGCGAACGGGAAGCCGTGATCTCAAGATCCTATGGTCGTATGTGAAAGAATTGGAAGCGTGATACAATCATATTCGTCAGTCAAGTGTTGGTGCGCAAGCTTTTCGACCGCCATACTATACGATCCTGTACCTAGCCACTTCCCAAAAAGCCTCTCGACGAATTTCGTATCCGTTGGGATGTGAACGCCTCGATCTTTGCTGCGCATAGCACGACTTGCATCCTCTTCCCTTCGGCATCGCTCTCAATGGGTTCGACGCGAATGCGCCAGTGCGCGCGTTTGATCGTCCACTCTTCCTCATCACCCTCGTTAGCGCTGTTAGAATGACCAGCCCATATCCAGTCGTCTCCCTTGCCCGTGTGGCGGATGCCAATATGGTCAGTACCACCAAAGGAAAGCTCTGCTGGTGATCCATCGACTTCTAGAGCACAATCTTTATCAAATCGTACGCGGACACGCCGTTCGCTGACGCCCGAATTGGCGGGACTGACGGGTTGCGCTGCCACTCCACCACCAGATTGCACATACATTAGGCCAAGGGGCTGTGTAGCCGGCAAGCCCATCTTGGAAGCTATGACAGAGAAAAGTGAGGTCACTCGTGCCAGGGTTGAGTTATGGAAAGTTGCTCGGAGTTCGGCTTTGAGCGGAGGCCATGTTGGTGGCGCCTTTGGAAGGTAGAGCTTTGTTGACTCAGATGATGCGATTTCCACGACGAGGATGTTGCTGTTCGCATGGTCATCTGTATATGGTCGTGCATAAGATACATATCCTGGCCTGGAAATTGCACTGCTGCTTGCTGTTGATGGGGCGGGACTTGCAACCTTGCTTATGGATAGAGGATCCGGTGAGACGCCTGCTGATTGTGCTCCCGATATCGACCCCGAGTCTGAGTCGCCGACTTCTCTATCGGGACTGAACGAGATACCAGACTGTCGAATATCTTCAAGACGAATTAGGATCTCCGACTCTTGCCGTTTAAGGTTATACGAGATCTCGCAAGGTATGAGCTTCTGCTCCAAACCTTTGAGATGAAAGTATCGCGCATCCCGCAGAAGACGAGAGCGATGCGCCTCACTTCGTATCTCGACGTTGTAGCCTTGCAGTAGTTGTATCAACTCGCCAAACACCTCTCCGTTTCTACTCGGCACGGACGGAGGCTTGATAGACGGTGGTCGAAGCAGCGCATCGCGGTCCAGTCCCGGGAATGCCTCAGACGGCGTCGAGAAGAAATGTGCAAAGCCAAGCGAAAAGTAGTTGGGGCTATCTCCAGGAGCAGAGAAAAGATCGCGTTGTATCTGAAAAGGCTTTCCTCCGATGTTCACGAAGATGTCAGTGCTGAACAGCTGTTTGGTGAGACGCGGCACTGCTATCATCAGCATTGAATTATGTGACACGCATGGCTGAGCTTACGAGAATAGAACTGCGCATCCGCATATAGCTTTACAAAGTGCTCGCCATCTCGAGGGGTAACATGATAGCCCTGAAGGTGCAGCGCAATGTCGCGAAAGGTATCAGGATCGCGATCGATGTACAGCGTCCTCACGTCGCCAGCTCGACCGCCATTGTCATGCAGTTGCTGGCTGAAGAAATGCGAAAAGTGCGAGGGTGCTCTAGTAGTCTCAGTTGCTAGCCTCTCTTCATGCATTCACCGCATGCTTACCATCTGACGCTATAGAGGCTCCCGATAGCCTGAATAGCTCTGATCCTATTTGTATGGGAAACACCTTGCCAGCAGGAAGTATGTCCAGCCCTCCAGGCGACTCAGGCACTCTGCGCGGTGTAGAGACATCGATGACCCTTCCCTGTGGTCCAGTCCCCTTGCTCTGCTCCTTCCGCCTCTCTGGTGCTGTATTCTCTCGCGACGCTGGTTGGGGTAGAGCTTCAGTCGTGGGCGCATGGGTTGCAGTTCGCGTGGTGGACGGTGTACGAGCATCAGCCGGGGCTGGTAGGACTGGCGAGGTTGCTGAGGCGTCGGATGAATGCCGCGACACGTTCTGGCGCTTCGGTGGATTCTCCGTTGTAACGCCACCACTTTGCGGTACAGTCGTACTGAGCTCGGAATTGACCTTCCTTTTCATGCCTGCTTGAATGGATGGTCTCTGCGGCTGCTGTGGTTGGGCTGGCGGAGGCGGAGGAGACAATTGGTTCTGACCTTGCGCAGCGTTCGGCGTCGTAGTAGCGCTCTGGCTTTGGGGGAACGCTTGATACGTCGGTTCTCCCGCAGCGACAGAATGTGGAATACTAAAGTCGTTGATAGGGTTTACTTGGCTTTGGTATTCTTGAACAAGTTCACCCTGGGGCTCGTACTGGTTCGTGAAGTCTGAGAAGTCAATCGCATCCCAGCCTGCAGGCGCAGATGAATTAAAGCCAAAGCCGTTGAAGTGCCCTGGCATCACTTGGTGCTGTTGCGAGTCACCAGCATAGTCACGAAACTCCGTGGGAAAGTCATGACTATGTGTCTGGCTCCTGGCCTCGGCCGTGTTCGCGTTCGCGTTGTGTTCGGCATGGTAGCCGCCGTAGAACTGCTGTGGGTGCTGTTGCGACGCTCCACTTGCTTGGTCAGATGTTTGAAATGCAAAATCGCGAGATGTTGCGCCCGAACGGTCGGACATTGGCTAGCTACAACGAGGATCACTTCGCATTGAGCGATAAGACGCCTCGGTGGAAGCAGGTTTTGATCCGCTCAGAGGAAGGAATTCGTGGGTTGCTGATGAGAAGCTGAGTAAGAGCTCTGGCATGGGTAGCTTTCGGAATCGATACTCGATGCGGTTTGGCACCAACGGCGACTGAGCTGGGACGGCGTGAAAGAGAGTGAGGGGCAGCTAAGCTTCAACTCCAAGCAACGTCGCTGTTTTATGAAGACGTTGTACAAGCTAGTCCACGTGTTTGGGAAATTATACGGGCTGTGAGGCTGAGACTAAGGCTGACATAGCTGGCAGTTGGTAATCGGCGAGCCGACGCGGGATGACCGATGGAAAACTGAAGCTGACGTGAGGTGCTCTGGTTCCAGCAATCAGATCGTCGCGCAGCGCGCTCTGATTGAGCGGCATGCTGCCTTAAACTTCACTTCATCGAGGTAATATCCTGGACGAAGCTGTTGGTTGTTAGAACATGAGACGATCGATGCGATAGCGATTGTTTGTTATTGCGTGCAGTTGACAATTCTGACGTTGCGGCTACGTCCTGGCTGCTACTTTATGAATAGCTCCGGATCCCTAGATCACAAACACTACTTTAAGATCTGAATCATGTAAAGGACATCAATCCTTATCAATTCATTACTATTCCCTCAATTGGATTGGATTTCACAAGTAAAGTGCAGTTCTTGGACATTATGAGTTGGGTCTATTGCAGCATATTTCCTACTCGATCGTACTGTTACATAAAATCGCCGTCTAAGCGAAGCAAGATCTAACTCGAATGACTGCAGATAAACGCAAAACACACAGAAGAAGAAATGTGATATCGTACCAAACCCATACCAGCCATTATGCAAGAAAAGACAGACTTTTATGTGACAAGTCCACCTCGAGAGACCTGCTATCCTGGCTGTCTTGGTATCATCTCCTCCGTCACTCTCTCCCCATCGCACGAGACCAGCGCTTAGTTGGTCTTGGCGATTTCGACACCACCGGTAGCACCAAGAGCCTTCTTGATGTCACCGTAGATGGCGAACTGACCAGCAGTCAGGGTACCAACCATGAAAAGACGAGCACCGATACCACCGAATGAACCACGGAGACCAAGCTCCTTGGCGATCTTGATCAAACGGGAGGTGGTTCCCTCTCCGGGAAGACCCTTGGTCTTGTTAATCCTGGAAAGCATGGTGTCGGCAGGCTGGGAGATGATGGCGGCGGCGAAACCGGCAATGATACCAGAGCCCAAGTTGTAGACGGTCTGCATTCCGTTGGAAGTCTTGCTCTTGTCGACGACGGAGTAGACGGCCTCGTTGACCTTCTCGAAGACGGCGAACTTGGCCATGGTGTAGGGAACCCTATGTGTTGTTAGTCCATGTTGCGTGTTCACCCAGAGAAAATTGCGACGTACTGCTTGAACAGGATAGGTCCGAAACCAGAGTAGAAGGCACCGACACCCTCGTTCTTCAGGATCTTGGAGAATCCACCAACGAGACCGTTGGCGAAGGTTGGGTCACCGACGAGACGGATACGGGTAGCCTCAAGAGGGCAGAGGGCGACATCGGCGAAGAACTCGGCGACGGCAGCAGAGGCGAGGTAGACGGCAGTACGGTTGTTGGCAGCGGTCTCGTAACCGACGAGGTTGATGGACTGCTGCTTGAAGAACTCGTAACCTCCGAACTTGAAGGCACCCTGGAGGAAGTAACCGGCAGCGGTGGGACCGAAACCGGTCCAGACGGCGCCCATACCCTCATTGGCGATGGTCTTCCTGAAGCCACCGATCAGACCGGTGTTGTAGGTGACGGGGTCAAGCTGAATCCTGGTCTTGACGCTGTTGCATGTGTTAGCTTGGCATTCTGTCGTCATTTTGGACATCTGTCAACTGTCGCAAAACTTGTGCGATACAGCCATTGAGGCCTCTCAGGGCCATCGCAGAACGGGACAACGTACACATCGACGGGTGTGAGGGCTCCGTGGGTGACGGAGCAGCAGACGGCACCGGCGAAAGCGAATCGCGAGTACAGGTCAAGGCCAGTGGGAGCGGTAGGGTCAGCGGCCGCGAGCTTAGCCTTCGCGGCATCGACCTTGCTGGAGCCGGTGGCGGTGGGAGGGGGGTTGGTGGCCATTTCGCTGGTATGGATGAGAAGCGAAGGAAGTGGAGTGGAGAGGTTTGGTGGTTGAAGCTGGACAGACGGAGATTACGAGCCCGCGATAGTTGATGAGAAGTTTTGTGCTTGGCGCTGGACCCGTTCTTTCCCGACTCCAATCCGGATACCCGCCCTGTCGCAAATCCTCCATTCACGTCACCGCGATTTGTGCGTGCCCATCGGCTTTCGTAAATCCCGCACCCGAATTCCTTTACCCATATTCTTTTTGGGAGCCCACGAAGTGGCACGTTATTCTAACATCACCCGGGCGAGGCGGCTGACGCTCAGGGGCTCATAGAAAGACAGGACTTCGCATTTTCGAATCCATCGGGATCACATGTCGCTAATCCTCAACAACCGGATTTAACATCCCTATCTCCGACAGACCATCAATCTTCTTTGTCTTCACTTCTCTCTGCAGAAACACCTTCAACTTCCGTCACGCTGCTAGCACTCAACTCATGATCACGATTGATCAAGCAGGCTAGTTCCGTCAAGTCGTCGTGTTTCGTTGTCGCAGCTGCCAACAATTCACTCATTGGTTCCTCCATCCGCTCCAAGTTCACGAGCGTTTGCGTCGCGACCAGATGCGTGTTCAACATACCTTCCAACGTCTCCTCCATTATCCTCGCGGTAACTGGGTCGTTCAGCCGCGCCGTTATTATGCGTTTTCTCTCAGCCTCATCGCGACCTTGGAGGTCAGCGCCGGCGAACTTTACCGTTCGAGATAGAACCAGATTGTGAGTCGTCTTCATATCTTGAACCTTATCTGCAGTTGCTTCCAGAGTAGCCTCCATATCCGGGAAGTGCTTTTCGAGTTTGTCTTTCAGGGTATCATAGTCGTCTGCCTGAGTACATTTGCCAAAGATGTCCTTCCAGGGCGGAGTATCTGGATCGTTCTCCCTTTCAGCGTGTGGCTGCGCCGATTGGAGCACAGCTAACTTCAACAACTCGTCAAGTCCGACCTTTCTTAATTCATTCCGTGCGCGTTGGATCCTAGTCATCAATTTCTGCCTTGTTCTTTCTGCCAATCTCTTGTTGGACACTCTCCATTTAGTCGTGCATCGTCTTACTTCATCCTGATTGTTATCTCGCTCTGCGTCCTCTCTCTGGCTTTTATACGAACGTCTCTGCTTCTCACGATTGAAGCGATTCTTCAGTTGCTCCTGTCCATTCAATGCCTTGAAGATAAGGTACATGCAATCGTCTTTGTTCGCAACCTCAAACTCTTGCTGTTCAACGTGGGCCAACATGATGACAAGCATGTCAAATGGGTTCTGGTTCCTGAAGTTTCTGGTCTCCGGTCGGTATTCATGGATGGCTTTCAGTAAACGCCGTCGAGAAGGTTCCAGAATTCCATTCTGGCCAGTCTTGTCATCGTGGTTGCTATTCTTATCGTCGCTCACAATCGCCAGGACCCTGTCAACAACATTAATCCTCTCCACTAAAGCAGCGGTGAACGCCTGGCGTGTCGTGAGATCGTCATTGTGGCTGTCAGCAATGCGCTTGTTCCAGGCGAGCAGTACTTTCAACACGTCGGCTTCTGACTCTTCAGCTTTTGGTGCTAGTGGTTCCGAACGTAATGGGGCAAGCAGATCTTCGAAGATTTTGTCACGTGGGCCGTTCCCAGTCTTGATCCGCTCGAGGATTGTGGTATCCATGCGTAGCTCATCAGCATGTAGTTCCGCTGTTATTTCTCGGTACCAGTCCCAATTCGAATCTTCGTCAGCATTCAAAAACGGCCCACGTTCTTCCAGACATAGCTCATCAAGTCTAGCTAGGACATCTTCGAGCTCGATTTCTTGCACCAGGCGTTCCTCATCAAATCGATCTGGCAAGAGTTCTGTTCCGTCCCTTTCCCAAGTAAAGTCCTCATCCAAGTGTCTATCTTCGGAGTCATCAGTGTTTGGATTAGCCTGATGCGACCGTTCGCGCAAGCGCAACTGCGCTAAAGCTTTTGACCCACGCAAAGTTCTTGCACTTATGATTGGTGTTTTGGTACCACTGATGACTTCATCATACGCTTCCTGGCGGTTTAACATTTCGATCAAGATAATACTGTCGGAGGTTTCGCTTGCCCAATACCGTGGTTATGGACTAGATACTGAGGCTTTGAACATCACATTTGCCATATTCAATGCAATAGGTATGTGGAATGCCAGAGTCGTGAAATATTGTGCTTTCATGTCAATAGCACAGCAGTCATTGGTTAGGTCGCGACTGCCTACCAAAATACTGCATCACCAAGATACGTCGGATTGGCGAGCTCCAGTAATTTTGGTTTTCTACACCGACCATAGAGCGCAATTCTACCAAGGCATGACTTAGTCGCATCCACGGTTCAGCATAGAGGTAATGTATATTAGCGGACGTCACCATGTTCATTTCTTCATCCCATACAAAGCGCTTCACACTTCAATCCAGACAGCGTCTTCGCGGCACTATACTTGTCACAAAGCCTTTCACGCTACCTTTCACACACCTGTTCACATCACCTTTTACAAACTACCACCCAAAGACGCTGCAGCTGATACTACAATGGCACTCTCCCTAATAGTCCACGCACCCTTCGATATCATACGGCCAAGACAGCCAAGACAGCTACCCAACGAGTTTGAGCTCTCTATCCTGCCATCGGAATTGCATGTAGTCCCCATACCGTTCCCAGCTGCTCACCCTTCAAGAGCAACCTCACCAATGTCGTCCTCAGCCGCCTCGATCGCCTCCACAAACAAGACCCCAGCACACTCGGTATTATCTTACCGTACGTCAGACGCTTCCACTTCGACAAGCTCCAGACCCACGTCATCGGCTTCAACGGACTCCATCTCGTCCCTTTCGACTACACCTGCGCAAAGTGTAGTCTTCAAACCAAATCCAAAGGTCAAAAGTATGGACGCAGGACGGAAAAATACCAATCTCGAAGTACACAACGTTTTCTTACCACGTGCACCCGTTTTGCGACCTCTGGAATCTCCTATGTTGGGTTTGACGAACATGATCCCCGAATTAAGGTTGGATCTGATTGTCTCCACGCCCATGTCATTGCCTGAGACGCCGGTGCTGCGACCGTGGAGTGATGGGGATGGGTTGAAGGCGATTCCGAAATTGAACTTGGATCTTTAGGAACCTCTTCTTCGAGCAGTCGGTCTGGACCGGATTGGAGTTGGGTTGGAATTTTTGTTACACGCTATATGTTGGCACACCGACGCATATTTTCCATAGAATAAAGTAGAACGAACATGAAACCTCACTCGACACTTATCTATCGATGCCTGTGTCAAGCATCTGTATGAGTGCGGCTTCTAGTTTGTGGGTGAATTTAAACCCTTTGCAGTCTTTCAGGTATGCGTTTGATGCTTGTAGAAGATGTGATAGTAGCCTTGCAGATGCCTGACATCTCCATAACTGTCAATATTTAGAGGCTTTCAATCCCTAAGAAGCATGGCCAGTCACTCGAGTCGCAATCTAATAAATAATGCTTGTTATAGGTGATATAGTCGGTCAGCGTTCGGCTACTATAGCCCAAGAATATGATATTTTTGATACAAGTTCCATTCGAAGACGACCAACTGTTCGTCCTCGGCCGATGGATAGTTTTACCCCAGCCCTTGGGGATATGATGCAAGTAAGGTATCGCACAAATTCTGATCCTCATCAGCCCCACAGGCCTCCCGTTAAACGCCAACGCTGATAATGCAAATAATACAAAGCCTAAGCTCTTACTCCAGAAGGAGGTAAAGATTTGTTGACCTCGGGCTTTGTGTCTTTTTCCGTGTTCTTAAGACGCGCCAAGATGACCGTGAGCGTCTTCTTCTCTTTTCCATCATTATCTAGCACGTGAATCAAATCACGGAGCTGGATCCCAGCCCCCGTCTCATTTTGCTCGATTGCGTCGCCGAACTTGCGCTTCCTGCCCAGGAGAGCCTTTTCAGGCGCTTGGACTGCAGGTGTAGCGGTGCCGCTACCACCTGTCGTAACTGCCGGTCGTGGTGTCGAAGCACCTGACGCTGGACCACCGCCTCCACCAGTCATCCAGGAGTACTTCTTCTTCTTGCCGCCAAGCGCCATACTGGCAGTTTCATTGGCTTTGCCGAACACAACAACATCTGACTGGCTTTGCTTCTTGGCGAATGCTAGGGCCTTCTTTGTGACAGGTTCTGGCAGGGGTATGGGAGCAGCTGGTGTATCTGCGGAGGAAGCTGAGGCACCTGCTTGACGCTTTGCACGCTTGCGAAGCCGCTCCTGCTCCCACTTGTAATCATCCTGAACGCGCTTTGTGAGCGCCTGAGCAACATGGTTGACGTTTTGGTACGTTCGCTGAGGAGTTGGCGGTGCTTCGCTGGGAGGGGTTGGCAGCCGTCCTGCATTGGGAACACCTAAACCAGTTAGCAATTATATGGGGAAAGACCACTTAAGACATACCCTTGCTTGCTGTCGCTGTAGGGCTGACAGCGCTGTCCGGTGCCTCCCACGGCGTCTTCAGGACGTTGACTGGCGGAACCATCTTCTCCTGTGCATTCTCTCCTACAATGGCAAGGTCAAGCATCTGGGGTGGAATAATGCCATGAGAAGTGTTCTGACGGCCTTGACACAAAGCGAAAGAGTCTTCGACCACGGTACGTATGCGCTCCTCGGCAGCCAGGGAAATTAATGTTAGAATTTCAACAAGCGGAGCGTTCTGGTTTAGTAGACTGGCAGCCTCCAGACCTACAATTTGCTCGCCATTAGCACCAGCTTGAGTAGTACGTGTGATCTCTTGCTGGCCTTTGTCTGGAATTTTATCAAACAGACCATCTACATTTATCTGAATACCGTGCTCGTACCCACGCTTTGCGATGCGATGCCTGAGAACGCTCGCTTGTAGAAACGGGTCGTTGAGTGGCTGTTGGGCAGACTCGTTCAGAATTCTAGCGGCTTGTTCGTGTTTCCTGATGAATTCGGCTTCGTGCTGCTCCTTGGTCATTTCCTGACTGAGCGCACCAGTCCCCTGGAACGCGCCATGGCTTGACTGCTGGCTCCAGTTGTTGAAGCTAGTGTGCGGTGATGCTGTAGAGCCTGATGCCTGCGAGTTGAAGCTCCTGTAATTGTGCAACAAGTTGTCCTCTTCGGCGCGCAGGTCGATACCAGATCCGGTAAGAACATCGCTGATGTTGTTGACATCCAGATCGCGCGCATTCGCCTTCTCCAGCTCTGAATTATCCGCAGTCTTGCTATACGGGACCTTGGGTGGCGGCATAGAGCCCTGGAGCGCTGGCTGTTGTCCATTCGGATGCTGGTACGGCTGGGGCTGGTGGAATGGCGGAGGCTGCATCGCGGCAGGCGATGTGGGCAGTGAATGGTAGCCGGGCGTCTGCGGGGATGCGGTATACGGCGAGGGCGGAAACGAGGGAGCACCAGGCATACCAAAAGGTGACTGGTATGGTGCGGGTGATGGCGGATTCGGGGACAGGCGCTGACGCTTATTGGGAGGGATGCCACTTCCCATGGTCGGGGACAAGGCGGTCGGGGACTGCTGGTAGTGTTGCGGTGAAAAGGCGCGCTGCTGTTGGTGGTGATTCAGGTTCTGCGTTTGCACGGGCGGCGGAGGCTGCTGGCCCGGCGGAGGGTACTGGTTGTAGTTGGGGTAGGCCATGACGGGCAGCTCGTCCCCTGCGGGGAGTTGCGCAGGTGAAGGTGATTTATCGGCGCGTCATCCGGCGGCGGTGAGTTTCGGGTCGATAGCGCTTGCTTCCGCACGTGTTTTTCGGCAGTCGCGATGGGTCGAGTCGGTGGGCGCGTGGGTAATGTTCTTGTCGCGGTCGATGAAGCGGAAGT
>Ga0268250_10001293_pt1 | contig 11044 bp, 6 predicted proteins | sample AgamicAsSfe_FD_200448 | JGI IMG/M metagenome (GOLD analysis project Ga0268250, IMG submission 200448) | Agave microbial communities from Guanajuato, Mexico - As.Sf.e (v2) (version 2) | ecosystem: Host-associated > Plants > Phyllosphere > Phylloplane/Leaf | place: Guanajuato, Mexico | collected... | reverse complement strand
TATGGGGTCTGCCGTGGGTCGACGAAAGATATGCATATACATTAATGATACTACGAGGTGATTTGGGATGAGAGGACGATTTTGTGACTAGATACATGCATGCTGCGGAGATGTCCTGGCTGCATGTTAGTATGAGGTCCACAGTTTAGAAACCTCATTCGAACAGGGCATACTCTAGCACCATACTCTTTCAAGCTACCGCCCTCAGGTCCAAGCCAGAATCTCTGAAAGATAACAATTGTCTTCGCGATTACATCTTGCGGTAGACGAAGCAAAACTCCAGCAGATTGAGTCAATGCAGCACCGGCGAAAAGGATAGAGTCTTCGAGGTCTGCAGGTACGCCGTCGAGCTGAGATCCTGAGGTCTGCAGCTGCGGTACTGTCGCGAGAGGATTGCTGATCGTCGAGAAGTCCGAAGCCATCCTTGCGGCGCGTGCTGATGATGTGCTATGGTGTTGTCCATTGGCACGGTGAATAATAATCATAAATTCGATGCCATTGCAAGGCCCCACATGCTCTCCCGATGACGTCCAAATGGTTGCCCCTCCAATCCCCTCCATTGACACTTATAGTCTATATTGCCACCACTTTCTCTACTTCGTCTGTAGACACTCTTGGACTATCACACATATTACAATTCCACCTCACTATTACAGCCGCCAATATGAGAGTCTTACTTACCGGAGCAAGTGGCTTCATTGCCGCTCACTGTCTTGACCAGCTACTCAAGGAAGGGTGCGTCGAGTCTTCACTGTATTGGAGCAGAAGTCTAAGCAGTTCCCCCACTGCAACTGATACAGACTTCTGTCTTGCCGTTCCTGTGATTTCTTATTGATTAAATCATATGCTAACGACATTTCCAGACACTCCGTCGTAGGCACGGTCCGCAGTCAAGCCAAGGCAGACAAGATCAAGAAGGCCCACTCAGAGGCCGGGGACAAGCTTAGCTTTGTCATTGTTGAGGACATCGCACAGCCAGGAGCCTTCGACAAGGCCGTTGTCTCCGACCCACCGTTCGAGGCTGTCCTTCACACAGCATCTCCCTTCCACTTCAACGTCAAAGATGTACAAAAAGAACTTCTTGACCCGGCCGTCATCGGCACAACTGGATGTCTCAAAGCCATCAAGGCTCACGCCCCTTCAGTCAAGCGGGTCGTCATCACGAGTTCGTTCGCTGCCATTATCAACCCTCATAAAGGCCTGTGGCCGGGACACACCTACTCCGAGTCAGACTGGAACCCTTTGACACAAGAGGAGGCTGTTCAGAACCCTTCAAACGGATACCGTGCCAGCAAGACATTTGCCGAGAAGGCTGCCTGGGAGTTTGTCGAGAAGGAGAAGCCAAACTTCACTATCAGCACCATCAACCCTCCTCTCGTCTTCGGTCCTGTTGTAAACTACCTCAATGACTCCCTAGACGCGCTCAACACCTCGAATGAGCGAGTACGAGACCTCATCCAAGGCAAGAGCAAGGGTGCCTCCGAGATCCCAGAGACCGGTATCTTCATCTGGGTGGACGTCCGCGACATTGCCAATGCTCACGTCAAGGCCATGGGTTCGGAGGAAGCCGCTGGTAAGAGATTCTTCATTGTTGCGGACAAACCCTTCTGCAACAGAGATCTTGTCAACGTCGTTCGCAAGGACTTCCCTCAGTATGCCGACAAGCTACCCAAGGAAGATGCTACTGGTGGCGACTTCCCGGACAAGTTCTTCGACTTCGACAACAGCCGCAGCAAGAAGATTCTTGGTATGGAGTACATGAAGCTGGACAAGAGTATCAAGGACCTTGTTGTATCGCTAGAGCACATCGGGGTCTAGTCCTTGCGCGGGTCGTCATGGGCAGGATAGAGCCACACATAATCTCAACGGTGACCTTTATATAATCTTCCACGAATGCAACAAAAGCCTTTTCTTGCATAACTTGCACCATCTTGACTTGAGGTGGTCTTAGCTGGACTCGGGAGTACCTTGCACATGACAATGTCAGATGATCTGCAGGGCGAAAGTGTGGGGTAAGTCACCTTTCAAGTGGTCAAGTGATAGGAATCTGGTTGGGGAGCAAGAGAGCAAGGTACCACGACAGCTAGACTGTCTTCACAGTCAAACTCGATCCGCACTCTAGGCTTCATGTACGCTTCAACAGTGCGTAATAGAGCCAGGCGTCGGAGCCACTTGGTCTAATATGAATACTTCCAATACTACCCAAGCTAGTCAGATCACTCGCGACACCATAGACCGCACGCTGCAAGATCTCAGAGTGAAGTATGTCAGGCTGCTGCTAGGTCGTGGCCAAGGCTGACGGGAACCAGAAATGACGATGTACGAAAGAAAGCTGCGCAGACCCTACGCAGCACTCTCGAAGGCATTCAAAGAGGTAAGATCAGACTGGGGAACTGTGGTCGAGTTAAAACACAGCATTCTACTGACGCGCTTCACAAAAAAGACTCCTTAGCCGATGGCAAGATCGATGTGTTCAATGACACGTACCGATATGCATTCTCAAGAGCACAGAGTCTGGTCGTCACCGGCACGGAGACCGCGGAAAGAACTGGAGGAATATACGCCCTCAGTGCCATAGTGGACCTAGGCAAGGGAGAGCTGGCCTCTAAAACGACCAAAGTTGTCAGTGCTCTTCGATCAGTCCTGCGCGGCTCTGATCTCACAGCCATGGTCGCCGCAGCAATTGCCATGGGTAAGCTTGCAGCACCAGGCGGTGCACTTACTGCGGAATTGGTAGACGCTGAAGTCAAGGTCGCACTGGAGTCGCTGCAAGTCGATCGAGTGGAGAGTAGACGGTTCGCTGCTGTCCTGACACTTCGTGAGCTTGCTGCCAACTCACCCACCTTGCTTTACCAATACGTCTCGGAGATCATAGAAGTCATCTGGGTTGGACTACGCGATATCAAGGTCCTAATCCGTGAATACTCAGCCGAAGCCATTGCGGCACTGATTGAGATAGTTGCTGCAAGAGACGCGCTTCCTCGAGACAAGTGGTTTGTGAGAATCTACTCGGAGATCAACAAGGGCTTCAGCCAGAACACCGTAGAAACGGTACATGGTTCTCTACTTGCCCTGAAAGAGATGTTTGCCAAAGGCGGCATGTTCATGCAGACCAGTAATCGCTATGTCGACGCCTGCGACAAAGTCTTCCTCTACCGAGACCACAGAGAGCCACTGATCAGACGCGAGGTCACTACCATTATTCCGATTTCGGCAGCCTACTTTCCCGCAGAGTTCAGTACTTCCTATCTGCACAAGTCTATGATTCATCTCCAAGGGCAGCTGAAGAAGGAGAAAGATCGGAATCCTGCCTTTGTGGCTATCGGCAAGGTTGCCAGCGCGGTTGGAAGTGCTATTGACCCATATCTAGACAATATCCTGGTTTACGTACGAGAAGGCCTCAGTGTGAAAGCGTGAGTGGCATCCGTCAACTCGTAGGCGCAGAAACTGACAAGGAACAGTCGCAATCGCAGTATCAATGACGCCCCGATATTCGAGTGCATCAGCATGATAGCTATTGCAGTCGGTCAAACAATGACAAAGTATATGGAGGCACTCCTTGATCCGATCTTTGCTTGCGGTTTGAGTGATGCTTTGACACAAGCATTAGTTGACATGGCACACTACATACCTCCGGCCCGCCCAACGATACAAGAAAAGCTTCTTGATTTACTCAGTACGGTCCTGTCTGGACGTCCGTTCCAGCCTCTGGGAAGTCCACATACTAACGTGGTTAATCCGAGCTCTCTCCGGGAGCACCGTGAAGGGCAGCCAATTGAGCACACAGAAGCAGAGATTGCACTCGCACTACAGACATTGGGTAGCTTCGACTTTTCAGGTAAGCAATCTCATTCAAGCATGGCAGGCAGCATGAGCAACAGTACTGGATCGGCAGCATCGTCGAATACGAGAAGCTCCGCCCACGACGATGCTACGACTACCGGGCTTCATGGCATGCATGAAGGAAGACGCCATTACATTATAGAAAATGTCCTCGAGACTACCACAACAGCCACAGCTTTTGATCCTGACTATGAAAACAATGCAGGTTATATTCTTAACGAGTTTGTTCATGATGTCGCAATACAGTATGCTGAGCATGATAGTCCTGCAATCAGGAAAGCCGCCGCACTCACCTGCTGCCAGCTTTTCGTGAAAGACCCCATCGTGCATCAAGTCAGTCGGCATGCTGTACGAATCGTTAGTGGCGTGATTGAGAAACTTCTCGCTGTTGCGGTCGCAGATTCAGGTTAGTGGCTCGGTTCTGGTTCAGGTGCAGCCCGGTAGGGTGCATGTTTCGTCCTCATCTGCTGACCTGATGCTAGATCCGGACATCCGCCATGTTGTTCTTGCTGCGATGGACCCTAGATTTGACCGCCACCTTGCAAAGGCCGAGAACATCCGCAGCCTATTCCTGACTTTGAACGATGAGGTCTTCGCCAATAGAGAAGCAGCTATGACTATCATTGGTAGACTCTCGATAGCTAACCCAGCTTATGTCTTTCCTGCACTTCGCAAGGTCCTCGTACAGTTGCTTACAGAGGTTGAATACTCGAATATGCCGCGGAGCAAGCAGGAGAGTTGCCAGCTCATCAGTCACTTGGCCGCATCAGCATCAGGTCTGATCAAGCCATACGTCGATCCCATAGTCTACGTACTGCTCCCGCGAGCAAAGGAAGCTGATGAAACAGTGGCCGCAACCGCACTCCGAGCGATTGGCGATCTCTCCGTCATAGGCGCAGAAGACATGAACAAGTACATTCCGGAATTGATGGACCTCATTGTTTTGGACTTGCAGGATCTGAGCTCAAATGCAAAGCGAAGTGCTGCACTTCGGACACTAGGGCAACTAGCAAGCAATTCGGGTTATGTCATTCAACCATACATTGATCGCCCTGAACTTCTGACAGTTCTCGTGAACATTGTCAAGATGGAGCCGCCTGGCGAGTTGAGACGTGAGACAATACGTCTGATTGGCATCCTTGGCGCTCTTGACCCATATAGGCACCAAGTAAGTGCAGCCAGGCATCGCGTACAATATTCACTAATTGCTTTTCAGACACTGCTAGAACTTTCACCAGAAAGCGCGCTTGTTGCTGACGCTCAAGCTGTCACGGACGTGTCACTCATCATGGGAGGTCTGCTGCCAACAGATGACAACTATTACCCGACAGTCGTGATCACAACCCTGATGAACCTTCTGAAAGACCCTTCCGTGCTGAGTCTGCATCAGAACATCATGGATGCAGTCATGAACATATATGCGACATTGGGTATGAAGTGCGTACAGTTTCTCAGTCAGGTCATCCCTGGCTTCATGCTAGTCATCCATACTTCCATCTCTGGTCGTGAGGAAGGCTTCTTCAGTCAATTGGCCCAGCTAGTTCGTATCGTACGAACACATATTCGACCGTACCTACCACAGATTATTGATGCGATAGCCACATTCTGGCACAAATCAATCGGTGCGCACGCCACTATGTTGCACCTGATCGAGAACATCGCCCGGGCGCTAGAAGGAGAATTCAAGATCTACTTGGCACAACTCCTTCCGCTCATGCTAGGTGTACTGGACTCTGACCGCTCGCCAAAACGTGGTCCGTCAGAGAGAGTACTACATGCATTTCTCGTGTTTGGGTCTAGTGCTGAAGAGTACATGCATCTTATCATTCCAGTCATCGTCAGGATGTTCGACGTCCAGTCAGGGCAGCCTACCGTCTTACGAAAACTGGCAATTGAAACACTGGGAAAGCTCTCCAAGCAGGTCAACCTTTCGGAGTTTGCAGCCAAGATCATTCACCCTATTACACGAGTGCTGGCGGGAAGTGACATTCAGCTACGTCAAGCAGCCCTTGACACGCTTTGCGCTCTGATCTTTCAAATGGGATCGGAGTATCTAAGCTTCATTCCTACTGTCAAGAAGGTTTTGACAGCCCAACGTGTGCACCATGCCAATTACTCTTTGATCATTGCAAGGCTGCAGAAAGGGGAGCCATTGCCTCAGGATTTGAGCCCTGATGTGTATTATCGTGATGACGATGCCGACCAGGGTATCGCAGAGATCGAGATCAAATCACTGGCAATCAACCAGGCGCATCTCAGAGCGGCGTGGGATACAGAAAATCGATCAACGAAAGACGACTGGCAGGAATGGATGCGGAGACTCAATACCGAATTGCTGAAAGAATCTCCTCAGCATGCTCTGAGAGCTTGCTACTCGCTTTCACTTGTGCATGAACGGACCGCGCGAGCGCTCTTCAACTCTGCCTTCATTTCCTGCTATCCGCAACTGTTTCTACACTACCAGACCGAGCTATGTCGTAATATGGAGACAGCTCTTGGCTCCAACAACATTCCCCCCGACATCGTGCAAACCGTGCTGAACCTGGCCGAGTTCATGGAGCATGACGACAAGGCTCTGCCAATTGATGTCAGGACTCTGGGAATGTATGCTGGGAAATGTCATGCCTTTGCAAAAGCACTTCACTACAAGGAACTGGAATTCAATGCCGATCAATCACCAAACTCTGTAGAAGCACTGATTAGCATAAACAATCAGCTACAGCAGACAGATGCTGCTTTCGGTATCCTGAGGAAGGCTCAAACGTATCAAGATGTTGACCTCAAAGAGACATGGTTCGAGAAGTTGAATCGGTGGGACGAGGCTTTCGACTCGTATACACGACGTGAAGCGGTCGAGCCATACTCGTTCGAGGTGACGATGGGTAAGATGCGCTGTCTGCACGCCTTGGGTGAATGGGACAAGCTTTCCACACTCGCTGAAGAGAAGTGGGCACGAGCAGCCACCGAAGGACATCAGCGCTTCATTGCTCCTCTAGCTGCAGCCGCGGCTTGGGGCATGGGACAGTGGGAGCTAATGGACAAATACCTCGGGGCTATGAAGCCAGACTCCCCTGATCGCGCTTTCTTCGGTGCAATCCTCTCGATTCACCGTAATCAATTCACTGATGCACAGCTACACATCACAAGAGCTAGAGATGGTCTTGATGGAGAGCTCGGCTCCTTACTTGGAGAGTCCTACACAAGAGCGTATGGCGTTGTTGTGAGAGTACAGATGCTTGCGGAACTTGAAGAGGTTATCACTTACAAGCAGAATGATCGCAATCCTGACAAGCAAGCCCTCATGCGCAGTACATGGAACAAGCGACTCAAGGGTTGTCAGTCGAATGTGGAAGTGTGGCAGAGAATGTTGAAAGTGCGAGCCCTTGTTGTGCGTCCAGTCGAAAACATGGAGATGTGGATCAGATTCAGCAATCTATGCCGCAAGTCTCAGCGTCCCGGGCTGGCTGAGAAGTCGCTTCGATCACTAGTGGGCGGTCATGATGACTTGTTCTCTATACCTCTTGAGAATCGTGTGCCTCAACAAGTCAGTTTCGCGATTCTCAAATACATGTGGTCGCAACCGGGCCAGCAAGGCAATGCGCTCCACACCCTACGGGAGTTCACTCAGCAGATGGCTGATTTTGAACATTACCAACGTAAAAACGATGCCGATAATGCACAGCTCAATAGCACTAATGGCACAGGCGTCAATGGTGTTGATCATGCTGCACAGCTGCTCAACGGTCATGTCAAGGACAGGTATGGCGATCAGCCGTCAGATGCGCAGAAGCTACTTGCTCGCTGCTACCTCAAGCAAGGACAATGGCAGATGGCAATGGCTCCACAGGAATGGCGTACCCACTACGCTCGTGATATTCTGGCTTCGTATGCAGCAGCAACCAAGAACAATCCAAAATGGTACAAAGCTTGGCATGCATGGGCTTTGGCAAACTTCGACATTGTTACTTCCACCACAGCCCCAGCTGATCGGGAGGTTGAAGACCTGCCCGATGAGTTTGTCGCCGCCCATGTTGTACCAGCAATTAATGGATTCTTCAAGTCGATATCTCTGTCTACCACAAGCGCTATACAAGACACTCTCCGACTACTTACCTTATGGTTCGCACATGGCAGACATGAAGGGGTCTCTCAAGCAGTCAATGAGGGTGTCAAGCTGGTGAGCGTTGACACTTGGTTGGGTGTGATACCTCAACTGATTGCACGAATCAATCAGCCGAATCATCTTGTAAGAGCTGGCGTGTCCCACCTTCTTTGTGAAGTCGGACGAGCACATCCCCAGGCTTTGGTCTACCCTCTTACAGTCTCGATGAAGTCAGAAGTTCAGACGCGATCACAAGCAGCCAAGACGGTCATGAAAAACATGCGTCAACATAGCCCGGTTTTAGTTGAGCAAGCTGAGTTAGTCAGTACTGAGCTTGTGCGCATCGCGGTAATCTGGCATGAACAGTGGTTTGAAGCGATGGAAGAGGCATCAAGAGTCTACTTTGGTGATGACAACGTTGAAGCCATGTTCGCAATACTTGATCCTCTACATGACTTGCTCGATAAGGGACCACAAACTCTCAGGGAGGTTTCCTTCATCCAGGCATTTGGACGCGATCTGGACGAAGCTCGTAGGTGGTGCTCAACCTACAAGAAGACCAAAGATCGAGGTGATCTGCAAGCAGCATGGGACGTATACTATCAAGTCTTCACGAAAATTCGACGACAGTTACAAGGTATCAATACAGTAGAGCTTCAATACGTGTCACCCAAGCTGCGTGAGGTCAGAAACCTCGACCTTGCAGTACCTGGCACATATCAAAGTGGGAAACCAATTGTCTGCATTGGATCCTTCGAAGAGTCCGCACGGGTCATCAGTTCGAAGCAACGACCACGAGAGCTACGTATGACAGGCAGCGATGGTCAGCTTTACGGCTTCCTACTCAAAGGACACGAAGATATCAGGCAGGATGAGCGCGTCATGCAGCTCTTCGGATTGGTGAACAACCTGCTTTCTAAAGATTCGGAAAGTTCCAAACGTCACTTGAACATTCAAAGATACTCAGCTGTACCCCTGTCACATCAGTGTGGTCTTCTCGGGTGGGTTTCACATAGTGATACACTTCATGAGCTGATCCGTAGCTACCGAGAAAGTCGCAAGATTCTGATCAACATTGAGCACCGCATCATGCTGCAAATGGCACCTGATTACGACAATCTGACTCTGATGCAAAAGGTTGAGGTCTTCTCGTACGCCATGGACAATACAACAGGACAAGACCTCTACCGTGTGCTCTGGCTGAAGTCGAAGTCATCTGAAGCGTGGCTTGACCGCCGCACCAATTACATTCGCTCGCTTGCAGTCATGTCGATGGTAGGCTACATCCTAGGTCTGGGTGATCGCCACCCCAGCAACTTGATGATGGACAAAATCACTGGTAACGTTGTGCACATTGACTTTGGAGACTGCTTTGAGGTCGCCATGCATCGCGAAAAGTACCCGGAGCGAGTTCCCTTCCGCCTAACACGTATGCTCACATTCGCTATGGAAGTCTCCACCATCGAAGGCAGCTTTCGCACGACCTGCGAGAATGTCATGCGCGTTCTACGCGATAACAAAGAGTCTCTGATGGCAGTACTCGAGGCCTTTATCCATGATCCATTGCTTACCTGGCGCCTTGACCCCCGTGAAGAAAACTTCGACACTGGGTTCCCAGAAGAGCGTCGCAACAGCATCCTCGCTATGGATGACCCAGCGCGCAATCCAGCTGTCTCCGGCAATCCCGAACAATTCGGCTCGTTGATTGGCCGACCACGTGCTCGTTCGTCAACGACAGGTCCCCGACCGCCTGTTCCAGTCCACACTCCAGCTGTCGGTGGTCTCAACAATACTGCCAATGGCGCTGTAGGCGGCGTGCCTGCCAATGCAGCACAGCGGGAAGATCCCGAACAAGCCAAGGAAGTGCAGAATGCACGAGCGCTGCAAGTTTTGAGCAGAGTCAAGGAGAAGTTGCATGGCAGAGATTTCAACACGAAGCAGGAATTGGATGTGTCCCGACAGGTGGACAAACTGATTCTGGAGGCAACAAACTTGCAGAATCTTTGTCAGCACTATGTTGGATGGTGTAGTTTCTGTATGTTCATCTCTCATCTTCGACTGTTGCCTTTACTAACAGTTACTAGGGTGATTCTACGTCGGTATGAGCAGTTTTCAGTTATCAGCGGCGTGCATTTGTGAATGATGGATATGACGAAACGAGCATGGGGAATGTGGCAAGGGATAGACGGCCTGTCTCATGACTGACAAGGAAGGCGTTCGGTTGAGGATTGGCATAGACGTGGTAGCGGCCACTTTGTACAATAGCATCAGAATGGATAGTAATGATGAGCGTCGTCGAGTACATGAGTACATCTGAGTAAATGCTACTAGGTAGTGAAACATGTCACGTGAATTGATATTAAAGAGGCACCTTCAACCCGAACATCATCAGTCTAAATTACATCTCGCGCTGGAGCTGACCGTGATGCAGCACCACGATCTCGACCCATCGGGCGACCTCCTCCTCATCGTCGGCGCCGACACCGACACCAGTGTCTTGGCCCTATCCCCTCAAACCCCCAAAGATGCCGACGTGCTCACCTCCGCCCCCGTGCCCACCTCCCCATCCACTTCGCATGCAGTCAGCATCCGCGTCTCCCGCCGCAGCATGGCCCTCAGTAGTCCAACCTGGGCCGCCATGTTCTCTCCCACCTCCAAATGGCTCGAATCCTCCACCTCCGAGCTCCCCCTCCCCGACGACGACCCGTCAGGCCTACTCCTCCTGCTGCGGATAGCGCACCTCCATTTCGACCTCATCCCCCTCCGCCTACACTCCTCCTCCCACATCTCCACTCCCTCCGACTCCATCGCCGCCTCCACCGCCCTCCCCATTCCAAACTCCCTCCTCTACCGTGTCGCCGTCCTGTGCGATAAGTACGATTGTGTGAGGCTTGTAAGACCGTGGATTAAGGAGTGGCTGAAGTATCCGATGGCAAGTAGTCTTGCGAGCGCGACGGTGAGGGAGGATCTGTTCATTAATTGGGTGTTTGGGGGAAGCGCGAAATGGTTTGGAGGATTGTTGGCGGAGATTATTTGGCAGGTGAGGTTGAATGAGGAGGGAGTTGCAATTATGGGGGAGGACGGGGTGTTGGATACGGG
>Ga0268250_10001291_pt1 | contig 11053 bp, 6 predicted proteins | sample AgamicAsSfe_FD_200448 | JGI IMG/M metagenome (GOLD analysis project Ga0268250, IMG submission 200448) | Agave microbial communities from Guanajuato, Mexico - As.Sf.e (v2) (version 2) | ecosystem: Host-associated > Plants > Phyllosphere > Phylloplane/Leaf | place: Guanajuato, Mexico | collected... | reverse complement strand
GAGTTGTTCGCAACGTCTAGACGCTCGAGTTTGGCAAGTCCGGATACGCTGAAAGGAAACAATGCGCCCACCATGGCGTTGTTCGAGGCATTGAGATCAACAATAGGCAGGGTCTCAAGAACGTCCATAGGGAGACCCGTGAGTTGATTTCCAGCCACGTTGAGGACCTGCAGGTTGACAAGTTCGCGCAAACCGTCAGGGAGACTAAGAAGCTTGTTGTGCTGTAACTCCAGAGTCCTCAGATTGTGTAAACGGCCTATTGTTTGAGGGAGATAGCCAGACAGGTTGTTGTTACCTATCTTGAGTTCTCGCAATGTTTCAAGCTGGCCAATAGTGTCAAAGACGGCGTTGCCCAGCTTGTTGTGAGACTTTAAGGTTGTAAGTAATTGTACCTGGCAGATTGGATGTTATGAAGCTTACCAAGTTCAGAACTGTCAGTCTCTCCAGCCAGCGCAAGCCAGCAGGAACTGTCTGAAGATTGTTTCCGTGTAGGTCAAGCATCTCCACACCACGGAACTGCAACCCCTTGAACTCACTCTGGTTATCCATAGCCACTTCAGTGGTGACATCAGGGAATATGTCATCAGAAATTGTATCAAGATCGTTATCCGCTGCTACAAAGCGAACAAGATCTGTCATCTGACTCCAGTTCATGCTGCTATCTTCTCGTTGGTCATACATGCTCAAGACTTCATCCGGGATATGCTTGAGCCCCAGTCCTGCAATATTAAGACGTCCATCGCCACGAGCTGCTTCGATCCTCTTGCGCATGAGGCCACTGGAGCCTTTCGGTTTCGTATTGAATGGGTCTGCGAAAGGATCAAATGCAGAGTCGTTGTTTTGACTATTCGATTGCTGTCCTTTGGCGACCACCGGTGCTCTCTTTGCAGCTTTGGCTTTCGCAATCTGATCCCTAAGCGCCGCGGAAGAACTAGCTGCTTTCTCCGGAGATGCTTGCGGTTCTTTCTGGGGCGCAACTTTCACAGCTGTTGCAGGCGTTGGTCTCGTTTTGATAGCTGGGGTTGAATTGCTGGTGGTTGGCCTGGGCCTGGGAGTGGCAGCCACCCTTGCCCCAGGCTGTCGAAGACTACTCGTCCGTTGAAGCGGCTTTATTGAGGACACTTTGGGAGTACTGGCCGTTGTGATAGGTTTACCTGCTACAGAGGCGGGACGGCCAAGTCTCGAGGGCGTCAGGCCGATCGAGGATGGTGCCCTCGGAAGAGAAACCTGTGCAGGCATCTTGCTCGCTGGGGGAGGCATGGCAGAGAATCTCTTGGACGGCGAAGGCATTTTACTAACAGTTGTGGGACGTGGTAGCTCTCTCGTCTCATCTATACTCATAGCAGAGGCCGGACGTGATGACTGGCCCATCGGACTTTGTGGCGCGAAGAAGCTGGACCTCCGCCTGTCGGTTCCTGGAGTCTCTGGAAGTCGCGAAAGACTTTCGACGGTACGGTCCGACAAAGAGAGCCGAGACGCCCTCTTTGCGCTTGGAGTTTTTGGCTCGTCGGCATGATTCAATTGCGCCGCATCGTCGTAATCGGCTTGCCTTGAAGCAGCGCGCGAAGCACTGCGGAAAGCATCCAGGGAGCCTAATTGGTCATTCAGATCTTCTTGCTGAGCAGTGGTGATGATGCTAGAAACAGGTCTTCGAGATTGCGCAATGTACGAGACTGGACGTGAAGCAGGTTTCCTAGTGGCAGGCGCAGGCTTCTCCGAGACAGAATAGGTAGAGCGATGCGATGATGTCCTGGGTGGAAGGATACCGGAAGAAGGACCAGAAATACTAGACCTGAAGCCAGCGCTAGATGACGGTGGTCTTGGTAGAGCCTTTTTGGCGGGAGATGGTTTCAGCGAAGCAGAAGATTTAGTAGGAGAGGGCAGTGCAGTTTTGTGATCATTGTTGGGAGCAGGCAATCTGGAAGCTGATGGTCTCGCGATTGAGGAGAACTTTGGGATGCCCGATGACTTCAAGGGAGTGGCGGAGGTGGAGGGATCCATTATCGCCAGCTATGCCCAAGGCGTATATGGTTAGCCGGAGAAAAGGGAAGGGCCAATGATGGAAGTGGTTCGGAGGAGAACAAGGGTCTAAGTCTATTGTACCTGAGTTCATTCCATCTCGGCACTTTGTTTGGCATCAAAGCCCCTGGATAATGAATGGGAGTCGGAGTGCCTAATAACGGCCCGCCAACAACTTGGTGACACGTGACGTAAGAACTTGGGGTGACCCTGACTGCCGAGCCATGGCGTGGCGGCGACGCGATAGTCATGATGGTAGCGAACATCCGGCAGCAAGCCCAACTCGCTCTTTCTGTCACGAGCAACCGAAAACATTTGGGAATGAATGATTGATCTAGAGATTCTATTTCTAGCCGAGCACTTTTAAAGTAGAAGAGTCGCAAAATATGTAGCCGTTGACATTCAATGTAGATTTCTAAAACTAAATATACTATCAGAATCCTTTAATCGAGCCGACATCTTAAATGACCGGAATAACTTGTATGATCGGGCCTCGCACTAACGCATATGACTGTTTCCCGGAGACAGCTTTTCCTCTGGGCATTGTCGCATTGCTCATAACATATTATAGCCGGAATTCAAGGCGTATTCGATGAGATTAGGACACTAGAACATGTCATCTAGGGCAAGCACATACACGTGCTGACTTGGGGAGAGCTTCGATCTGGTTTGTATGGCGTTTCGTGCTAAGTTGCTGCGCACGTTGGAGGTGGGTAAATTGACGGAGAGAGGGCCTCATTGGAGACTTGCGAGCGCAGTAAGCCAAATGCCAACGACAAGTGTCCATATGCGAGATCGTGGTTGGCAGCATAGGATAAATACTTGAGAAAGATCGCACGGTGTTGAGGTTGATGGGAAGAGGAGTAATTCCAGTTTCCTGTGCAGGAGAGCTGTGCCGACCGGGTGAAAGATGGATGGCCGAGGCAAACTCGAGCGCTACTCTCGAAACGAACGCCCTTGATCTCCAGTCATTGCCACTCGAACAGGAACAGACTGTTAAATCGCTGTTCCTGGAAAGATATTGCTAAGAGATGCGGAGCAATCCTCTGAGGATGTATGTTGTATGCTCGATTTGTGGCGACAAGGCAAACTCCACTGAGAATGCTGTGGCTTTTGATTATTGGATTGCCAGCAAGAAGGAATAGACTGTTAAATCGCTGTTCCTGGAAAGATCTCGCTGGGGGTATGGATGTCGGTTCCCTGAGGAAGTATGTTGTGTGCCCGAGTGTTCGCAGAATAAGCGCCGCTCTCATCTTCGCCCTCTTGGTGAATAGTAATAATAGTCCATCGCTGTAGTGGCGACCCCTACAGAGCGTTACATGCGAAGCCCTGGATCGTATGGAGAAGTGATGCGATAATAGGAAGCTTGCCAGAGGCTGTCTCGTCGTCATATGTTTTTGTGCGTGTAGCATGCTTGGCGTCCTGAGCGGCAATCCGCATGTTCACCCTTGCTTGTGACACGAACCGGACTGCGTGATATGAAGCAGAGTGGATGGCGAAGTATGAGTGTTCGTGTCTCCGTGTCGTAGCAGGCTGACTTGAGGTGTGCTTAGCCGGCTGTGTTATGTTGTCGTCATGTCGTCGTGATGGATTGTCCTGTCAAAGTCCCAATCAACCCTGGCTCCATCCCGTCCTAACTCTGTCAGAAGCTCCTCCGATATATGTCAATACTTCCCATGCTCAATCAGCACTCAGACCACGTATATCGAGCCCCAGAATCCCACTTCTCTATGCATCCTCCCATAGCTCCAGAATCGCATTCCAGTCTCGCCGAGCTTCATTCCTTACATTAGTCCCCTCCTTGCTGTCCGTGCTCTACATGACGCTTCCTCCTGAGGCAATCCATTCCATATCCGAGCTCAAGTATCCCCGTCCTTTTCACAATCTGTTTTTCTTCATCCACGGATATTCCTACCATCTGACAATCCAGGATTCTGCTGTTGATGTCGAATGCTTCTAATTGTTTTTATGTGGTGTTTGAAATACCGTATCGACGCCCTCCAAAATCAAGAGTGTTGCAGTTCGAACGATATGAGCACTGATCGTAACACTGCTGATGCGTGGCTCATTCGGTACAAGAAATGTCTTTGCATGAGGTATGTGCGATAGAATGGTATGCCGCGATACAGAGAAAAGAAGCTGCTGGAAGGCTCCGAGCATTTGGCTGTTGATGGCAATGCAATCTGCGTAACCTTGCTGGTTGGTCGGTATATTATTCAAGAGGACAATAATCATGACCTTGTCCCAATGAGACTGGAGGTCATGTTTGTCATCAGTAATGACGATGAATTGTAACGAGTAGCGAGGATGTAGCTGTCGCCTCTCGCTGTGAAGGCACGGTCAAGTCCAGAACAGATGCAATGGTTCGGATAGCGACACGATCGGCAAATGCTGAGGAGAGGGGACCTAGCTTCAGGCTAGTCGTCGTTTGAGACAAAGGAGAATTTCGGGATGGACTCGAGGGGTTGCAATCTAATGAAGTGCTAAATGGGTGGTCTTGCTGCTATGCCACCATGGTATTGGTAGTCAATCTGATGGCGGCCCTTTCGGCCTGGATCCTCTTCGGAGCACCACGTCGACAGCGCGTGCAGAGCAAAGAGTAGATAGAAAATTGCTCTGACGGGACGACTTCGAATGAGGTAATGTCGTAGGCAGGGAACTTGCTAATAACGCTATGTCCTCCGTTATTGCCAAATGCCTTGCAAGGGGATCAAACCCAACAGCAGCAAAAGCCATGTCTTAGTCGTAGTGCTCGTCGAACAGATAGTCACTTGCCTGATCGCGGCAGCGGGGTGAAATTGTGATGACAGCTCAGAGTCAGCATCGGTACTTGGAGCAACAGACCAAAACACCTTGTCGAGCACTTCGATACGAGGACTTTTAGCAACATTGCAATTGTATAACAGTGGTGTTCGAGGAGCGAAGTCGACGAAGATCGAATGTCCAGCATCAATCGTATCCCATTAGACCAGACGGTATTCTTCTAAGTCGAGGAGTCTTCTGCGAATGAAGCTTCAGTAGAATGCTCGGGAGAAAGACAGGAAATCGAGAAGCGTGATTGTAGGTATTTTTGACGCCGTAGCTTTGCTTTTGTTGATCGTCGGCTTCCCGTTCCACGCATCAAATCCGAGATTGAAGCACATGAGATTGCAGGCCAAAGGAGACATCACCGAGTCCGACAGGTAGCTGGTAAATCCATGGTAAGTAGTCTGTTCGCGCCATCCTCTGGAACACGCGGGTAACAGGCATCGATCAGAGCCACGTCAAAGAATGCGATCGAGTTGCACCTGTGTATGATGTTTTCGGGAGGGGTCATGCAGTCTGGTTTGTACAAAACTGTTCATGACTAGCAGTTCAATGATGATTGGCCTGCTTCTAGGGGTTGCTTCGGTGGCAGTCAGGAAGCATCTGATAATAGCACAGTGCTGAGATTTCGTCCTGCACGCGTCAAGAATCCGTCCTAATTCTTTTCCATCGGGATTCACTAGCTTGTTGTTGTCTTGTTCCACTCTCAAGTAGTTCGTTACGTGACGGGATCTCATAGAACCTTGTGTGGATCGCTGCTTGTCTTCTCGTCGAGTAAGGCAGAGCTTGAGTTGTGTGAGAATTTCGGTCTGGCGGATGCATCTGGAGACGCCCAACACTCGAGTAGTCATGGTGACAACTGGGTGCACGCAGGGCCATAGTGTCGTTCGCAATGAGTCTTCTTCGATTTTGTGAGGTGCAGAGAACTGGCAATTCCTGCAAGGATTGGAGTCGATCGGCGGCGTAGCCCATGTTGTTTGCGAAGCTTTGTGACATTCACCACGGCTTGAAGATGGCAATCTCGGTCAGAGCCCAGTGCCTCGTTCTGTGCTGACCAATCTCTGTGTGCTATCTTTGGAGTGCTCCTTGGTCTGTACGAGTCGCGCGTCGATATTGCGCTCGCGCTGGAATCTGATCTCAAAATACCCAAGTACAGGACAGTTGACGGGCTCTTCTCGATCACGACCTAGAGTTCTGTTCTCGGCAGCTTCTTTTGTGCGCCTGTCGTGGTAGCTCTGGCTCTTGCTGGGGTGGCTTTTCGCACTTTGTCTTCACCCTGTTTTCGAGCACTAATTTTCCTGTGTCGAGGAATTAAGTAAGGGTCGACGAAGCGACTTTAGCGAGATTGTCGTCAATTAACCCAGATTCGTCGACGATGTGCGTGATCAATACTGACCTGTTGTACCCACATTGACCTTGCATGTCTTATGAATCGCATCGTATAGCCACCGTTACAGAGCTCAAGGTTGCTCTGTTATTGGTCATGGAAGTAAGCAGGAAAGCGATAGCCTCGGTCGCAGGCGTAGGCGGTTTTTGGTTGCGAACAAGATTCGATCATAGCCAACATTCGTGACCGAGTCGATGGGCTGATGCTGAACGACCAGTGTCATCGCGTTTGCTGCACACCAAGTGCATTGACACTAGCACTTCGCTTGACTTGGAAGCAGGGATAGCAAGAGAAGTGGTGCCATCTGTGTTTATGTTGGGTTCTTGAACCATTGGATGTCTGGCATGCGGTCGGCCGCCGGCAAGTCAAGCACCGGCGCCAAGCTTGGTGGGAGTAGACTGCGCTTGCGTCCTGGTATCGTCGCTATTCTCAGCCATTTGCTGCACCTCCCGCTTTCTCTGTCCACCTTGACGTTCTACCTTTATGGCGATGATGCCTTGGACAGACCCATGAATGGCAAAGTAGGAAGTGTTAGTTCGCGAGGCGATCCGATATGTTACAATGACCTTTGCTTCCTCGAGACCCTGGAAAGACCATGCCATTCTGTTCTAGCTGACATGCGGATGCTAGCAGATATGATATCGGTAATGAGATTGTACGGAGCTCCGTCCTTCGTTGTGCGATCATTGGAATGGGCAGTCGTAGCAATTCAAGCGTAATAAGGCGCGCTTGTATTAAAGCTTCTTGCTTGGTATTATGACCCTGTCAATTGTTGGGACTCTGTTCAAATCGCATTTGTAAGCCACTGCGTCCACTATGAGACTACGCAAAGGCGAGCCCAGAAGAGTGTTGCTGTAAATGAGTTCGAAGTGGGCTGTGCATACACAATTGGTTTTCTCGTTTTTTTGAATGAGTGCGCTGATCACTCTGTTCTGAGGAGAAGGCATCAGGTACTTGTCACCGAAGAGCCAAGCTCTAATAAGTATCTCCCACTCGAGGTCAGAGTCAACCTTGTCAGAAAGTTGACGTGTGTAGATGAACTGGTTGATTGCTTCGAACACATCCGCACGCGCATCGGCAAGATGAATCTTGCCCTCAATAGCTTCAGAGAAACAGCTGTTCAAGGCACCGCGGAGATAGTCAGAGTAGAAGACGAGACGAACTTCACCCAGATATTCAAGCTACTCGATGGGCCTGGGGTCCCTATCCCACAATATCAAGTTCAAAGCTGTGGGCGATATCGAGGATGGTAAAATCGTTTAGGTCATCGTTAACGTGGTTATAGCGACTTTTGTGTTGAGTTCCACCCTCAATCCGAGTCGCCTCTTCCTGCCCGATGATACTGGAGTCATGGGTAGCGCCGAGAAGTCGATTGCGCCGGGAAGAGTAGAATGACGGCGACTGGGAGTCTGCAAGCGTTTGCGGCGCTAAGTGTCTTTGTGATGTTTGTTGCAAGTGTCAACATTCTGCTGGTCGACCTCAAGGGCCTCTTTTTGGTGATTGTGCTTGAAGTTGATCGAAATTGATTCGTGTGTGCCTGGAAGATGGTTCTGCCGGCAAGCCGGGGCGGGCACAGGCGCGAAGCTTATGGCGGTGGTGGGCCTATCAGTTTTTCAAAAGGTCGCGGATTTTGAAAGTTGAAGCGAGCTTGTCGATGCGGACTATGAGACGGCTCAAGGGGCCGGTCGTGGTGCCAGTGAGAATACAATAGAGCCTGTTGGTCTTGTCGGCATGCCCGGTCCCATCTTGACAATTCTTCTAGTCGAAGTTGACATTGTTAGCAACAGATGGCGAGGGCGAAGAGGAGCGGCGAGCGTGATGAAGAGAATATGATGATAAGTTGGAACGAGATCACGGCTCTGGGGACGAGAGAGACTGGTTGGTTGACTAATCTGAGATGGTTGAGATGGCGGTCGCGGTCGGCAACTGGAGACCCACACGAGCAAGCTCGTTAGCACGAGGTCACTGCGGCCGAGGGAGTTTAGAGCTCTGAGGAATAATTGTGGTGGCAGGGTAGCTCTTATAGTCAGTGCGAGTGGGAGGGCGGAGGACGTGGCCATGGCCGTCACCCTCAATATGCAGGTCTTCGAGGGTGTAAAGGAGCAACGAGTCGATCATCTTGACAGATCGTGAAAGAGATAAAGCGATCATTAGAGAGTGAGCGCGAAGGTACTAAATGCTGAGGTCGAGCTAAGTGCCGCGCAACGCTTATCAAGAGCAGAATTGCGGTCGATTCAAAAAGTCGGTGGACGAGACTAGCCACAGGCAACGCTTGATGAAGGCAGAAGGGCGAGGCCTTGCGCTCTCTGTAGGTTCTGTGATCTTGCGAGGGGTATCACACTGTGCGGCTCTGAGTTGACCGTGGTTCATAGGTCTCTGCGGTCTGAGCGAAGTTGTTGCGTGTGATAGCTTCTGTAACTCCGTGTTTTGGGTAGCGTTTGTGATGCTCTGTTGAGCTGGGACCCGACAAGCAGCGGCTCCGGTCCCGGGATATACTTTTTGTCTCGTGATGTCATTGTCTGTTGCGCTGCTTCTCTCTGATAGCCTGTGTAAGCAAGCCTCTATCAACACTTGATGCTGTTGAATATATCGAAGGAGAAAGATGCATTGTCCTGCTGAGAATTGCGAAGGGCAGATCGGCAGCGTCCTCACGCACAAGATAGTGGAGCAGTGGCTAGCACTTTCTTCTCGCAATCTGTAACCTGAGAATGGGTCGATAACATGGCGAGTATCGATTTGTGATTGTTACGCAGAATTGACTTCGAATTTCCCGTTGTGCCAGAACGGATCGTTCTCACTGGCGGCCATCGAATTACGAGCTGGCTTTTGAGAAGTGCTTTGGTCTGCATGTGCACGTGTGCTGGCGTGCTCCTCGATGTCGTGACTCATGAAAAGTGGATCTCCGATGCGCTGATTGACTGCAGACGGGTTGTGGAGGCTGTCCCATGGGCGCTGAGAGTTAGTGTTGCGTCAAGTCCCGATATCGCTTAGATTTTGTCCGACATCGATGCTACCTAGAAAACGTATGTGGTTAGCTGACTCGAGGATGTCTCATACAACTGCACACTCGGTTGTCAGGTATCCGTACGATTTCGAGGTCAAGCCTTTACGATTTCGGGTTCATCTCCAATATCATGAGTTAGGTCTCCTTACGATTTCGAGGTCAAGCCTTTACGATTTCGGGTTCACCTCCATTACCATGAGTCAGATCTCCGTACGATTTCGAGGTCAAGCCTTTACGATTTCGGGTTCACCTTCATGTCAGTGGGAAGTTGACGGGTACAAATTCCAGTCTTAATGCCGAATTTTCCTCATGCTGGTCTGCATTGACCTTGCGGTCTTTCTTCGGGCAAGTTTTCTCATGCTGATTTGCAGTGGCCTTGCGGCTGAATTTCTTTGGGCAGAACTTGCACGCTATCTTTTCTCGGTTCGGGTTTTCCGAGCACTCTTTCTCATGCCGAGTTGCATTGGACCTGCTGGTGAGTTCCTTTGCACAGAACTTGCATGCTATCTTTGCTTCGTCTCGGTCTGGATTTTTCGAGCACGATTTCTCATGCACATTTGCATCGGACTTGCGGCTGAATTCCTTTGCACAGAACTTGCACGCTATCTTTGCTTCGTCTCGGTCTGGATTTTTCGAGCACGATTTCTCATGCACATTTGCATCGTACTTGCGGCTGAATTCCTTTGCACAGAACTTGCACGCTAACCTTGCTTCGTCTCGGTCCGGGTTTTTCGGGCACGATTTCTCATGCTGAACTGTATCGCACTTCCTCGTAAATATCTTCTGACAATACTGGCACGCTGTCCTGCGTGCTTCTCTTGCTGTCTGATCAGGGTTTTTCGGACAATATGGCTCATGCAGATCAAGCCATAAGAACTCCTCTTCGCAATACTGGCACTTCTGTGCATTGGTCTGTACAGGTACAAACGTCAAAGAGTCGATGGCCTGGCCGGGCACTGAGGCCATGTTGGTGGTAGTCCATGTTAGCTCCGGCTGAACCAAAGCCTCGCGACGAAAAACGTGCTCGAGGTGATTGTGTGCCTCCAATGTCTCAAGCTGGTAACATCGAAAATCGCAAGCATCGCATTGGCGGAGCTCATACTCTTGATCCACGTACGGTTTCGTACTGTGTGGCATCATTGCTGGAAGGCTATTATTACCTCTCTGCCAGGCGATCTCCGGTAGTTCTTCATCTCTCGCATTCTGCACATGACCAAAGTGGTCGAAACAACTGCCATCGGGATAATCGGACATTGTATCAAAGAGTGTGATCAAGATGGACTCGGCAAGCTCGTTGAAATGAGTTTCGTAGTGGTCGCTGTCCTCGTACCACGCCACGATACACTTCGGAATGGTGTTGTGCTCTACACACCAGTTATAGAACCATTTTGTGTGGTCGTAAGAACGTTTCGCCAGGCCTCTCATGATCTCAGTAATATGTTCCTCGTATCGTCTGGCCAGACAACCAGTGGAACCAATGTAGAACATGATCTCGCCAGTCTCTGGATCTTGGCCGACAAGGATATAACCGCCAGCTTTGTTGAATTTCAGCAGGTTCTCACTCGGCGTCGAAGAATGGTCCAAGAAACTTTGCAGATCGGCCTTCCAGTCCTTACTATTCAAGAATTCCAGGACTTCCGGGGTGTAGGCATCAACGAACACCGAGGCTCTTCTTTCTGCGCTGTCTGCACGCAGATACTGCTTTTTGCCTTGGAAGACCTTCTCATTGCCTCGGTAGGCGGTCACGGCATACTCGATGTACTTTTTGGCGCCCACTGACTCCCGGCTAACCTTGTATCTCTTCTTCTCAGATCCACCAAAGTGGTCTTGGATGGTGC
>Ga0268250_10001290_pt1 | contig 11056 bp, 12 predicted proteins | sample AgamicAsSfe_FD_200448 | JGI IMG/M metagenome (GOLD analysis project Ga0268250, IMG submission 200448) | Agave microbial communities from Guanajuato, Mexico - As.Sf.e (v2) (version 2) | ecosystem: Host-associated > Plants > Phyllosphere > Phylloplane/Leaf | place: Guanajuato, Mexico | collected... | reverse complement strand
GATGTGAATGCGCCTACCGTATCGAATCTGATCTTCGGTGATCTTGCACTTCTCCTCTATATCGAGACCACACACAAACATATGCCACTCGCATTGCCAGCCGGCTGGGGCAGTGATACCAACCTTAGTCGTAGGTGGTGGGGGAAAGCCTTTCACCCCCGTAACACGTACTAGGTCCTCGCCTACTTGCTCCATCTTGACATCCGTGATATCAGCTGTGACATCACAGTTGTAGTACAATGGTCCTTGTATCTCATACAGCAGCTGCGAAGTGCATGTGCCGACAGTGACGCAACCTGGACGTGTCAGCCGCATAAAGTCACGAGCTGGAAAATCAACGCCTACCTCCAGTATCCTTCTCTTTCGCAATGTTGAAGCTGCCGTCATACTCTACTTCTGCGATAGGGAAGCCCATGTTGATGTGCTTGCCTGTCTTCATGAGATCTTTGAACATCGAGTAGTATCCTCCTGTGACGTAGGCTGAGCACTCAACTAGATGGCCAGCGATGAGCGCTCCAGCAAGTTCATCAAACTGGTCGTTCTTCCAGTCATGCCACCACCTGATCATGTCAGCTGAGTCACTGGTGACGGTAGTAAGGCAACTCACGCCGCAGCACCGATGACTGGCGCAGCATCCGCAACTCTTCCGGCGAGCACTATATCGGCGCCTTGTCTGAAAGCTTCTGCTATGCAAAGACCACCCAGATACGCCTGAGCGCACACCGGTTCCATCCCCCACTCCTCGAGCTTCTTGCCATGCATCAGACTTTCAAACTTCTCCCCCTTCTTGATCAGACTATTGACCTGTCCCGTCACATCATCGCCTTCGATCCATGCTACTTTGAGATGACTAGCGCCCTGCTTCTCCAGTATATCCACTACAACCTCAGCGAGAAGTTCAGTGTCTGAAGCACCGGCATTCACGGCAAGCTTCGTCTTGTTCTTGACTAGGTTTGGTACTGCCGGTTCAAAGCATTGAATAAATGTGTCAGCGTACATGGCGCTCTTCTTACGCTCCTCCAGACTCATAGTGCCATTGTTGCTCTTCGTAGACTTTTGCTTTACTTTTCCACTACCGTGTACAGTCATGGTCATTTCGGATAGCCAGTCGCCTGGTTCAGTCAGTTTAAGATCATACATATCCGCTTGTCAGGAAATCCTACCCATTACGACATCAACTTCTGGGTCGCCAGCCATACGTGTGATAGCAAGAGAACGGTCCGTGAAGCCACCAGAGCATCCTGCGATGCGCACAGCGCGTTTGCGATCAGTAGAGGGAGACATTTTCACTCTTTTAGGATTCGGCGCCATGTAAAACTCGTACAACTCAAGGAATTATTAATTTTTCTTATGACGGAAGGTCTCGAAGCTATATACCAGGTCGTTCAGATACGCTCTTCCGAGATAAGGCAAGCCGTCAAAAAGGTACCTAGGTAGCAGGGCCGTTACCCTGGACTTACCCAATGACGGCTCTGAAACCAAGTAGTGCGACCTCCATGTCATGTATCGAGGGCTACTTGCGGATAATCTTCAACGAAGGAAGACGATTTCCTGTACGCTTATGGCGGGGTTGCGGGGAAGGAGGCGGATGTGAGCGCACAAAGCTGTTCAACGCTCAGAACGCAATTTCGCGGCGCCATCGCCAACGATATATGTTCTAGGCGACATCTTTCCGAATGCACTGTCAAATTCGTGAAGCCAATATGAGCGTGGTTAACTCTTGTGGTTTGAAGGCATGAGTAGGACAGTGACTTGCCATGTTTGCAATTCGGTTAATGACTCATGCTATGCTCAGGTCATGACTCGACAATGTCATTAGTGCTAGGATGCCTTTTCTCGACATGACCATTCTGGTCAATGCATCTCTCAGTGCCACTATCATAAGAAGGCATCCAAGATCCCCTGCAAACACTCACGGCGCCAAATTCTCGATCACAAGCCATACCATCTCAGGGTTTACTTCCTCCGGAATAAATCCTCTACCCTTGCCATTACCTCTGGCCTCCTTCCTAGCACTTCTCCTCTCCCTCCTGACCTCCTCTCTTGCCTCACGCCACTCCTTCTTCGCAGTCAAACGCTCTTTTCTCAACACTTTCCTCTGTGCTTTATACTCCTTCTTGGCTTCTATCCATTTTGGATCTTTCTTTAGCTTGGATTTGGATTTGGCTTTGGCTTTGCCCTTTCCCGTGTTGTCCTCTTTGTTCAGAGTGTGCTTAGCTTTCAACACACGTTTCTTCTGACGGTGTTGTTTCTTCAAGGTACGAGAGCGTTCCTTGAGGTGGTGGCGAGCATCGCGGATGGAGAGTTTGCGCGCACGTGCTAGATCCTTGTCCACGCCAGAGAAGTCTTCGTCGTCGTCGGAATCAGAATCTGAGTCTGAGTCGGAAGAGATCGAACTGTCTGATGACATGGATGATGTATCGTCATCATCGTCGCTGTACAGGTCCTTTTCCTTGGCTTTTCCCTTACCCTTGTCGTCTATGGTCGTCGAGACAGAGTATCCTGGAGTATTGACCTTGCTCTTCTCGTCTCCATACAGCACGCCCGACTCTTGACCTGCTGGAGCGTGGTAGGCAGGCGGGAGGTCATCGTTTTGTGCTTGTTGATACTGTTGACCCGATGTTGTGCCTTTAACTTGGGAGCCATTACCGCTCCCACTTCCACTCGCCATTTTGCCCACATCAAGCCCAAAAGCATTGGCGCGTTTTCCAAACTCTACACCCCAATCACCCATGCGTTTGCCGAATTGTTCACCAATCTTGCCCAACTCTTTTCCCACTTCTGCCCACTCGTTTCCACGCCATTCGCTTCCGCGACCACGACCGCGAGAGGGCATACCTCGTCTGCCAAAAGGCCCGTTGCCTGGAGCTCCGAATGGTCCTCGGCCTGGCATACCAAAGGGCGAACAATCGCCCCCACGTTGCCCTCGAGGATGGCGAGTTCCAGATTCAGGAACGGAATGAGGCGGGTCTTCATGTCCCAAATCCCTGTTCTGTCCCGACATGTGACGACCAGTACCAGAAGAACTCTGTGCAGGAACTTTCCAACCTTCGAACCGCTCACTCAACTCATACAACTTTCGTACCCTCTCACTCGGCGCCGGGACATTCTCGACGTCGAGCGCTTCAATCCAGGGATATAATTGCTGTGCCCTCCATTCAGCTGTTACAGTTCTGTCCGCCAATTTGATTAGGACAGTACTTTTGTGCCCCATGGGAATGGGCAATTGTTCGAGAAGCGCAGTCTCGCTGCGGAACGACACAATGAGACCTCTTGGCGCAAAGAACGCTTCGTTCGCGCCTCGAATGTAATCGTCCACCGTAGTTGAAGAAGTGTATCCATGCGCTGGCATGTCCAACAAGTCTCTGGCTGTTGTCTTCGTGATAGTACATAGGACTTGTAGACCGTAAAGAAAATCGGCGAATTCATCAGGTTTGATCGAATGATGATTCAACACTTCGGCGTAGGCGACTAGGAACGTTGAGATTTCGTCTGCACGCCGTGCTGGTCCGGCAAGTTCAGGTATCGCGATGAGACGGTTCAAATGCGGTGCATACTGCGCTGCGGCATCTGGCTCTCGATGCACGAATTTCAGGGCTTGGTCAAGTAAACTGGACGCACTAGACTTGGAATCAAACTCGCTGTGCACTCGTCCAACTGTAATGCTCTCACTGGTGCTGACATGCTGCACAGGTACACTGGTAGCTTTGTCGCTCGTATGATTTGCATAGTCTGGCGCTTGTTCCCGCTCGTTCGCAGGATCTGGTTCACCTCTTACTCGATACTCCCATACTTCGGGCTCATTAGGACCTTCGTTGGAAGTGATGCGGTGGGCTTCGATCTGGCTTGGGTCTACGGGCGCTATGCCGTTGCGTGTATCGTGAACGGCCTGGTCTTGCGCTTCGTCGTATGATGGTGGCAAATCTTCGTAATGTGGACCTCCGGGGCTATGGATGGGGGTTGGCTCAAAGTCGTTATCAGAAGAGTCAGCGACTGACATTGCACTTGGGGTGGAAGCGACGTTAGGCCGTGATTGTGCCGATGGGGGTGGTGGTCTGGAGTTGAAATCGCCATTGGCGGGGTATGATGGTGGGCCAGCCATGGTCGGGAAGGTATAGGGAGTCAGATTTAGTCCAGTATAGGGATGAATGGTTGAAAGTTTGAAACTCTATAGCAGTCTTCTTGATGTGTAGAGAAGAACTAGAGGCTTGCTCATATGTCTTGTCGATACTCTGCTAGCCGCGTAGAGCTGAACGGAAAGCTGTTGCCTTATGCGAGATGTCCAATCGCAACTTTAAGCTCAGAACCACGCGTTATTTCCAGGGCTAACAGGCGTCCAGTCAAGCAGAAGAGCTTGTCAAAGATGACGCGTTAGTAGGGGGAAGGCCGCAGCACATGCGTGAGATGCACTACATCGGTGGGCTGTGAAGTGGGGCCGACGCCACATCAACTCTTAGTTGACCGTGGCGGTGTAACCGATTCCAACAGATCAAGCTTTCGCGAAGCATACCGATTCAGATTGATGGAGAAACATGCGTATCATGCGCTATAGAGAATACTTGAGAGTTGGAATGGTATTGGTGTCACAAGTGCGCAGCGTGAGAGTTTGCTTACTCTTTCGCCCCGTGCGGCCCGCCTAACAATTCGCCCATAAGACCCACCAGCCGCCATGTCGGGCCATTTCACTTTGATCGTGAAGCTTGTCACGGTGTATTTTAACATCAGCCAAAACAATACGAACGTCTTTGAGTTTAGCACTACCACTGTGTCCCTCTGAAAGGACGGGTGACGACAGACGTACAGAGCGCCAACAGCACATCTGCGCGACTGTCAGCATGGACAGGGCCACAACTGTAGCCGTGATAGGTCTAGGTAAGATGCCTTGTGTTTGAGATGGCAAAACCAGCGACTGAACTTTTAGGACCGGCCGGCCTCGTAGCACTGAAGAACCTCAGAGAGGAAGGTTTTCACGCCACAGGCTTCGACCGCAATGAATACGTTGGCGGTCTTTGGCAGTACTCAGCGAAAGAGCAGACCTCGGTCATGGAGACAACTAGGGTTAATATATCCAAGGAGAGAGGCTGCTTCACCGATTTTCCCTTCCCGGAAGATGTCCCATCACACCCTGCAGCTGCACAAGTACAACAATACCTAATAGACTATACAAGACACTTCAAGCTAGGACCGTATATGCGACTCAGCACTTCCATCGAGCAGATCACATTCAACGAGGGGCGGCAGCAATGGGTCTTGAATATTCAAGGTGGGGATGAAGAGTACTACGACAAGGTCGTCGTAGCGATTGGCGGCATGATCGGAAAGGCCAATCTTCCAGTTGTGGAAGGCATTGAGAGGTTTGCTGGGTCTAGTGTACACTCCCAAGGGTTCAAGCGGCCGAAAGATTATGAGAACAAAAGAGTCATGGTCGTCGGCTTCAGCAATAGTGCGGCGGACACAGCTACGCAACTCGTAGGTATGGCAAACAAGGTATATATGGCGCATCGGCATGGAGCTCGCATTGTATGTTCAATAGTACGGCCTAAAATCGCGAGTATTTTGATACTGACTCTTAACCTATAGCTCCCACGGCGCATCAAAGGCGTCCCGATTGACCATACGCATAGCCTACGTCTCTTCACAGTCCAAAGCCTGATCCTGAAATACTTTCCGCATCTCGGCGAACGTCTATTCGACAAATTTATTAAGAAAATGCAAGACAAGAGTTTCAAGATCCGTCCTGAGTGGCGCTTCGAACATGCAGGCAAAGTACCCGTAGTGTCTGATACCCTAATCCCTTGTCTCGAAGACGGTAGCATCTCCTCGGTCGCAGGAATAAGACGCGTTCTAGGCGCCACTGAAGTGGAACTGCAAGACGGAACTAGGCTTGAAGTCGACGCTATAATCTGGTGTACAGGATACGCATCAGATTTCAGTATGATTGAGCCTCGCTTCGATCCCACATGTCGTCCCCAGCAATGGCTTGATGCTCCCGGATCGAATGGAAAGTCGCTTTTCCGTCTATATCATAACGTCTTTTCACTGGAAAAGCCGGATAGTTTGGCGTTCTTGGGCAATGTTTCTATAACACTTGGTGGATTCCCCATTTTTGGTACGTGGATTGAGATGTAACGTGCAGGCGAAGCAGATGCTGACGGTGAGCAGATATGGCATCTATGGCTGTAGCCCAAGTCTGGGCGGGCAAATCCAGTCTACCATCGCTTTCTGCCATGAATTTCGCCGTTGGCAAGCATCATATGTGGTTGGCCGACTCGGCGAAGCGCATTCCCAACGTGTCACCAGGGCAATGTGAGGCAAGTGAGTGGGTAAGGGCTATGGACCATCTTGCCGGTACGGGTGTTAACGAGTACCTGGGATATGGGTGGAAAGGCTGGCTTTTCTGGTTACGCGAGAGAAGATTTTGCAATCTGCTGATGGGCGGTATATGGAGTCCGTCCATACATCGTGTATTCAACACGGGGAAGAGGAAGTGCTGGGACGGAGCGAGGGAGGCCATCGAAAGAGTCAACGAAAGGGTTGCTATGATGAGAGAAGAAGCGAAGAAGAAAGCAGTTTGAGGTTGGATGGAGTCTTGGTTTCGCGAATACACTGGAGCGTGCTCGAATGTTCCTTGGTGGTGAGCTTCCCCACCCATGACGCCAGGCTGTATCACCGAACTTACAGGCGGTAACCTTTGGCACCACGCAGCACAGCGCATATATGCTCTGCGGCAAGTACGTGGATGTTTATCGCGTTTTCATAATCTATCAAGCTAGTATTGCACACTCTAAACTGGGTTGTCTGCGTTGTCAAGGTGACGTGTAAGGGTCAACCTAGGTTACCATCTCATAAGGCTGGAGTTTAACCAATCGCACGGGCCGTTGCACGACAGCTGGGGAAGTCGCAACGGGCGACATCTAATTTCGATTTCTTTCCACGATCGCCACCCCGCAAACACTGAACGCATCGATTCCTCGTTCTACGGCCAGAGGCAGATTGCCCGTTGCCTACACCGAAACACGACACACCAAACAGCAACCGGCATGGCGACCCAGACGCTACATGGCAGTTGCGCCTGCGGCAGGAACCGCTATGTTATCGAGATGCCGAAGCAGCAGATTGGGCAGGCAGAGCTGCGATACGACAACACTTCTGCGTCGCGTAAGTACACGGCGTGTTTGCTGTGCGGCTCATCTATCCCTTTTGATGGGTCACGTCATGGGCTCTCGCTAACAACAATACAACAGGACACCACTCGGCCAACCCTCTCACACTATGGCTTCGCGTACCTCTGCCCTGGTACACCTCTGCGACATTTGCGCAATTCCTCGACGAAACCCCTATGAGCATCAAGCGCAGCTTCACCTCCCCGTATACCCCGAATAGCCGCCGTCAATTCTGCGGATACTGCGGTACTCAGCTCACATCATGGAACGAGCGAACGCGCGACGAGGCCGATCACATCTCCCTGACAGTCGGCAGCTTGCTGGACGAGGACCAGGAGATGCTGGGTGAACTCGGCTTCCTGCCCAGTAGCAGCGAAAGCAGCGACGACGAAGTGTCCGTTGCTGGTCCCTCAAGGACGACTGACCGCTCGCGCTCCGTCGCCCGTTCAGAACCACAGTCTCGCGGTGCGCCTTGGTTCGAGGAGATTGTGCGCAACACTCGTTTGGGCCGCTTCAAGCAGCAGCGCGGTGGACACACTGAGAGCGGCGTGCACGTCGAGTGGGAAGTCACCGAGTGGACTGAAGGCGACGACGGCGACGACGAGGGCAGCGCCACACCCAGCAAGCGGAAGATCGGCGATGTGGACGGTACTGACGATACCGAGATGCGCAGCGCATAAGCCTGTCGTCTCTTCCTTTCATATGCGGAATGACATGGACATGGATGTGGAAATGTCACTAGAATTGGCTTCGCTCACGCGTGGATGGGGACGAAACGTATGTAATCATCGATCCTCTGGCAGAGCGACACGGACTTGGAGTTGCAGGTGCGTTTATTTTGTGTACAGTATTCGAAAGTGCATCTTGCAGCGATGCAGCAATTTACCTTCTTTTTCGTCCAGTACATCTCGCCGGTCTCTTCTGGTCATATCATGCTTTCATTCTGCACCTCTCTTATACGTCCAGAGTCAATGCATCGCAAGTTGTCAATTGGCAGGAACGATCAGGGCCATTAAGACGCGTGGGGGATAGTGCAGACATGCCATCCTAGCGCGTAAGCGGCAAAGCCTCCGGAGGCCGCCTTCCGCTGTGTAGACACCACTTCCTAGGACCCCCAAATGTGTGGAGAACAGCCATCACCTCAACCACAATCACGCAAGCCCTCAAAATCACCCTGACAGCATTTCAAATTTGTCTTCTGATCATACTCCGAATCGCATGCAAAAAAAATTCACTTATCGTGCCTTACGCCACTGTGTTACTCCAAAAGTCTCCGCAACCCCAAATCAGCATTCGCGTATCTCCCGCTTACATCCACCAGTCTTGTCTCTTATTGGCCAGATGCGCATCCTGTTCCTGCACCATATACCCGGGATCACTTATCTTGCACCCTGGGCAGCTCAGCTCCGCCTCAGCGCCTTATCAGTACTGCACACGACATAACACGATTAGTGTTCCCTGACCCGTCTCCACGGTTCTCCTGCGGAGTTGGCTACTGCTTGCACGTTACACCATGGATGTTGGCCCGACTCTCTTTAGACGCGCCTGCTGCCCCGTCTGTCTTGCTGGGGCTTTTCTGGCGTGACCGGGGCGTAGAGCGGACGGCAATGCTAGATGCGTTGCTTTATCTCCGAGCGCTGTCAGTCGCTTAGCATACATACTTACGTGTAAGTGACAGTGTTGTGGTTGACACAGCAGAGATAGAGGCGTCCGAAGCCGCTGTCTTGCATGGCAGATGGGGCGTCATAAGAGTACGATGCAAGTGAAGAAGTGTTTTTCTCGATTGTTGTACTACTTCACTGTCGTTGATTCTGGACACTGTCTCGCGTTGCCCGCGTCGTCCTCTCTTCGTGCCGTTCCTGACTTCTCTTATCTCTGGGCGGACATTTGCTGTACGATTGACAAGCAGGGCCGTTTGATCTGCGATCGATACGCTACTCCACTGATTCCTTCCCCATAAGGCTGGTAATCTACGCCTCCGTCCTCCCGTGTCTGGGCAAATCAACGACTATTGACATCAAGACATTCTTATCGCTTTTTGTATATCCTCGTTGCCCACCACCTCCCTCCTGGAAAACGAATTGCAGAGCAAAAACGACTATAGCGCGGTAGCCGGCGCACTGCCATCATCGATCGCCGACCATGGATATGGAAAAGAAGTCTTCTGAGAAGTCAAGACCGGAAGTCGACCAGGCCACGGGCGACGTGGGCGAAGTCTTGAATGCTTCGGGTCACAAGCAGGAACTGGAGCGCAATTTCAGCCTGTTGAGCATTTGCGCAATTGGTATCACTACAGGAAATGTTTGGGCGGCGTTGGGAGGATCTATTGTTAGTACCCTTTTCTTTCCTGGCATAATGTATAGGCTACGACATGCTAATCATGCTTAGGTCATCGCGCTCTACAATGGCGGCCCGGCAGGTGTCATTTACGAATTCATTGCTGTCGCATGCTGTTACTTCATGATAGCGGCTTGTATTGCCGAGATGGCTTCTGCTATCCCTTCGTCGTCGGGTGTTTACCACTGGGCTAGTGTGACAGCAGGAGCGCGGTTTGGTAAAGTCATCGGCTTTTACGCAGGATGGTAGGTTCGAAGCATCACTCCCACATCTGCCGGGCATCTTGCCACCGACTTGGGAAGTTGTATGAGAAAAGGCAAAACTAACACCGCACAGGTGGAACGCTCTGGGTTGGATCTTCGGAACTGCGTCAATATCCTCCATCCTCGCCAACCAGGTCATCTCCATGTACGGCCTCTTCCACCCTGGCTATGCCTTCGAACGCTGGCACGTTTTCATCGTCTACCTCATTATCACTTGGATCGCCTGCTTCATTGTCATGTTTGCCAATCGCGCCTTACCCAAACTCACAAACATTGGTCTGTTCTTTATCCTAATGGGCGTCTTCATCACCATCATGGTATGCGCCATCATGCCTAGCAGAAGCGGCAAGGGATATGCAAGCAACGAGTTTGTGTGGCGCGACTGGCAGAATCAGGCAGGTTGGAGTAGCGACGGCTTTGTGTTTTGCGCTGGCATGCTGAACGGGGCTTTCGCTGTGGGGACGCCGTAAGTCGAGATTCTCGTCAAGGAAGCACAGTGTTGTAGTTGCTTACAAACGAACAGCGACTGCGTCTCCCATCTCGCGGAGGAACTCCCCCGCCCCCGAACCAACATCCCCAAAGCCATCCTCGCCCAATACACCGTCGGCTTCATAACCGCCTTCCTCTACCTCATAACAATCTTCTACTCTGTAAACGACCTCGACTCCCTCTTCACAAACCCTTGGCCCTTCCCCCTCGCCGAACTCTACCGCCAAGCTACAAACTCCCACGGCGGCTCCCTTGGCCTCTTACTCGTAATCTTCATCCCAACATTCTGTACAAACATCGGTTGCTACATAACCTCCGGCCGCATGCTATGGACCCTAGGCCGAGACGACGCAACTCCATTCCCCCGCTGGGTCGGCAAAATCGACAAGAAGTGGGAAAACCCGTTCAACGCGACCTTGGCGTGTGGTGTCATCAACACGATCCTGGGTTGCATCTACATTGGTTCGTCGACTGCCTTCTCCGCCTTTGTCGGCTCCTTCATCGTGCTGTCGTCAATGTCGTACCTCGCGTTCATTCTGCCCAACATCTTGACTCGCCGCCGCCACGTTATCAAAGGTCCTTTTACCATGCCTAACCCGTTGTTTTACACGGTGGCCAGCGTAGCGTGTGGGTACATGGTTGTATGGATACCGATCTACTGTTTCCCATTTGCGGTGCCGTTTGATACTACGACGATGAATTATACGAGTGCGCTTGTGGGGGGCGTGACGATCTTATTGGGAGGTTGGTATGTTTGGATTAGGAATAGGGGATATGTTGGTCCAAGGCGGCTGATGGAGACTT
>Ga0268250_10001289_pt1 | contig 11061 bp, 8 predicted proteins | sample AgamicAsSfe_FD_200448 | JGI IMG/M metagenome (GOLD analysis project Ga0268250, IMG submission 200448) | Agave microbial communities from Guanajuato, Mexico - As.Sf.e (v2) (version 2) | ecosystem: Host-associated > Plants > Phyllosphere > Phylloplane/Leaf | place: Guanajuato, Mexico | collected... | reverse complement strand
GTCGTAACTGCACAACGCCGTATCTGTGAGCTCCGCGGCTCAACCGAAGGCGAAAAGTGCGTCGATGCAGAAGTCATCGACATGCTAGTCAAGCACGTCGTTTCCAGCGAAGAAGAGTTTGATATCTTACGCCCTGGTCTCCCCCGCCTCGTAAACGACCTCATTGAGAAACACATCAAACCTCTCATCACTGTATCGCCCAAACTATGGATCATTCTAGCAACACTATACACGCACACCAAGCGACCGAGTTCGGCGCTAGAGTGTCACGAGAAGGCGTGGCGAGCAGTGACGAGTCAGCCGAAATGGGAATCTGGTACCGAAGTGGAGTGGAATGCCGTTGTTGAGATGACGATGGATCTACTGGATGCCTATGAGACTTTGGGACCGCGTGAGCGCACCGAAGGTCTGGCGGCTGGAAGTGGGGAGCTGGTGGCCAAGGACTGGAAGTTCAAGTCGAGGAGTGCGGTGAGGAGTGTCATGGGTAAGGGTAAGGACAACTGGGAAGATAGTGCTGGGTGGGAGAAGTTGGTCGAAAGGTTGGAGGAGTTGAAGGGGAGGGAATAGATAGGTTGGGATTTGGGACGAGTATGAGTTTTGTTCATAACTAGGTATCTAAGAGAAAAGCATGTCTTTCTATTGGAGTTTCTTGCTTATATAATACTAGCGGATCACTCACGGAGCGAGATGAACGCTAGAGATATCAACGGGTGTGAGCTTCAAGGTGGCACGGTTGTAGCCGGCGCTACCTAGGTACGTAGGTGGCTGCGGCGCAGAGGGAAACCCAACGAACATACTAAATACAAACAAGCCATCTTCGCAGGACACCATACGCCCACGATCATGTTATCTCTATCGAAATTCCTTCTCTTTGCGCCATACTTAATACCAATCTTGGCGAGCGCTCATCACTCTCAACGGCAAGGGCCCTTCGCCCTAACGTTAAACCCAACGTCTATCATAGCTTCCCGAGTGAACTCTTCAGGTCGTGTCGAACTAAGGACATACCAGGTTACTTCTGAGTATCTCTCGTACTTTGACGACACCATAAGTCAATTCGATCCGCAAAATAGATTCAACGAGTCGTGGGAATGTAGCAAGGCTGCAATATCCACGTTTCGCACTGCTATCGCTGGCATTACGAAGGACTTGACCGGATCTCTCGGATATAGACCCAAATATTCTACATTAGTTTTCCCTGCGATCTTCAGCCGTTCATCTTGGTGCGCCGCCTACCGAGCAATCCGCACCTCACCCGATGATGATGACAGACCATTCGATCAATTAAAAATAGACGATCGACCGTTCAGCGAAAGACATGGGGGAGCGGCCGCTTGCGAGGCTTATGACTTGTTTCATCGATGCGATCGGTTGGGTCGAGCGCCTGAAGACTGTAATGATGATGGCCCTGTGAACTTGATCATTGGGGTTGAATACGAACAAAGCTATATGCATGTCAGGCTTTTCGAGATGGTATATGACCACCATGGTTATGCAAACGTTGCTGAAAAGATGTGCCTTGAGTGCGGGCTTCGTTTCAATAAGGTATGTGAACCACCATCGTAGTGATTCTAGAGTAATCGTGGGAATTGATCTAATCGTAACAGACTGAAGATGCAACAAGTTATGAGGATCGTATCCGCAGCTTCCTGGACAGCTTCATCCGAGAAGAAGTAGCGAGCGATAAGTGGTATGAGATGGACGACCTTCGGGCAGTGGTTGTCGTCGGTGAAGTTCCGCGAGCAGCAATCGCAAAGCTGGAAAACTCAGTCCAGGAGACCCTGAAGTTGGACCATATCACGATGCTGAACGACATTGATGCAGCTCTTGTCAAATCCTACGGTGCAGCTTCGTATGCTTTGCATACTGAAGTTCATCCTGAGGTCTATCAAGTGTTTGTATCGCCGCCACTAGAGCTAGAGCATAGTGAGTTGTAAACCAAAAGAGACGGCACTGTACCTCCTCTGGGCTAGCAACTTTACCCTAGGTAGATTGTAGTGCATGATATTACATACATGGAGCTGGGACGTCAAGCAAAACACCAAGTTGGCAGCCAACATCAACGTCCGTACGAGGTATCGAAAGCGTCTCGTGGTCAAATCATGGTGGTCATTCAAAGGATTCAATTGAATCCGGAAGGATGCGGCGCACATCTCAGTCGCGCTATACCTCGACAACATGGAGACTTTGCGTGCATTCAATCGCCGTCTTGGCAAGGACTGAGCGAACGGGAAACCTTGATCTCACTTGTTCTAACTCCACAACGACCGTTATGTGGGGTTCCCCAGGCTAGTGAGGGGGTTCCGGAGGCTAGCGTATTTGATTTGTGGGTCGTTGCAAGCAATTCTGCCTCGAGACGAACGTGACTCGCATCGATCCTCGAAATACTCCACGTTGCGATTCTAATCCTCTTGCACATGGAGTACCGTGATGTATATCTGCTTGGTTGCCCGCATTCTCATTGCGCACATCTTTCTCGTGCAAACAACCTTGGCCTCCGCTCTTTCCCCGCATTAGCTTGCTCTCTCAACCCAAGATCGCGAGCTTCAGAGTTGGAATCTCGATCACCACAGACCTGATTCAAGAGATCAAAGAGCAGATCATCAAGAGATGTCGAACAACATCCTCATCACCGGCGGCGCAGGCTTCCTGGGCCCCATGCTTGCCGCCAAGTTGGCACAAGATTCCTCTAACAGCATCGTCCTGACCGATCTTCAAACACCCCAGAGGCCAGCCGGGATTTCATCTTCGGCTACCAACCTGGAGCTCACAGCTGCGGATCTCACCTCACAAGCAGATATCACCAAACTCCTTTCTATGCGCCCACAATGGTCGGCCATCTTCCTATTTCACGGGATAATGTCGGTCGGCTGCGAGGAGAACCCTGCACTTTCTACCAAAGTCAACCTAGGCGCCACGCTTTCTGTTCTCACGTCCATCTCACAACTCCAACAAGCCTCTAAACCCCGCATTGTCTACGCTTCGACCCAGGCTGTTTACGGACCACCTTATACGGCATCGGGTCCCATTACAGATGATACTCCCGCAACACCAATAGGAGTTTATGGCACCCACAAAGCCATTATGGAGTGCCACATAAATGATCTTAACCGCCGTGGGCTAATCGATGCCTTCGCCGTGCGTCTACCAACCGTGGTTGTGCGCCCGGGTGCGCCTTCGCGATCAGCTGCAGCATTTTTGAGCGGTATGATTCGAGAGCCGATGGCCGGGCTTGAATGTATTGTACCCATCAGCGACCGTTCGGCGCGCCAGATGATATGTTCGCCTCGCGTCATGATTGAGAATTTTGTGCGCGTAATGAAGGCTCCCACGGACGCTATGCCGGCGCATATTCGCGCAGTGTACATGCCGGGAATAAGTGTCGCTCTTGGAGAGATGTACGCAGCGTTCGAGGCAGTATGCGGGAAGGATAAACTTGGGCTGTTGAGGGAGGAAATGGATGAAGAAGCAAAGAGGTTGCTGGACAGTTGGCCGCAGACGGCGAAGTTCGGAAATGCAACAAGGATGGGATTGTTGTTTGACGAAAGTTGCGAGCAAATCTATAGAGAGTATGCCGATAGCTTAAAGGCAAATTAGGCTTTAGGCTGAACAGGCCTTGCGACCTTCAAGGTACAGGCTGGAGAATCAATCTTTCTGCGAATAGTGATTGGTTGTGTTCAAAACTTATGAAATTCCAGACAGACGTTGTAGCTTGGTTGACTGTTTATGTTGTTATCGCTCGAGGAATAGCGCTTAGGTTGGGTGATGGTGAGTTGCCTTTTGCGCACCACTCCCGAAGTCGATCCGACCCGGCTGACATCCAGAGTAGGAATACCATTCGGGCCAGATATGGTGATTTGCCCTTTTCGCACCACTCCCGAGGTTGAACCGGCTGGCATCAGCGTCTCGTAACAGCACCGTCAAAGTATGGGATACGAGTAATGTCACGTGTCTGCATTAGGCTGTCCCAGAATGACTTCGAGGCCTTTTAAATGCACATGACTAGTCCCGTAATGGAGAAATGCTGACTTCTTCAATAAGAAAAGATAGCTGGTCCTGAGATGACTTCGACGCGCTCGTGTAGTGTTATGCAACTAGTCCCATAATGGAAAAATGTCTACTTCCTCAATGGAAAATAGATAGTGGTTGTGCTCAATTCAGAAGAGCACCAAACGTAAAAACAATTAACTATCTGGCTCTGATGGAGCAGTATATAAACACCCAATAGCTCTCCATCTTCTCCAACAACCACAACCACATCCCTACGCCTTTCACACTACCTCACGCTTCTCATCTCCAAAGATGCACTTCAAACTCCTCCTCGCGACCATCCTCGGTCTATCCCTCAACCAAGTCTCAGCCGGCGGAGGCGTCGGCACCTACAAGTGTGGAGACTGCGGATGCAACGCAGTCGACGAGCACACGTGGTCCGGGACCTCAGATTGTTACACCGTGGACGGCTCTCAAATCCGCGCCTTCGGTCTTTCCGGCCCAAAATCTGGACCCAAGACTACTTGCGCACTGTTCAATAATGAGAACTGTGATGGATATGGAGAGGTATGAGAACCTGGCCATTTTTTTGGTGTAAATTGTCACTGATTGGATTGATCTGTTAGATTCAATCGATGGGTCAGGGGTCGGGATCTTTCGCTTGCACAGCTGTGAGGGAGAATTTTGGGAGTTTCAGATGCTACAATAATGCCTAAGCTTGAGGAGCAGCTGGCTAGTGTAGGTTCGTGGAGATAGCTGCTCACTTGGACCTTTCGACACCTCTCTCTTTTCCTGGTCGCTTTTCTTTGTGATTGTCGTGCTGGATCGGTCTTTACTATCATTAGTTCCTATGCCTGGTCGTCATTGCGTTACTTATCACTGCTTTTGTAACAGGAGGACATACATTCGCTCATTACGATAGACGTATCAACCAACCAACTTCTTCCTCCGTCTGTTCTTTCTGTGTTGACAATCAAAAGTGCGGGAACCCCGGATACGGAGTCAATACTACCTACGCACACTTCATCGGAACTCTGCATTTTACTGACGTTAAAGAAAAGTAAAAGCGACCTTAGTGGTTGCCAGTCAAGGCGAATTGGGCTGCTAATCTGGCTACTCAGATGACATGTATTTGAAGGAACAGCAGTAAGAACCAAGCATCAATTAGTATGGTATGATACTCCTCTACAACCCCTTAATTAAAACAACACAACTGTTATCATACCAAACATAAGCCCCCGATGCCTACGGGGTAAACGCTTGATCAAATTGAACATCGGATTCCAGTTCACAACGCCGCAGTAGTGCTGAATGGCCAACAACTAAACAACTGTGGCTCCCGATTCGCGTGCAAAGGGCCTGGCATGAAGCCGCAGTTGCATAGCAACGGGACTGCTTCCCGCACCCCCAATCCCCACGTTTTCGGACTATTTCCTGCCACCTTTCCCTGCGTCTTACAGCGTTTTACCTTAATTATGCAACATGTTCCAGGCTTCAGCAAGCGGTCATAAGTGCCCGATACCTAAAGGTATAGGGGTGCTAAGGTAGCAATCTAACTAATACGGACGATGAGGGGATACGCGCACGAAGAGCTCATTCCTCATACACTGGCATTAGGACACAGGATCACAGATGCGCAACGATTGGATTATAGATACAATTTGCCTAAATCATTTTACTTAAGATAAATACTCTCCGAGGACTTCCGCAACCAGCACAGTCTTCGTGATTCTTATGAGCTTGCGCCCAGATCTGCCCAACGAGTAAGTTACGCTTTAGAACGGCCGGGAAAAGCTTACCTCTTCGTCTCTGTAACGATTGTACACAAGTGTGCCTCCTTCTCGTTCGATCGTTATGTAAACCCGGGTTTCACAAGGCAGTATATGACACTCACAGACAAACATTGCAGCTTGATCGACAGCTCGAAACTGTGAACAAAATCATGGTCGGCGGCACGCTTTGGTCGCACGCCGCAGAACGCGCCCGGTCTAGCCTTTAATCTTTCAAACTACGATGGCTTCAACATGGATTCAAGAAATTCGTGCAGTGACGTGGTGGCAACCAACCAGTCATATCACCAAAGATCTCTTGCTGTAGCTGAATCAACCATTCATTACAAACGAAGCACGTCACTCGCGGTCCCCACGTAAAGGCAAAAAGATCTCATCAGTTATCGATGAGATGCAAAAAACATACAACAGCGGGGATTCGCTAGTGGTCACCCACCTAACTACTAATCCGCCGGTACACTGCTTGTATATGGCTGAGCGGACGGGAAGCCTAATTTTCAGTGTCCTATGGTCGTATGTGGAAGGAGTGGTAAGGTATTATCTTATATTCCAGCATTGCGGTGGTCTTGACAAGAGGTCACTCCTTGTCCTGTCGTTTGTAACGTCAGCATCAAGCGGGGACAATGGGCGTACGTGACGATCTTTTGCTGTAAGATGCCACTGACAGCTTTCTCCAGACGCCAGAGAGATCATGCACCTCATTTCATGGCTAAAGTTCAAAATAAGGCGACGGGAGGTCTGAGACAAATCCGTTGAAGATGTGGCACACCAGCCACTGAGGTAAAGAGATGTCTCACGATGGGGGATGCAATCATAACGCGTGTAGAGTCCGCGGCACGCTCGGCCGAAATCGTAGGGAGACAATGCGCCCTTAAAGTGCGACACACTTTGCGTTGTTGTCGGTGGTCTTGTGGTGACTAAACCATTGGTGGTGCGATGCGAGCTACTCGTGTAGGTGCATGATCAGAGCTGAGTTTCCCCCACATCTGGACTTTCGATGCAGCGACCTGGTACTCGGGTCTCTGCCGCTCGGCGTGGCGATACGTGTTAAGCCAGTGCAATGGATAGTAGGAAGTATCCGACAGTCAGGACGAAGACAGAGCTTGTGCTGCGAATAGATTGCGTCACGGCTATCGGGTCTCTGTCCGCGCCTGCGTACACAAAGTAATCCTATCGTGGGTCACTGCAGCCATGCTCATGTTGGATAGCTGCATACGTTCCATGTTGGCTCGGTACCGACCATCCGGGTATAGGTAACGATGACTGACCATTGGCAGTCGGCAGGTCCGTGGAGAGACCCCTTATCCATTTGCTCGACGAGTAGATGTGTGATAAACGGTGAAAGCATGGCAGTAAAAGTGCCTACGATATAGAAAGATTGATGCGCTTGCGCAGGAGGCCGGCCCAAGAGTCCGCGGGGTAAGACGCATAGGGGCTGGCCAAAGCGGGTGGCATCTGTTATGGTGTAGTGTATGTAACAACGGAGGGTACTCGTGCTCGGGTCGTGGAACCAAGCCCATTGTTAACAGCCCGAGGTCTGCTCGCGTACGAGGACCGTTGTAGGGTCGCACAAGCTGGCCTTCGTTGCGACCAAAGACCGGCAAAGCTCTACCTCGAGGACATGCGCAACCTATGTGCATGCAAGAACCATGAAAGGCGTGTTGAGATTTCGCAGCGGTCTCTGTATGATTGGGTCCACTTTCACGAGGCGGCTGACTGCATACCCTTAGTGGTGTACCACGAAGATGCGGAAGCGCGTTTCAGGTGGCCAAGGCAAAGACCCGACTCCATGGCAAACATCCTCGTGGGAAGACAGTGTTTTAGCCGTAACAGTGTGTTCAAGCCACGATACGTTTCTCACCTCCTGGAATGGTTAGAGAGGTGATTCCAAATCGCCCGTACACAGCTCTAGTTGACAAACGGCGCAAAGCATGGCGTCGTAGGTTGGGAATACCAGATAGATTAGTCTCCAAGCCATAGTGAAGGCAAACGCGTCGCGTCGTAGTGTGCACATTGATCCATTTCGGGAGATCACGACCGTGATCGGGCAAACTGCGGGAGGGCATAATTCGAGAACTCAGCGTCCGCGGCGCGACACCCAATCCATGGTTATTTGCGGCCGTCTTACATTATCCTCTGATGTGCTAGTCGGCTCGCCCGAGCGAGGCCGGCAGCTCTGCATCACTGAGCTGACATTGTAAGCAGTAGGTGTGGTGGAAGCGAAGAGATGAGCGCTTAAAGCTGTGAACCTGGGGGATTATAGAGATGAGAAACTTTCAGTAGGTGAGGATATCGTAAGACGACTAATGCAGACCAAGACCAGAAAGGTCTCTGTACTTTGGAGGCAACGGCAGCACGAAGCAGGGTCCTGGCCTGGTACCCTCCGACGCGTGGTGCGAGGAGTGCGGCCCCCTGCAGAGAACACCTGGCCTTCGCATTGCGGTCCTGGATAAACGACGTGAACAAAGGATGATGTTAGAGACGGCACACCTGCTTGATGGGGGGTATTTTGGCGGAAGCGCTGATGCTAATGCTCCCCTTCTGGCTGCTTACACACAGCCACCAGAGTTCCGCTAGGCACTCGTTCGGGGCAAGCGCGGCTGGTCACACGGCATCAGCTTTCTAAGAATACTACGAGGCCACACTGACCATGTTCTGCTAACATGGCATTGTTTGAACGAGCAAGGAAGGCTGTTGGAAGTGGTCGCGTTCGTTTGTCGCGTTGGCGATGAGGGACGTGTCTGTAGCGACGATGCTCATGGCACCAGAGCGCGTAGCTGCAAGACGATCAGCTACTTTGGATCGGGATATTCTGACAATCGGGGAGGCCGTGGCATTGGAAGACGTCAGAAGCATGGGACTAGTGATGGTCAAGTCAGCCTCATCTCGCGGAAGGAGCGACGGGCGGGAGTCGTTGCTTCTCTCCCGATGCGGCGGGAAGCAAACAAAGCGAGGCAGCTGCGACGCGCCGACCGAGGCAAGAGCGATGGCGCATGAGAAGGTCAGCCAGACGACGCTGCCACGGTATTGTCGACAACAACAACAATGAGCGCAGCAAAGCGCCTGCGTAGGACAAGAGCGATTCCCTTCGCCGGCGCATCGCCGTCGGGCAAGCAGCAGTTGCATCGCAATGTGAGGCATGGGCGTGGGCAGCGTTGAGGTGCGGTGCGGTGCCTGGCGGCGGCGGTTTAGAGTGGCTGCCCGGCGAGGCACAAGATGGACAGGGATGTTGGCGATTTAAGGTTCTGCAAGCCACACCAGGAATAGATGCATCTTCGCTTGACCGCTGGCAGCGAAGCGCATTGCTCACCACACTCCAACAAATGCCCTCCCTTCCTGCCACTATGCCATCACCACAACGCTCATATGGGGCCATGCTGAGCCTTGCCATGCATTGGCCGCCATGGACAGCCATCTGCCGTCATTGCGGCCACTCGTTGTCCACTGAGCCCTACAGCCAATCTCCCAGACTTGTGAGGCTCATAGCTCGCCCTGACAGCTGTCCGCATTAAGGGCCGTAGACTTGCTGCTGATGCTCACTGGAATGCTGGGCTGCATGTATATCATCGTTAATGTCACCGCCGCGCTGGGCACCCGCGAATCATGCTGCTACGCCCGGCTCATACGTCAACCTCACCATATTCAGCACCCCGATCTCCCTCCCATATCTCCTTCTCACTGCTCGCCTTTGCATCCCTTGTTCGAGATTCTAGATAATCACAATTTCTCCACATTTCGACGCCTCACGGGTAGTGTTTGAGGGCTTTGACCCTGGTTCTCCGCATCCGCGCCTCCTGCTATTGCAGAGGTCTTAGAACCCCACTCCACATCTCAGGTACTGGCCAAGACCATCCATCTCTCTAGCATTCGAACATCTTCCGTTTTGGGATTACATTCTGGTGCGGTGTCGATCGACCCACTGCGCGCGACCATCACAGTCCAGAGCATATCATCACTCGCAGTGGAGCTCAGCTTACTGCCACTTCGCAGTGCTGCGCCATCTGAGGCCACCCGCAAGAGCCTCAGTGCACAGGCTTCAGCCGCCTGCTCTCCACTACCGCCTGCATCCCTGTATGCAAACATAGGGACTGTCAAGCTTTGCGCGACGTGGTGCTCAACGGTCATAGTGCTAGCCTTTGAGGGCGTGCCTCACCATCGACAGGCCCGTTAGTCTACCAGTTTGACGGGATCGGTCATCACCAAGAGCCGTCCCAGCCCCCAGGAGCTCGCTGTACTCACTCGCTATTCCTTGCAGCTGCGTCTATGCTCCGCCATCGACGTTGGACCAATCCCGTACCTTTTCCACAACCTTGGATTGATTCGTCGCTCGATCCGTACATCAGCTCTACCTGGTATTAACTGTTGCCTATCTCCACAGTCATAGCTCCGTGGTCCCGCAAGTCTATATACTGTCCGCACGGCAAGGCTGCCGAGCCTCATGCATATTGGTCAGCCCTTGGTACATGTCTCTCTACTCCTTTGTCCTAAATGTAAGTCAACTCGCCAGTCACATCAAAATGCAGGTCGATTTATGCAGCTTTCCGTATCAATTCACTCACACTCATCTCAGCACCTGGCATCTGCTCTGAATCAGTCTCCAATTGCGAGAGCAACAAGTCCCGTTCCCTGTTTCCCCGGCAGCGAGCTTTGATTGTCTGAGTTGCAGCGGGCGAAGACCTGAGTCTTCCGGTCTTGACACAGACTCAAAACCGCTGTGCTTCCCGTATGAATCGGACTCTTGAACATCCCGATCGTTTGTCTCTAAGCAGGCTACTTTTGTTGGCTTCGCTGGTCACAAGGCCGTTCAGGACTGTCTCCAAGTCTAGCTGGCATTACATCTGCAGCAATTTATCGAACCTACTTGTCGCAACATCTGCCTGCAACAAGGACCTATTGTCTCTGTATTACTGGGAAGGACGCGGACCGTTGCCCCACGGTTTCGGTTACATCCCATCATCGTTTGGCTGCCAACGAGACGGGACAGCCACCTCGCCGGCATTACCTTGACAAGCTCGTCACTATCCAACTGACCTGTTCTATCTTATCAGAATATCAGGTGCGTAGACCATGCCCTATGTGACAGTTCCTCGAGGCGTGTCAGTACACCCAGTCCTGAACCCCTCCATTGCTGCCTGCCCTCTAACCCCCCACGCGAGGCTGCCTGCTAACGTCTACATAGTGTCCTCCTAGATCAACCACGCGCCTTTCGCTATCTGCGCCAGGACCTGTTTTCAGGGTTGCGCAGTTCAAGCCTTGGCAGTGGACTTCAGGCCGTCCCAGC